>JADMIO011426220.1_pt1 | contig 27965 bp, 27 predicted proteins | sample 8958161 | NCBI WGS metagenome assembly JADMIO01 (sample SAMN16585339, study PRJNA669376) | soil metagenome | isolation source: Crop rotation soil | place: USA: Cullars Rotation, Alabama | collected 2011
CCCACCGCCAGCACCGGCGGAAACACGCTGGCGTTGACGACGTCCCAGCCGAAGTCGGCCAGCATCTTGCCGGAGGCAAACGAGCCCAGCGCCATCATGCCGAAAATCAGGAAATCGTTGAGCGACTGGACCTTGTTGCGCTCCTCCGGCCGGTGGCAGTGCGTCACCAGCGTGGTGGCGCCGATGAAGGCGAAGTTCCACCCGACGCCGAGCAGCATCAGTCCGATCCAGAAGTTTGCGACCGACTGGCCGGCCATGCTGATCGCGGCGCTGACCAGCAGCATCAAAAGTCCGAGCGCGATGATCCGGTAGAGGCCGAAGCGGACGATCAGATGGCCGGTGAAGAAGCTCGGGCCATACATGCCGAGCACATGCCACTGGATGCCGAGCGTGGACACCGTGACCGAATGGCCGCAACCGACCATGGCGATGGGGGCCGACGTCATCACCAAGTTCATGATGACGTAGCTGACCACGCCGCAGGCCACCGCGACGACGAACAGCGGATTGCGCACGATCTCGCCGAGCGGCCGGCCGCCGTCACGCTGCGCGCGCGACATCGGCGGCGGCGATTGCAACCGGGTCAGCACCAAGCCGGCCAGTGCCGCCAGCACTGATTGCGCCACAAAGGTCGCCGCGAACAGGTACGGCGGCCACATGTCCTTCGAGACGATCACCACCGAGGGACCGATGATGCCGGCCATCACGCCGCCTGCCAGCACGAACGAGATCGCCTTCGGCTTATAGTCATCGCTCGCGGTATCGGTTGCGGCAAACCGATACGAATTGTGCGCGGCGGCGTAGCAGCCGCAGCCGAACGTGCCGACCAGAAACAGCAGGAAGGACCCCTGGATCACCGCGGCGCAAGAAATCAGCCCGGCCAGCGTCCCGATCACCGAGCCAGTCTGCAAGGCGAACCGGCGGCCGAAATTCCGCGCCAGATAGCCTTGCGGAATGGTGCCGAACCAGATGCCGCAGACCATGACCGACACCGGCAGCGTCGCCAGACCTTTGTCCGGCGCGAGCATGGCACCGACGATCCCGGCGGTGGCAGCGACCACGGTGTTGTTGCCGCCCGCCAGCGCCTGGGCGATCGCCAGCACCAACGCGTTGCGCTTGGCGAGGTGATCGTCAGCGACCACGGGCGATGGTTGAGCGATGACCGACATCGGGCGAATCCGGCAAAGAGGCGCCGTTCTAGCGGGCGCTTCCTCCGGTGGCCACCGCCCTGTGCGCAGATCAGAAGTGCATCTCGCCCGGATGCCTGACCTTGACCTTGCGCGCCTCCGCCGGCGACAGCGCGCCGACCTGGCCGAGCGCCGATTGCAACTCGTCGATCATCAGGTCGATGACGTGGCCGGGCCCGTCGGCCCCGAGCGCGCCAAGCCCCCACAGGAACGCCTTGCCGGCCAGCGCCGCCTGTGCGCCGAGCGCCAGCGCTCGCGCCACGTCGGTGCCGCTCCTGACGCCGGAATCGAACAGCACGGTGGCGCGGCCGCCGACCGCGTTCACAACCGCCGGCACACAATCGATCGGCGCCGGCAACGCCTCGATCTGGCGCCCGCCATGGTTCGACACCAGGATGCCGTCGGCGCCGATCTTCACAGCGATCTCGGCGTCCTCGGGATGCAGGATGCCCTTGAGGATCAGCGGACGCTTCCAGCGGTCGCGATAGCGCTTCACCTCGTCCCAGGAGAATGCGCCGCCCATCTCCTGGCGGGCAAACTTGATCGTGTCGTTGAGACCCGCGCCAGGTCCAGCGTAGGGCTGGATGTTGGCAAACCGCGGCAGCGTGTTTTGCAGAAACGCGATGGCCCAGCCGGGGCACTTCACCATTCCAGCCATCATGCGCCAGTCCGGCCGGAAGTAACCGCCGCCACCCATCCCGACCTTCACTTCGCGCGAGCGCACGGTGCGCACCGGCACGTCGAGCGTCAGCATCAGCACATGGACGCCCGCGGCATCGGCACGCCGCATCAGGTCGAAGCCGATGGCGTGATCGTTCTTGGCGAAGCGGTACATCTGCAGCCACATCACATCGGGTGCGATCTTGGCGATCTCCTCGATGGTCGCGCCGCCGGCCACCCCCAGCGTGTAGGGCACCTTCGCCCGCTGCGCCGCCTTGGCCAAAAGCTTGTCGGCGCCGGGCCAGACCACGATTGGGCTGCCCATCGGCGCGACGCCAAGCGGCGCGGAGTATTTCCGGCCGAACAGCTCGACATTGACCGGCGGCAGCTTCGGCATCACGCCGTAGCGCGGAACCATCTCGATGGAATCGAGCGCCGCCCAGTTGTGCTTGATGCCGGTGTCGTCGCCCGCGCCGCCATCGCCGTACTCGTAAGCGAAGTGCGGCAAGCGCCGCGCTGCGCCGCGGCGCAGGTCGTAAATGGTCGGATACCAGCGCTGATGCTTGCTGAAGTTCGGCGATCGCGTCGCGCCCGGCATGGCGGCTGCGATAGCGGTGATGTCGTGCATGGTGTCCCCAACCCCGATTTCCGATTGTTGTTGTCGCGCATTATAGCGCGGACGGCGACCTCAGAAATGGCTGAATGAGGCGCGCGCAAAGCGGAACTGCCGTTTGTCCGGACCGAAGAACCGGGCGCTGGAGCCGGTGGTGATGCGGCCGATTTCGGTGACCTTCACGCCAGCGCGTTTGGCCGCAGCGACAAACGAGTTCAGCTTGCGCGGCGGGATCGTGGCAACCACCTCGAAGTCGTCGCCGCCGGTCAGAATAGTTTCGATGGCGCTCCGGTCCGCCACAAGCACAGCCCGCGCCGCCTTGGACAAAGGCACCCGCGCCGTCTCGATTTCGGCGGCAACGCCTGAAACGCGACAGAGCTTGCCGAGATCGCCGGCGAGACCGTCCGATATGTCCATGGCGGCGGAGGCGTGGCGTCGCAGGACTTCCGCGAGCGCATTGCGCGGCTTGGGCACCAGATAGCGCGTCAGCAGATGACGCCGCATCGCCGCACTGAGTTTCCATTGCCGCGCTGCACCGCTCTCCTTCCGAAGCCGCAACCCCAGCGCTGCATCGCCGATCGTGCCGGTGACGATAACGCGATCGCCGGCCCGCGCCCCGGCGCGACGCAACATCACGCCGCGCGGAACGGTGCCGAATGCGGTGATCGAGATCGTGACCGGGCCGGGCGTGTAGACGGTATCGCCGCCGAGCAACGGACAATCGAATGTCCTCGCGTCCGCGCCGAGCCCGCGCGCAAACGCCCTCAGCCAGTCGTCGCCGCAGCTTTTCGGCAACGCCAGCGTCAGTAGGAATCCTGCCGGCCGCGCGCCCTTGGCCGCGAGATCGGACAGATTGACCCGCAGGGCCTTCTTCGCCACCGCCTCCGGCGGATCGTCGGCAAAGAAATGCACGCCAGCAACGACGGCGTCGGCGGTCACCACCAATCCATGACCCTTCGGCGGCGTGAACACCGCGGCGTCATCGGTCAGGCCGAACGCACCGGGGTGTCGCGCGATCGGCTCGAAATGCTCCGCGATCAGCCGGTCTTCGCCGGATTTCGGACTGCTGGCATTTCGTTTAGCGGGCCTTGCCATGGCTAGCCCGCCGCGAATTCGCCCGCGCGCAATTCGCGGGCAAGCTGATCCAGCACCGCATTCACCATTCCGGTTTCGCCGCTGTCGACAAAAGCATTCGCAACGTCGACGTATTCCGTGACCACGACGCGCGCCGGCACGTCTGGCTTGCGATCGAGTTCGTAAGCGCCGGCGCGCAGGATCGCGCGCAGCACGGTCTCGATGCGCTTGAGCGGCCAGCCTCGCTCCAGCGCCTTGTCGATCATCGGGTCGAGCCGGCGCTGATCATCGACCACGCCGCGGACGATGTCCCTGAAATGCGCCGCCTCCGCGGGCAAGTATTCCTCGCCCTCAACCTCGCGACCGATCCAATGGGTTTCGAATTGCGCCAGCGCCTCGTTCAGCGGCGTTGCGGCGAGATCCATCTGATAGAGCGCCTGGACGGCTGCGAGCCGCGCTGCGCCCCGGCGGTTGGCGCGGCGTCCCTCGCTTGGCTGAGCCGCTTTGGCCATCAGCGTTAATTCTTGGCGCGCTGCCGTTTGATGGCGATCAGCGCCAGCGCTGCGCGCGCGGCATCGCCGCCCTTGTCCTGTTCGGTGATGCGGGCACGCGCCCAGGCCTGTGGCTCGGTATCGACGGTGAGAATGCCGTTGCCGCAGGGAAGCCGGTGTTCCACCGAGTAGTCGATCAGCGCCCGTGCCGACTGCATCGACACGATGTCGAAATGAAACGTCTCGCCCTGGATTACGCAGCCCAGCGCCACCACGCCGTCGTAGGGCTTCTTCTGCTTCTCGGCCGCCTCAACCGCAATCGCAACGGCTGGCACGATCTCGAGCGAGCCCGGCACCGTGATGATGTCCCAGGTGGCCTTGGCCTCGTCGAGCACCTTGGAGGCCCCGGCCAATAGAGCGTCGGCAATATCGTTGTAAAACCGCGCCTCGACGACAAGAATGCGGGCGCCGGCAGGCTTCTGTTCTTTGGTCGGCTTGGTCGGTTTTTGTTTTCGAGCGGCCATGATCCCTCACTGTCAGGGCCGCGTGGTAGCAAGATGAAGCCGCTGGAACAAGCGTCCTACTTCGTCTCCATCAGGCGGGCCGCATAACGCGCCATCAGGTCGATTTCGAGGTTCATTCTATCGTTTGGCCTGGCTGCGCCGAGCGTGGTCACCGAAAGCGTGTGCGGGATGATCAGCACCGAGAACGTATCGGCGGTGACCGCATTCACCGTCAACGAAATGCCGTCGAGCGCCACCGACCCTTTGGTGGCGACGAAGCGCATCAGCTCGCGCGGCGCGCGTAATGTAAGCCGCGCCATGTCGGGGAGATTTTCGCGGGTAATCAGTTCCGCGGTGCCGTCGACGTGGCCCGCGACGATATGCCCGCCGAGTTCGTCGCCGATCTTGAGCGCGCGTTCGAGGTTGACCCTGGCGCCCGGCTTCCAGTCGCCGGCTGTGGTCAGCCGCAGGGTCTCAGCCGCCGCATCGACTGCGTACCAGGTCCGGCCGCTCTGCTCACCGGTTTCAACCACGGTCATGCAGACGCCGGAGTGCGCGATCGAGGCGCCGATGGCGATGCCGGCGCGCGGATAGCCGCAGGCGACCGTCAACCGCCGCAGCCCTACGGCGCGCGGCTCGACCGCAAGCACTTCGCCTACGTCGGTGGTGATGCCGGTGAACATCGTTTCAATCCCAACCTAAATATCGCGCTTCACGTAGGTGATTATCCGCCTTTTCGGAACTTACGCCGCGCTGATCCGTTGTTTAGTCATGAAGAAAGTTCTGCGCACTCTAGCAAGAAATACCGGTTCTGATGAGCGCGCGGTCGCAGCGGGCATGATGGCTCTGGGCGCTTCGATAGGCGGAGCGATTTTGGTCGGAGCGATCCTGGGCTAAGCTTTGGCTCCGCCGTCCCCGCTGCGTATTTTGGTCCCGTATTTCAATTTCTGGTGAACAACTCAAGCGTGTCCCTGCCGACGTCTTCGGTGTGGAGCGGCCTCAGCGCCTGCGATTGTGTCAGCGTGGTCAGGGGCAAACCCTCCAGAGCGTCAATGCCCTCGGCCAACGCATTTGGCGAGCGAAACAGCGCCGCCTCATCCACCAGGTCCGCCTGCACGAACGCCGCGGCAATAGTCGGCCCGCCCTCCACCATAAGGCGGGTGATGCCGCGTTCCGCAAGCGTCTTGAGAACGGCGGCGAGATCGAGCCGACCGTCCCTGCCCTCGACACGGAATACTTCAACACCCTTTGCCTTGAGAATGTCCTCGGCCATTGCTGACGGAGCAGCCGTCGTAAACACCCAGGTCGGCGTCTCGTGCGCCGTGCCAATCACGGATGTCGCCAGCGGCACACGAAGCTTCGCATCCAGAACGACCCGCACCGGCGACCAATCCGCCATGCCCGGCAACCGGCAGGTCAGATGAGGATCGTCGGATAGCACGGTGCCGATGCCGACCAGGATGGCATCGGATTCCGCACGCATCTGATGGACCCGCGCTCGCGCGGCCTCACCCGTGATCGCCGCGGGCTTCCGGCCGGGCAATCCGGCTTTACCGTCCGAAGAGGCTGCGAGCTTGAGCAGCACACGCGGCCGGCCGTCGCGCATGCGGCGAATGTGCCCGGCGTGATGCCGCGCCGCCTCTTCGGCGCCGAGCCCGGCTTCGACCGCGATGCCGTGCTCGCGAAGCTTGGCGTGGCCCTGCCCAGCCACCTCCTGGTTGGGATCCTCGATCGCCGACACCACGCGGGTCACTCCGGCGCGGATAATGGCGTCGACGCAGGGCGGCGTCTTGCCATGGTGCGAGCACGGCTCGAGCGTTACGTAGAGCGTCGCACCCTTGGCATCTTTGCCGGCGCGCCTGAGCGCCTCGGTCTCGGCGTGGGGCCGGCCACCGGGCTGCGTCCAGCCGCGGCCGACAATCACGCCATCCTTGACCACCAGGGCGCCGACAGACGGATTGGGCCAGGTCCGGCCGAGCCCGCGACGGCCCAGCGTCAGCGCCAGCTCCATGAAACGGCGGTCGAGAGCGGGGTCTGCCGCATTTCCAGTCGCGGCGTCGGTCTTGCCGGTGGCCGCGGAGTCGCTCATTTGCGTGCTGGGACGGGCTTGCTGACGTCCTCGTCACCGCTCAATTCAGCCAGCGCCTGTTCGAAGTCCCGCGGCTCGCGGAAGTTCTTGTAGACCGAGGCGAAGCGCACGTAGGCCACATCGTCGAGGTTGCGCAAATGCTCCATCACCGCCTCGCCGATGGTCTCGGAGGTGATCTCGCTTTCGCCGATGCTTTCCAGATCGCGCACGACCTTGGACACCATCTGCTCGACCCGCTCCGGCTCGACCGGCCGCTTGCGCAGCGCAATCGACAGCGAACGCATCAGCTTGTCGCGGTCGAACGGCACGCGGCGGCCATTGCGCTTGATGACCACAAGCTCCCGCAATTGCACGCGCTCGAAGGTGGTGAAGCGGAAATTGCAGGTCAGGCAGATGCGGCGGCGGCGGATCGCAGCCGAGTCTTCAGTCGGCCGCGAATCCTTGACCTGGGTGTCGAGCGATCCGCAACTCGGACAACGCATGCTCCCCCCACCCCGATCAGTAGATCGGGAACCGCGAGATCAGCCGCTTCACCTTCTCGCGCACCGCGCCTTCGGCCGCGGCGTCCTGCTCGATGCCCTGGCGCGACAGTCCGTCGAGCACCTCCGCGATCAAATCACCGACCTGGCGGAATTCGGCAATGCCGAAGCCGCGCGATGTGCCGGCCGGCGTGCCGAGCCGGATGCCGGACGTGATCGCGGGCTTTTCCGGATCGAACGGGATGCCATTCTTGTTGCAGGTGATGTGCGCACGACCGAGCGCCTGCTCGGCGACCTTGCCGGTCAGTTTCTTCGGCCGCAGATCGACCAGCATCAGGTGCGTGTCGGTGCCGCCGGAGACGATGTCCAATCCCTTGGACTTCAACGTTTCGGCCAGCGCCTTGGCGTTTTCGGCGATGTTCCTCGCGTAAAGCTTGAACGAGGGACGAAGCGCTTCGCCGAACGCCACCGCCTTAGCGGCGATGACGTGCATCAGCGGGCCGCCTTGCAGGCCGGGAAACACTGCCGAGTTGATCTTCTTGCCGAGTTCGTCGTCATTCGTGAGGATGAATCCGCCGCGAGGACCGCGCAGCGTTTTGTGCGTCGTCGAAGTGACGACGTGAGCGTGCGGGAACGGGCTCGGGTGCGCGCCGCCGGCGACGAGACCCGCGAAATGCGCCATGTCGACCATCAGCTTGGCGCCGACGGAGTCGGCGATCTCGCGGAATTTGCGGAAGTCGATGATGCGCGGATAGGCCGAGCCGCCGGCGACGATGACCTTGGGCTTGTGCTGCTCGGCGAGTGCTCGCACCTCCTCCATATCGATGCGATGATCGTCGCGGCGAACACCATAGGGCACCGCCTTGAACCACTTGCCCGACACGTTGACTGGCGAGCCGTGGCTCAAATGCCCGCCGGCGGCGAGGTTTAGCCCGAGGAACGTGTCGCCCGGCTGCATCAGCGCGAAAAACGCCGCGACGTTAGCGGACGCGCCCGAGTGCGGCTGAACATTGGCGTGCTCGGCGCCGAACAGCTTCTTCACGCGGTCAAGCGCCAGGTTCTCGGCAATGTCGACGAACTGGCAGCCGCCGTAATAGCGCCGGCCCGGCAGACCCTCGGCGTACTTGTTGGTGAGCACCGATCCTTGCGCCTCGAGCACAGCACGACTGACGATATTCTCCGACGCGATCAGCTCGATTTCGTCGCGCTGGCGGCCGAGCTCCTGGCGGATGGCGTCGAAAACCTCCGGGTCCGCCTCGGCCAGCGGCGTGGAAAACAGTGCATCCGCAACGGTTTGCGCGGAGGATTCCGACATCGACATGAGGCTCTCCAGGGATCGTTTTGGCCTACCATAGTGGCAGGAAGGCTTGGACGCCCGCCGCGCACAGCCGCAATATGTTGATTTGGCGGCCTTCCGCGGCCGGCCGCCGGTCTTCGCCGGGTTCGGCCGCGAGCTAGGCGGTCTTCGCCGCCTTATCGAACGCCTCGACCTGGAGTTCGACCTCTTTCGGCTGCTCGTACTGCAGCATATGACCGGCGCCAGCCACCACCGCGGTCCGGCCGTCGCGAAGCCCGGCCTTGAAGTCGGCGGCGTAGCGCGGCGAGATGACCCGGTCCTGCGCGCCGAACAGCACCAGCGCCGGACACCCGATCCGTTGCAGCCGCCGGCGCAAACCGCGGTCGGGGATCGGCCAGACGAACTTGGTGACCGCGGTCAGGCTCTGCGCCAGCTTGACGGTCTGCGCCGCCACCGCCTTGACGTCGGCGTCGGTCGTGGCGCGCCGGGCGAAGCGCTCGCGCGACGCCTCATCGTGCCAAAGGCTGTCGTCGATCTGCGCATAGGGCATCGCGAAAATGTCGGCCACCGGATAGGCGTCGTTCCACATGCCGAATGGCGCCAGCAGCACGAGCGACTTGGTTCGGCGCGGAAAGTGCGCCGCGATTTCGGCGGCGATCATCGCGCCAACCGAATGCCCGACCAGGGTGAGGTCCTGCAAACCTAAAGCGTGGATCAGGTCGTCGTAGTCGAGCGCCAACTCATGAATGTTGTCGACCTTCGACAGTTCGTCGAGATCGTTGAAGCCGGGCGCGACCGGCGCCGTCACGTGATAACGCGCCTGCAATGCCGTCAGCAGCGGATCGGCCGGATCGACGCCGCGCAGGCCGTGCAGCCAGAGCAGTTCGGGACCCGCACCGCCGAAGTGGACCTCCCAGCGGCGGCCGTTCGGCAAATTAACAGCCTGTATATTCACGATACCAGCTCTGGCCTTGCCTTCGCCGCAGGCTGCTCTTTGGCATCGCGCGGGAACCAGTTGTCTTCCCATTCGGAGAAACGCGGCCGCAGCCGCGGGATCACCTTCTCGGCGAACATGCGCGTGTTGTAAAGCGTCGTCTCCTTACTCATGTTGCCGAAGTGAAGGAGCGTCATGAGATGGCCGACGTTGAGCTTGTCGGCCATGTCGTTGATGCGGTCAGCCACGGTGGCGGGGCTTCCCGCCACCAGATAGCCGCGATCCACCAGGTCCTTCCACGACAACGTCGCCATTTCGGCGCGCGCACCTGCCCGGTTGGTGATACGAGAAACCTGCCCCTCGATGCCGGCCTTCAACGTCGCCATCGACATGTAGCCCGGCGGATTCACATAGCCGGCATAGACATGCAGGCAGCGCCGGTAGAAATACAGCGCCGGCTCGGCGTAAAGCCGTTCGGCCTCGGCGTCGCTGTCGGCGACCGCGATGAACTGGAGAAAGCCCGCGCGGTACGGATTGCGCGGCAGTTGATAGCGATCGACCGTGTTCCAGAAGCCATCCAAAATCTTCTGGCCTTCCTGATAGCCGAAATAGGACAGGTTCGCGTAGAGGAAGTCCTTCTCCAGGCAGAGGTCCCACGTCTCCACGCTGGCGCCGCCCGGCACCCAGACCGGCGGCCGCGGCTTCTGCATCGGCCGCGGCCAGATGTTGACGTAGCGAAGCTGGGTGTACTTGCCGTTGAACGAGAACACGTCCGGCTCGGTCCAGGCCCGCAGGATCAGATCGACGCCCTCGCGATACTTCTCGCGCAGAGTCGCCGGAGATTGTCCGTAGCAGTAGGTCGTGTCCATCGGCGTGCCGACCGGGAAGCCTGCGACCAGGCGCCCGCCGGACATCACGTCGAGCATCGCCATTTCCTCGGCGACGCGGGTCGGCGGGTTGTAGAGCGCGACCGAGTTGCCCATCAGCACAAGCTTCACGCCCGAGGTGCGGCGCGCGAGCGCCGCCGCCATCAGATTGGGCGACGGCATCAGACCATAAGCGTTCTGATGGTGCTCGTTGACGCAGATGCCGTCGAAGCCAACGCTCGCCGCATATTCCAGCTCGTCGAGATAATCGTTGTAGGCGCGGTGACCGACCTTGGGATCGAACAGCTTGGACGGCACATCGACCCAGACCGAGCGGTTGGTTTCCCGAAAGTCGTCCGGCAACGCCGGATAGGGCATCAGGTGAAAGAAGTGGAATTTCATCTCGGTCCTCATGCCGGTCTCTTACCCGGCATCACAGATACTTGCCGTGGCCCATCCTTCGAGACGCGCCCTGCGGGCGCTCCTCAGGATGAGGTTCTTCCTATTGCAAAAAGGCACAACCTCGCGCGGAAGATGCCAGAAGCCTATTTCGGCGCTGTGGCGCTGGCAACGCCGACACCAATGCACCGGCGCCGCCTCAGCCCCGCGTCAATCCGGCCAGGGCCTGGCTGAGCTCGTGCATCTGGTAGGGCTTGCGAAGGATTGGGAAGTCGAACCGGGCGTTCTGCGCCGCTTCGCTGTAGCCAGTGGCGAGCAGGATCGGCAGATGCGGATGCTTTTGCTTGATCATCCGCGCAAGACCAAGCCCGTCGAGATGCCCGGGCATGACAATATCGGTGAAGACCACGTCGATGCTGTCCTTTTCGATCGCTTGCAACGCAGCTTCCGCGTTCGGCACCCACTGGACCGAGTATCCGAGTTGCTCAAGCAGGCTGGTGCTGGCGTTGGCGACATCGGGATTGTCCTCGACCAGGAGCACGGTGCCGGTCCGGGCGTGCTCCGCGGCGATGCCGGCGGCATCGGCGCCGGCCGAGGGGCTTATCGCGCGCGGCAGGATGATGGTTACGGCGGTCCCTTGATCGAGATTGCTTTCGATCTTCACGGTGCCGCCGGCCTGGTGCGCGAACCCGTAAACCTGCGATAAACCCAAGCCCGTTCCCTTGCCAACCGGCTTGGTGGTGAAGAACGGATCGAACACGTGACTAAGGACATCGGGCGGAATGCCAAGACCGGTGTCTGCGATGGTGACGGCCACATAATCGCCAGGAGGAAGGCTGTCGCCTTCCTGCACCGTGATGTTCTTGGTAGTGAAGGTGACCGCGCCGCCATCCGGCATGGCATCGCGGGCGTTGACGACGAGATTGACGAGGGCAATCTCAAATTCACCGACGTCGACGACGACAGGCCACGCATCCATCGCAATATCGATCAGCAGCCTCACGCTGCTGCCCAGGCCGCTGGTCAGCACCTCCCGGATGGATTCGAGCCGCTGCCGGATGTCGATCGCTTCCGGCTTGACGCTCTGGCGCCTGGAGAACGTCAGCAACTGGCGGGTCAATGCCGCCCCGCGCTGCGCCGCAATCTCGATCGCCTGCGCGGCCCGCGTGGCCTTGGGATCCTGGGCCGCGACCTTCTTCAGCGTGTGGATGTTTCCGGCCACGATCATGAGCAGGTTGTTGAAGTCGTGCGCCACCCCTCCGGTGAGCTGACCGAGCGCGTCCATCTTCTGGGATTCGGCAAGCTGCTTTTGCAGCCGTTCGAAAGCGATCTGAGCCTCGCGGCGCTCGGTGATGTCGCGGGTGATCTTGGCAAAGCCGATCAGCTTGCCGTCGTCGTCGCGGATCGGGTCGATGATGACGCTGGCCCAGAAGAACGAGCCGTCTTTGCGAACCCGCCAGCCCTCTTCCTCATAGCGGCCGGTTTCCCTGGCGATCTTGAGAGCGCGCGCCGGGCGGCCGGCGGCACGGTCCGCCTCGGTATAGAACCGCGAGAAATGCTGCCCGATGATCTCCGAGGGCAGGTACCCCTTGATCCGTTCGCCACCCACATTCCAGGTCGACACGTGGCCCTGCGGATCGAGCAGGTACAGGGCGTAGTCGGTGACACCGCCAATCAGCAGCTTGAAGTTTCGCTCGCTGTCATGCAGCGCGATCTGCGCGGTCTGCCGCTCGGTGTTATCGCGGGTAATCTTTGCAAACCCGACCAGTTCGCCCTCATCGTAGATTGCATCGATCACGACCGAAGCCAGGAACCTCGTCCCATCCTTGCGAACCCGCCAGCCTTCGGCCGCAAACCTGCCTTCGCGCCTGGCGGTCTCGATCGACCGGTCCGGCACACCAGCCTCCCGGTCTTCCGGCGTGTAGAACATGCTGAAATGACGGCCGATCGCCTCGGCGCTGCCGTAGCCCTCAATCCGCTCGGCGCCGCTATTCCAGGAGGTGATGATGCCATCGGGATCGAGCATGTAGATCGCGTAGTCGACCACCGCCTCGACCAGCAGGCGGAAACGGCGCTCGCTATCGACCAGGGCCTTTGCCGGAGTGGTCGAGGTCGCCGTTGGCTTCGCCCGATCGGAGCGCGTTCGCTTAGGCTTGGCCCGGTCTTCCGAATTCAAGTTAGGTTCCCTCGCGCCCCACATAACCCTGGGAAACGCACAACTGTCCGAAACGTTCCAAGCCGTGATGGCGAATGTTCAGGTTTCACGCCTCGACCACCACGTACTCGTTCTCGACGCTGACCCGGAACGTCTCGGCGACATAAGGCCCTTTGATCAGCTTGGCCCCCTTCTCGACCGAGACGCCGTAGCGGCGCGCCTTGATCTTGTCGGGGTCGCACCAGGACTTTCCGGTGCGGATATCGAACTCCCAGGAGTGCCACGGGCAGCGGATGATCTCGCCGCGGCGGATGTAGTTGTAATGGCCGGGTTCGTCGGACAGCACCAGGCCGGTGAGATTGCCGTCGCACAGGCTGCCGCCACGGTGCGGGCAGCGGTTCGATAACGCGAAGAACTCGCCGCCGAGATTGAACACGACGATGGCGCGGCCGTCGGCATTGACGAGCTTGCGGCCGCCCGGCGGGATTTCACTGGCGGCAGCGACGACGTGCTTCTTGGGCATATTCAGCCTCGTGTCCCGGGCGAGCGAAGCGAGACCCGGGACCCCGGTTGCTTGCTTTCGAAGAAACCGGGGTCCCGGATCAGCGGTGCATCGCTCCGCGCTGCACCGCGTCCGGGACACAGGATGTTCTGCGCTCGGTCCGTCTCTAATTTCTTCTAGCCCCAGACATCGCGCGCGACATCGACAACCAGCTCAAGCTTGCGGCGCTGCTCGTCCGGCGTCAAAGCGTTGCCCTTGATCGTGCTGGCGAAACCGCATTGCGGGCTCAGCGCCAACTGATCGAGCGGCGCAAAACGCGCGGCCTCATCGATCCGCCGCTTGATCTCGTCCTTGGTTTCAAGCGCGCCCTTCTTCGTGGTGACGAGCCCCAGCACCGCGACCTTACCCTTGCTGAGATGTTTCAGCGGCGCAAAGCCGCCGGCGCGCGGCGTATCGTATTCAAGAAACAGCGCGTCGAAATCGACCGAGCTAAAGACGAGTTCTGCAACAGGATCGTAGCCGCCCTCGGCGGCCCAGGCGCTCTCGTGGTTGCCCCGGCACATGTGCATGCCCGTGGTCATGTCGTCGGGCACATCGCGCAGGCAGTCGTTCAGCAAGGCCACGTACTGCGCCGGCAGCGCATCGGGATCGAGGCCGCGCTGGCGCGCGCCCTCCTGCATTTTGGGGTCGCACAGGAACGGCAGATTGGTTTCGTCGATCTGCACGTAGCGGCAACCGGCCTGGTAGAGCGCGGCAATTTCCTCGCGATAGACTCGGGCGAGGTCGGCGAAGAACTCGTCCATGTCCGGATAGGCGGTCTTGTCGACGCCAGCGCGGCCGCCGCGAAAGTGCAGCAGCGTCGGCGACGGCATCGGCTGCTTGGCGACGAGGCCGGCGCGATCGGCCTTCGGCTTGAGCGCCACGAAGTGATGCACCGCCAGCGGTTGGCTCCGTTTCAGCTTGCCTTTGATCACGACACGCGGCGGCGCGAACTCGATCTCCCCACTCTCGGTGCGAAAGCGCGTCGGCAGCGCGCCCTCGTAGACGACACCGTCGATGCGCTCGATGAAATCCATTGCCCAGTGACGGCGGTGCATCTCGCCGTCGGTGCAGACTTTGAGGCCCGCCGCGCGCTGCAAAGCAACGGCGTCCTCGATGGCCCTCTCCTCGACCGCCCAAAGCTGATCGGCGGAGACGCGGCCCGCGGCGCGGCCGTCTCGCGCGTCGAAGATCGACGCCGGACGCAGCAGGCTGCCAACAACTTCGGCCTTGAATGGTGTGTTCGTCATGCAGACCAGCCTAACGGCAGCCGGTCGTTCAATCCAGCCGGTACAGCGCCCGCGCGTTGCCGGCGTAGATCGCCTGGCGCTGCGCGTCGGTAAGGCTCGGCGGCAGCGACACGAACGGATCGTCGAAGTCCCAGTGCGGATAGTCCGATGAGAACATGATGCGGTTGAAGCCGATCCAATTCATCACTTCGAGGAGGTGATCGGGGTTCTCGGTCTCCTCCATCGGCTGGGTGGTGACCCAGAAATGCTTCTTGATGTATTCCGACGGCGCCATCTTCAGATGTGGCACCTCGTCTTTCAGCCGCTTCCATTGCTTGTCGAGCCGCCAGCCGAGCGCCGGCAGCCAGCCGAAGCCGCATTCGATCAGCACGATCTTCAGGTCCGGCCAGCGCTCGAAGATGCCCTCCATGATCATCGACACGACCATGGCCTGCGCACCGGTGGCGTGCTCGGTCATCTCCTCGATGTAGAACGACGGATGGCCGGAGTTGGTCAGCGGCCAGCCGCCATAGCCGAAGGCGTGGACGCCGACCGGCAGCCCGTGCTCGACGGCCGCCTCGTAGATCGGCCAGTAGCGCCTGCGTCCGTGCGCCTCCGCGATCTTGCTGAGCAGGAACACCTGCTTGAATTCCTTGTTGGCGGCACGCTTGCGCACCTCGGCGGCGGCCGCCACGCCGTCCTCGTAAGGCACGACAATCGACGGCTTCAGCCGCGGCTCCTTGTCGGTCCAGTAGGCAAGCTGGCCGTCGTTCGCAGCCGACGCGAGCGCGATCGAAAGCTCGACGTTCTGGTCGCCGTTGCCGGTCGATGAGCCCAGCGGCGTCAGGATGCCGTAATCGATGCCGTAGAAATCAAGATGCTGCTCGCGGCAGAAATCGACGTCACTGCCGGGCGGGCCGCCGCTCGGCGGCCAAGCGTCGCGGCGCGAGGCCTGAGGTGCGATCTTCGGATAGTTGTAGCCCTTGGCCTGGCCGTGGCGCTGGCGGTTGCCGTAGGTTTGCAGATAGCTCCACCACTGATTGCTGATGAATGGCTTGAGCTGCTCGTGGGTGAGCCGCGGGTGGAAATCGCAGTCGATGATCGAGAGCTTGGTTTTGGCGGTGCGCTCTTTCGCCCTGACCTCGATGTTCATCGCGCGTCCTCCTTGAGCCGGCCGTAGGTCGCGAGCGGATTGTCGATCGCGATCTTCTTGCGCAGCGCCGGCGAAATTCCGGCGGGCATCGCTTCGTCGCCGTCGAACTGCCAATGCGGATAGTCCGACGCGTAGAGCAGTATATCATCGGAACGCAAATGTTCGATGGCCCGTTCCACCATATGGGGGTCGTCCGGGGCATCAAGCGGCTGAATCGTCAGGCGGAAATGGTCGCGCAGAATTTCGCCCGGGGAGCGGTCGACCCACGGGACTTCGGTGCGCAAACCCCGCCAGAACTTGTCGAAACGCCACAAAAAGGCGGACAGCCACGTCACACCCGATTCGATCAGCACGACTTTCAGTTCGGGATGCTTGGCGAACACGCCCTCGGTGATCAGGCTCGCCACCTGGGACTGAAAGCCCTGCGACTGCGCGGCGTAATCCTCGATGTACCAGGACGGCCAGCCGAGCGCGGTCACCGGGTTGCGGTAGGCGGAGCCGGCGTGAATGCCGACCGGCAGTCCGTGACGGATCGCGGCCGCATAGATCGGCCAGTAGTGGCGGCGGCCGAGCGGCACCTCCTGCATGCACAGCATCAGCACCTGAACGAAACGCTTGTCCTTGGCGCAGCGCTCGATCTCGTCGACCGCGTATTCGACGCTCTGCACCGGCACGACAATCGAGGCGCGCAGCCGCGGATCGCGGTCGAGCCATTCCTTGACCAGCCAATCGTTGAGCGCGGTGCAGTACGCCCGCGCCATATCCTCGCTGTAGATGAGCTGCACGCCATAGAGGCAATTGAGGATCGCCTTGCCGGCCCCCCAGCGCCCGCAGACCTGCGCCGCGAGTTCGTTTGCACTGGTGGCCGCATAGCCGCCCGGACCGCGCCATTCCGGCCGCGAGGCAAGCGGCGATTTGGTCGGATAGCTGATCGACTCCCAGGAGTTGATGCCGCGCGCGATCGTGGACTCGCGCCAGAACGTATCGAGATAGGGCAGCAGCGCCTTGTTGTCGGGCACGGTCGGATGAACGTCGCAGTCGATGGCGCCGGACTCGGTCATAGGTACAAGCTGCCCGTTTCCGACCTTACTTGGGTGCTCGCCAATCGGCGGTCGCTAGTTTGTTGGACATAGGACTTGCCCGCCCGACTATTACGCACCGCGGCATTGCGCGCGAATAACGACTTCGCATCGTCTGTGTAGTCGGGACGGCCTTTGAATCGGGAGAGGCGCTGAAGCCATTTCATTGCCAGCCATCCATCAGCACGAAATTTTCCGCATCACTACTCCAGGGCGGCATCAAATACCCCAGATAGCTTCAACGATGTGTTTCATCCATTCTCGAAAACTTTTCAGCTTTGGCTCATATGACCGAAGCCGCTTTACCAGAAGATAGGTTGCCCAACTTATCATAGCAGCGACGATGACGGCCGTTACGATCACGTTGACAAACTCTAACGCCATCCTGTGAAGCCTGTCGTCACCATTACAATGTCACCCTAGGAACCGCCGACAGATGGTCCGCCATCATGTCTGTCATCAGGCTTGACCATGAGGCCTTGCCGAAAGGCGAAGATGATGAACGCGACCAAAGCGATGCCCCCGACCATCCCGAACAGTTGTTCGACTGTCATCGGTGTCCTCATCCTCTCGAAGTAGAGAACCCGCCGGACCATTCATCCTGGTCCAGTTTGTATTCGGAGATATGAAAACCTTCCGGCGTTTCTCGGAAGCCTCTGTTCTGCAATCTCCGTCCTTTCGCTGCCTCGGCCTGGGCCTTGTTGCTGTAGACGCCAAGAAGCTTGTCGTCCGTCTCTCCGGCACCCAGTTCATGCGAATGCCAGAGCACAAACAGCGACGCCGCTTGGGGCATGTCTGACCCGGGCGATCCCTTGATGTCGAGTACCTTATCGTCAAACCACTTCGGGTCATTTTCCTCCATCACGCCCATACACAGACCGATACAATCTCTGCAGATGAAAACGGCAGGTCCGGCGACAGCCCGACCGGAGTTTTCCTGGACCGTTGCTCCGCAAAATGAGCATTCCACCGCAGGATGTTTGTTAGCCATGCTTTACCCTGGCACTGCCCCGTCAGACCCTTCCTAAGTTATGATGCTTAACAGGAAGTACGAAACAGATATGAGAGCTCACAATCTAAATGTGTGTCGAGTCGCGTGGGCCTCGATAAAATGTCAGTACCACAGAGCTATCCGCATGAGCGCCGATAGTGCCGATCAATGGCAGCTTGACAACGCCAGTCATCTCAAGGGCGTCCGTTTTCAGTTCCGCCGATATACCCGTTGGAGTGAAAGCTGGGACCACGATCATTGCGCCGCGTGTTGGTCGAAATTCGGCGAGCCAGAGGGCCCCGACATCCAACAGGAAGGCTACACCACGTGTGACGATTACCGACACGGTGCCTGCTATGAGTGGGTCTGCAAAGACTGCTTTCACAATCTGCAAGGCGAGATGCAGTGGACGGTAGCTGCGGAATAAGCGCGAAGAGTGCGCGGAGAGCTTCGTCGCCGTGGGCTAGGCTGCTGTGCTCACCTTGAGAGTGGCCTCAGCGGTCATAAGATGCTTTTCCAACAACCGCTCGATCAATTGCTTGCATCGTCCCAAGCGCCTTGTGTGAATTTTTGATATGACGACAACGGTGGTTGCCGCGTCTGCGTGTTCCATTGGGAGAACGCCCAGGTCTCCAAGCGAAAGACTAAGTTCCTCGGCGAAGTTGCGGACCCGATGTATGCCCGAACTGTTAGGAAACGTGATCTCGATTGCTCGAGCCATGGACGCGGGTGCTCATATGTTATCACCGAAGCGTCTTTCACGGAACGACTGGCACTCGTCAACTGTGTGCTGACGCGATGATAGCCCTCCCCTCTCACTCGATAAGAGAGCGGTAGCCTGATGTTAAGGGCGATGTCGCGAAGCTGTATTTTTGCCCAGCAACCATGATGGTCTACAACGCTTTTGCCCCGGCGACATGCCGGCTGGAGGCTTCCTGCCGGGGCCGCTACGATGGCACGGACTGGGGAGAGGATCATGCGAACGCTGACGCGCTTTATTCTGGCGGCCGTGATGGCGGTGGCGGTGCTGGCGGGCATCGGGGCCAATCGCCCTGCCGCGGCGCAGGACAGCCTCCACCAAGTCGCTCAAGCTTTGCTCGAGTTCGAGAACAACGTGACCTGGGAATCCGTTTCGCCGGCATGGCGGGACAAGCGTGACACCTGGATCGCGACCGTCCGGGGATCGTCGACCCCGACTGTGCTGGCCAATCAACTGCTGGCGCTGGAGCAGGCCATGGGCTGGCCTTCCGTCGAGCAGGCTTGGCGCGGGCGCCGCGAAGGCTGGGTGGCCGAAGTGAAATCGGCGCGGTCCGCCGGCGTCATCGCCCGCGCGCTTCTTGAGCTTGAACGGAACACGCTGTGGTCGGCGGTCGGCGAGCGATGGAAGGCCCGCCGCGATCCGTGGATCGCGCGATTGCGCGCGGTCGGCTAGGCGCAATCGCTGTCTTATGGAAATCGGCGTTTACACGTTCGTCGAGAACACGCCCGACCCTGCCACCGGACGCACCCTGCCCGCCACGCAGCGGCTGCGCGACCTGATGGAAGAGATCGCGCTGGCCGATCAGGCCGGTCTCGACGTGTTCGGCATCGGCGAGCATCACCGGCCGGACTTTCTCGCCTCGGCGCCGCCGATCATGCTGGCGGCTGCTGCCGAGCGCACTAAGGCGATCAAGCTCTCCACCGCGGTGACGGTGCTGAGCTCCGACGATCCGGTGCGGGTCTACGAGCAGTTCGCCACGCTCGATCTGTTGTCCGGCGGTCGCGCCGAGATCATGGCCGGGCGCGGCTCGTTCATCGAGTCGTTTCCGCTGTTCGGTTACGACCTCAACGACTACGATGAGCTGTTTGCCGAGAAGCTCGAACTGCTGGTGCAAATCCGCGACAGCGAGCGCGTCACCTGGTCGGGCCGGCACCGCGCGCCGCTGCGCGATCAGGCGGTGTTTCCGCGCACACCGAACAGGATTCCGATCTGGGTCGCGGTCGGCGGCAACCCGCCGTCGGCGATCCGCGCAGGCTCGCTTGGCCTGCCGATGGCGCTCGCCATCATCGGCGGCATGCCGGAGCGGTTCCTGCCGTTCGTCGAGCTTTTCCGACAAGCGGCAAAACAGGCCGGCCACGACCCAGAGAAACTGCCGGTCGGCATCAACACCCACGGCTATGTCGCCGACACCTCGCAGGCCGCGGCCGACCAATTCTTTCCGAGCTACGCCGCGCAGATGACCCACATCGGCCGCGAGCGCGGCTGGCCGCCGACCACGCGCGCGCAGTTCGATGCCGGAATGCAGCTCCGCGCGCATCTCGCCATCGGCAGCCCCGAGCAGGTCATCGAGAAGATTCTCTATCAGCACGAGAAGCTCGGCCACCAGCGATACCTGATGCAGATGAGCGTCGGCACCATGCCGCATGCGCAAACGATGCGATCCATCGAGCTGTTCGGCACCAAGGTCGCGCCCGCGGTTCGGAAAGCGTTGAAGCAGGCGTGAGGCCTCACAAAGCCGATATCAGGTTTTCCAAATATCCTTGAATTGAGCGGCGACGATCTGCTCGTAAGCCAACGGCCGGTCCAGCAGCCCGTTGGCCATCGCGAATTTATTCAAGCCATCGACAGCTTCGGATGTAATCGTGGCGTCGTAGAACGCCGCATCTCGGCCGACCAGAACCGGGATCATGTCCGCCTCGTCGCCCGGGAACAGTTCGTCGCCGACCTTTTTGGCAAGCATCGGCTCGGCCTTCAGCGCCCTTTGGGTGGCGACAATGGCCCGCACGGCAGCGGCAGCAACCTCAGGCTCGGTTTTGATCAGCGAGTCTGTCACGGTCAGCGCGGCAAAATTGTAATGCCGTGCATCCGGCGGCCCGTCGCCGCGCCGTAGATCGAGGTGCAATTTCGCAATCCCTGCTTTCTCTGCGAGAGCGAGCCGCATGCCGTTGCCCCAGAATCCATCGGCAAGGTTTTCCTGAAGCGCCCGGACACCATCAAGGCTGTGCGATTCCGATTTTGACGGCAGACTTTCGACAATGCGGACCTCGTCGTGATCCACGTCCATCCCCGCCTGGATCAACATGTGCCGGAGCGCCGTGCGTGGAAATGCGAACGATGATGAAATCCGCAAGCCCTTGAGCGCCTTGATGTCCCCGCGGCGGATATCGATGTCCTTTCGGACACCCATGAACCAATAAGAATGCTGCGCCAACGCGGCAACCAGCTTGACGCCCTGCCATGCTGGAAACGCACGCGTTGCTGCAAACGCCGGTCCGCCAAAGAAATGGATGTGACCGTCGCGAAGGCGTTCGGGGCCGTGCTTTGCGCCATACTCCGCGATGAACTCAACGTCCACGCCTTCCTTTTTGAAGAACCCAAGCTTCACTGCGGCGGTCGCCACGAAATACGATGGAGAATCGTAATCTGCCACCATCATTCGATACATGTTCAGCCCTTCTGATGGGTCGCGACCCCGCTGCTGGCTTATTGGCCCGGGTGTATGAGGAGATCGAAGGATGCCCCGTTCAAAGCACGCCCGCCACCCGCGCAGATGGATATCTGCTTCGGTGGTACGGCAGACTTTGCACAGAATTGACGAGCGCGCGCCCTAGATGCGCCGGCTTGTCGCCGCCACCGGCCCGAGGCCGTCGCGTGCAAGTTTAGCGGGACGGGCCCGCATTTGCTTCATCCAGATCGGAAAAACGCTTGGGCAGCGAATAGCCGATAAAGCAAAGTCAGCCAACCCATGGACCGATCAAATTGCCCCGATGCGCTACTCATCGCGCTCGTTTCTCTCATTCGATAATGTCATCGGCGAGGGTGAGCAACGATTGCGGCACGGATAGGCCGAGCGCCTTAGCGGTCTTCAAATTAACAACGAGCTCGAATTCAGTCGGCTGCTCGACCGGCAGATCGGCCGGCTTCGCACCCTTGATAATGCGATCGACATAATAGGCCGTGCGCCGCATCAGGGCCGCTTGCCGGCTCCCATATGTGAATAATGCACCGGCCTTGGCAAAAACCGCCCAGTCCGAAATCACCGGCAACCGATCCTTCATGGCCATTGCGACGATTTGATCCTGGTATCCCGTGAAAATCGGCTGAGCGATGATCGCCTGGCCGCCAGCGCCTTTCATTTCCTCGAAGACGGCTTGCCCGATCGCCTGCGGCCCCTCGATCAGCTTAACCACCAGCTTGACACCCAGCAGATCCGCAGCCGCCTGGGTCTGTTTGACGAACGTGACCGTGTTGGGGTCCTTCGACGAGCCGAGAAAGGCTGCAGTACGCAGGCTGGGGTCGATCCGGCGAAGAAATTCCAGCCGCTTACCGGCGGTGTCGGTCAGCAACAGGGAAACGCCGGTCAAGTTGCCGCCGGGATGCGAAAGGCTCGGCACGAGACCGGTGGCGAGCGCGTTCGCGCTGAACATCACGATCGGGATCGTTTGTGTCGCCTCTTTGGCGATATGAATCGCCGGCGTGGCGACGGCTACGATCACATCGACCGGCATCTCCACCAGCTTGCGAGCGATTTCCCGCGTCAATTGCGGATTTCCGCCGGTGAAATGGGCACCAAGTATGTAATCTTGCGGTTCCGTATAGCCGAGTTCCCGCATCCCCTCACGGAAGCGATCCAGATCGTCTGTCATCGACGCGGGAAACCAGCTCAGAAATCCGATCTTCGGTTTTTTTTGGTCGGCGAATGCCGGTCGGGTCATCGCGAGAGTGGCGCCCGATAAAACAACGAACTCGCGCCGCGTCATTTGAAAAAGTCTGTTGGCGCGAATATCCATGCTGCTTCCCCGATTATCGTGACAGCCAACTTAGTGTGCAGCCTTTTGCACCACCACTGCGGGTAATGGCCACATTGCATTGACGCGACAATCGATTCCAGCGCGTGCAGACTGTTGTTAAGCCCGGCGCCGACGGGTGCCGACTTCTGGCACTCGCTGACCGACAGCATGCGGATGGTTGTCTGCGTCGGGAGACGACAATGCAGTAAAAAGGACGAGCGCGCGCTCTAGATGCGCCGGCTTGTCGCCGCCACCGGGCCGAGGCCGTCGCGGTTGTAGATGTCCTCGCGGAACTGCGTCACGCCGTCGGGCGTCGCCCAGGCCGTCACGTAGACCCAGTAGAGCGGCACCGGTTTGGCGACCCTGGCATCCTTGCGTTCGCCGCTCTTGATCACCGCGTCGATCTCCTGACGCGACCAGCCCGGCGTATCGACCAAAATCCAGTTCACCAGTTCGCGCACGTTCTGCACCCGCACGCAGCCGGACGAATGAAACCGCATGTCCTCGCCGAACAAGCCTTTCGACGGCGTGTCGTGCATATAGACGCCGTCCTTGCTCGGGAAATTGATGCGGATGGAGCCGAGCGAGTTGAAATCGCCGGGGTCCTGCTTGAAGCGGTAATTCACCGCCTCGGTGGAGTACCAGTTGATCTGCGACGGCTGCAACTCATCGCCGCGCATGTCGAAGATGCGGATGTGGTTGCTGACCAAGTAGTCCGGCTCGGCCTGCATCTTGGGAATGAGGTCGCGCCGAACGATGGAGACCGGCACTGTCCAGTATGGATTGAAGTTGACCTCGACGATCTTGGAGTTGATGTCGGGTGATGGCCGGTCGGGCTTGCCGGCGACAGCGGTATGGCGCGAGACGGCAACGCCGCCTTCGATCGCCTCGATGCGCGCCGCCGGAATGTTGCACATCACGTAGCGGGCGCCGAGATTGCCGCTCATGCTGCGCAGCCGCACCAGATTGGTCTTCAACTGGGCGAGCCGCACCGCCGCCGGCACGTTGAGCGCCTTGGCGGTTTGCTCGCGGATCAGTCCGTCGGCGTTGAGACCGTGCCGCGTCTGGAAGCGGCGGACGGCCGCGTCCACGTAGGAATCGTAGATGTCGGACCCGCCGGCGTGCGGATCGAGGTCGCCCGAAATGGTCAGGCGCCGGCGTAACGCTCCGACGGCGGGGTGCCGGGCGCCGAGCCGCATGCGGTCGCTTTGCGCGACCTCGGACCAGCCGCCCCTGGCGACGATACCTTCGAATTGCGCGATCGCCTGCTCGGTGTGCTGGACCGTCTCCGGCGACAGCGTCGGCAGCGACGCCTTCGGCATCTGGATGGTGCGCGAGGCGGAATCGAACCCCTGGCCGAAATCGGCGCCCTGGTTCTGATCGATCAGCGCCTGGAGAGCTGCGTCCTGGGCAAACGCCTGCGACACCGTAAGCCCACCGGCAACGGCGCCCGCCAGGCGGGCCAGCAGGTCGCGCCGGCTGGGATGGCGTGGGTCAGACGAATTGGTCATCGCGGTCCCCCGAACCCTGATTTCCCCGAATCCTTCCGGCAACCGGCCTTTACCACACGGCAAGGCGGGGCGTCCGGCAAGACTACGTCCTGCCCCGCAGCCGGAGGTAGGGCCGGGCCTGGGCGAATTTATGGCCAATGTCCAAACGCACCAAACCCCCGGGGGAGGAACGCCCGGGGGCCTGGTCGCGGCGGAAGATATGGGGAATCGGCCGGCGCGTGAGCTTCAGCGTCAGAGCCGGTACAGGATCTGGTCGGTCCAGAACCGCTCCAGACGATGCAGCGACTTGTTCAAGGTCGCGAACTCGTCAGCAGTGATGCCACCGACCTGCTCCACCGTGCGCACGTGCTTCTGGTAGAGCGCCTCGACGATGTCGCGAACCTCGCGGCCGGTGTCGGTCAGACGGATACGGACCGAGCGGCGATCGACCCGCGAGCGCTGGTGATCGAGGAAGCCCATCTCGACGAGCTTCTTCAGATTGTAGGAGACGTTGGAGCCGAGATAGTAGCCCCGGGTGCGCAGCTCGCCCGCGGTCAGCTCCTTGTCGCCGACGTTGTAGAGCAGCAACGCCTGCACCGAGTTGATGTCGGAGCGGCCGCGCCGATCGAATTCGTCCTTGATCACATCGAGCAAGCGCCGATGCAGACGCTCGACGAGCGTCAACGCATCGAGATAGAGCGGCCGGATAGTGTCGAACTTCGCCTGTCGCTCGGCGGGTTCGACCGTCTTCATAACGGTCTTCATCATGACGCCTTCCCGTATTTCTTTTTTGTATTGACGGGCCCTGTTTCCCGTCTATGCCGGGACCATACCGGTGGCGGCTGAAGATCAGCTTAAATTCTAGAATAAACTTTGGGTTTATCAGTGTTGGTAAACTGCCGGTATTGATTGGGTTTGAGCGGATTGATTCACCGGGCGTTCACCGTCGCGGCGCGCGCAACATCCGGCCTTTTTCAAGATTTCGATTTGTTGCTGCCCGCAACCCAGGCCTTTTCCTTGGACCACTCGTGCTTTGTCCCACAATGAGAGCAGAACACCGCGCCAACAAAGTCCGGCAGGCGCGCGAACGACGCTTCGTCGATTTCCACGCCGGTGTCGATCGGCTGTCCGGTAACGGGACACGCGGTGAGAATTTTCGACATGATTTGCGCTGTCTCTTTAATTTCCTGGCGGCGGCGGACGCTATGCAGGAAATCCCGCGCGCACCATCAAATTTGACATACGAAGGAGACAGGCCGGCGACAGCGTCAAAGAAACGGCCGCCGCGCACGCGGCTCGGAGCGCTCGTAATTGGCGAGCTTGGCCAGCGCCTCCCGGTCGAGGATTTCGAAGCGCCGTTCCTTCCAGCGCATGGTCTTGGTGGCCGAGAGCCGCTGTAGGGTCTTGTTGGTGTGCACCAGCGACATGCCGAGCGTGTCGGCGACATGCTGCTGGGTGAACGGGAATTGGATGGAGTTGCCTTTGGTCAGCCCCACCTCCTCCGCCCGCTGAAACATCGTCAGCAGAAGATAGGCCAGCCGCTCCATCGCTGTGCGCCGCCCCACGCTCACGAGTCCTTCTTCCAGGATTTGCTCCTCGCGCGCGGCGAGCCAGGTCACGTCGAAGGCGAGCGCCGGAAAATCGGTGTACAGGCTCCACAGCTTCTCGCGCGGAAACACGCACAGCATCACATCGGTCAACGCCTCGACCGAATGCTGCATCTCGTCATTGACCGAACCTTGCAGGCCGATGAAGTCGGACGGCAACGCGTAGTTCAGAATTTGCCGCCGGCCGTCCGGCAGCGTCTTGTAGCGAAACGCCCAGCCGGAAAGGATGGTGTAGAGATGCGCGCTGTTGGTGCCTTGCAGCAGGATGTTGGTGCCGGCCTGGACGTTGAGTTCACCGGACTTGAAGCTGGAGATGAACTCCAGCTCCTTCGCGGTGAATTCGCGAAGGCAGGGCATCGCCCGCAGCGGGCATTTCTCGCACGGCACCTTGCGCCCGGCAGGAAGAGGCGCAGCCGAAACCGTCGCGGCAGCAGCAGCGGCCATTGACCCCTCCTCCGTCATCTGGGGATTTCAGGCCAACTTAACGGCCGGGAGCGGAAAAAGTTCCATCGGGTTCCACGGCTCATCCGCCGCGAATGAAGCGGATCACGCCGGAAAAATCGCGCGGCGCCTCGCCGGCTTCCACGAATTGCTCGTAAATTTTCGCGGCATTGGCGCCCAGCGGGGTACGGGCGTCCGCGGCCTTGGCGGCATCCTGGGCCAGCTTGAGGTCCTTCAGCATCATCGCCGCGGTAAATCCCGCCTTGTAGTCGCGGTTGGCGGGCGAAGCCGGCACCGGGCCCGGCACCGGACAATAGCTGGTCATCGACCAGCATTGGCCGGACGACTTCGATGAAATGTCGAACAGCTTCTGCGCGTCGAGGCCGAGCTTTTCGGCCAGCACAAACGCCTCCGACACCGCGATCATCGACACGCCGAGGATCATGTTGTTGCATATCTTCGCGGCCTGGCCGTTGCCGGCGCCGCCGGCGTGCACGATGGTCTTACCCATCGCCTCAAGGATCGGCTTGCCCCGGGCAAACGCCTCGTCAGCGCCGCCGACCATAAACGTCAGCGTTCCAGCCTGCGCGCCACCGACGCCGCCCGACACCGGCGCGTCGAGCATGAGCAAACCCTTGCCTGCGGCAGCGGCGGCGACAGCACGCGCGCTCTCGACATCGATGGTCGAGGAATCGATCAGCAAAGCGCCGGGGCTGACGGCGGCGAGCACACCGCCTTCGCCGAGATAAACATCGCGCACATGCTGGCCCGCCGGCAGCATGGTGATGACGATCTCAGCGCCAGCTGCGGCAGCCTTCGCGCTCGCTGCGGCGGTGCCGCCGGATGCGGCCAGCGCATCGGCCTGCGCCTTGCTCACATCGAAGCCCGACACGGCGTGGCCGGCCTTGAGCAGGTTCTGCGCCATCGGCAAACCCATGTTGCCGAGCCCGATGAAGCCGATCCGCGCCATGCCCCTCTCCTTTCCGCTGTTTACTGCGGCTGGATGTTGGCCGCTTTCGCCAGCTTCACGGCGATGTCGGCCTCCTTGGCGATCCGCGTGTCGAAGCTGTCCGGCGTCATGATCATCTGCTCGACGCCGAGCGTGGTCAGCTTGCTCTTGGTTTCCGGCGATTCAATCGCCTTGGCGATCTCGGCCTGCATCTTCTCGACAACGTCGCGCGGGGTCTTCTTCGGCACGAATGCGCCGACCCAGAAATCCATGTCGGATTCCGGCACGCCTGCCTCGATCGTGGTCGGCACATCCGGCAACGCCGCCGCGCGGCGCGAGCTCGACACCGCAAGCGCCAGCACCTTGCCGTCGCGGATCAGCGGCAGCGCCGGCGTGATCGGCGCGAAGTACATATCGACGCGGCCGGTCATCGTCTCGGTCAACGCCTCGGGCGCGCCCTTGAACGGGATGAGCTGGCCCTCGAAGCCCGCGGCCAATCGGAAGCGCTCCATCGCCAGATGCGGCGGCGTGCCGATGCCGGCCGCGCCGTAGTTGATCTGGCCGGGCTTCGACTTGGCCACGTCGATCAGCTCCTTGAGGGTCTTCATGCCCTTGCTCGGCGACACCACCAGCACCAGGGGCACGTTGCCGAGCGGCGTGAGTCCGGAGAAATCCTTCACCGGATCGTAGGGCACGTTGAGCTGGATCGCCGGCACCGTGACGATGGCGTTGGAGTGCACCAGGATGGTGTGACCGTCGGGCTCGGCCTGCTTGACCTGCGCCGAGCCGATCGTGGTGCCGCCGCCGGGCCGATTTTCCACCACGAACGACTGCCCGACCTGTCGGCCGACCTGCTCGAACACGGTGCGCGGCACCAGATCGGTGGCGCTGCCCGGCGCGTAAGGCACCACAATGCGGATCGGCTTGGTGGGCCAGGCCGCGGCGCGGGCCGGACCGGACGCCAAGCC
>JADMIO011053122.1_pt1 | contig 27960 bp, 24 predicted proteins | sample 8958161 | NCBI WGS metagenome assembly JADMIO01 (sample SAMN16585339, study PRJNA669376) | soil metagenome | isolation source: Crop rotation soil | place: USA: Cullars Rotation, Alabama | collected 2011
CCGCCGGCCTGCCGCTCAGCCGCCGCCTGCCGCCGGCCGGCGCGACCAAGGCCTATGCGGCCACCGCTCGGGCCCCGGCCGGCGCCGACCTCTTGCCGCGCGGCGAGGGCTGGACCTTCCGCTTCCCCGACGCCGCCGCGGCCGAGCTGGCTGCGCTGGATCCGCGCGAGGCGGTGGCGGTGGAGTTCCTGTTCCCGGGCGACGAGGTGCGCCGCGCCTACGTCGAGGTCGGCGACTTCGCCGCCGGCCGCGCCTTCCTGCGGATGGCCGCGCGCTAGACCCTCGCCTCCGCTCCAGCGGACCGCTCAATTAGAGACCACGGATTACACGGATTGCACGGACTGAGTGGGTCCGGTGGTCAGCTCGCTGCGCCGCGACCGCCGCATCGGCGCAATCCGTGTAGTCCGTGGTTCCAAAATGACTGAGCCTCCGCTGGCGCCGAGTCTCGAGGCGACCTCAGGCCTCCTTGGCCACCGGCTGGGGCGGGATGAGGACCGGGAGGCGCACGGTGACGGTGGTGCCCTGGCCCAGCACGCTTTCCATGATCATCTCGCCGCCGTGCAGGCGGGCGAAGGCGCGGACCAACGACAGGCCCAGGCCCGAGCCGGCCGCGCGGTGCTCGGCGTCGCCGGCCTGTTCGAACGGCCGGCCCAGCCGCTGCAGGTCCTCGGTCGCGATGCCGACGCCGGTGTCGGCGACGCTCAGCACCAGCACCCCGCCGTCGGCCTCCGCGCCCACGGTGACCGACCCGCCCTGCGGCGTGAACTTCAGCGCGTTGGAGATCAGGTTGAAGGCGATCTGCTTGATCGCGCGGCGGTCGGCGTCGGCCTCCAGCGGCCCGGCGGGCAGGCGCACGCGCAGCTGCACGCCCGCCCGCTCGGCCTGCCCGCGCATCAGCCGCAGCACGCCGCTGATCGCCTCGCGCGCGTCGAAGTCCTCGCGCGCCAGCTCGAACCGCTCGGCCTCGATCTTCGACATGTCGAGCACGTCGTTGATCAGTTCCAGGAGGTGGCTGCCGCTCTCGTGAATCAGCTCGGCGTACTCGGCGTAGCGGTCGGCCATCGGCCCGAACAGCCGCTGACGCATGATGTCTGCGAAGCCCATGATGGCGTTCAGCGGCGTGCGCAGCTCGTGGCTCATATTGGCCAGGAAGCGGCTCTTGCCGGCGTTCTGCTGCTCGGCGAGTTCGCGGGCGGCCTGCAGCTCCTCCTCCCGCGCCCGCTGGGCGCGCGCGTCGCGCAGCGCCGCCACCAGCCGCACGCGGCTCATCCGCCGCACCGAGAGTGCGCACCAGCCGTTGGGGTCGTGCGCCGGGACAAAGCCCGTCTCGGCCGAGCCCTCGGCGGCGGCGCGCGTGATCGTGGACTCCACCTGCGCCCGGTCGGCGGGGTCGACCAGGTCGGCGAGGTTGCGCCCGGCGAGCCCGCGGGGCTCGACGCCCACCGGCGCCTCGCCGAACGCCTCCAGGATGCGCCCGCCCGGATAGACCGACAGCAGGAGCTGCGGCTGGTGGTCCAGCGCCTCGCGCAGGGAGAGCTCGACCGCCAGGCGGCGCGCCTCGTCGCCGCGCAGGCGGCCCTGCAGCGACACCAGCGCCGCGCCCAGGCCAAGCCCGACCACGCTGAGCGACAATAGCGAGAGCCAGACGGAGACCAGTTCCGACGGCTTCGGCAGGGGCACGAGCACGCCGCCAAGCGCCGCCACGGCGGCCGCCAGCAGGCCGGCCGCGGCGCCCAGCCCCAGCAGCCTCGGCCGCCCAGAGGCCGCGCCGGCCGCCAACGGCGCCAGGCACAAGGGCGCAAGCGGCCCGCCGGCCCCGCCGGTGGCCAGCGCCGCGCCGGCCCCGGCCGCGGCCCAGACCAGCAGCGCCACGGTCGCCCCGGCCTCTTCAGTGGTTTCGCTGAGGACCGCGCCGATCGCGCCCGCGCCGGCCGCCGCGGTCAGGGCCCAGACCACCAGGCCCGGGGCCACGGCGCCACGGAACAGCAGCCCGGCGGCGGCCGCGGCCACCGTCAGCATCACCGCCAGGTGCCAGCGGACAGCGAACCGCCGCTCGCCATCCGCTGACCGCCTCGGGCGGACCCGTCTCCGTCCGGTGGTCAGCACCAACCTAGGCCGTCAGTTCGCGTCGCATCGCCAATAGCTTAGCGGCGCCGCTGAGTCCAAGTAAGAGCGCTCGCCTGACTGGCGATTTCACGGCCTCGGCGTCGCAAGGAAATCGTAAGCGGCGCACCCGATGATCGGGCGTGGCCCGTTCCCTCGTTCATAAGCCGGCAACCCTACCGCCGCCCGACGCCCCGCCAGCGGCGGCGGCGCGTCCGCGGCATGCCGATTTCGACCCGCAGGCGTCGCTGGAGGACCAGAAACTGGCCTTCCTGCGGCTGGTCAGCCACGAGCTGCGCACGCCGTTGAACTCCATCCTGGGGTTCTCCGAGATCCTCTCGGCGGAACTCCTGGGCCCGCTCGGCCACCCGCAATACCGCGAATACGCCGCCATCATCCGGGGCAGCGGCAAGAAGCTGCTCGGCCTGGTCAACCAGGTGCTGGAGATCGGCCGCCTGGAGGGCCTGAAGCTGGCCGCGCGGCCGGAGCCGGTGCTGCCGGCGCTGGAGGACGCCCTGACCCAGCTCGGCGAGGACATCGCCGCCCAGGCGGCGCAGGTCCGCACCATCGTCGAGGCGCCCGACGCCCAGGCGCTGGCCGACGCCTGGGGCCTGCGCACCGTGCTGACCCACCTGATCCGCAACGCCGTGGCGTTCTCGCCGGCCGGCGGCGAGGTGCGGCTGAAGGTGCGCCGCGCCGGCGCCTTCGTGGACTTGGTGGTGGAGGACGACGGCCCGGGCATCGATCCGGCCGAGCTGCCGCGGCTGATGCGCCCATTCGAGCAGGGCGAGGCCGCGCTCGTGCGGCGCGGCGAAGGCGCGGGCCTGGGGCTGACCATCGCCGAGCTCACCTGCCAGGCGATGGGCGCGCGGCTTTCCGTGCGGCCGGGCCGCGGCGGCGGCACGAGCGCGCGGGTGCGCCTGAAGGCCGCCTGAGCGGCCGCAGTTGCGCCAAAGCGCCGGGCCGCCTAAGTCGCCGCCCATGGATGCGCTGACGCCCGCCATCGACGCCGAACTGGCCGAACTCGCCGACGAGTTCGAGGTGCTGGGCGCCAATACCCCGGAAGGATGGGAGGAGCGCTACCGCTACGTGATCGAGCTGGGCAAGACGCTGGCCCCGCTCACCGACGCCGAGCGCAACGACGCCAACAAGGTGCGCGGCTGCGCCAGCCAGGTGTGGCTGGTGACGGAGCTGCAGGCCGATGGCTCGCTGCGCTTCCGCGGCGATTCCGACGCCCACATCGTGCGCGGCCTGATCGCGGTGCTCCTGCGGCTGTTCTCCGGCCGCAAGCCGGCCGAAATCGCCAGCTTCGACGCCCCGGCCGCCTTCGAGCGCCTGGGGCTCAAGGGCGCGCTGTCGCAGCAACGCTCCAACGGCCTGGCCTCGATGGCCGCCCGCATCCGCCGCGACGCCGAGGCGGCCGCGGGCTAGGCCGCGCGGATGCCGCTCGCGGCCTGCTGCACGCCGATGACGGCGTCGAAGCCCAGGATCATGTCGACGCGCTCGCCATCCGTGGCCAGCGGCAGGCGCAGCCACAGCAGCGATTGGTGGGCCGCGCCGCGCCAGGCCAGGCTGTGGACGCCGACGGCCGGGCGGGCCTCGGCGACCACCTTGCCGAGTTCGCCGCGCCAGTAGTCGGCGGCCGGGCCGCTGTAGACCTCGCCCAGGCGGCGGCCGGTGATCTCGCGGCCGTAGACGCCGTAGAGGCCGGTGCCGGCCAGGCGCACGCGATAGTCGATCAGCCCGCGCTTGGGCGTGTCGGCCAGCACGTCGATCAGGCTGATGGTGGGCAGGAGGCGCTTGATGCCGGCGGGATCGACGTCACGGCGGCTGGGCAGCCGCGCGCCGCCCTTCAGCGAGGCCCAGTAGGCGAACAGCTCCTCGTGCGCCCGTGCGGCCGCCGGCGCGCCGATCTGCGCCGCCATCTGCAGAAGCTCCTGCAAGCGGTTGGATTCGAATGCGAATCAACTATCGCCGATAGGGCGAATCGGCGGCAAGCGGAAAAGGGTTAACGGCCACCCAATGTGGCGCGCGTGCACACACGCCAGGCCTCCGCGCCAGCGGAGGCGCCCGATTTGAGAACCACGGATTACACGGATTACACGGATTGCGGCGATCGAACGTTCGCCAGTGCGACCAGGCGCGCCTCCGCGAAATCCGTGTAATCCGTGTAATCCGTGGTTCTAAAATAGACTGAGCCTCCGCTTCGCGGAGTCTCGAGGATAGCCCGCAAACGGAAACGCCCGCCGGGTGGCGGGCGTCCCTGAGATCGAGCCTGGAAGCGCGACTAGCGCTTCTTGCGGGGCGCCTGGCGGCCGCCTTGGCCGAGGCCCATCTGCTTGGCCAGGTCCGAGCGCGCCTTGGCGTAGTTCGGCGCGACCATCGGGTAGTCCTTCGGCAGGCCCCACTTGGAGCGGTATTCCTCGGGGCTCATGTTGTACTTGGTGCGCAGGTGCCGCTTCAGCGACTTGAACTTGCGCCCGTCCTCCAGGCAGACCAGGAAGTCCGGCGTGATCGAACGGCGGATCGGCACCGCCGGCTCCTTCGGCGCGGCTTCCGCGGCTTCCGCCCCGGACGAGATGCCGGAGAGCGCGCGGTGCACGCTCTGGATCAGCGCGGGCAGATCAGCGGCCGACACCGAGTTGTTGCCCACATAGGCGGAGACAATGTCCGCCGTCATCTCGATGACTTCCGACTTCTCGTCCATTCTTGTTTTCCATTGTCATCGCGCCGTTTGGGCGCTGGCTTGATCCCCGTCAGATCAGTAGCGCGTTGTTTAAGGGCTCCCCATCCAAAGGACAAGGCGCGAAATAACACTAATTTGCCCAGGATATCCTGAAATCCCAGGTCGACCAACAATCAAGCGTCAGTCGCCAGATCACTGACCATGACGGGCGAAAACGACGACCGTCATCTATGCTGCGATGCAGCGTCAGGAAAACTCGGGCGCGCGCCAGTGCGGCCAGATGTCGGGCAGGTCGGACGAGACCTTGTCCGGATAGCGCGCCGGGCGTTTCTCCAAGAACGAGGTCACGCCCTCTCGCGCGTCGCCGGACTTGCCGCGGGCCTGGATGCCGCGGCTGTCGGCGCGGTGGGCCTCCATCGGGTGCGCGGCGCCGGCCATGCGCCAGATCAGCTGCCGCGTGATGGCCACCGAGACCGGCGCGGTGTTGTCGGCGATCTCGCGGGCCAGCGCGTTGGCCGCCGCCAGCAGGTCGTCGGGCGCGTGGACGGAGCGGACGAAACCCTTCTCGTGCGCTTCCGAGGCCGGGAAGATGCGGCCGGTGTAGCACCACTCCAGCGCCGTCTGGACGCCCACCAGGTGCGGCAGGAACCACGAGGAGGCCGCCTCGGGATTGAGGCCCCGGCGGGCGAACACGAAGCCGTAGCGCGCCTGGTCCGAGGCCAGGCGGATGTCCATCGCGCACTGCATGGTCACGCCCACGCCGACGGCCGGGCCGTTGCAGGCTGCGATCACCGGCTTGAGGCTGTCGAAGATGCGCAGGGTGAGCAGGCCGCCGCCGTCCCGCTGCACGCCGCCGCCGGCGTCGCGTTCGGCCCGGTCGCGGGGGCTCCTCGCATCGACGTCGAACGTCGAGCCGCCGGCCGACAGGTCCGCCCCGGCGCAGAAGCCGCGGCCGGCGCCGGTGACGATCACCACGCGCACGGCGTCGTCGGCGTCGGTGGCGTCGAACGCGGCGATCATGTCGCGCATCATCTGCGCGTTGAACGCATTCAGCTTGTCCGGCCGGTTCAGCGTGATCGTCGCTATGCCGTCTTTGACGTCATAGAGCAGGGTCTCGAAGGTCGGCTGGGCCACGGCGCGGCTCCTCTGGTCTGGCAAGGCCAGGGCAGTTCCGCCCGCTTGACGGTGCGGCGGTCAAGCCCCGCACAGCTAGCTCGCGTCAGTCCTCAGCGACTGGTCTGACCAACTGGCACGCGAACTTCACACTCCACATATGGAATTCGCCTTCGGGCGTCATTGCCAGACCATTCACCGATTGGCGGGCGAAAGCGTCCTCGTCCGCGTCATCGTCGACGCCGAATTCAACAAGGAGGACGCCACCGTCGTGCGTGATCTTCTTCCAGTCGTACTCGGATGGGAGCCCACGGCGGGTGACTTCGCCGCCGCAGATCTCGACGACGTAGGACGGATCGTCGGAGTCCACCCATTGCCCTTGCATCTCCTCCGGCAGCGGCGCTTCACGTCCCAGTGGGCTCATTTCGCCATCCTCCTCATTCCGGCGGCGGACGAGCGTCACTGTGGATCAACTTCGATGTGTTGGAAAGAACATTTAGCGAACATAGACCCGCCTGCACCCGGCTTGACGAACCTCAGGTCAAGGGCCGCTATAGCGAGTGAACAAGGATAAGTTGGCGGGCCCTCGACGGACCGCCGGGAGCGAGACCGCATGCATCCGTACGTCCACGCCAAGACCATGCCGGACAAGCCGGCGTACATCATGGCCTATTCGGGCGAGACGGTGACCTACGGCGAGCTCGACGCGCGGTCGAACCAGGGGGCGCACCTGTTCCGCTCGCTGGGCGTGAACACCGGCGACGCCGTCGCGCTCTTCATCGACAACCACCCACGCTACTACGAGGTGCTGTGGGCCGCCCAGCGCAGCGGCATCCGCTTCACCTGCATCTCGTCGAAGCTGACCGCCGGCGAGGTCGAGTACATCGTCAAGGATTGCGGGGCGAAGGTGTTCGTCACGTCAAAGGCTTTGGCCGAGGTGGCGACGAAGGTGGCGCCGCTGATCCCGGGCGTGGCGCTCTTCATGGTGGGCGGCGCCGAGGCGCCGTTCCAGAGCTTCGAGGACGCACGCGCCAAGTTTCCGGAAACGCCGATCGACGATGAGAGCGCCGGGCGGGCGATGCTCTATTCCTCCGGAACGACCGGCCGGCCGAAGGGCGTCGAGCGGACCGGCGTGCAGGACACCTCGCTGGGCGCGGCGAGCCCGCTGGCGATGATCGGCCAGGGACTCTACGGCTGGCAGCCGCCGGACGTGGTCTATCTGTCGCCGGCGCCGCTCTATCACGCCGCGCCCCTGGGCTGGTCGATGAGCATCCACGCGATCGGCGGCACGGTGATCCTTATGGAGCGCTTCGACCCCGAGGACGCGCTCAGGTTCATCGAGCAGTACAAGGTCACCACCGCCCAGTGGGTGCCGACACACTTCGTCCGCATGCTGAAGTTGCCGGCCGAGGTGCGCGAGCGCTACGACATGAGCTCGCTGCAGAGCGTGTTCCACGCTGCGGCGCCCTGCCCGGTTCCGATCAAGGAGCAGATGATCGCCTGGTGGGGCCCGATCATCCACGAGTACTACGCCGGCACCGAGGGCAACGGCTTCTGCGCGATCAACAGCGAAGAGTGGCTGGCGCACAAGGGCTCGGTCGGCAAGGGCATGACCGCCCAGGTGCGCATCTGCGACGAGGAGGGCGACCCGCTGCCGCCGCGCACCGAAGGGACCGTCTTCTTCGAAGGCGGCGGCGAGTTCCAGTACCACGGCGACCCGAAGAAGACCGCCGAGAGCCGCAACAAGCACGGCTGGACGACGCTGGGCGACGTGGGCTGGGTGGACGAGGAGGGCTACCTCTACCTCACCGACCGCAAGAGCTTCATGATCATCTCCGGCGGGGTGAACATCTACCCGCAGGAACTGGAGAACGTGCTGATCAACCACCCGAAGGTGGCCGACGCCGCCGTGGTGGGCGCGCCCGACGAAGAGATGGGCGAGAAGGTCGTGGCCGTGATCCAGCCGATGAACTGGGACGAGGCCGGCGACGAACTGCGCAGCGAGCTGATGGCCTACGCGCGGGCCAACATCAGCCACGTGAAGGCGCCCCGCGTGATCGACTTCATGGCCGAGCTGCCGCGCCATCCGACCGGCAAGCTGTACAAGCGCCTGATCCGCGACGCCTACTGGGGCAAGGAAGGCTCGCGCATCGTCTGACGGGAGGCGCGCGATGGCGGCCTACATCTACGTGAATCTCGACGTCACCGACCCGGCGGGCATGGCGGCCTACCGCGCCGAGGTCCCGGCGACGATCGCCAAGTTCGGCGGGCGCTACCTGGCGCGCGGCGGGGCGGCCGAGCGCCTGGAGGGCGAGCAGCCGTTGCACCGCCAGGTGCTGCTCGAGTTCCCCGACATGGCCGCGCTGAAGGCCTGGTACGACTCCGACGCGTACCGTCCGCTGAAGGACCTGCGCCAGCGCTGCGGCAGCGCCGAGGTGGTGGCGTTCGAGGGCCTCTAGAGGGTGCGCGCCATCCGCGGCAGCCAGCGGCCGGGGATCGAACCGGAGGGCGAGCGGCCGACCGTGCGGAACCCCAGGCGCGCGTAGATCGCCTCGGCGTTGGGGTCGGCGTCGACCTCGATGCGCGTCAGGCCGCGCGCACGGCACTCGGCCTGGACGGCGTCCATCAGCGCGCGCCCGATACCCTCGCCCTGCGCCTCCGGGGCGACGAAGAAGTCCTCCAGCTCGGCGTGGTCCTCGGCGGCGCCCAGCGCGATCATCCCGACGAGACCGCCGCGATGCTCCTCGGCGACCCAGAAGCGCGATTCCCGCAACGTCTGTGGCGTGACGGTGAGCTCCGCACGGCAGGCCTCCATGAACTCCGCGTCGTAGCCCCACGACGCCTTGGCGCGCATGGCGAGGTCGGTGAGCGCCGAAGCCTCGTCGGGCCGCGGTTCACGGATCGCGAAGGTCGCCATCATGGGTCACGGGCTCCCGCCAGCGGCTTGCCCCCAGCCTAGCAGGTGTTAGACCGGCCCTCAGCTATGGCAAATTTAGGACGAGGGAGCGCGCAATGAACCCGGTGGAGATCAAGGACCTGCCCGGCCTGGTGGGGACGGAGGTGGGCGTTTCCGACTGGCTGCTGGTCGACCAGGACCGGGTCAACAAGTTCGCCGACGCCACCGGCGACCACCAGTGGATCCACGTCGACGTCGAGCGCGCCAACCGCGAGATCGGCGGGCCGATCGCCCACGGCTACCTGACGCTGTCGCTGATCCCGTTCCTGAGCCAGGGCATGCTGCCCGTGAAGGGCGTGACGCGCGGCATCAACTATGGCTCGGACAAGGTGCGCTTCACCAACATGGTGCGCGTCGGCAAGCGCGTGCGCCTGCGCCAGAAGCTGATCGGCGCCGACCCCAAGGCCGGCGGCATGCAGATCAAGAACGAGTGCACCATCGAGATCGAAGGCGAGGACAAACCCGCCTGCATCGCCGAGACGATGTCGATCTTGTACGGCGGCTGAGCGGTAGCCTCCGCGCCAGCGGAGGCTCGGTCATTTGGAACCGCGGAAACACGCGGAAGCACGCGGACACCATCGACGCCTTCCGCGTGTTTCCGCGTAAGTCCGCGGTTCAATCACTTTGGGCGCCTCCGCTCGCGAGGAGGCCTAGTCCGGGGCCACGGCCTCTTCGGCGCTCGCCGCCTTGGCGCCGGAGGTCGAGGCCTCGGTGGCGGCGACTTCGGTGACCGGGGCGGCCGGGTTGCTGACCCGGTCGATGGTCTCGCGGATGTACTTGGCCTGGGTGACGATGCCGATCTCCAGGCGCTCGGAATTGAGCTCGACTTCCTGGGTGAGCAGGCCGGCGATGAACTCGGCGTCCTGCGGCGCTTCGGCGTTGGGCCGGCGGCGGTTCTCCTGGCTCATGAACACCGGCCCGCCCGAGTTGCCGGGGAACACCGCGAAGTCCATCAGGAAGGTCGGGAAGATCTTGGCCGGCGCGATCGGGTAGGAGGCGATGCGGCCCGAGCGCAGGATCGGGAAGCCCGCCTGGTTGGCCGACAGCCCGCGCGGGAAGCCCAGCGCCATCAGCTCGTCGCCCGCGCCCACCTGGTACTTGGTCAGCGTGTCGTCGGAGGCGAGGTAGTCCTCCGGGATCGCCGCCTTGGCGAAGGCCGCCGGCGCGGTCACCGAGATCGCGGCCACGTCGCGCGACGGATGGTGGGTCCACAGTTCGTGGCCCTGCGGATCGCGGATGCGCAGGTTCTGCGGCGAATAGGTCCAGCTGCCGTCGGCGTTGGCGATGCGGTAGCCGATGTGGGCGATCTGGCCCGGCATCTTGTCGAAGACGTGGTTGGCGGTGACCAGCACGGTGCGCGGGGCGCCGTCGGGGCCTGTGGAGGCGATCAGGAAGCCGGTGCCGACCGTGCGCGTGCCGTTGCCCAGCGGCTGCTCGAGCTGAACCGTCGCGTAGATCAGCTGTTGCGACAGGTCGATGGCCATGGCCGTCCCCGACTGGATTTCTCGCGATGCCGCCGCTCGCGTCTGCGCGCGATGTCGGTGTCTGGATTTAATGAATCAGGAAGTTAAGGAGTCGCCAAGGCGCCAGGACGCCGCGGTGGCCAGGTTGTCGCAGCAGCGCTTATCACGACGTCTTGAGCGGCAGGCTCTGCCGTCGCAATAAGCGGCATGACCCGCCCTGCCCCGCCTGTCGCGCCGAAACGGCCGCATCGTATCGAGCAGCTCGGGCGCGTGCGGGTCGACGACTACGCCTGGATGAAGGACGAGGCCTGGCAGCAGGTGCTGCGCGACCCCAAGGCGCTGCGCGCTGATGTGCGCGAGCACCTGGAGGCGGAGAACGCCTACACCAAGGCGATGCTGGCGGGCACGGAAGCCCTGCAGGCGCAGATGTTCGCCGAGATGAAGGGGCGGATCAAAGAGGACGACAGCTCGGTCCCCGCGCCGGACGGGCCCTGGGACTACTACGTGCGCTACGAGATGGGCGCGCAGCATCCCGTGCACGCGCGGCGGCCGCGCGGTGAGGCGGCGGGCGAGCAGGTGCTGCTGGACGAAGAGGCGCAGGCCAAGGGCAAGGCCTACTTCCACGTCGGGGGCGCCGAGCACAGCCCCGACCACGGTCTCTACGCCTGGGCCGTCGACGAGCAGGGCAGCGAGTACTACCGCATCCTGGTGAAGGACCTGGCGAACGGCGAAGCGGTGGGGACGCCGATCGAGAGCGCCTATGGCTCCCTCGCCTTCTCGCCGGACAGCCAGTGGCTGTTCTGGGTCTGGCGCGACGAGAACGCCCGCCCGGCGAAGGTCTTCCGCCGCCCGGCGCGCGGCGGGGACGACACCCTCGTCTACGAAGAGCCGGACGACGGCATGTTCCTGGGCGTCGGCGTCACCTCCGACGACGCCTTCATCGTCATCGGCGCCGGCAACCAGGAGACGACGGAGTCGCGGCTGATCCCGGCGTCCGACCCGACCGCCGCGCCCGTCGTAGCCGAGCCGCGGCGGGTGGGCGTGAAGTACACGCTGGACCACTGGACCGACCGCTGGGTGATCCTGACCAACGCCGACGACGCCGTCGACTTCAAGCTCTGCGTCAGCGAGGCGGACATCCCCGCCAAGTCGACCTGGCGCGACTGGGTCGCGCACCGGCCCGGGCGCTTCATCACCGGCTTCGCGGCCTACGCCGGCCACCTGGTCCGCGCCGAGCGGGTGAATGCGCTGGACCGACTGGTGGTCACGGCCCGCGGCAGCGAGGAGCACGAGGTGGCCTTCCCGGAAGAGGCCTATGCGCTCGATCTCGAGCCCACCTACGAATACGCCACCACCACCACGCGGTTCGTCTACCAGTCGCCGACGACGCCGCGGCAGACCTTCGACTACGACCTCGTCGCCCGCGAGCGCACCCTGCGCAAGACCCAGGAGGTCCCCTCCGGCCACGACCCGTCGCGCTACCTGGCGCGCCGGCTCACCGCCAAGGCGGCCGACGGCGCCGAGGTCCCGATCACCGTGCTGATGCTGAAGGAGACGCCGCTGGACGGCTCCGCGCCGCTGCTGCTCTACGGCTACGGCGCCTACGGCATCGCGATGGATCCGAGCTTCTCGATCCGCAACCTCAGCCTGGTGGACCGCGGGTGGATCTGGGCGACCGCGCACATCCGCGGCGGCTCGGACAAGGGCTGGGGCTGGTTCCTGGACGGGCGGAAGGACAAGAAGACCAACACCTTCACCGACTTCATCGCCTGCGCCGAGCACCTGGCCGCGGAGGGCTACGGCGCCGAGGGCCGCATCGCCGGCTACGGCGGCTCGGCCGGCGGCATGCTGATGGGCGCGGTGGCCAACCTGCGGCCCGACCTGTGGGGCGCGATCATCGCCGCCGTGCCGTTCGTCGACGTCTTGAACACCATGAGCGACACGACCCTGCCGCTGACCCCGCCCGAATGGCCTGAGTGGGGCAACCCCCTCGAGGATGCGGAGGCCTATGACCGGATCGCCGCCTACAGCCCCTACGACCAGGTCAGCGCCCAGGCCTATCCGCCGATCCTGGCGACCGGCGGGCTCTCCGATCCGCGCGTGACCTACTGGGAGCCGGCCAAATGGGCGGCGAAGCTGCGCGAGTTCCAGGCAGGCGATGCGCCGATCCTGCTCAAGATCAACATGGAGGCCGGCCACGGCGGGGCCTCGGGCCGGTTCGACTTCCTGAAGGAGATCGCGCTCGACTACGCCTTCGCCGTCTGGGCGCTGGAGAAGGGCTGGGAGAGCGCATGATCGTCCGTCCGGCGACAGAGACCGACGCCGAGGCGCTCGCCGCGATCTATGGCGATGCGGTGCTGAACGGCTTCGGCACGTTCGAGGAGGTCGCGCCCTCGGCCGCCGACATGGACGCACGTCGGCTCGCCGTGCAGGACCGCGGCCTGCCGTATCTCGTGGCCGAAGAGGATGGCCGCGTGCTGGGCTTCGCCTACGCCGCGCCATTCCGGCCGCGGGCGGCCTACCGCTACACGCTGGAGGACAGCGTCTATGTGGCCCCGGACGCCAAGGGCAAGGGCGTCGGCCGCGCGGTGCTGAGCGCAATCATCGCCGAATGCGAGGCGCTGGGCGTGCGCCAGCTGATGGCGGTGATCGGCGATACCGGCAACGCCGGCTCCATCGGCCTGCACCGATCGCTGGGCTTCGAGCAGACCGGCGTCGGCAGGAGCGTCGGCTTCAAGCACGGCCGCTGGGTCGACATCGTGCACATGCAGAAGCCCCTGAACGGCGGCGACACCAGCCTGCCACCCCCCAACGGTGGGGTCATGCTGACCGGCCACTGATCCGGGGACTGGCAAAACCGGCGCTGTTCCGGGTATCTATGCGGCGGGGGTGGGCTGGAGCTGCATTTGTCAGATACGGCCTTGATTCACCGGACTTTCGAGGCGTCGCTCGAAGATTTCTTCGAAAACGGCGCGATCGGCCTGCATCTCGTCGGTCCCGACGGCGTCATCCTGCGCACCAACAAGGCCGAGCTGGCGCTCCTCGGCTACGCGCCGGAGGAGTACGTCGGTCGCAACATCGCCGACTTCCACGCCGACCCGGAGACGATCGCCGACATCCTGCGACGGCTGTCGCGGGGCGAAACGCTCGACCGGTATCCCGCGCGCCTCAAGGCCAAGGATGGCTCCATCCGCCACGTGCAAATCTCGTCCAGCGTCTGCTTCGACGAGAGCGGGCGCTTCCGCAACACCCGATGCTTCACCGTCGACGTCACCGACCGGCTGCAGGCGGAGCGTGAACTGCAGGAGGCCCAGCAGCGGCTGGCCGCCACCTACGAACACGCCATCGTCGGGATCTCGGAGGCCGACGCGGGCGGCCGCTACCTGCGCACCAATGAGGGGCTGTCGCGGATCACCGGCTACTCGAAGGACGAGCTGCTGCAGACGACCTTCCTGGCGATCACCCATCCGGACGACATCGACGCCGACCGCGAGCTCTACGCACGCCAAGTGAAGGGCGAGCTCGAGCGCTATTCGCTCGAGAAGCGCTATGTGCGCGCGGACGGGTCGGTGATCTGGGTGCACGTGATGAGCTCGACGGTGCACGACGGCGAGGGCCGGTTCCTCTATGCCGTCCGTGTCGTCCACGACGTCACCGAGCGCAAGGTCGCCGAGGACCGCCAGCGCGTGCTGATCAACGAGCTGAATCACCGGGTGAAGAACACCCTCACGACCGTCCAGTCCTTCGCCCGCCAGACCGCGCGCCGGGCCAGCGGCGTCGACGACTTCATGCGCCACTTCGAAGGGCGGCTGATGGCGCTCAGCAAGGCGCATGACCGGCTCACGCGCCGCAACTGGGAGGACGCCAGCCTGGTCGAGATCGTGCGGGAGGAGCTGGCCCTGCACGGCGGCGCCGAGCGCGGCCTCGTCGCCGACGGTCCCGATGTGGCGCTCACGCCAAACGCCGCCCTGGCGCTCAGCATGGCCTTCCACGAGCTTGGCACCAACGCGGTCAAGTATGGGGCGCTGAGCGTTCCATCCGGGCGCGTGGCCATCGTCTGGACGGTGGCCCGCGACAACCATGGGCGTCCGCATCGCGTCGATCTGCAATGGGCCGAGAGCGGCGGACCGCAGGTCGTGACGCCGGGCCGCCGCGGATTCGGCTCGCGCCTCCTGCAGGCGATGGCGGCCGAGGTGGGCGGCAAAGCCAGGCTGGCGTTTGCGCCGAACGGCCTGCGCTGGAAGATCAGTTTCCAGGTCGGACAGGCCTGAGCAAAGCCGTTCCCTACTAAAAGTTTAGTTGACCGGCGTGCTGCTGCGGCCGACGATCTCCGAAAGTTTTAGGAGATCGCGCGTGGCGGAACCGAAGGGCCGGACGGCGGGCGTGCTGACGCCGCTGGAGCTGCGGATCATGCACGTGCTGTGGGAGCAGGGCCCGAGCACGGTGGCGGCCGTGCAGCAGAAGCTGGGCGGCGACCTGGCCTACACCACCGTCCAGACCATGCTGAACGTGCTGCTGCGCAAGAAGAAGGTGGCGCGCGCCGCCGTCGGCCGCGCGTTCGAGTACCGCGCCGCGGTCAGCCGCGAGCGCGCCGTCGGCGCAGCGGTCAAGGACCTCGTCGCCCGCATGTTCGGCGGCTCCAGCGAGGCGCTGGTGATGGCGCTGCTGGACGCACGCCAGATCACCCCGGAGGCCCTGGAGCGCGCCGCAAGGCTCGCCGGCGGCGCGGAAGAGCCGGAGGCCGAGTGATGCGCGACTTCCTCGCCGCCTACCTCGTCAACGCCGCGTGGCAGGCGCCGATGGTGGCGCTCTGCGCCCTGCTGGCCGCGCGGTTCTCCGGGCTCGGCGCGGCCGCGCGCCACCGCCTGTGGCTCGCCTTCCTGGCCGCCGCGGTCGTGCTGCCGGCGGTCTCGCTGCAGGCGGTGCTGCCGCAGGCGACGCCGGTGGTGGCGCGGACCCCGCCCGCGGCGTTCGCCACCCTGCCCGCGACGCCGTCGCACGCCGAGGAGCCGGCGCTGCGCATGGCCCCCACAGCGCTCTGGGCGATGCTGACGCTCAGCGGCCTGGCCGCCGCGGCGATCCTGGCGCGGCTGGCGAACGCGCTGGTGGCCGCGCGCCGGCTGGTGCGCGCCGCCCGGCCCGCCGCGCTGCCCGCCGCCGCCGTCGAGGCGGTCGCCAAGGCCTGCGCCGCGCGCGGGCGCAAGGCCCCGATCATCCTGCGCTCGCCCGACGTGACCGGCCCTTCGGTCGTGGGCGTGCTCAGGCCCGCGATCCTGTTGCCCGAGAGGCTGGCCTGCGAGCCGGAGGCGCTGACCGCGGCGCTGCTGCACGAGACGGCCCATGTGCTGCGCTTCGACTATGCGGCCAACCTCGCCTGCGAGCTCGCCAGCCTGCCGCTCGCCTGGCATCCCGCGACGCTGGCCCTGAAGGCCGGCGTGCGCCGCAGCCGCGAACTCGCCTGCGACGCCATGGCCGCCGCCGCCGTCGGCTCGGGCCAGGCCTACGCCAAGCGCCTCGTCAGCCTCGCCCGGGGTTTGCGCGAGGCCACCCTAAGCGCGTCGGGGGACGCAACCGAAACCGCGCTGGCGGTGGGCCTGTTCGGCCCCCGCAGCGACCTGGAGGATCGATTGATGCACCTGATGCACCCGCGCGAGCGCGAAGCGCCCGCTCTGACCGCCGCGCGCCTGTCGGGCCTCGCCGCCCTGGGCGCCGGCCTCTTGGGCTCGGCGGCCCTGCTGCACGTGACGCCGGTGTTCGCGCAGGCCGCCGGGGCGCCGCCCGCCCCCGTGGCCTCCAAGCCGCTGCCGCCGCCGGCCGCCTCGGCCGCCAGCCAGGCCGACCGAGACGCCGCCAAGCCGGCGCCCGCGGCCGCGCCCCGCCACAACGGCTCGCACATGATGATCACGCGCGGCGGCGTGGTGATCTCCAGCGGCGGCAACCAGCACGCCCACAGCTGGACCGCCGCCAACGGGCGCACCATGACCGTCTACACCGACGACGACGCCGAGCCGTCCGCGGCGCAGGAACGCGCCTGGGAGGCCGAGGCCGACCGCGCCGAGGCCAAGGCGGCCGAGGTCGAGGCCCGGGTCAACTCGCCGGAGTTCAAGGCCAAGATCGCCCGCGCCGAGGAGGCGGGCCGCAAGGCCGAGGCGATGGTCAACTCGCCGGAGTTCAAAGCCCGCATCGCCCGCGCCGAAGAGGCGGGACGCCGGGCCGAGCAGATGGTCAACTCGCCGGAGTTCAAGGCCCGCATCGCCGCGGCCGAGGCGCGCGGCGCGGAGGCGGAGAAGTACGTCAACTCGCCGGAGTTCCGCGCCCGCATCGAACGCGCCCACCGCGCCGCCGAGGAGGCCGCACAGCGCCTGCAGCACGAGCTCGACGACATCGACGCCCGCGACGCGGACCGGAAGGTGAAGCCCTAGGGCTTCAGCTTCGCGGCCGCGAGCTTCGCCTCGCCGGTCAGCCTGGGTGAGGCGGCGTCGGCGCCGACGAAGAGGCGGTAGGTCCCGGCCGCGACGCGCCAGCCGTGGCCGGGCTCGTCCCAACTGGCGACCAGCCGGGGATCGGCCGTCACGGTGACCATGCGGCTCTCGCCCGGCTTCAGCGCCACCTTCGACCAGCCGATCAGCCGCTGCTGTTTCCGCCCGGCCGCGTCGGTCAGGTAGACCTGCGGCGTGTCGACGCCGGGCCGCTTGCCGGTGTTGGTGACGGTGAAGCTGGCGGTGAGCGTCCTGCCGCCGGCGACCTTCAGACCGGCGTAGCGGAAGCTGGTGTAGGACAGGCCGCGGCCGAACGGGAACAGCGGCGCCTGGCCGGTCCGGGCGAACCAGCGGTAGCCGACGTCGGAGCCCTCGTCGTAGCGGATGTCGAACGGCTTCATCGGCGCGGTGTTGGCCAGGCCCTCGACGACGAAGTCCTTGGCGCCCGGCAGTTCCGGCCGCGGCAGCTGCGACAGCGACGCCGGGAAGCTGACCGGCAGGCGGCCCTGCGCGTCCACCTCGCCGAACAGCACACGCGCGATCGCCTCGCCGCCGCGCGAGCCGGGGTACCAGGCCTCGACGATGGCCGGGACCTGGCCGGCCCAGGGCATCAGCACCGGCGCGCCGGTCTCAAGCACCACCACCGTGTTCGGGTTGGCGCCGGCGACGGCGGCGACCAGCCCGTCCTGGCCGTCGGCGAGGCTCAGCGACACGTCCATGCCTTCGCTCGCCCACTGGTCGACGAAGACGACCGCGACGTCGGCGCCCCTGGCGGCCGCCGCCGCGGCGGCCTGGTCCACGCCGTCGACGAACCGGACCTCGCCCTTGGCCCGCGCCTTGATAGCCGCCAGCGGCGCCGACGGATGGAAGACGATGCCGCCGCCCCAGGCCGGCGCTCCCTTCGGCGCCGGGAAGCTCTTCGAACCGATGGGCTCGACCTGCGAGGACCCGCCGCCGGACATCACGCCACGTCGGCGCGCCCGCCGATCACCACGATCTTCTTCGCGCCCGCCGCCAGCGGCAGCACGCCGCCGGTGTTCTTCAGCAGCACGATCCCGGCCTCGGCCGCGCGCTGGGCGACCGCTGCGTCGGCGGCGGTATCGAGCCCGTCCGGCGACACCGGCTGGTCGAACAGCCCTTGTGCGAACATCGAACGCAGCACGCGGTGGGCCATGTCGTGGACCCGCGCCGCCGGGACCTGGCCGGCCTGCACCGCGGCCTTCAGCGGCGCGTCGAAGAACACCTGCTTGTCGAGCTGCTGGCCGGACTCCTGGTCCAGCCCGGCGACCGCGGCGTCCACGGAGTGGACCGCGCCCCAGTCGGACATCACGAAGCCCTTCCAGCCCCAATCGCCCTTCAGCACCCCGTTCAGCATCGCCGGATGCTCGCAGGCGTAGACGCCGCCGATGCGGTTGTAGGAGCACATCACCGAGCCGGGCTTGCCGGTCCCCACGGCGATCTCGAAGGCCAGCAGGTCGCTCTCCCGCAGCGCGGCGGGGTCGATCTCCACCGAGGCGACCATGCGCCCGGTCTCCTGGTCGTTGGCCAGGTAGTGCTTGGTCGTGGAGATGATGTGGTTGGACTGGATGCCGCGGATCGAGGCGCCGGCCATGCGGCCGGAGAGCAGCGGGTCCTCGCTGAGGTACTCGAAATTGCGCCCGTTGCGCGGCTCGCGGACCAGGTTGGTCCCGCCGGCCAGCAGCACGTTGAAGCCCTTCTGCCGCGCCTCCTTGCCGATCATCGCCCCGCCGGCAAAGGCCTGCTGCTCGTCCCAGGTGGCCGCCAGCGCCAGGCCCGACGGCAGCGCGGTGGCGTCGTCCTTCGGCCCGCGCCGCGCGTTGGCCACGCCCAGGCTGGCGTCGCTCTCGTAGAGCGCCGGCACGCCGAGCCCTGGCAGGCCGTGGACCCAGCCGGCCGAGACCTGCACGCCGGCCGGCCGCTTGGCGCCCATCAGCGTGGGGAAGTCGCCGTGCAGCAGGGCGATCTCGTCGTCCAGGCTCATCTTCGCCAGCACCAGCTCGGCGCGGCGGTCCGGCGACAGCTTGGGGTCCATCCAGGCGGGCTTGGCGCCCGGCGCGGCCGGGGCCGGGGCCGGGGCGGCGGCCAGCACGACAACGCCCGCGGCGGCCAGCAGGTGGTGGTTTCGCAGCATCGAGCCCTCCCGTCGTCGCGCCAGCCTTGAGCGAAACCGCCGCCCGGCTCAAGCACGTCGCGACGGAACGCTACGTCCTTATCCGAGGGATAAACGTCATTTCGGCCCTGGCCGCGCGGGCGGAGCATGGCCGCACCAGAGGAAGGAGCCGACCATGGTCCCCGCTTCCCGCCGCCGCGTGCTCGCCGGCGGCCTTTTCGGCGTCGCCTGCGCCTGCGTCGCGCCGCGCTTCGCCTACGCCTACGAGGACAGCCCGACCGGCAAGTGGATCTGCCCGCCGTGCGGCTGCTCGGCCGACGGCAAGGACTTCGACAAGGCCGGCGACTGCCCGGCCTGCGGCATGCCGCTGATCGCCAAGCCCAAGGACGCCGCCCCGCCCGCCCCGAAGGCCGGCGAGACGAGCGGCGCGAACCTCGTCGCGTCAGCGGATGCGAAGGGGAAGATTGGCTGGGGGACTAGGACTCGAACCTAGAATAACGGCACCAAAAACCGCTGTGTTACCATTACACCATCCCCCAGCAGGGAGGTTCCGCCGGGGGCCGGCCCCGCGCGGAGGCCGGGGAGATAGCGCACCGGCTGCGGCGATGCAACGCCCCCGCCGGGCGCTCGCTTGCGGGCCTTCCGACCCTCCTCTATAAGGCGCGCTCCCAAGTCGGAGTGTGGCTCAGTCTGGTAGAGCACCGCGTTCGGGACGCGGGGGTCGCAGGTTCAAATCCTGCCACTCCGACCATCTCCTCCCGGCCCTGGAATCCGCAAGCAAGAACCGCCCTTTGCGGCGGCGCCAATGTGTGCGACAGCGGCCAACCGAGGCCCGCGCGCCGGGCCTGGCCAGCGTGGGCGGACGGATAGCCGATGAAGCAGTTTCTGATCACCGCGGCGGGCGTGTTCGCGGGCCTGGTGATCTTCATGGTCGGCGTGCCCTTCGTGCTGATCGCCATGGCCGCCAGCGCCGCGGGACCGGCCCCCACGCCGGACAAGGCGATCCTGGCGCTCGACCTGCGCGAGCCGCTCTCCGACCAGTCGCCGCAGAGCGTGCTGGCCGGCTTCGCCCGCCGCGGCCACTCGGCGATGTCGATCGTCCAGGGCCTGCGCCGCGCGGAGAAGGACGACAACGTCAAGGGCATGCTGATCCGGCTGCCCGAGCAGGGCGTGGACCCCGGGCTGGCGGACGAGTTGCGCTTGGCGATCAAGCACTTCAGGGCGTCCGGCAAGCCGGTGATCGGCTACAGCCAGGGCTTCTATCCCGGCGGCGTGGTGACCGCCGCCTACATGGTGGGCGCAGCCACCGGCGAGCTCTGGATGCAGCCCGGCGCCTCGTTCCAGGTGACCGGCATCGCCAACGAGGACATCTTCTTCAAGCGCTTCTTCGACAAGTGGGGCGTCAAGGCCGACTACCAGCAGCGCTACGAGTACAAGAACGCCGTCAACGGCTACCTGTTCGACAACTACACGCCGGCGCACCGCGAGGCGGAGCTGTCGTGGATGACCTCGGTCTACGAGACCGACCTTGGCGCCGCCGCGGCCGACCGCAAGCAGGCGCCCGGTGCGCTGAAGACCGCGCTGGAGGCCGGGCCGTACCTCGCCGACGAGGCGCTGGCCAAGGGCCTGATCGACCACGTGGGCCAGGCGCGCGAGGCCGAGGACGCGCTGAAGGCGCGGGCCGGCCAAGGCGCCCAGATGATGGACTTCGAGGACTACGCCCACGGCCGCACGCCGCGCGAGCGCGGGACCGGCCCGGCGGTCGCGGTGATCGAGGGCGAAGGCGACATCGTCACCGGCAAGGATCAGGGCGGCAACCCGCTGCGCGGCGGCTCCTCGATCTATTCGGACGACATCTCAGAGGCCTTCTACGACGCCATCAAGGCCAAGGACGTGAAGGCCATCGTCTTCCGGCTGAACTCGCCCGGCGGCTCCGATACGGCGTCCGAGCAGATCCTGGCCGCCATCCGCGCGGCCAAGGCGGCCGGCAAGCCGGTGGTGGTCTCGATGGGGACCTACGGCGCCTCGGGCGGCTACTGGGTGAGCTCGCAGGCCTCCGCGATCGTCGCCGAGCCCTCGACGCTGACCGGCTCGATCGGCGTGTTCGGCGGCAAGTTCGCGCTGGGCGATGCGATGGGCCGCTTCGGGGTCGATGTGCGCCACCTGTCGGTCGGCGGACCCTATGCCTCGGCCTTTGGCGTCGGCGACCAGTTCACCCCCGACCAGCGCGCGGCGTTCGCCCACTGGATGGATCGCATCTACGACAACTTCGTCCAGCGCGTGTCGGACGGGCGCAAGCTGCCCGTCGAGCGCGTGCGCGAGATCGCCAAGGGCCACGTCTGGACCGGCGCCCAGGCACGCGACCTGGGCCTCGTCGACCAGCTGGGCGGCTTCTACGACGCGGTGGACAAGGCCAAGCAGCTGGCCGGCGTCACCGGCGAGGCGCGGCTGAAGCGCATGTCGCCCAGCAACTCGCCCTTCGAGGCGCTGCAGAAGATGCTGGGCGTCTCGGCCTCGTCGGCCCGCACCCTGGCCGCGGCCGCCTGGGTGTTCGGCGATCCCAAGGCCCGGCAGGTGATCGACGACCTGGCCGCCGCACGGCTGCGCGAGCAAGGCGCGATGGTGCTGTCGCCCGACCGCCTCGCCACACCCTAACGGCCCAGCCGCTCGCCCGGCAGGGCGGGGGTGAAGATCACCAGCTTGCGGCCGAAATCCAGCGTCACGTCGTGGAAGTGGCGCAGCACATCGACGCCGATCAGGATCGCCGGGCGGTCGTTCAGCTTCCACAGGTCGAAGATGTGCAGGTCGGCGAAGATGCCCAGCACGTTGTTCACCGCCATGCCGCCGAGCCGCAGGGTTGGCAGCGGCGCGAACTCCCCGGTGGCCGTCTGGCCCGTGGCGCTGATCAGCGGGATGGGCGCCAGGCGCACCCCGAACTCCGGCGTCGTGCGCACCACCGCGTCGCGCAGCGCGCGGTTGCCCACCGTCACCTGCGCCCCGGAATCGAGGAAGGCGCTGACCGGCGTCGCGCCCACCTGGGCGTCCAGGATCACCAGCTGTCCGAAGCGGTAGGACGCCGCGACGGGAATAGGGTCCACGTGGCTGGGGATGCGCGAATTGCGGTCGCGGCCGAACTCGACGCCGGGCCCCGAGGGACCGATCTCGAAGCGGTTCTGGGCGAAGTTCAGCAGCATCGAGCGGCCGCGCAGGATGTCGACGCCCAGCAGGCCGTCGGCGCCCAGGCGCGCGCGCGGCAGGGTCGGCATCTCCAGGTTCGACGAGCTGACCTCGCCCACCGCCAGGCGGCGCACGGCGGCCATGTTGGCGGGCTCCGCCCCGGCGATGCCGTGCACGTCGGCGCGGCCGGCCGAGGGCAGGCTGCAGACATCGACCAGTTCGCTCGCCACCACCGAGCGGTTGGCGCCGGTGTCGACCACGAAGCCGAACGGGCCGCGGCCGTTGATGTAGACCGGCACGACCATCCGCTTGGCCTCGTCGAAGGCGGTCTCCAGCTGCGCCGACGGCGGCGGCGGGACGACGGGCTTGTCGGGGGTCGTGTCGAGCAGGTTGATCGAGACGAGGCGGCGGTGGGCGGCATCGACGCAGCCGCCGAGCAGGCTCGCGCCCAGCGCCGCGGCGCCCGCGCCCAGCATCGTCCGCCGAGATGATCCGCACCCGGTCATGCCGCCTCCCTACGCGCCGGAGTCTGCGCCCGGCGCGGCGAAAGCGGAAGAGTGGGGGAAATTGCTAAGCGGCAGGATAACCGAACCGTGCGACCCATGGCGCCAGGATCGGCATGGCCGGCGCCAGCTGGGCGGCGTAGCGGCGCCAGGCGCCCATGCCCTCCGCCGACAGCCCGCGGGAGATCTGCGCGCCGGACGGCGTGGCGACGCCACGGTCCTGGATGCGGTCGGCGAAGCCGCGGAGGGCGTCGGTCCACGGCAGATCCAGGAACGCGCAGACCTCGCGGGCGGTGGCGTCGAAGTCCTCCACCAGGCTCTCGTGGCGCACGACCCGGTGGGCCAGCGGCAGCCGTTCGCCCAGCCGTTCGCCCAGCTGCATGGCCACGTCGTAGAACGCCGCCGCGCCCGGCAGCGTCAAGAGCTGGTACATCGGCCCGCTCATCGCAAACCGGCGTCGGAAGCAGCTCAGCACCACGTCGCGCGGATCGCGCCTGGCGAACAGCACCTTGGCCTCGGGGAACAGCTTGGCGATCACCGGCAGGCGGAAGGTGTTCAGCGGATGCTTGTCGACGAACAGCTTGCCGGCGGGCCGGGCGCCCTCGGCGGTGACGCGCGTCCAGTAGGCGGCGCGCAGGCGCGACAGTTCCGATTGCGGCGCATCGGCCAGGCCGACCAGCTGCGCCGGGGTCCTGCCGTAGGCGGCCATGGCGTCGGCCATGGTGTCGCGCTCCTCCAGCGCCTCGACGTCGGGGTGGCTGGCCAGCACCTGCTCCAGCAGCGTGGTGCCGGAGCGCGGGAAGCCCATCAGGAACACGTGGCCGGTGGGCGCGCCGCCGCCCGGCAGGCTGGCCGGCGGCTGCGCCGGCGAGGCCCAGGCCTCGGCCGCCAGGCGCTCGACCAGGTCGGCCACCTCGCGGACGTACTCCAGCGCCGAAAGGCCCTTGCCGAAGCGCGCGTGGTAGGCCTGCGCCAACGCGCGGTTGCAGGTGTCGTAGGCGGTGAAGGCCTCGGGGATGCGGTCCTGGGCGTCCAGCAGGTCGCCCAGCAGGCCCTGGGCCAGCGCCCGCTGCTCCACCGTCGGCCGCGGATCGGCCAGCAGCTCGTAGATCCTCGCCTCGCCGTCCTGGGGGACGCCGTCGGCGAGGTCGGCCTGGGCCAGCACCATCACCGCGTCGGGATAGTTGGGCTGTCCCGCCAGCACCTGGCCGGCCAATTCCCGCGCCTCGGCCGAGCGCCCGCGGCGGCTGGCCAGCGAGGCCAGGCCCGACGTCGCCGCCAGGTGGCCGGGCGAGAGCTCGATCGCGCGGCGATAGGCCGCCTCGGCGGCCTGCAGGTCGCCCAGCGCCTCCAGCGCCGCGCCGCGCGCGGCGTGCGCCGGCGCGAAGCCCGGCTGGGCGGCGATCACCGCGTCGAAGCGGGCGACCGCCTGCACGAACCGCTCGAGCCGGTGCAGCACCAGCCCCATCGCCTGGTTCAGGCCCGGATCGGCCGGCGCCAGCTCGCAGCCGCGCTGCAGCATGCCCAGGGCGTCCTCGAAGCGGCCGTCGCGCTCCAGCCGGTCGGCGGCCAGGTTGAAGAGCATCGGGTGCTCCAGCCCTTGGGCCATCGCCGCTTCCGCCAGCCGGGCGGCCTCGGCGAGGTCGCCGCCGCGCACCGTCTCGGCGATCCTGGTCAGCTGCGCGCGGTCGGCCTCAGGCGAACGCTGCGGCGCGCCGTAGGCGAAGCTGATCTTCCCGGTCGTATACTCGGCCACGCGTTCAAGGACCCCGTCGTCAGTGCGCGCGGACCCTAGCCGCCGCCGCGGGCAAGAAAAAGGGCGGCGGATCGCTCCGCCGCCCAATCCCTTTGGAACCAGCCTGCCGGCTTAGAAGTCGGCGGTGATGCCCATGAAGAAGTACCGGCCCAGAGAGTCGTAGGTCTGGGGGTAGACGTTCTGGTTGCAGCTCGGCGTCGGGCAGTTGCTCTGGCCGGCCAGCGGGGGGTCCTGATCGAGGACATTGTTCACGCCGAAGCGGAACGAGTAGTTGTCCTTGATCTTGAACGTCGCCAGCAGGTCCATGTAGCTGCGCGAGCCCAGCGTCTTGTCGGTCGCAGGCGTGGTGCCCGCCAGCAGCGGATTGCTGGACGTGGTGTCCGCGTCCACCGACGAGAAGTAGCGCCACTGGGCCGACAGGGCCAGGTTGCTCATCCACCAGTACTCGAACGGCGTGTTCCAGGTGACGCGCAGCTTGTGGCGCCACTTGGGGTTCGGGCCCGTCGAGCCGCCGAGGGCGTCGCAGTTGGCGCTGCCGTAGAGGCCCGCGCAGTCCTCGGGCTTGCCGCCCTTGAGGACCGTCGTCTCCAGCTTGTCGAGGTAGGTGCCGACGAAGTTCGCCGAGATCGACCCCATGTTCTGGATGCCGAAGGTGTCGAGACCCGTGCGGTAGCCCGCCGAGATGTCGATGCCCGCGGTGTGCAGGCCGCCGGTGTTCTGCACAGTGTCGATCACGAAGCCCTGCGGAGAGCGGATGCCGCCGACCGCGTCACGGTGCACCAGCGAGCAGAACTCGGGGTTGGTGCCGTTGAAGCAGCCCAGGATGATCGTGTTGGCGCCGACGTTGGAGATGTAGTCGTCGACCTTGATGTCGAAGTAGTCGACCGTCAGGTTCACGCCCGGCAGGAAGCTCGGCTGCCACACGAGGCCGACGGTGTAGGTGTCGGCGGTCTCGGGCCGCAGGTTCGGGTTGCCGCCGGTCTTGCCGTTGTACTGCTTGGCCGGGTCGGGCTCGACGGTGAGCGCATTGATGCCGAAGATCTGGGCGCACTTCACGACGGTCGGATCGGTGGCCGTCTTGCCCGAGCCCAGCAGGGCGCAGGGGTCGATGGTGCCGTCCAGCACGACGTTCTGCGGCGAGAAGAGCTCCACCACGTTCGGAGCCCGCACCGCGCGGTTGTAGCCGGCGCGGAGGCGGAAGCCGTCGAAGATCGTCCAGTCGCCCGACACCTTGTAGGTGTTGGTCGTGCCGGCGTTGGAGTAGTCGGAATACCGGTAGGCCAGCTCCAGGGTCAGGTCCTTGATGAAGTCCTTGTCCTGGATGATCGGCACACGGGCTTCGCCGAACAGCTCGTAGACGTCGTAGCCGCCGTTCACCGGGGGCTTCGCCGCGCCGTTGCCGTTCACGTCGCCCTGGGCCTGCGGCACGTCGGAGTGCGAGTCGAGGTGCTCACGACGGTACTCGGCGCCGAACGAGGCCCCGATCTTGTCGTTGGCCCACGGGCTCTTGATCTGGTCCGGCAGGGAGCCGGTGAACGCCACCGACACCACGCGCTCTTCGATCGTGCCGCCCGAGAAGGTCGGCGCCTGGAGGTAGTTGAGCGCCGCCGGGGTCACCGCGCCCAACTGGAAGTAGTTGATCGGCACGCAGGCCGGGTCGGTGCCGTCCAGGACCGACTGGCAGACGATCTGGCCGTTGGCCGGATTGCGCACCGCGATCAGGGCGCGGTTGATGCGCGAGGTCAGGAAGTTGTTGTCCTGCTCGGCGCTGTAGCTGGTCTTGCCGTACTGCATGTAGCCGTCATAGGTCCAGTCGCCCCACAGCTCGCCCTTCAGGCCAATGACGTAGCGTTGCTCGATGTGGTCGAAGATGGTCAGACGGCCGCCGCCTTCGATGTTCCGGCGGGCGATCGCCAGGGGAACCTGCGTCCCCGCGGCGATCTGGGCCGGCGTACAGATCGCCGGCGTGGTCGGCGTCGAGAAGCTCAGCTCCTGCGCCGAGATGAAGGGGTTGTTGCAGTTGATGAAGAAGGTGCCGCCCGGTCCGGGGCCCGACGCGGCGAAGATGCCGCCCGGCGCGATCTGCGCCGTGGAGTTGTCCTCCATGAACATCAGGTCGGCGTAGGCCTGGAAGTGCGGGTTGACCTCGTAGTGGGCGAAGGCCCCGAAGCCGTAGCGCTGGTCGGGACGCTGCAGGTAGTTGGTCGGCGCGAAGTTGTAGACGTCGGTCGCACCGTTGCGCAGGCGGAAGGTGTTGCCGGGCCCGCTGGGGTCGACGATGAAGCTGCCGAAGCGGGTCGGGAAGGCCGTGCCGGAACCGCCGCAGCTGGTGAACACCGCACCGGAGTTCAGGTCGCAGGACGTGAAGTCGTAGTTCGACGCCAGGATCGGGTTGATCTGCACGTGCGTGGCGTAGGCCGTCACGTTGCCTTTGCCGTCGGGCGCGTTGACGCCGATGATGATCGTCTCGGTGTCGCCTTCGCCGCCCTTGAAGTCGCCCGGCACCTGGAAGAACGACTTGATCGCCGCGTTGTTCTGCGCGTTGCGGACGATCGCCTGCACGCCCGACGGGTCCTGCTGGTTGTGCTGGTAGAACGAGTACTGGGCGTCGAGGCGCACGCCCTCGAAGTTGCGGTTCATGATGAAGTTGACGACGCCGGCCACGGCGTCGGCGCCGTACACGGCCGAGGCGCCGCCGGTCAGGATGTCCACCCGCTCGACGAGGGCGGTCGGGATGAAGTTCAGGTCAGGCGCGATCGAGCCGATGCTCGACGTCGGGTTGCCGGCCTGGATGCGCTTGCCGTCGATCAGCACCAGGGTGCGGTTCGTGCCGAGGGCGCGAAGGTTCACCGTCGCGGTGCCGTTCGAGCCGTTGGAGATGTTCGAGCCCTGCGCGGCGAACGCCTGGGGAAGGCTGTTCAGCAGGTCTTCGACGCGGGCCACGCCCTGGGCCTTGATGTCCGCCGAGGTGACCGAGGTCACCGGCGCCACGCTGGTCAGGTTGGGCGTCGGAATCCGGGTGCCGGTCACGACGATTTCGGAGACTTCGCTCGACGCGGCGGCCGGCGCAGCGGCGGCGGCGGCCGAAGCCTGGGTGGCGGAGAGGCCGACGAAGGCCGCACCGACGATCATCGAGGAGGCCAGCAGGCGCTCCCGCGTGGAATTGATTTTCAAGGTCTACATCCTCCAGCGGTCGACCCAATCGGGCGGACCTGCCCCCAAACAATATCGTTCCCGGAACACAGTCGTGCCCGGTTACGGTGGAGTTACGAATGTATCCAAGTCAACGTCAACGAACATTGGCGTCCCTGGGGCAAGCTGCGCGGGACGTGTCGCATTCTGGTCACAGAATGTGCCGCCGCCGGTTGGATCGGGCACGATTTCCCCTGGAGCGGCCGCGAATCCGCCCAACACGTTCGGCGAAACGGCCGACCTTGCCGGCAGAATCGCCCTCCGGCCCCCCGCCGCCGGGCCGCCGCATTGCGCCGGCCTCGCAGCGCCGCTTGAATGCCGCCCGCCGCAACCACGAGGCCCCCAGATGCGCCCTTCCGCCCTTCGCACCCCGCTCACCGTCCTGGCGGTCGCGCTGGGCG
>JADMIO011200158.1_pt1 | contig 27959 bp, 20 predicted proteins | sample 8958161 | NCBI WGS metagenome assembly JADMIO01 (sample SAMN16585339, study PRJNA669376) | soil metagenome | isolation source: Crop rotation soil | place: USA: Cullars Rotation, Alabama | collected 2011
GCGACAACTTGTCCACGTGGAATTCTAAGCTTAGGATCCCAATGTGCTGGAAAGGACGATGGGCGCAAAGCGTTGTGGATCGTAAGGCGTCGGAAATCCACCGAGCCAGAACACCAGAGCTTCGGCCTGATCCAGCGTGTAAAGATCCAGCGCAGCGAGTGTACCTGCGCGGTTCTTGTAGTTATATCCCAGCCCCAAACCGCCCGTTTGGATCTTGGCGTTGACTAATTCAAAATCTTCGGGGTTCCCTTGAGAGCCTTGCTCGCCCCAACGATTGTAGATGAAGTTGACAAAATCGCTCTTCCAGCGTTGCGCGTCGTTGCTCATCGAAGGAGGTACGCTCTTGCCGGCTTTGGGGAACTTGGCCAACTCCGCCGACATGGCGGCAATTTCCGCCGCGACCGACTCTTGCAGCCTGGACGCCTCGGCATCCTCGCCCGAATTCGATTTACCGCAACCCGTCAGGCACAGCGCCGAGAGTAAGCCGACCGCGAGGGCAAGAATGCAGCGCATTGGATCGCCATTTTTCGTAAAGAGCGGGCTCGGCAAAATAGACGGAATCATCGTCCCGCCGGCCGCGGCAAGTATTGCCTGTCGATCCGTTCGACGCAACAGTTTCACCGGCCGTCGATCGTGGCGTCGTGCAGATTGGTCACGTTGTCCTTCTCGGCGGCAAACAGCGGCGCCGTTGGGCGGATCGTGCCGTCGGCGGAGATGACAGACGTGCGGCCGGCCTCGATGTCCACCAGGCGGCGCTCTGCGAGATCAGCCTCGCGCGGGCCGTACTCGTTGTCCACGCCCGGCGCGACAATCTGAAAGCTCGCGGCATTCCCCCATTGGGCCTCGCTCGGCCGGGCCGGATCGAATTTCGTTAGGTACGGAATCGCGCATCCCCAAGTTTTCAACAGAGGCCCGTCGGCCGGATAGCGGACAGTCCCCAAGAGTTCCGCTCGCGCCGTCGTCGCTCCGTAGGCGTCGCCGTCGAAATAGACGTACGGCGCGATGCGTTCCTCCGGAAACGGTCGCCGCCAGGTAAACTCGAGCCAGCCGTCGCCGTCGTGATCGGTGAGCCGCTCGGCTTCGAACTCAAACAACGGCTCGCTCCGGTAGTGCGATTCGTCCGTCGCCGCCCGGCCGCGTTTCAACGGCGCATCGGAGTCGCGATGAAACCCGAACAGTTTGCGCTGCGCCGCCGGGCGCTTCGTCGTGGAATCGATGGGCGTCGGAAATCCGGCCAACCAAAACGGCAAGGCCTCCGCGGCGTCGAGCGTGCCGATATCGATCGGTCGCAGTTCACCGCCGGCAGGGCTCTGAAAGTTGTAGCCGGGGGAACCGTCGCCGAGCCCCTGGGCGATCTGCGTTTGCAGCCGCGCGAAGTCGGCCGACGTACGGCCGTAGTGCGCGTTGGGAAAGGCCCGCTCCAGATGTTTCAGAAAGCGAACTTGCCGGGTCTGCTCGTCCGCTTCGGCCAGGCACGGCGGAAATTCCTGCCGAGCCTCGCGATATTGCCGCAACGTTTCGCCGAGTTGATCGATCTCCAGCAGCACCTTCACCGGCTTCATTTCGTCGAGCGGCCCCCAATGGTCCCACTGCCACCAGAGGAGCAACCCAACGACCACGGCAGTGAGCCCGATCTTTACACCGGCGGCGGACATGGCAGGCTCTTTTTCTGGGCACGATGAACTCGCCAGGCTGCAAACAGTGCTAGGACGGCGATCATCGCCCCGAGACCGACGCGATCGTCGATTTTCCATATCTTCGGGCGGTCGGCGTCGATGCGTCCAACGTCGCTGGCTGCGGCACCCAAGGTTTCCTTCGACATATTGCTCAGGTTGTCGAATTCGGGCCCCGTGTATTCTTTCATCTGCAGGTATCCGGAATCCTTGTAGTAGACCTGCCCTTTGGGAAAGACGGGGACGCGATATGCGTCCGCCAAGTCGCCGGTTACCGGGTCGCTGAATTTCTCGTCCAGGCCGGCGCATAATATCTGGAAGTTTTCCGGGTTCTGCCAAAGCATGAAGCTGGTGTTCGTCGGATCGACGAACTGCGCCAGCGGGACCGCGAGGCCGAACTTGGCGGCGAGCGCACCAGCATTCGGATCGCCGGCTCGCGGATAGCCAAGCAACTGGATTTGCAGCGGCGAGCCGGTTGCCGAAGTGGAGACGGAATAAGTGTCGGCATCGAAATAGACGTACGGTGCCGAAATACCGCTGCTACTCGGCGGCAGCGGTGAATACTCAAGCCAGCCGTCGTCATCGAGATCGACGAGGCGCGTTTCATCGAATTGATACATTAGTTCCGTGCGATAGCGGCACGGATCGGCTCCTTCTTGTACAAGCGTGTCCCGTTTGAAGGGCGCATCAAGATCGCGGTGGAAGCCGAAGATGCGGCGATTGGCAATGGTAGTTTGGTTCGCGGTATTGTAGGGCTTTGGAAAGCCGCCGAGCCAAAACACGATCGCTTCGGCCTGATCGAGCGTGTCGAGGTCCAGGGGCGTCAACTGACCGGCGGCGTTCTTGTAGTTGTAGCCCTGCGTGCCTGCGCCGAAGTTCGTGGCAATCTGATTTCGCAGCGTATTGAAATTTTCTTCCGCCGTACCATAGTTCGCATTGGTGAACGCCGTTCGGACATGCCGCATGAAGTGCACGCGCCGCGCAGTGAGGTTTACTTCCGACATGCTCGGCGGATACGCCAGATGCTTTTCTTTGTAGGACTGGATCGCTTGGTGGAGTTGGTCGATCTCCATGACGACCCTGGACTGCTTGGCGATACCTCTTGGTCGCCAAGTCACGAGACTAAACGCAAGCAACGCGCATCCCAACATCAACAGGAACAAGAAGACCACGAGCACGACTTCTCGCACTACTTTGTTGCTGGTCATGAGAGGTGATTCCGATGAGGATTCTCCGCATTCTCCTCAATCGACGGCAAACCGTCCAAGAAAAGCTCGTTATCTCGTCTGACGACCGGCCTAGGCGGCAATTTGCCGTCGGCGGCATTGCAAACGGCTACCTGAACGATGGCCGCAATCTGCATCAACATCTCAGCGCCGACCAAATAGCCACGAAAAACCAGAAGCCAAGCAACAGCAATATCGCCATTGTGATGATGAGGCACGAGCCAAACCCAGGGCCGTTCCATTCGCTCACCGTTCTCGGATTCGCGCGGCGGTGGCGCCAAACTGCCAAGGCCACGACAACAATCACAACGATGAGTGCGATGCCGAGCTTAACTCCCCAGGGGGTTCGTACCGGTTCGAACCCGGTATTGGCCCTCGCGACTTCCAGCGTGTCTCTCGACATGTTGGTGAGGTTGTCCAATTCGGGTTCCGAATAGGTGCGCCGCTGGGTCCGCGGCACATTGAAATCCGACTTCAGAAATACTTCTCCGCCCGGAAACACGGGTACCCGATAAGCTTCGTCGAGATCTTGTTCGACTGGGTCGGAATATGCCTCGTCGCGCCCGCCGCAAATGATCTGGAAGCTTTCAGGGTTGTGCCAAAGGATCGGCTTGGCATTGAGCGGATCGACGAATTCTGCCAATGGGACCGCCAACCCAACTTGCGCCGCTAAATCCGCTGCGCGCAGATCGCCGGATCGCGGGTAGCCCAGCAATTCGACTCTCAAAGGCGCGCCTACTGCAGACGACGCCTTAACGTAGCTATCCGCATCGAAGTACACGAATGGGGCGGACGAGTCGTTCATGCTCGGAGGAAGCGGCGAATATTCATACCAGCCGTCCTCGTCGATATCCGTCAGACGCGTCTCATCGAATTGATAGAGGAGTTCCGTTCGCCAGCGCATCGGGTCGGCACCTTCTTGCTGGATCGTATCTCGCTTAAATGGCGAGTCCTGATCACGATGGAAGCCGAAGATGCGGCGATTGGCAATGGAAGACCGGTTCGCCGTGTTGTACGGCGTCGGAAATCCACCGAGCCAGAAGATGAGCGTCTCCGCCTGATCAAGCGTATCGAGGTCCAGCGGCTTGGTTTCTCCGGCGGCGTTCTTGAAGTTGTAACCCTGAGTGTTGGGACCGAAGCCGGCCTTAATCTCGTCGCGCAATTTCACGAAGTCGGTTTCCTCAGCACCATAGCGAGCGTTCATGAAAGCCGTTTGGACATGTCGCATGAAACGGACGCGCCGCGCGGTGATGTTTAACTCCGACATGCTGGGAGGAAATGCAAGATGTTTCTCTTTGTAGGCCATAAACGCTTGGTGAAGCTGATCGATCTCCATTTCGATACGAGCTTGCTTGGCCGACCTTATAGAAGTCGCGTTGGCGACGGCGACATCTAACCCTGCCCAAAGTGAAGCGACGATCACGAATCCACCGATGGTCCGTCGCATAATTTCTCCCTTTTCCGACGCCCGAGTCATTCTCCCCAATCATGAGCAAAGCGTCCAAGAAATAGCGATCTCTTGACGCCGGTTTGCAAGGGCGTCCGGATGGGAAGTGCAGTTCGGTGACGAGCGCAGTCAGCCCATATTTGCGCTGCGGAAGTCAAGGCGGCAAAACGCCGGAGTTTCTGAGAAAAGTGTCGCGAGCGGATTTCAACGTCTCCGTCGAAAAGTTGTTCAAGTTGTCGAGTTCGCCGTCGCAATAGTTCGCAGCCTCGGCGTAGTTCGTGGACCTGTGAAACACATGCCCCCTGGGAGAAACGGGCACGCGGTAAGCACGCGACAAATCGCCAGTCACCGGTTCGGAATACTTCCCGTCGAGTCCGGCGCAAATGATCTGAAACCCTTCCGGTTCGTACCATCGCATTGGGCCGGCGAACGACGGATCGAAGTAGCGAGCCAGCGGAACTGCCAATCCGAAACCTTTCGCCGACTCAGCGGCGTGAGGGTCGCCGTGGCGCGGGTAGCCCAAAATACCAATGCGCGGAGCGGAGCCTGATCCTGAAACGGAAAGAGCATAGCCGTCGGCATCGAAATATGTGTACGGCGCCGATCGCTCGCCTGATCGCGTGGGCAGCGGCGAATATTCGAGCCAGCCGTCATCGTCGATATCTGTGAGCCGAGTCTCGTCGAACTGAAATAAGTATTCCGTCCGATAACGCATCGGATCCGTGCCTTCTAATCGAGCCGAATCACGTTTGAGCGGCGCCTCCCGGTCACGATGAAGGCCGAAAATCCTGCGATTCGCGACGGTCACTTTGAGCTGCGGATCATACGGCGTCGGAAAGCCGCCAAGCCAAAAGACGAGCGTCTCCGCCTGATCGAGCGTATCGAGGTTTAGCGGCTGGAGGTCGCCGGAGTCGTTCAAATAGTTGTAGCCTTGGGAATTCGGACCGAAATTCGTTTTGATCTGATCTCGCAGCTTGCAGAATTGTTCCGAGGTCGTGCCGTAGTTGGAATCGGGATAGGCAGCATGAACGTGCCGCATGAAATGGATATGCCGCGACTCCATGTCCGCTTCCGACATGCTTGCAGGAAACGCACCATGCTTCTCGCGGTAGGCTTCGACCGTTAGATGGAGTTGCTTGATCTCTTCGAGGACCTCGGCCACCTCCGACTTAAAGCCGGCGCCGCGATCATCTCGGAAAAAAGCATGGAAGCCGTCGGCGATAAGCGGCAGCGTCGATAAGACGACGCACAATCCGAAAAGCGATCGCATAACCGGTCCCTCCTAGGCCCATGCTCGATTCTCTCCGGCAAGGCACAATTCGTCCAAGCAAATGCCGCGAGAAAGTTGTCACAGCGGCGTTGTGGCAATCAGCAGGAAACTGCATGGCACAGCCTTGAACGGCCGTGGTTTGCCCAGGCGGCTCTCGGCGAAGTACAATCGGGCGATCTGGATTCGTTCGTATTGCGTTCTCTTTTGTTGTGAGTTCTACGATGGCACAGCGTTTCACTCGGCGGGCGTTTGGTTCGGCGACGGCCGGGGCCATTGGGGCGTTTACCGTCGGCGGTAAGGTGTTTGCCGTCGAGGCCGATGTGAAGACGGCGGCACCGGCGGCTCCGGCCGCTTCGGCAAGCGGACTCACGCTGCCGCCGGAAGGAGCCCGTGGGCCGATCGGCGGTGAGCTGGCCGGCAAAGTGTTTCACGAAGCGGCACGCGAAGTGCCGATCGTCGAGGAGTGCGACGTGATCGTCTGCGGCGGCGGGCCGGCAGGGATCGCGGCGGCGATCAATGCGGCTCGGGCCGGCGCGAAGACGCGGCTCCTCGAGGTCAACGGCTGCCTCGGCGGCGTTTGGACCGCCGGCGCGCTCTCCTGGATTCTCGATTACGCGAACAAGCCGGGGCTGATGGCCGAGATCGTCCGGCATTTGCAAAAGCGGCACGCCTTCGCTCACGAGCGGAGCGTGGCGTACGACGTCGAGCAGATGAAATTGCTGTTGGAAGAGATGGCCGGCACGTGCGGAGTGCGCGTCCAGTATCACACGCGAGTCGTTGCGGCGCTACGCGACAAAAAGAATCGACTCGACTTGGTCGTCACGGAAAGCAAGTCGGGCCGGCAGGCGTGGCGAGCCAAGACATTCGTCGATTGCACCGGCGACGGCGACCTGGCGGCGCTGGCCGGGTGCGGCTTCGATTACGGTTCGCCGGAGGGCGGCCTCGCACAGCCGATGAGCCTGATGGCGCTGCTGACGGGAATCAGCCCGGAGCAGGTGACTCCGTTCACGCGCGAGCTGGCGGAGAAGGGGGGGTGGGCCGGGCCGAAGGATCGACTCCGCAAGGAAATGGAAAAGGCCGGCGTGACGCCGTCGTACGCGATGCCGACGATGTTCCACTTGCGCGAAGACCTGTTCGCGCTGATGGCGAACCATGAATACGGCATGTCGGCCATGGACGCAGGACAAATCACCGAGGCGACGATTCGCGCCCGGGCCGAATTACACAAGCTGGTCAACGGCCTACGTTCGCTCGGCGGCGCGTGGGGCGGTGTGAAGATCGTGGCGACCGGCGAACAGATCGGCGTGCGCGAAGGGAGACGGATTCGCGGGCTCTACGAAGTGACGACGAACGATCTGGCGATCGGCGCCAAGCACAAAGACGCGGTCTGCCGCGTGACGTTCGGCATCGACGTGCACTCGACCGACCCGACGAAGACGAAGGCGATCGAGGCGAAGCCGGTGAAGTCGCGGCCGTACGACATTCCGTATCGGGCGCTGGTGGCGAAAGACGTGGACGGCCTGCTCCTGGCCGGCCGGTGCATCAGCGGCGACTTCATCGCCCACTCGAGCTACCGCGTGACCGGGAACGCCGTGGCGCTCGGCGAAGCGGCGGGGGCCGCGGCCGCGGTGGCAGCAGCATCCGGCAGCACGCCGCGCGAGACGCCGTTCGACGACGTCCGCCCGGTGTGGACCAAGCTGCAGTTCGAAGAAGCGATGAAGGGATAAGGTTCGGGGTTCAGAGTTCAGGGTTCAAGGTTAGGCTCTCCGGCACTAAACCGTGAACCCTGAACCTCGAACACTTTTCCGAAGGAAAAGCACATGCGGATCGGTATTCTTGGCCTTCGCGGGCATGTGGGCGACTGCCTCAGCGGCGCGGCCATCTTGAAGAATTGCGAAGTCGTCGCCGTCAGCGACTCCGAGAAGGAGAAGGTCGCCGACTTCTGCAAGAAAGCCAAGCTCGCTGCTAAGGCCGAGCAGTACACCAACTGGGAGCATCTGGTCGAGCATACTGACATGGACGTCTGCGTCGTCGCCGATGAGAACGGCCTGCGGGCCGAGCAACTCATCGCCTTGGCGAAGCGCAAAGTACACATCTGCTCCGAGAAACCGCTGACGACGACGCTCGAAGATTTGACGCGCGTGAAGGCGGCCGTCGATTCCGCCGGCGTCAAGCTGACGATGCTGCTCACGATGCGGTACTACGGCAAATACCGGACGATGCGGAAGCTCATCGAGGAAGGAGCGGTCGGCAAAGTGGGCATGGTGACGGCCCAGAAATCGTACCGCCTCGAGAAGCGGGACGACTGGCAGAAGTCGCGGGCCCGGCTCGGCGGCACGATCCCGTTCGTCGGCATCCACGCGCTCGACCTGATGCAATGGGTGCCGAACCTGGTCGTCGGCCAGGTGGCGGCGTTTCATGCGAACGTCGCCTCGCCGGAATTCGGCGAAAGCGAAGACACGGCCTCGGTGCTCGTGCGGTATCAAAGCGGCGCGACCGGCACGGCTCGGCTCGACTACTTGCTGCCCGCCGCTTACGCGACGCACGGCGACGACCGATTGCGGATCGCCGGCGGCGAAGGAGTCATCGAAACTCAGGGGGCGTGGAACCACATCGCGCTGACGACCGAGAAAAAAGCGACGTATCAGATCGACCCGGGCCCGAACGAAAACTTGTTCGTCGATTTCGCCCATTCGATCACCGACGGAACGCCTTGCCGGATGACCAAGGCCGACGCCTACAACATGACCGAGCTGGTGCTGCGGGCCCGAGATGCGGCGGACCGGAAGGAAGTGGTGACGCTGGATTCGGCGGGGCGGGCGCGATAACACGAGCCGGCCCCAGGGACTGCCGTCCCTGGGCTTTGCGCATTGCGACTAACGTAGGACTCCCGTCGCTGACGCTTCCGGCTCGCCTCAGACGACAACTACTCGCCGCGGATCGCTAGTTCGGCTTCTTCCACGACGCGCTCCGGCGTGATGCCGAAGTGCTTGAAGAGTTGCGGGGCAGGGGCACTGGCGCCGAAGCTGGCCATGCCGACGAAGCGGCCTTTCGCGCCAATGTAGCGTTCCCAACCTTGCTTGATGCCCGCCTCGCAAGCGACACGGGCCGGCACGTCGTTCGGCAGTACGCTTTCCTGATAGGCGGCGTCCTGAGCGTCGAACAATTCCCAAGACGGCATGCTCACGACGCGCGTCTTGATTCCCTTGGCGGTGAGTTGCTCGTAGGCGGCCATGACGACCTGGAGTTCGCTGCCGGTGGCCATGAGGATCACCTGCGGCTTGTCGTCGCCGGGGGTGAGCACATAGCCGCCGCGAGCGGCGCCGGCCGAAGGAGCAAACTTCGTGCGGTCCAAGGTCGGCAGGTTTTGCCGGGTGAGCACGAGCACTGTCGGCTGATCGGGGGCCTCCAGCGCGGCGCGATAGGCTTCGACAACTTCATTGGCGTCGCCGGGGCGAATCACCGTGAGGCCGGGTATGGCCCGCATCGCGCAGAGATGCTCGACGGGCTGGTGCGTGGGGCCGTCTTCGCCGAGGCCGATGGAATCGTGCGTCATCACGTAGATCACCGGCAGCCGCATGATCGAGGCCAGGCGGATCGAGGGACGCATGTAGTCGGTGAAGACGAAGAACGTAGCGCCGTAGGGTCGGACGCCGCAGAGAGCCATGCCGTTGAGCGCGGCGCCCATGCCGTGTTCGCGGATGCCCCAGTGGAAATTGCGGCCGGCGTAGTTGTCGGGCTCGAAGTCGCCCGCGCCTTCCATCGTGAGCAGCGTGTTAGTCGAGGGAGCAAGATCGGCCGAGCCGCCGATGAGCCACGGGATGCGCGCGGCAACGGCGTTGAGCACCTTGCCCGAGCTGACGCGGCTGGCCATCCCTTTGGCGTCGGCCGGGAACGTGGGGAGCGCGGCTTGCCAACCGTCGGGCAGATCGCGCTTGTCCATCTTCGCGATCTCGGCGGCAAGCTCGGGGAAGTCCTTGGCGTACTTCTTGAGCTTGCTCTTCCACGACTTATGGAGCTTCGCGCCGCGGGCGCCCACGCCCTGACGGAAGTGTTCGTACACTTCGGGCGGCACGAAGAAATCGGGATGGTCCCACTGGTAGAACTGCTTCGTAAGCTTGATCTCATCGACGCCCAGCGCTTCGCCGTGCGCCTTGTGCGAGCCCGCCTTGTTCGGCGAGCCGTAGCCGATGACGCTCTTGAGAACGACGAGCGTCGGTCCGGCCTTCGTGGCGTTGAACTTCTTGAGCGCCTTTTGCAGCGCGGCCAGGTCGTTGGCGTCGTCCACATGCAGGACGTTCCAGCCATAGCCCTGGAAGCGCTTGCCGACGTTTTCCGTGAAGGCCAGATGCGTTTCGCCTTCGATCGTGATCTTGTTGTCGTCGTAGATCCAGACGAGGTTCGAGAGCTTCAGGTGACCGGCGATCGACGCGGCTTCGCTGGCCACGCCTTCCATCAGGTCGCCGTCGCTGCAGAGCACGTAGGTCTTGGCGTTGAACAGTTCGAAGCCCGGCTTGTTGTAGCGGGCGGCGAGCCACTTCTGGGCGATCGCCATGCCGACGCTGTTGCCGCAACCCTGGCCGAGCGGACCGGTCGTGGTTTCCACGCCGCCCGTCTCGCCGAACTCCGGGTGACCCGGGCAGCGGCTATGCAATTGGCGGAAGCGCTTGATGTGTTCCAGCGGCACGGCCGGCTCATCGACGACGTCGCCGTAGTGGTCGGCCTGTTTCACTTCGGTCAAGTGCAGCATGCTGTAGATGAGCATCGAGGCATGGCCGCAGGAAAGCACGAAGCGGTCGCGAGCTTGCCACGTGGGATCGGCCGGATCGAAGCGGAGGAAATTCTGCCAGATCGTGTAAGCCGCCGGCGCGAGGGCCATCGGGGTGCCGGGGTGTCCGCTGGCGGCGGCCTGCACGGCGTCCATCGAAAGAGTGCGGATGGTGTTGATGGCCAATTGCGCTTGCCCCATCGCGGCGGCTTCATCCGGCGAGACGACAGTTTCGGGGGCTTGCGACGGGCTGGTTTCTTCGATCGACATGATGAGTTCCGTAAGATGGCGACGCTGGGCGGCGGCACGCTCAAGCGAGGTAACGCCGCACACGCAATGTGAGCGGGAAATGAGGCTTCGCCGGGGTCCGCAGAACGCGGACGGTGTCGCAGCGACGACGGGCGAAAGCCGTGAACCCGTCGAGTGTAGGGGAAGCGCGGCCGGTCGTCAAATGGGTGCGGCGCGTGCTAACGCGTTCGTAAAGCGAGGCAGGGGCGACGGTTGCGCCATTAGCGAACGCCTTGCTCGGCGGCCCAAGTCCGCCAGCGCGCGATCCGCTCGGAGAGGGCGGGCAGCGGTTCGTCGGCGACGACGGAAACATCGCGACCGACCAGCGCCACCAAGGCATCGACGGCGGTTTTGCGCACGCCGAGCGTCGTGTCGTCTAAGAGTTCGACGAGCAGCGGCAGGAACTGTCGGTCGCCGGTTTCGCCGATGGTCGCCGCGGCGCGGCGGCGAATTTCGGGATCGGCGTCGCGAGCCAATCGCTCAAAAGCGGCGGCGCCGCTCGGGAAGCCGTTGGCATACAGTGCCCGCGCGGCTTCGAATTGCAAGTTGCGATCACGCGAAGTCAGCAGCGTTTCTAAGGGGGCCGGCTCGGCGACCAGGCCGGGATAGGCCAAGGCTTTCGTCGCCGCCAGTGCGACGCCGACATGCGGATCGGCCGCGGCGGTCAGCAGCGTCGGCGTGTGACGCGGATCACGGTTGCGGCCGAGATGCTCGCAAGCCATGCGGCGGACTTCGGGGGAAATGTGCGAGAGGCCGGCCAACGCCAGCGTCGTCGAGAAGTCGGAGGTATCGGCGGCGACCGCTTCCGTGAGGCCGCGCCACACGAGAGCGTCGCCTTCGGCCACGCCGAGTTGCGCGATGCGGGCCGTGACCAAAGGCCTGAGCGGCGCATCGGCGGCCAGTGCGGCCAAGCGGTCGGCGGCTCTGCGACGATCATCGGCGTCGGCAGAGGTGAGGGCTTCGAGCGCCGCAAACGCGGAACCCTTCGGCGGCAGAAACTGCCGATAGATCGCCTCGGGCAACGGCAGCGAACGTTCGACGAGCAGCCTCTCGAGGCCGTCCACGGATTCGGGACCGAACGATTCCAGCGCGGCAAGCGCAGCCGGATCGCGGCCGCAGCCGACGACGATCTGTTGCAATTGGTCGAGCCGCTCGGGCGTGAGCGCGGCGATCGGCGGCACGGTCGAAGCTGCGGCGGCCGCGGCCACGGCGGCAAAATCGATCGCGCCAAACTGCGCGCTCCACTGGGCTTCGAGCGCCGCGGCGATCTGCAGGCGCCGCTCCAGCGGCAAATCGGCCGCGAATTGCGCGGCAGGGGGCCAGCGGCGTGTGAGTTGTTCGCCGGCAAGGCGGCGCGTTTCAAACGTCGGCTCGCGGAGCGCCGCCAAGAGCACCGGGCCGGCCGCTTCCAGCGGCCATGTCTCCAGCGCGGCGACGGTTGCCTTCCGGACTTCCCCCGAGTCGTCGTTGAGAAATCTGTAGGCCAGCGTCGCCGTGCGACGATCGGGATGCAATGCGATGCACTCGGCGACGCTTCGACGAACGCGCCAGGCTTTGTCTCCGGCCGCGGCCCACACTTTTTCCATCGCGCCGGCTTCGTGCAGCGCCGACACCGCGGCGGCCCGCAGCACCTCCCCTTCTTGCAACATGATCCGGTCGAGCATGGCCCCGGCGTCGGCGCCGCCGAAGCGCCCCAAGCCTGCGACGGCGGCCAAACGGACGTCGGTCTCAAAATCCTGCAGCGCGTTCTTCGCGAAGTCCAAGGCCTGCGGATGACGTCGGGCCAAGAGCATGGCGATCGCCGCGGCACGCACCTGCGGATTGGGGTCGGCGCGGAGATCGACGACCGCCGGCGGCAACTCACCCTGCGTGCTGCGACGCCAAGCCGAGAGCGCCTCCTGTCGGGCCGTGACGCTCGGCGCTCGCAGCGCTTCCAAGAACCGGGAGTCGGAAGCGGGATCTTCGTGCCGGCCCAAGGCGCGGAGCAAGTCGCCGTGCAGCTCCGGCGAATAGTTCATCAAGTTGGAAGGCTCATAGCGACCGAAGCGGTCGACGAGCCGTCGCAAATCTTCCACCGGCGACGGCTTCGTGAGATTGCCTAGCGCTTCGGCGGCGGCACGGCGCAACGGCAACTTCAACGGCACGGCTTCCACCGCTTGCACCAGCGGCACCAAGGCTCGGCCGTCTCCCCAGCGCGCCAGCCCGATGGCCGCGTTGGCTCGCACGGGCGCGTCGGGATGCTCCAAGGTCGGCAGCAGATTGGCGCGAGCCGTTCCCTGCACGGCGAAGATCGGCTCCAGCGCAGGATTGACCAAATTGGGCATGGCCGGGTCTTGGAGCCGCCGCGGATCGGGCGGGGCCAGCACCCAATCGTCCTTTGCCAAAAGGGCGGCGTCGATCGCAGCCGGCCCCATTTCCGCTGTCGTCAGTTCCGGTTTTTCTTGAAACGGAGCGCTGAGCAACTCGGCGGGCTTACGCAACCAATTGCAGCCGGGCAGCATAGCGCAGAAGAAAACCAGCGTGAGCGCCGCAAAAAGAATCGCTGGGGCCGAGGCAAAGAACAGGCGCTCGGGAGACGACGAATTCGTCTCGGCGCGAACTTCCTGTTGCGCTCGGCGCTTGCGGAACACGGCGGCAACTCCCTTTGCCCTACGCTACGCCGCCTTCCTGGCGACGCCGTTCGGCCCGGCGGCCGAACGAAAAGCAGTTTCTATTTTGGTTTAATTCTTTGGTGCCACGGGCGCGGCCAACGCGCCCCCGGCACCGGCCGGTACTCCGCCGTTGCCGGCGGCCGGCGCATTCGGCGCACCTTGCACGCTTGAGAAAAACGGCTCAAACTTCGTGCGCGCCGCCGTTATGTCGTTGATTAGCCGATTCGAATCGGGCCGTGGCGCCATCATCGCACTGATCAGCGGATCGACGTGCATCTTCGCAAGCGTATTCACATTCGGCAGAATCGGGTCCGCCGAGGCGGCCTTGAGCAATCCGCCCCGGCTTCCGGTCACATTCGCGCGATTGCCCAATCCGATCGCGAGGCAATTCAGGTAGTAAGCCACGCTATTAGCGAATTGGAGCTTGTTGTCTTCATTGGGCTTGGGAAAAACGTCTTCCGGCTTGGAAAGATCGGTCGGCCCGTCGCCGAATCGATCCTTACCGGCATTCACGATCGTCGCCGTAAGACCCGCCATCGCCTTAAACACATCCGCGGGTTTCGCCGGGCCGGCGGCGATGATCGCAGGGTCGATAAACCCGATGGCTAAGGCCGCATCGCGCCGCAGGAAGAGCGGTTGCGTGTCGTCGCCGATCAACGCCGTGATCGCTTGAACCATCGGGGCGCTGCTGACGTCGGTACCCGATTTCGCCAAGCCGGTCACCATTTGCAAGGCTTGCTTGCGGGCCCAATGGAAGCCGTTGGTCGAGAAGCCTTGCGGCGGGGCTTTGGCGGCAAGCAGCTTCAAAGCCTCGCCGGCAATCTTGGGTCGATTCGCCGACGCCATCTGGAGATCGCAGTGCCTAGCCAGCCCCATCAAGGCGCCGACGCGCAGAATCTCCGGCAGGGTCGCAGTATCGGCGGCCAGAATCAACGGATCCACCGCGGTATCAAGCGGTACGGCCGGCCGTTGATTTGCCGAATCCGGTTCCGTCTTATCCAACATTCCCAACAGAAGCATCGCGTTGTAACGAGCTTCCATCGAATACTGCGCGCCGCCGATGAGCGGCGGCAGATTCTTCAGGAACATCTTGTTCGCTTGGTCGTGCAAATCGGGAGGCACGGAAATCGCGCCGGTCATTTTGAGAATTTCTTGCGACTTGATCTTATTGCGGCGAATCTCCACGGTGTCGGTCGGAGGATTCCCGGGGGAGGTCAGTTGGCAGATCCGGTAGACAATCCATTGATCCACCATGTCGGCTTCGGCTTGATTCGCGGCTTTGCCCGCTTGCAAAATCGGCACGACCTTGGCGCGAAACTGACTGGCGGCTCGCGAGTCGCCAAGCAGGGCCGTCACATCAATCGGCGTGCCGTCCAGTTTCATCCCCGCAGTCATCTGCGCGCTTTGTCCCAACGCCGCCGGCAATTCCATGCCGACGACTCCCCACCCCATCAAGGCGAGGCAACTCAAACGAACGACCGCGGCGTTGACGCGAGACGACATATCCAATGCATTCCTTGGCTGAAGACAATCGCTTGGAAGCAAGCCGAACGGCCGTCGTCGGGCGACGACGAAGCGGAGGCAAACAGAAATGTTAACAATCTTTTCAGACGATGGGACGCGCGGACTGCCCAAGCGGGAAATACAACCCGTCCGGCCGGTCCGGCGACAAGCTCTCTACAACGGCTAACTCCAAAGCGGCAAACAATTTACATTTTAGACTAGCAAGCCCGGAGAAGCCATGTCAAGTTTCCAGCCGGCACAATCTTGACGGCACCGCCGGCCGACTTTCATACAGCCCCTCAGCCCGTTTCGGCCGACGGTCGCCGCCGCGCGCAACTGCCGCATTCCCAACGAGTTGGCCGACTGGTCTCGGGCCGCGCGGCCGCGCCGGCTAAAATGCCGTCATAGGAGATAGCCATGCCCAAAGCCGCCGCCGCCGAAATTCTGGCCGATGTGGATGCCTTTTGCCGGGAAATTCGGCCGTCCGAAGAGTTGTGCTACGTCGAGCACCACTACAACGACCAGACCATCCCGCTGGCTCGAAAACATAAGATTCTCGGGCTCCCCGTGCCGGTCGAATACGGCGGCCGCGGCGCCGACGCCCCGACCTACGCGAAGTGTCTGGCCCGGCTCGGCCGCGAGGGTACGGGAGTCCGCACGTTCTTCTCCGGCCAGACTTCGATCGGCCAGTACCCGATCATGAAGTTCGGCAACGACGATCAAAAGAAGCGGTATCTCCCGGCCTCGACACGCGGCGAATACATCTTGGCTTTCGGACTCACGGAGCCGGAGGCCGGCAGCAACCCGCTGGAGATGACCACGACGTATCGCCGCGAGGGAGATCGCTTCCTGCTCAACGGCGTGAAGTACCTGATCTCCAACGGCGCGATCGCGCACGCCGTGATCGCCTTCGGCTACCCCGAAGGGAAAGAAGGACGCGAGCGGCGGATGAGCGCGTTCATCGTCGATACGGCCGGCGACACGTTCGAGCGCGAAGACATGCCCGCCAAGCTCGGCATGTTCACGGCGAACACCGGGATGTTTCAAATGAACGACCATCCGGTGCCCGCGGCGAACTTGCTGGGCCCGGAAGGAGAAGGATTCCGCGTCGCGATGGCGACGCTCGTCTCCGGCCGCATGAGCGTGGCGGCAGGCTGCGTCGGCGTGATCGAAGATTGCCTGGAAGAATCGCTCCGCTGGTGCCATGAACGGCATCAACACGGCAAGCCGATCGGCAAGCATCAGCTCGTGCAAGCGCACGTGGCGCATATCGAGATGGATCGGGCCGCGAGCGACGCCATGGTCGAGCGGGCCGCACTCGCCAAGCAAGCGAGCGATGAGAACCCCGGCGACAAGAAACTTTACGCCGAGGCGGATCTACGTGTCGCCGAGGCGAAGTTCTTTGCTTCCAACGCCGCCTGGGATGCGGCCGATCGGGCCGTGCAAATCTACGGCGGCCGAGGCTGGAGCGAACTCTATCGCGTCGGCCGGCATTTGCAGGATGTTCGAGTTTGCCGCATCTATGAAGGGACCGACGAGATCATGCAGCTCAAGATCGCCTCGGCTCTGTTGGGGAAGGATTTCGCGGCATTTTCTTGAACGACGATCGCGCCGGCCGTGGACGGCCGGGCTAAGCACGATCTCGGGCTCCGGCTTAGCCGCCGCGCCGGCCCTGAGCTTGTCGAAGGGTCCACGCGGCGGAAGCGCGCAATGCGCAACTACCCCTTCAGCCTTTCGTGCAGTTGCTGCCAGCCGTGGCGGAGCACTTGATCGGCCGCGGCTCGCACCAAGCCCGGGCTGATCGTGGCGACGAGCCCCTTCATCTCGGGCACATCGGCTTGCCAGGTGAGTTTGGTCCCCGCATCTTCGGCGGCCAATTGCATCCGCGACACCACCTTCATGGCCACGCCGATCCCTTGCGAATCGATCTTCATCACGGCGGCGCTCGGCGGGGTCAGCTCGTCGAGCGAGATTTTTAGCTTCATCGTGCCGCGCAAGAAGGAGAAGCCCGGCCGCACGACGCACTCCAGCGTCTTCTCGTCAACCCGTTTGGCACTGACCAGATCGGGAATGCTCGCGCCGAGACCGTCGAGATCGGTCAACAGCGCGTAAACCTTTTCCGGGGGCGCGGCAAAGTGCTCCTCGCCGCCGAATTGAAGTTGAGGCACGATCACGCTCCTTCCGATGCGGGCCAAAAACTGGTGCCGGGCGTTGCCGTTTAGAGGCGAGGCCGCGCGGCCGCCACGAGCTGGCCTCCCCAGATCGTGGCGATCCAGACGTTCCAATACAAGCCTGCCAACCAGCGAAAACTGCCTACGTCGCCGAGATAAATAAATGCAAACGAACCGACTGCCGATACGACCAAGACCGCGACGGCTCCCATCAGCGCGTATCGCGGCCAGCCGGGGGACGCCTGAAAAGCCAGATAGATCGGCATCGTCAACAAGCCCAACCACAAAGCCGGCAGACCGAAGTGCTCGTATTCTTCCCACAGGCTGACGCCGAAACAGACCGCGGCGCCGGCCAAGCAGCCGCCGATCAGATACGACTCGTACTTTTCTTTCGCCGACAGCGCGTGCCTGCCGAGCGGATGCACGAGCAGCAGCAAGTTGAAGATCGGCCGAGCCAGCCAGGTGAAGATGACGAACACAATGTAGGCGGCGGATATCGGCAGCACCCACGGGCGAGCCGCCGGATTTGCCTCGGCGAAATCGTTCAGCAGCCGATTGCCGAACCAGGCCCCGAGAATGACGCCGATCTGCCACTTCGGCGGCAGCTTGGCCATCGCCAACGTGTAGCGAAGAAACAAGCCGTAGATCGGGTTGCCCGCCTTGAGCGCCTCGACGATTCCCAGCCGGGCGTATTCCAGATTCGGCTCGAGCCGCAGCGCCTCGCGGAAATGGTTCATCGCCTCCTTCGGCTTGCGGGCTTCTAAGAGCGCCCAGCCTTTGTTGGCATGGCTGAAAGCATCTTCGGGAGCGCGGGCCAGAGCGGCGTCGATCGTTTGGCCGGCTTCGCCGCGACGGCCCAGCTTCACCAGCGCCATGGCGCGAAAGTTGTTGGCCGCGACATGCTCGGGATCGCAACGCAGGGCCGTCTCCGCCGCAGCAAGCGCTTCGCGCCAGCGGCTCTTTTCGAACTCCAACACCGCTTTGTAAGCGTGGTAGTCGGCGTCGTGCGGGGCCAAGCGAATCGCCTCATCGATCGACTGCTCGGCCCGATCCGCATAACGCCGCTCATGCCACACGCGAGCCAAGGAGAAATGCGTTCCGGCATCGTCGGGCTCGAGCGCCACCGCGGCCTGAGCCTCCTCCGTCGCCTCGGGATATTTTTTCTGTTCCAACAGACAGCGAGATAGCAACGAATGGGCGAGCGCGTTCTGCGGATCGCTGAGAAGCAATTGACGCAACCGACGCTCCGCCTCGTCGTAACGAGAGAGGCTTATCAGGTGCAAAACGGCGTTGAACTGCGCGTGACTCATCGAATACCAAGGTTAGCGGATTGAGCTGAGATATCCACCCAACGAGATGGGCAAAGGCGTTGCGTTTCGGACGGCGCACGAGATTTCAAACAGATTCGAATCGCGGCGGTAGCCGCTCGATCTTGAATTGCGTTTGCTTACAGCATTCTGCGGCGAAAGTGACTGCGGGAGAAATTGTGAGGAACCAGAGAACGCCGAAAAGAAAGCGCACAAAGGGGGAAGATAGGGATTCGAATGTGGCCAACACGGAGAGCAATACCATGGCGACAAGCGTAAACGCGGTAAGAGCTCGCGGCGCCCCGGACGGACTATCTCGCAATATGCCGAACAGAAACGAAAGCGGAACAAGCGTGAAAGCGCCCAAGCCGTACGCCGCAGATGATTCGGTGAACGAACGATACGACAACCAAATAAACACGGGGATCGCCAATAATCGCCACACGGCCGTCAGCGTCGCTCCCAGGCTCTCGCTCGCCGAGTCCCGTCCGCGGGCGAAAACACGCCGATAGAAGTAGACGCTCAACTCCATGCACCAGAAAAGCACAAAGGGCAAGCTGACGGCAAACAAGAACCGGACGCTGAAGGCGATGGGAAAAATGATCTCCGATTGTGCGAAGAACGCTCCCATGTAGACGACCATAAAGACCGCGAACGCGAATTGACGCAGCCGTCGCGGAGTCCGCTTGCTCACTTCCCACAGTATCCAGCGCAACAGCGGCCGGTAAATGATATTCTGCCCGCGCTGCGCGGCCCGCAATCCCTGTCGCGCGGGCAGCCAGTTGGGATTAGTGCGCAGCGATTCACGGAACGCGGCCTCGGCAAGCTTGTAATCGCCGTCGAAAGCGGCCTGCCAACCGATATTGCTTTGCGTGATGTAGGAATCGGGCTCCAACTGCTTGGCCAGATCCAAGTGACGCCGCGCTTCCGTCGGTCGATTCTGAAAGTAAAGCGACAACGAGAGATAGTTCACGCAGTGAGCATTTCGCGGATTTACCTCCAGGCCTCGCTTGCACGAAAACTCCACGTTCTTCCACGCCATTCTCCCGACATGCAAAGCCGCGCGGAAGCCGTAGTAGTCGGCGTCGTCGGGATTGAGTCGGATGGCTTCGTTAATCGCCCGAAAAGATTGTGCGCATTTATCGGAACAAGCCAGCACAAGGGCGAGGACGAAATGCGCCGGCGCGGCATTGGGCGCAAGTTCCACGGCCAGCGTCGCCTCACGCATCGCTTCGTCGAGCCGGCCCAAACTCGCAAGACAATACCCCAGCAAAGAGTGCATTTCAGCGTCTTGGGGATCTTCGCAGAGTGCCGCGCGCAAAGCGTCCACGGCCAAATCGCACCGCTGCAATTCGATGAGTTTCCTCGCGCGGGCAAGATGGTCCGGCATAAGTCCCGCGCGCCTAGCGAATCTTCAGGTACGTGAGAATGTCGTCGTACAGCCCGCCTTCGTTGGAGTAGAGGGCGTAGTTGCGGGCCGTTGAGAACCATTCCTTGGTCGAGACGCGCACGCCCGCCGCGGCCGTGAGCAGGTCTTTCGTAGTCAGCGGCTTGACCTGGCCGGTCTTCAGGGCCTCGCGCAGCTTTTGTTCCACCGCCACGTCGAACACCGCCTTGAGATCGGCGCCGGAGAAGCCGTCGGTCTTCTTGGCAATGTGCTCGTGATCGAGCGCTTCGACCGGCTTGCCTTTCGACAGAATCCGCAACACTTCGGCCCGGGCCGTGAGATCCGGCGGCGGCACAAACAAGATGCGATCGAAACGCCCCGGCCGACGAAACGCCGAATCCAAATGCCACGGTGCGTTGGTCGCCGCGAGAATCAACAGCCCGTCGTTCGAGGCTTGCACGCCGTCGAGCTCGGCCAGGAATTGATTGATCAGATGCCGGCCCGCCGAGACACGCATATCGGTCCGGCTGGCTCCCAGGGCATCGACCTCATCGAAGAACAACACGCACGGCCGGTTCCGCCGGGCCTGCTCGAACAGTTCGTGCAGCTTGTGCTCGCTCTGGCCGATCCACATATCGAGCACGTCGTTGATGCCGATCGACATGAAGCCCGCCTTCACTTCGCCGGCCGTGGCTCGGGCCAAGTGCGTCTTGCCGCAGCCCGGCGGGCCGTACATCAGGATGCCGCCGCCGATCGTTTTGCCGTAGGCCTTGAACAGTTCGGGATGTTCCAGCGGCAGAATGATCTTGAGCCGGATCTCCTCTTTGAGTTTGTCCATGCCGCCGACGTCGGCGAAGTTGATGCTCGGCCGCTCGAAGGAATACTCCGACGACGCATCGCCGGCGCCCTCGTAGCCTTGCCGAACGCGGCCTTCCGATACTTCTTCGTCGTCGCGAGCACCGATGCCGAGTTGTTCGGCAAACGCGGCGTCGGCCAAGTCGGGATCTTGCTCGACCGCCTCGCGGTATTGATGCACGGCCCGGCTCGCTTCGCCGGCGCGGAACAATAGTCGCGCGTGCAGCAGCAGCGACGCCGCCGGCGGGCTCTGGGCCTGCAGCAAGTCTTCGACGATCACCAGGGCAGGGCCGTTCTTGCTTTGCTGGTAGTAGACTTCGGCCAGCCCGAGCTTGAGGTCGGTGTTGGCCGGCGCTCGCTGCAACCCTTCCTTAAAGAGCGACTCCGCCTCTTCGCTGCGCCCCAGGCTCACAAGCGTCGCCGCCAAATGACGGCGCAAGGGAACATTGTCGGGCGAATGGTTGAGCGCTTCCCGCAACGGACCTACGGAGTCGAAACCGAACGACATGACGATGCTCCCGAAAGGGACTCGGGTGCAAGTTCGGCAACCGACCTCCGCCGTAAACGCCGCTTCGCAAAAACCCCGCGTTCCAGCCTTATTGGAAGGGCCGAACCGGCGATTTGCAAGGCCGAGGCGTTCGGGAGCAAATCCGGTAGTAGTATGACACCTAACCGGCGGTCAGTCGGCCAACATGCGGCGGAGCAAGCGCAACAGGTCGGCCGTCGTGAGAATGCCGAGCGGTCGGGAATCGAGCGTCACCGGCAGGCAGTTGATCCCGTGCGACAGCATCAACTCGATGCACTTCTCCGGCGCTTCGTCGGGGCCGACCGCTACGACGTCGGTGCTCATGATCTGATCTGCCCGCATCCGCGAGAGCACGGCCTCGTCGGGAAATTCTCCCGGCCCGAAGCAGCGGATGATGTCGCGGTCGCTGACGATGCCGACCAATCGGCCGTCGTCGTCGGTCACCAGCAAGTGGCGAAACTTCTTCGTGTGCACGATCCGCACAAGTTGCATCACCGTGGCTTGGGCCGCGATGCAGGTCGGCGCCGGCGTCATCACCTCGCGAACGGTCCGCGGCTTGAGCGGCTGCGGCGTCGCGGGAATGCCGGCGGCCGGTTGTCCGGCGTCGCCGTCGCAAGCCGCCGTCGCAGGAGACCAATCCAAGTCGGCAAACGCGGCGCTCCGATCCCCCTTCGGCTTCGCGGCCGACATGCTGACGGTTTCACGACGACGATACGGGGACGATTCGGCGGAAGACGACATAAGGACAAACTCGCGACAAGTCTCGGGGGCAAAGCCGGCGATCACGACAACCTTCGAAAACCTAGTACGCGATGCAGGTTGCGGCAAACGGCCCGAGCCAAGTCGCGTCGGCACAATCGTTAGAGCCGGCAAAGTACCGCCGCCGGGAGGGGCTCACGTTCTTGCCGGCGCGAGCCGAGAGTAGTAATATTGTCTCGCTTCGGCGTAGGCTTCCGCCTGCGTGCCCGGAGGGTAAGCGAATTGGCCAGCGGTCTGACTCGAAATCAGATGCCGAGAAATCGGTTGTGGGTTCGAATCCCATGCCCTCCGCTCTTTCTAAGTCGTTATCATTCAAGGCCTTGTGAGCATCCGCTTGCGGCTTGAACTTTCATCATCCCGGCCTTGCAGGGCGAGGGTGTTGATGAAAGTGTTGATAACTCTGTAATTTCGTCGACGATTTGAGCGACGTAGACCCAGCTGTCTTACGCTTCTTGGGACAATCCTGCCGTCCCAGCCACAACAAGCCCGTCCGGTTTGACCGGCGTCGTAGGTCGGTTTGATAAAACTGCCTCCGTCCAAGCGGCAGTCCGGGTCGCAGTATCAGTTGGCCAGCCAATAAGGAAAGCCAATGGCGTGGACGAGGGCTCTCCATTTCAAACATTGGGCCGATACACAGGACGCACGGCATACCCTGCCGCTGCTGATTCGTCGATTGGTTCGATCGGTTGTTCCGAATTCCGCCGCAGTTCTTTTCCCGGCGATGGAGCAGGTTCAACGGCCCGGCCTTGACGGCTTCGTTGAAATTCACGAGGGGAATCAATTTGTCCCGAGCGGAAAAAGTGCTTGGGAAATGGGTGTGAGTTCCGACAAGACCTCTAAGGCAAACACGGATTACGAAAAACGAACAGCCGAAACCCCAGTTGAAACGCAGAAGGACACGACCTTCGTATTTGTCACGCCCCGAGAATGGCGTGATAAGGACGAATGGGCGACAACGAAGAAGGAGGCTGGTAATTGGAAGAACGTCGTTGTGCTAGATGCCAACGATTTGGAACACTGGATCGAGCTTTGCCCTGTTGTTGACGTTTGGTTTTCGACGATATGTGGCCGCCGACCTGATGGGGTGATAGATCTCGCGGCACGTTGGGATGCTCTAAGTCAGATTGCATCACACCCACTTACACCACAAGTCTTTCTCACAAGTCGTACCTCAACTTGCACAGAGCTCCTGAGATGGCTCTGCGACTCTCCGAAGTCTCTAGTTCTTAAAAGTGGTAACGCCGAAGATGGCCTGGACTTTTTGGCTGCCTTTGCTGTTGCCAATCTTGATTCCAATCCGCTTCTAGAAAGGCTAGTCGTCATAGGCGACGTTAACGCTTGGCGGCTCATAGGGGCGGAACGTCAGCCGATAATTCTCATTGCTGCACCTACTTTGGCTTTACGTTCTGAGGATGTCGCAGAGGCTGTCGATTCCGGCCATCACGTGCTGATTTGTGCCGGACGTACAGCTTCCCCGTCGGCTCCTACTCTTTTGTTACCGAGATTGGAGGCGTTCAGCGTCAAAAATGAACTGGAGAATTGCGGCTTCGACAACTCGACGGCACGATCGCTGACTCTGGCATGTTGTGGAAGTTCCAGTGTCCTGAAGAGATTGCTAACCAAACATCCACAGACCGTTTTTCCTGAGTGGAGCAAAGATTCAAACCAAGTCGAACTAGCTCCGTTCGCACTCTTGGGTGGTTGGGTGCATGTCGATCCCAAACCAAACGACACTGGCCCATTTCCGTCCAACACACCAATTGACCTAACCTGCGTCGAGGCCTTTACCGAACAGACACGCGAAAGCCTGGAGGCACTTGTCGCTCGATGGAGCGTGGTTGACGAGCCCCTATTTATTAGCTTTCGCAACAACGTGGTCGTCGGTTCGCGTGAGGACGCTTGGCACTTATTGGGATCGGCAATTACTCCACAGGTGCTTCGTCGTTTCGAAGACCTGGCTGGACTTGTGCTAGATGAAGACAATCCTGCCCTCGATCTCGAAGCCAAGGATCGTTGGATGGCGAATCTCTACGGGAAAACGCATTCCCTGTCCGGCGAACTTCGTGACGGCATTCTTGAATCGCTAGTGCTGATGGCCGTCTACCCAACGGCCGGTAAGCCGGCGTTTGAAGTGGACTTTCGCTTGTCAGTTCGACGAATACTCGAAGTGGCCTTGCCGGAAGGAGCTTCCTGGAAACGCTGGGCAACGTTTGATAGTCAACTTCAGTTATTTGTAGAAGCGGATCCGGATTTTCTACTCTCGCGGATCGAGGCCGATCTTCGATCGCCTTCACCGGAAATTCCAAAGTTATTTGAAAATGGCGGAGACGGGATCTTCTCTTCGTCCATTCATTGTGGACTACTTTGGGCCCTGGAAATTGCGGCGTGGAGCCCGCCATTGCTCAATCGAGTCACGGAAATCCTTGCGGAACTCGTTGAAATTGAACGAACCCTGCCTCGAAAACTCGGCAATCGGCCTTCTAAGACATTGTGTGAGATCTATCTTTGGTGGATGCCGCACACCAACGCCTCGATTGACGAGAGAATCACACAGATTCGACGACTTCGAGAACGACACGCGGACACTGCTTGGTCACTGTTGATCGAAATGCTCCCAGGGAAAATACAACACAGCGACCCTACCGAAATGCCGAGATGGCGTAACTGGGCTGTGGGATGGTCACGGGAGAAGGCAAATAGCCAAAGGCACATTTACGGATTACAACTCGTCAACTTAGTGATCGAAACGGCAGACCACTCGCCGATGAAGTGGTCACAGATCCTCGAAAGCATTTTTCGCTGCAACAATCAGGTGACTGAAATATGCATGACAAGGCTGTCCGAAATCGCGGATGCCCACGACGATGAAAATGGCCGGTCCATACTATGGAAGGAACTTCAAAAACTAATATCAAGACACCAAGAGTTCTCGAAAGCGGAATGGGCTTTTGACTCAGAAATCGTGGAACAACTGTCGACAATTTGCGATCGATTGAAGCCAAACGACTCAGTCGAATTGACTGCATGGCTGTTTGAACATCATCCAAAATTGCCTGAAATTGAGATGTTCCCTAACGTCAAACTCTATGATACCGAATTGGAAAGCCGGCGCATTGCCGCCTTGAAACAGATCATTTCCGAGCGGGGCTGGGACGGAGTTCGGCGATTGATCGATCACGTTCCTACATTTGCTGAGATTGGACGGATCGTTGGATCTCAACTTCTTCTCAGTCTGGATCAATTATCATTTTGGAATCTGATCGCAGAAAGTGATAATTCCGGGCACTTTGCCGCTTCATATCTTGCAGGCCTGTTTCATTCGAAGGGCTTCGACATCCTGAGTGAGTTGAAGCTGAACTCGCGTTCTCCAGAGTTGGCGGCAAAGGCACTTTGTGCATTGCCATTTGATTTGCCAGTTTGGACTTGGATGGAGTCACACCTAGACCAAATAAGGTGTGATTCATACTGGCACATCTGCCGCGGTTTTGTAAGAACGAACGACGAACTGAGCTATGTCATTGAACGCTTGCTTCGTGTTCGACGTCCATTTACAGCGGCTGATATTCTTCAAATGGCATTGCAACGGGATCTCAACGTTGACGAGGAACAAATCTTCCAAGTTCTCGAATCGGGTCTCGCTCCCGAAGCCAACAATGAAGCTGCCACTGAACTTGATTTTTACGCCACTCAGCAGCTCATCAAGAAACTACAAGACTGCAAATCCGCGGAACTCCTTCGATTGGCTCGTCTGGAGTGGGGATACTTACCGGTTCTAGACCCTCATAGTTCCGATGTTCAGCCCAAGACACTCATAAGCCAATTGAAAGCAAGTGCCGACCTATACTTTGATCTCGTCAAAGTGATCTATCGCGGAGCCGCAGATGAACCGTCGGAAGTGCCGCTTTCTGAATCTGAAGAAGCCCAATTGGAGCATGCTCAAAAGCTGCTTGAGGTCTTTTCGGACATGCCTGGAACCGATAACGATGGCTCCATAGATGAATCGTTCCTTGTCGAGTGGACAACCAAAGTACGCTCACTAGCGAATCAATTTGACCGGGTCGCGATCACGGACATCGCCTTAGGGCAACTCTTCGCCCGCTATCCCAAATCTGATGCGGCGGCACCACCGTCCGCGATCTGTCGAATTTTGGAATCCATTGGCACAGACTCCGTTTTCGATGGATTTTTCAGCGGAATGATTAACAGTCGTAACGCCACGGGGCGTTCGGCAACGAGTGGAGGCAGGTCCGAGCGGGAATTGGCACAGAAGTGTCGTGAGGTGGCAGTCCAACTTCAACTGGATTGTCCAAGGGTATCCAAAGCGTTCAACAACCTTGCAGAGTCATACGAAATTTCAGCTAAACGAGACGATGTTAGGGCAGAGCGACGGAGATTGGGGCGATAACTCGATCTCGGCTAAATGTCCTGCCCGTCGGAGGCATCTGGTTTAGAAGGCGTCCGACTGTTGATGGAATTGTTAAGCCCCGCTTTCTGCCACAGTTCGTCCCCGATATCGTCGGCATCCATGTCGACGTAATACTTCATCGTCGTCTCGACCGAACGATGACGCATCAGCATGCGAAGGGTCGCCGGTTTAACCTTTGCCGCCCAGCGAGTTCCAAATGATCGTCGAAGGTCATGTGCCGTCACGTACCGGTTTTCCCGTTTGTCGACGATAAGATTTGCCTGTTTACCGATCCGGGAAACGAAACGGCCGATGGTCCTTGCTGTGAACCGTCTCTTGGTTTGCAGGCTGACAAGGTTGAAAATCTTTCCCGTGCGTAGCTCGCCAGGTGTTTGATCTAAGAAGCTCATGAAGTCGGGTGTGATCGGCAGCTTGCGATCTCGGTTTCCCTTTTCCGCCTCCGCATATATCCGTAGCTGGGGGTACCGACCACTGAAATCGACCCAGATTGGAGAAGCCTCATCCCAGGACAGCAACGTGGATTCTTCTAGCCTTAGTCCCGATAACCATAGGCCGGTCAGGTAGTACTTCCAAGCTTCTGCATCGTGCGGCCTGATTTTCGGTACGGCATTCAGTAAAGTCTGGAATTCCTGTTCGTTGATCGGCCTTCCACGCATGAGCGTCCGTCCCTTAATGCGTTTGGGCATATGGATCTTCGGCGGACGAACCAGAAATCCCATGGACGCCGCCCAGCTTAAGGCAGCTTTGATTTGGCGAAGGTAGCTCGCGATCGAGGTCTCCCTGATCTGCGTCGCTCGAAGCTTAGATTGGAAAGTGCTTAGAACCTCATCCGTCAAGCTGGAAAGCCTGGCGGGGTTTACTAGGCTTTCCAGATGAGTGAATGCCGTGGCCGCCGCCGTCTGAGACTTGAGGGCCAAGCTGCTCAGTTTTTCATTCTCATAGCGTTGCCGAAAGACTTTCCAAGAAATCCTGGCATCAACTCGGAGCTGACCAGAATTGAGATCTACCTGCCATAGTGCGGCCGCTCGCTCGGCCTCTCGTTGCGATGTGGTCTTCGTCGACCGGGTGACCACTTTATGCGTCACCGGGTCGGTGTAGTACATCACAAGATATTTGCGATCTGCATATTGGGTGACCTTGACTCGAATTTCGACCATTGCCAATTCCATCGATGTCGATGCAGTGACGTACGTACTGATCCGCTTCGCCTTCGAGTTATCGGCTACGTGACCGATGAGCGGACGTAACGGATCCATTCGTGGCCGAGCACATAACCCCGGCCATGACAGTAGTACACCTGTAGACCCGCTCGCCTTGCCGCACGGAGAGTGGCGTCTTTGACGCCAAGGCGACGCTTGATGGCGTCAAGCGTGTAGAGAGCTCTTGGTTCGATGAACCCGTTTATTGGATCATGGAGCTGCATGTCGGTGCTCTTGTTGAACAGTTGAGTGTCCAACTACCGACCGGGCTATGCGAATAGATGATGCATAACGGTCTGCAGACCTTATTACTGCAGCATTAGAGGACGTTGTCCGTCATAAGTCGCAGTAGCTCGTATTCACGACTGGTGAATTCTGAATAATCGGCGTGCTCTTGGAACTCAGACTCATTCAGGGTTCTCCGCTTCTTCAACACCATCTACGGAACCTTTCCAGCACAGTGGGATCCGAAGCTTGGAATTCACGTGACTTGAAGTCGCGGC
>JADMIO011430562.1_pt1 | contig 27956 bp, 23 predicted proteins | sample 8958161 | NCBI WGS metagenome assembly JADMIO01 (sample SAMN16585339, study PRJNA669376) | soil metagenome | isolation source: Crop rotation soil | place: USA: Cullars Rotation, Alabama | collected 2011
AGCCTGGGCATCCGCCACAGTCACGTAGGCGCCTTTCTGCTGCAGCAAACGCGCGGCGGCGACCCCGCTACGCGCCAATCCCACGACGGTCACTTGCTTTCCGTCCAGTTCGATGTCTTCCTCTGTCCTCGGCATTTCATGGCCACTTTCCGAAAATCAGGTGTTGCATTGGCTTTCAGCTCTTCGAATCAGTCTTTGGGTTCGGCACTGCCGATCGACTGCTGACCGCTGACAGCTTCCTCACCGCAGTTTCAGTGTGCTCAGACTCAGTAAGGCCAGAAGGATCGCAATGATCCACAGGCGCACCACGACTTTTGGTTCTTCCCATCCTTTTAACTCGAAGTGATGATGGATCGGAGCCATCAGAAAAATGCGCTTCCCTCGCGATTTGTAAGACAGCACCTGAAAAATCACCGAAATGGCCTCGATCACGAAGACCCCGCCGACCAATATGAGCAACAGCTCGTGTTTGCTGACGATCGCCACCGTCCCCAGTGCAGCGCCCAGGGGCAGCGAGCCGACATCGCCCATGAAGACGGTGGCAGGATACGTATTGAACCAGAGAAACCCAAGGCTTGATCCAAAAATGGCTCCCGTGAAGACCGCGACTTCGCCGGCCCCCTCGATGTGCTGGATCAAGAGGTAATCGGAAAACATGCGATGGCCGGCCATGTAAGCAACGATGGTGTACGCCAAGGCGGCAATCATGATGGGGCCCACGGCAAGCCCGTCCAGGCCGTCGGTCAGATTCACCGCGTTGGATGCTCCAACGATGACCAGGATGGCAAAGGGAATGTAGAACACTCCCAGATCGGGTGTGAAATTTTTCAGGAACGGGACGCTGAGCTTGGTGGAATAGGCCGGAAGGAAATACAATCCCACGCTGACCGCCAGGGCGACCACCAGTTGCGCAGCCAGCTTTTGCTTGGCCGTCAATCCGGTGGACCGGGCGCCAGTGACCTTCAAGAAGTCGTCCATGAATCCCACGCTGGCGAACCCAAGCGTCGCCACAATGACCAGCCACACGTATGGATTGCTGATGTCGGCCCACAGCAAGGTGGACAGGACGACCGCAAAGATGATCAACAGTCCTCCCATCGTGGGAGTTCCGGACTTGGCCAGGTGCCGGCTCGGGCCGTCGTCCCGAATCTGCTGGCCCAATCGCATCGCCTGTAACTTGCGAATGAGCCACGGAGCCATCACGAACGCTAGGAGAAAAGCCGTGACTGCCGCGTAGATAATCCGGAAGCTCTGGTAGCGAAAGACGTTGAAAATCGAGATCTGGCTGTGCAGCGGATAAAGCCACAAATAGAGCATGGTTATCCGATACTCTCCCCTATCGTTCGTAATGAAGCGACGACTTGCTCCAGCCGAAGACGCCGGGATGCCTTGACGAGCACCACGTCGCCGGACTGAACCAGGGCTTTCATGGTCTGCGCGGCCGCGGCCGCATCAAAGACCTCGCTGATGTGGGAATCGGGAATCCCTGCACGTTTCGCTCCTGCCGCCAATTCCCGCCCAAGCTCGCCGACAGCGACCAGGTAGGCCACGCCTTTCCGCCCCAGGTATTCTCCTACTTCACGATGCAATTTGGGCGAGGCCGGACCAAGCTCCAACATGTCCCCCAGAATGGCCACCTGCCTCCGACCTTCTCCCAACGTGCTCAGCAGGTCGATGGCGGCCTTCATGGAGGCCGGATTGGCGTTGTAGCAATCACTGATAATCGTCACATCGCCGGCCGCGGTCACTTCGGAGCGCATCGCGGCAGGTCGGAATTCCGCGAGGCCCCTGGCAATCGCGGTGCCGCTCATGCCCAGGAGATGTCCGACCGCGGCCGCGGCGAGGGCATTGGAAACATTGTGCAACCCGTGCGCCGCAAGCGTCACCGGTGTAGGACGCGCCCGTCCCGGCAGCTGCAGGCGAAAGGCCGTGCCCCTTTCGGCATCCGACGCGACGTCCGCCGCCCTCACCTGCGCAGTCTCGCTGAGTCCGAACGACGTCACCGGGCACCGCGCCCGTGCCGCCAGGTAATCGAAATAGGCGTCATCGACATTCAGCACGACGGCGTCTTCCGGCAACAGATAGTCCAACAATTCTGCCTTGGCCTGGGCGGAGGCTTCCAAGCTGCCGAATAATTCCAGGTGGTCTGGGCCTATATTCGTAATGACCCCGATCGTCGGACGGACGAGGTCGCAGAGGCGGGAGGTCTGCCCGACCTGATCGACCCCCATCTCAATCACGGCCGCGTGATCCTCTTCACTCAATCGGAGCAACATGCGCGGCACGCCGACACGATTGTTGAGGTTGCCCTCGGTTTTCAGCACTCTGCCGCGCTCGGCGAGAACCGCCGCAACCATCTCCTTCGTCGTCGTCTTTCCGTTGCTCCCCGTGATGCCCACGACGGGAATGTCGAACCGGCTGCGATGGTAGGCGGCCAATTGCTGGTAGGCCTGCAGCGTATCTTCCACCTGCACGAGCAACCAGGCTTTCCCGGCCGGAGACCAATCACGCGAGACCACCGCCCCGATCGCCCCTTTTTGCAGCGCTTCCTCGACAAACGCGTGCCCATCGTATCGTTCGCCTTGAAGCGCAAGGAACAAATCACCACTCTGGACCTCCCGTGAGTCGGTGGTGATGCGTTCCACGCCCCGCCGCGCCTCACGCGCGGCTTCAGGCGGCAATGGCCTGGCGCTGGTAATTTCCAAGATCTCTTCGAGGGTGAAGAGTGGCATGATCTGCGCGCCTCGCCGCGTATTCAGCACAGTTTTCGGATCGCCTCCCGCGCAATCTCGCGATCATCGAAGGGCAAACGGGTCGTTCCGACAATCTGATAATCTTCGTGTCCTTTTCCTGCTATCAGCACCATATCTCCCGAGCGCGCCGCCTTGATCGCCGCTTCGATGGCCGCCCGCCGATCAGCGATCACCTCGTAGCGAAAAGGCGCGGCACGGAGGACCATTCGGATCCCTGACTCCACTTCAGCCAGAATGGCCTGCGGATCTTCCGTCCGGGGATTGTCCGATGTCAGAACCACAAGGTCGCTATGGAGCGCCGCGACCCGCCCCATCTTGGGCCGCTTGCCCCGATCCCGGTCGCCGCCGCATCCGAATACGGTGATGAGGCGGCCGCCCTTGAGGGTCTTGGCTGCAGTCAGCAGGCGGCTCAGCGCATCCTCGGTATGGGCGTAGTCCACGATGACTGCGTAGTCCTGCCCGGCCTCAACCCGCTCAAAGCGGCCGGGCACGTCGGTCACGGCCGCCAGACCCCGCGTAATCTGCTCGGTCGTGAAGCCTTCATGGAGGCCGACGCCGATGGCCGCCAACAGGTTGTAGACGTTATGCTGGCCGACCAAACGACTCTCCACCGTGAACCGCCCGGCGGGGGTGACGGCCTCGAAGGTGGTGCCCCCCAGGGAAAGCCGCAGGTTCTCCGCCCGGATGTCCGAGGGGCTCTCGATGGAATAGGTCCAGACGGGTACGCGGGTGGCATCGCGCACTGCGAAGCCGTACGGGTCATCCACGTTCACAATGGCGCGTTTGGGTCGTGATTTTTTTCCGTACGTCGCCAATCCCGTAAATAGCCGGAGCTTCGCCTGAAAGTAGTCCTCCATGTCCACATGGAAATCCAGATGGTCTTGAGTCAGATTGGTGAAGATCGCGACGTCGAACTCACAACCGGAGGTCCGATCGAGTGCCAGCGCATGGGACGAGACCTCCATCACTGCGGAATCGAGGCCGGCCTGAACCATACGGGACAGCAGGCGTTGCAATTCCACGGCACCAGGTGTCGTATGAGGGGCGGGAAGCCGGTCGGAGCCGATCTGATACGCAACGGTGCCGATCAGTCCGACACGCCTCCCAGCAGACTCCAGCATGCCCTTGCAGAGATACGTGATAGTGGTCTTTCCGTTGGTCCCGGTCACGCCGATCATGGCCAGGCGCGCCGACGGAATCTGGAAGAAGCGGCTGGCGAGCACGCCGAGCGCGCGACGGGAATCCGCCACGCGCGCGGCGGGAACAGGCGGCCGGGCGGGATCCCACCCTCTGTGCAAATCCGCCCATGGTTGTTGGGTCACGAGTGCCGAGGCGCCGGCGTCCAGCGCCCGAGGGACGAATTGATGGCCGTCCACCCGCTCGCCTCTCACGGCTACGAACAGGGCTCCGGGCCTCACGCCTCTTGAATCATCGGTCAGGTCTGTCACGAGGACATCCGGGTTTCCGACCCGCTCGACGACCGTCAGTCCGGTTTCTTCCGAAGCCAGCAACTCCGCAAAGGTCATTGCTCCTGCACCAGCACCGATCCAGCAGGGTTCCCTGCGCTCCCCATTGAGAAAGCCACCTTGACCGGTCCTCCGGTTGGAACTCTCAGATAGGGCAAGGCCTGCTCGGCGATCCGCCGAAACACCGGCGCCGCGACGACACCGCCCCACGCCTCGCCTTTTGGCTCATCGATCACGACAACGATGGCAAGCTTGGGATCATCCACCGGAACGAACCCGACGAAGGACCCGACGAACAGGGTCGGAGAATAGGCGCCGGTGCGCGGGTCAATTTTTTGAGCCGTCCCGGTTTTCCCCGCCACCCGGTAGCCGGGTATAGCCGCCTTGGTCCCGGTGCCCTTGCCGACGACTCCTTCCAGAATACCCGCCAGGGTCTGCGCTGTGGCCTGCGAAATGGGCCTCCGCCGCACCTGCGAGCCCTGCACCGCCACGGTCTTTCCGGACGAATCGTGGATCCCCGACACGAGATAGGGCTTCATCAGCCAACCACCGTTCGCGATTGCCGACATGGCCGTCACCAATTGTAAGGGCGTGACACCGACTTCCTGACCCATGGCAATCGACGCCAAAGAACGCTTGCCCCATTGCCGCGGCTCCCTCAAGAGACCCGCCATCTCGCCCGGCAGATCGATCTCCGTCCGTTCCCCAAAGCCGAATGCTCTGAGATAACGATACAACCGCTCCGAACCCAGCGCCATGCCGGTCTTAGCTGCGCCGATATTGCTGGATTTCTGGATCATCTGACTGAAGGTGATCAGACCCATTTTTTCGTGATCGTGAATCACAGTGCTCGCGACATGAAACGCGCCGTTCTCGGCGAAGATCATCGAGTCGGGCTCCATCACCTTTTCCTCAAGGGCGCCGGCAGCGACGAAAACTTTCATCGTCGACCCGGGCTCATAGGCATCGGTGAGGGCCCGGTTCCGCCAGCGATCCGCCGAGAGCGCACCGGTGGAGTTGGGATCGAACCGCGGGCTGACCGCCATGGCGAGGACGGCTCCGGTCATGGGCTCCATCACGATAGCGATTCCGCCCTTCGCGCGTGTGGCCGCGACCATTTCATCCACTTCCTTCTCAGCGATGTATTGAATCACTTCGTCGATGGTCAGCGTGATCATGTGCCCGGGCGCCGGCCCCTGCTCAGTCAGGCCCTTGGGAAACACCGTCCGCCCCAGGGCATCGCGTTCCATAACCACGAGCCGTTTCTCTCCTTGCAGGATGCGGTCGTAACGGAGTTCCAACCCCTCCAAACCCTGGCCATCCATACCCGAGAAGCCCAGCACGTGAGCCAGCAAGGGGCCCTTGGGATAGAAGCGCCTCCCTTCGATGACGGTGCCGATACCGCCAAGCGAGAGCGCCTCCACCTGCCGCCCCTGTTCGGGATCGAGCTTCCGCGCGAGCCATACGAAGCTGCGCTCTTGCTTGAGCTTCCTCTCGATGTCCACCGCGCGTACCGGCAGCATCTGTGCCAGATCGCGCGCAATGGCGGCGGGATCGTCCAATGAGGTGGGCACCCCGTAGACCGATGGCACATCCACATTCATCGCGAGCACCTTGCCGTGCCGATCCTGCACGCCTCCGCGCGCACCTTCGATCGAAACAGTCTTCCGATGCTGCCGGTCGGCCTTTGCCGTGAGCTCGGCCGCCTGAAGAACCTGCAGATCGAACAGCCGAAAGAGCACGACGGCAAAACCCGCGATCAGGCACACCGCGACAAAGATCCGCCTGGCGCGGAAGGGATCGTTGTACCTCATGGATGCTGCCCGCCCGGTACAAACTTCGCCAGCCTTACCCCCGCCTCGGCCGGCGCCTGATCTCTCGGCGTCTGGGACTCCGGCCGAACCATGACCACCTGCTCCGGCTTGGGCGGAACCATCCCCAGCGTCTCGGTTGCAACTTTGGCAATCCGCTCCGGAGCGGTCAGCGACGAGAGCTTTACACTCAACTCATCGCGCTCGCGCTCTAGCTTGGTCCGCTGAACCTTGAACTTCTCGATGTCATATCCGGTCTTGACGACTGCGATCCGTTCCGACACATAGAGAAGAAGCAGGGCGAGAATGGCCAAAGCGGCAACGGTCTTCAAACGTCTCATGACATCCTCCGTTCAATGACACGCAACTTGGCGCTCCGGGCGCGTGGGTTTTCGCGCCGCTCGTCTTCGGACGGAATCTCCGGCTTTTTGGTCAACGTCGTAAACAGCGGAGCCTCGCCATGCGATAGCCCCCTGAAGGTCTGTTTAGCGATTCGATCTTCCAGTGAATGGAACGACACCACACATAACCTCCCCCCCGGCGCCAGAAGAGCGGTGGCGGCGTGGATCGCGGGGTCCAGGATCTCTATTTCACGATTGACGGCTATACGAAGCGCTTGGAACGTACGTGTGGCGAAATGAATCCTGCCGTGACGGTAGACCGGCGGGACGGCGGCGCGGATCACGGCTACCAGCTGTTGAGTGGTAAGAAGTGGGGCGCTATTTCTTTCCTGGACAATCCGCCGCGCAATACGTCTCGCGTACCGCTCTTCGCCGAACTGAAAGATCATATCCGCCAATTCGGCTTCGCCGAGTTGGTTGATCAAGTCCGCCGCAGTTCCCCCACGGCTCTGATCCATGCGCATATCCAAGGGCCCATCGAGGAGAAAACTGAACCCGCGTGAGGCCTGCCCTAGCTGGGCCGAAGAAATACCGAGGTCAAACACCGCGCCGTCGATGTTCGAAACCCCAATTGCAGCAAGGTGTTGCTTGAGGTCAAGAAAGCTCCCGTGGATGAAGTGTGTTCGTCCGACATAAGAGGCGAGACGTGACTGCGCCATTTCTATCGCCTTCTCGTCCTGATCAATTCCGATCAACAATCCATCAGGCCCGCTGCACTCCAGGATGCCCGCCGCGAGCCCGCCAAGCCCGAGCGTGCAATCCACATAGGTTCCATGTGGCTTGGGCCGGAGCCACACGATGATCCGTCCTGCCATAACCGGGGTGTGGAAAACATCGTCATTTTCTTTGTGTTCCAATGACTTGCCACTTCTTACCACTTCATGGGCGAAGTATACACCTGCGGAAAAAGATGTCAATAAAATAATTTGGGATTTTTTCTGAGGAAAGAAGGGTCTGACGGAAGGCCGGACGGCCTAGGGATATAGCTTATACAGCATGCGTGGAAAGGCGATCGTTTCGCGCACATGCTCGAGGCCGCAAATCCATGCAACGGCCCGCTCAATGCCCATTCCAAACCCCGCGTGAGGAACGGACCCATAACGGCGAAGGTCCAGATACCAGCGGAATGCGTCCTCCGGGAGATGATGCTCGTGAATCCGATTCAACAGCTTGTCGTGCTCGTGGATACGTTGGCCGCCGCCAATGATCTCTCCGTAGCCTTCCGGCGCCAGCACGTCCATGCAGAGCGCAAGATCCGGCCGCTCAGGATCATTCTGCATGTAGAACGCCTTCAGCTTAGCGGGGTATCGATGGACAATGACGGGCCGGTCGAACTCCTGCGAGAGCACAGTTTCTTCGTCTCCGCCGAAATCGTCACCCGGTTGAATGGAGTTTCCCTTGCTCTGGAGGCGCGCGATGGCTTCCTCATACGTAATCCGCGGAAACGGAGACTTCACGTGTTCCAGTTTCGACATATCCCGCTCCAGCAAGGTCAATTCTCCTTTTCTCGCCTCCAGCACCCGTCCGACTATGAAGGCGAGAAAGGCCTCGGCCAGATCCATCATCTCAGGCAATTCCGCGAACGCCACCTCCGGTTCGATCATCCAGAATTCCATCAGGTGGCGACGCGTCTTGGATTTTTCCGCCCGAAAAGTCGGCCCGAAGCAATACACTTTCCCGAACGCTGCCGCCGTCGCTTCGCTGTATAACTGCCCGCTCTGAGTGAGGTAGGCTTTTTCATCGAAGTAGTCGGTCTGGAACAATGTCGTGGTGCCCTCGCAGGCGTTCGGAGTAAAAATTGGCGCATCCACGAGCACGAATCCTCGGTCGTCAAAGAAATTGCGGCAAGCCCGGACGATTTCATGCCGGATCCGCAGAATTGCGTGTTGCCGGTTGGATCGGAGCCAGAGGTGACGGTGCTCCATCAGGAATCCCACCCCATGTTCCTTGGGCTGGATGGGAAACGGCTCTGCAAGCTGGAGCGGATCGAGCCGAACCACGTCGAGCTCGTGGCCGCCGGGCGCGCGACTATCCGCGCGCAGGGTCCCCGTCAGGATCAACGAAGATTCCTGAGTCAACGCCGCCGCCGCGGCAAATTTCTCCTCGCCGACGACTGCCTTGCTGACGACGGCCTGCATGTCGCCCGTTCCATCGCGGACGACCAGGAATTGGATTTTTCCGCTGGACCGCCGGTGCCGGAGCCATCCACGGATGGACACTTCCTGCCCGACATGCTGCGCCGCCTCATCGATGTACACGACCGCCATGGGGGGCAGCCTAGCCCATTCTTCCGCGTCCTTTCAAGGAGACGGCCCTCGCGGATCTTTCATCTCTTTTGCCCGCCTTCGTTGACAGACCAGAAGCTGCAGAGGACAATCAGGCATGCCCGGATATCGCCTACCTGCGATATGGAGCCTCTCTCTGGCGTTCTCCCTCGCGTCCGGTTTCCTCATTGCAGTCATGACAACAACTGTCCATGCGGCCCCCCCGCTCTACTGGTGCCCTCACCGTCCGGCCGACCAGCAGTATAGTGGGACCTCCGAGCCCGGATGTACCCCGCTGATCGAACAGGAGAAAGGGTCGAAGGCCAAAAACGGGACTACCGCTCTCCCAAAAGTGAAGGTCGAGAATCTGCAACCCGAAGCCACCGCGTTCCTGAACGACTATCGACGCTACCTAAGCTGCTGCGCGAGCGACCCCGACTCACTCGATGAGCTTGAGAATCTGGAGCACCGAGCCACGGCCATTCTGAGCACCGCCCAGGACGGCCTGTTCAGCGAAAAGATGAAACTTCGCGGCTTCGTGTTTTCGGAGGTCATTCCGCCGGTCGCGCGTGCGCGAGACCAACTACGGGATATCAGGAAACGTTTGGATCAATTGGCTGCGGCTGAGGAAAAGGCGCAGCATCCGGATCCCGAGTCCGCGGCACGCGCACGCCGGCGAGCCGAGGACATCGAAGCATCCATCGAGACGGATTTTGTTCAAAAACCCAGGCCGACAGGCCCCAAGACGGGCTTGGAGATTGGCCGGACCCCGCCGACCGGTGAGGAGATCGGCAAGGTGCCCCCGACCGGCGCGGAATTCGGTATGCAGGGCCGGACAGGTCGGGAGTTGGGCTATACGCCGCCGACGGCCGGAAAGGATATCGGTCAGAACGCGCCGACGGGGTTTGAGATCGGCAAGACCGGCGTGGCCGGGCCCGCGATCGGTGATTCCGAGCTCGACAAGAGATCCTCAGGCGTGTCTTCAAGTTTAGGGGGATCCTCAGTCGGTTCCAACCTCACCAACAGCCCGCTACGATCCAACCTGACTCCGTCACGAATCGAGTCGGATCTCCAGAGCCGGCCATCCCCGCCGCCGCCGGACGCACCGCTTTCCACTATCGACTCCACGCTGAAAAATCGCTCCACTCAGTGAGCCTGTGGTACCCGCGCACTCGTAAGCGGCGGCATGGGCACCCAGGTCTCACCGCGATCCTCACTGCGGTAGAGCCCGCTGCCGTTGGTCCCGACGAACCAGATTTTCGGATCGATGGGACTCTGCACCAGTGAGCGTATGTTCAAGCTGGTGAATCCCTGATTCAATGCCCGCCACGAAGCGCCGCCGTCCTCTGTCCTATGAATCCCCTGCCGGCTGGCCACATAAATCACGTTCGGCCTCGACCGATCCAGGACCATCGCGCTGAACATCTGATCGGGCAGTGATGTGGCAATCCGGGTCCAGGTACGCGCGGCATCGGTCGTCTTGTAAAGCCCGTTCAACGTCGCCGCATAGACGGTCTCGGGGTTGAACGGGTCCACCTGCATCCCAGTCACCCCCAAACCACGTGAAGATGCCAGGACTTCTGGTGCGACCAGGCCATTGTTCACCTTTTCCCATCGCGCGGCGCGATCGACCGTTTTGTAAACGCCCCCGCTCGTGCCGGCATACAGAATATTCCGGCGCGCAGGGTCGATGGCCAGCGTGACGACCATCAGCACTTCCTTCATTCCGTTCATGCGCTTCTTCCAGGATCCGCCGCCGTTCTGCGTTTCGAAGACCCCCATCGTGGTGGCGACGAACAGGTGCTCGTGATCCAGGGGGTCGAAAACGAATTGGTTGACCACGGAGGAGACCGTCACGTCATCCAGCCCCGACGCTTGGGACACCCAGCGCTGCCCGCCGTCATAGCTTTTGTACACGGCGTCGCCTTTGGTGCCTGCATAGACGGTCGCGGGATACTCTGGATCGATCGTCATGGAGATGACGCGCGAGAACGTCATGCCGTGCGATATGTTTTCCCAGGTCTTGCCGCCGTCGCGCGTCTTGTAGATGTACTCATTGGTGGCGATGTAGAAGATGTCCGGATTCGTGGGATGGAGCGCGATAAGCACGATCGCATCGCTCCGTCCGCAGGCCGAGAGCGTGGCAGCCAGGATGAGCAGAGCCAAAAGGCCGGAATGGAGAGCCCGAAGACAAACGGTCATTGTCACGAGTCTAGCGATAATTCACAAACTGGAGATCGATCTCGAAATCCTTCTGCTTCAGAAAGGCCATGACGGCTTGCAACTCATCCCTGCTCTTGCTCTGGACGCGCAGCTGCTCGCCCTGGATCTGCGCCTGTGCCTTGAACTTTCCATCTCGGATTTCCTTGGCGATAGCCTTCGCCTTGTCATCCGGGATCCCGCTTTGGATTGTGATCACCTGCCGCGCCGTGCCGCCCAGGGCTTCCTCCGTCTTACCGTAGGTGAGGGCCTTGAGAGAAACCCCGCGTTTGACGAATTTCCCTTTAAGAATGTCCAGCACCGCGGTCAGCTTATACTCATCATCGGACACAACCGTGAGCAGGCGTTCCTTTTCCATGAGCGTCAGGTCGGTTTTGGACCCCTTGAAATCAAACCGTTGCCGAATCTCCTTCAGGGTCTGGTCCACCGCATTTTTGACTTCCTGCATATCCACCCGGGACACGATATCGAATGAATTCTGCTCAGCCATGGTCACCCTCCGCTAGAAAGTTGAAAGTGAGAAAGTTAAAAGTTCCCGGAAATGAGTTCTTTCAAACTTTCCAGCTTTCCACCTTGAGAACTTTCCAACTTGCAACCACTCCTTGGCATGTCAGCAGCAGCGTCCCGACGGCAGCTTGATCCCCTCGCCGGACGACGGCGCCGTGGCCATCGTGCCACCGGGCGTGCTCACGACCTCGCTGGTCGTGATTGTCCATCCTTGCACCAGGTAGCCATACCACTGTCGCATCCCATCGGCCAGCACGACCACCGCCAGCAGGGCGACGATCCCCACGAGGCCGGCGTCGAGGTACAGCGGAAAGGCCGCCCCGGGACGTTCGGCGCGTGCCGCTTGTCCGAGGAACGCAAAGAACAACTCGTAGGCCCCCGTCAACGTGATCACCCCCACGAACATCATCGGGGCCACGGTTACCCACAGATATCGGGACTTCCCCATCTTAATCAGAACCGTCGTGCCGATGCACAAGGCGAGTGTCCCGAGCAGTTGGTTCGCAACGCCGAACATAGGCCAGATCGTCGCGATGCTGCCCGTCCCGATCAGATAGCCCCAGGCCCCCACCACCAATCCGCTGCTGAAGATCACACCCGGCCACCAGTTGATCTGGCGCAGCGGCTGGTAGATTCGGCCGCCGATTTCCTGGACCAGGTATCGGGCAACTCGGGTGCCCGCATCGATCGTGGTCAAGATGAACAGCGCTTCGAATAGGAGGGCGAACTGGTACCAATACGCCATCAAGCTTGCCATCCCAGGTAGAGCCGAGAAAATAGATGCCATCCCGACGGCCAACGACACCGCTCCACCGGGTCGTCCGGAGACATCCACTTCCACCAGGCGCGACAACTCTTCGATCCTGGACACCGGAAACCCTAGTGCGGCCAAGGCATCGGGAGCCAGGAACGTGTTGATGGCGAAATAGTCGCCGGGCACCAGCAAGGCGGCGGCGATAAGGGCGATCACGCCGACAAAGCTCTCCATCAGCATGGCCCCATAGCCTACGAGCGCCAACGACTCCCGGGCGATCATCTTCGGGGTGGTGCCGGAGGACACCAGCGAATGGAATCCGGAAATGGCGCCACAGGCGATGGTGATGAAGACGAAAGGGAAGATGGAACCGGGAATGATCGGCCCTCCGCCATGGATGAACGCGGTGACCCTCGGCAGTTCGATGGTCGGGGCGAGCACGATCACCCCGGCGCCCAGAAGGATGACGACCCCTATTTTCATGAAGGTGGAGAGATAATCGCGCGGCACGAGCAACATCCACACCGGAAGAATCGAGGCCAGTGCCCCGTATCCCGCCAGAAGCCACACGAGCGTCGCGCGCTCGAAGTGGAACCATCCCGCGAAATCGGATTGGGCGACCACGCGGCCTACGAACACGGCGACCACCAGCATCCCGACTCCCAACAGCGTCATCTCCCCCACCCGTCCCGGACGAAACCGCTGGAGGTGATAGCCCATGAGGACGGCGATCGGGATCGTCGCGGCAATCGTGAACGTGCCCCAGGCGTTGCGGTACAACGCGTTCACCACCGCCAACCCCAATCCGGCCAGCGCCGCGACGACAATGAACAGCACGGCGATGGCCGTGGCGGTCCCCGTCACCAACCCAAGCTCGTCGCGCGCAATTTCCGGAAGAGAGCGGCCGTTCCGTCGCATCGAGGCGACCAGGATGACAAAGTCCTGTACCGCTCCCGCCAGCACTGCTCCGATCACGAGCCAGAGAAAGCCAGGCAGATAGCCGAACTGCGCCGCCAGCACCGGCCCCAGGAGCGGGCCGGCCCCGGCGATGGCGGCAAAATGATGGCCGAACAAAACGTATTTGTTCGCGGGATAAAAGTTCTTGCCGTCCTGGAGCCGGAATGCCGGTGTGAGACGCGCATCATCCAGTTCGACGACGCGCCGTGCCAGAAACCGCCCATAGTATCGGAACCCGAGGCTATAGATGCAGCCGGCCGCCACGACGAGCCAGAGACCATTGACCTTCTCAGCCGGATTCGCCAATCCGGTGACGAATGCCAGAGCCACGGCCCCGACGATTGCAATCAGCGCCCACACAACCCACATACGGATCTCGTGCTTTCCGAAATCTTGTGACTGCTTCGACAGGCCCTTCGACCAGGCTCAGGACAGCCTCGCCACCAAGGAAAAACGCACCGATTGATGGCCTGACCGTTCGCCCTGAGCCAGCCGGTCCTGAGCCCTTCGACTATGTCAGCCGTTCGTCCTGAGCCCTGAGCTTGTCGAAGGGTCGAAAGGGACGGCGGATGCACTCAGGACAAGGCTTGGTCGAAGGGTCGAAGGACTCCGTCGGATTTCCGCGGTCCATCATGCCGGCCTGCCGGGCGCGCCGGAAGGAGTTCGGAGCGCCGCGAGAAAGATCAAGCCGATCGTGATCCAGACCACCTCACGGAGACGTCGGAGCAAGGCGAACGCCATCCCGTCCACGTCATTGAATCCGAAGGCGATGAGTAAAAAAACATTTCCCCCTTCCTGGACGCCGACACTGCCGGGGATGAAGAATGTGCCGCCTTTGATGAAGACCGAAAGCGCAGCGATGGCCATCGCGGAGAGCGGCGGCACCGCCAGGCTCAGGCATGAGAGCATCACATACACTTCGAGCGCTTCAGCCAGCCAGCCGAGATAGCAAAAGCCGGTCGACAGCAGAAAGACCCGCCGATTGGTCCCATAAAAATCCAGGATGGCGCGGTCGAGAGCCAGGAGCTTGTCGGCCCTCGTATCCAAGAACGGGATATGAATGCGCCAGCGGTGTAAGGCGTTGAGCGTCGCGGTGAAGAGTCCGCGGCGTTGCACAAGGAGGATGAGTCCCGTCCCGAAGAAGAACAGGCCTGCACACAGCGCGACTGCGATGCCCAGGGCCCCCGGCTCGAGCGACGCGGTCTTGTGACTTAACACCCATGTCCCTATCGCGACCCCCATGAGCATGAACGCAACCTGGGAAATCGTCATGGTCGTTTTCGCGATCACGACCGACGCCACGGCCGTCACCATGTCCACCCCATGACGGTTGAGAAGATGCGCCTTGACCGGCTCTCCCGCCACAAAACCAACAGGCGTGGTCAGATTGACGGCTTCTCCCGACGCCCGGATGGCAAACAGACGGAGAAATCCCACTCCCTCTCCCTGGGTTCCCAGGGTCAACCGCCATCCATACGCTTCAAGGGTATACATGAGGACAGAAGGGAGAAGCACCGCCACCAGGCACCCCGGACTCAGAGTCCCCAAGGCTGCCAGAATCTGGGTGGGACCGATGCGCCAGACCAGACCAACGAGCGTACCGATTCCGACAAGCAGCAGGAGAAGCCTAACCACCCGGGTTACGCGCTCGACTTGAGGGACGGCCTGGTTAGCCACGCCGTCACGATCCAGAACACATTGGACCCGATGGCGGAAAGCAGGAGAAACCAATCCAGATGGTTGAGAAGGGCGAACACAAGAATGAGCACGGAAAAGTCACGGCTCGCAATGTGTTGGAGAATGAAATTCGATCGGGCCGACTGGCTGACGCTGGTCCAGCCGCCGGTCTTGCGGAGATGCCTCACACGGAGGACCAGGGAGAACGACAGGCCGTTCGCGACGATCGTGACTGCTCCGAGTGCCAGCGCCACCGACGCCAACGGTCCCGAACCCTGCGCGACCGACCAGGCCATGCCGGCGAAGATACCCGTGTGAACAATGTTGTCCGCCAAAAGGTCGAGATGCTCCCCGAAAGACGATTCCGTAAAGGTCAGCCGCGCAACCTCCCCATCGCAACAATCCACGATGGCCGACAACTGGAGCAGCAGCGCGCCGAGGACGCCGGCGGCGTATCCGCCCTTGGCCACAAAGGCTGCCGCCAGCAAGCCGATCCCCATCGAGATCATCGTGATGGCATTGGCCGACACGCCAAGTTTGAGGAAGAAGCGGGTAAACACCCGGGAAATTCTTCGGTTGAAGTGCCGGTCGACGTATCCCTCCAAGTCTCCCTTCAAGGACCGCAGAAGCGTGTCCTCTGCCGCCTTGTGGTCTGAGGAATGATGCACGTCATGGTACCAGTGCGGCGTGCCGGGTGACGTCGGGAGCACACGGACGACACCATCGACGGCGGCGCGATCCAGTAAGGCACGAATCGGGTAGACCGCGGTCGAGACAGGCTGCAGCAGCCGTCCCGTCGAAGGTTCGGTCACGTCCGGGGAGGTGGCACGGCCCGAGGCCCGCGCGCCCGCTCCTGAGACGCGCACCCGTTTGCGCACCGACGCCGGGGAGCCTGCCGCAGCCAGCAGATGAGACGGCAGCACGGCCATGTCTGTCGCCATACGCCACTGCGCATCATTCTCCGGCCTACGCGTTTCACCGGTACCATCATGCAAGGCGAGCAGGCGGTTTCCGCGGTATTCGGCGAGGGGGTTGATCCTGAAAGGCGCCGAGTCGCCGGGCAGCCGTTCCGGACCCCCTGACCGACCCAGGACGAGGGCAATCTGTCCGTCCGAGGCTTCTTCGCGAAGCCGCATCAGCAGCTCACGACTGAACATGGCCCGAGCTCCAAGCACTAGACAGGCGCCTTGAACGTCGGATCCGACAGCTTGCCATGTCCGTGGATCGTCGGGCGGAAACTCTCGCACCGGGAGCCATCGGAGATTCAGGGTGAGCCGGGAATCTTCCCGCAGGCTACCCCTCACGGCGGATAGCTCCTCTCCGGCAAGCACAAGGACATTCGTGAACTGGGCGCGCTGCAATGTCAGGAGTGCGCGCATGAACAGGGAGATCCCACCCACGCGAATCAAGGGACCGGTGCCCGTCTCATGCGCTTCGTCACGGCATCCGAAGAGGCCGGAGTTCGTCAGGATCACAGCCGTATCGAGCTTCATCCCCTTAGTCGCCGTCATTGCCACATGCCCATTGCCCACTTCCTCATGCTCATGAATCAAGTTTCGGCAGAATCTCACGCTCCGCACGGGCAACGTCCTCCGGAAAGTCAATCTCTACCCAGGGAAGACCGCCGATCCGTTCGAATCCCACCCGGGTCTCAGCAAAGAATTCCGCGAGTGCATCCTCGTATTCCATGTCCAGTTCTCCCCGGTCTATATGGATCCGCAGGGACCGGGCCAACTCCTCGGTCTCGCGATGGGCGACTTTGAGAAACCCGACGCCTTCTCCCGCCACATCGTAATGGAGCGGCATTTTCTTGGTCAGCGCGATAACCCGCCCACCTTGAACGACGACCATGCATTCCTCGGTCTGCTGCTTGACCGTCTCATCCATCAGCAGCGCCGTCGAGAAGGAGGACGCCATCAGGCGGCGCAGGATATCACGGTGGAACAGGACATCGGCATCCATGATCAGAACATCCTCGCCGAATTCCTTCGTAGCCTGCCACAATGACGTAATACTCCCCCGTTGAAACTGTTCATTGACCACAAACCGGACTGATACTCCGGATAGGCCTGCCCCGACGGCCGACCGGATCATCTCCTGCTTGTACCCGACCACCAACACCGCCTCCCGGACTCCGACACCGGCAAGCGCGTCGAAGTACCGGAGTAGCAGCGATCGCCCACCAAGCTCGATCAAACACTTGGGCCGATGCTGCGTGACCGGCCACAACCGCTTTCCCACACCCGCTGCGAGAATGATGGCCTTCACGTCGGAACCGCCGCGGTCTCGACAATGCGCTGAAAGGCTTCGAGAAATCCTTTGAGATCATTCTCCGTCACCGCGCCCATGTTGGCGACCCGGAAGATCTTCGATTCCAGTTGCCCCTGACCGGCATAGATGACGTAGCCCTTGTCTTTCAGGCGATCGTGGAGCAGCTGGTATGAAAGTCCCGGCGGGAGATAGTAGGAGGTGATGGTATTGGATTGAACCTCGGACGGCAGCACCGGCTTGATGCCCATCCTGCTCATGCCCTGTCGCAGCAGGTTCGCCAACTGCCGGTAGCGTTGAATACGGTTCGCCACGCCTTCCTCGAGCAGTTCGTCCAGAGCTTCCTCGAAGGCATAGCACACCTGGACGGCCGGCGTGAACGGAATGGCGCCTTGCTCGGCGGTCTCATAATAGTGAGGCAGATGGAGATACCACGAGCGTTTGGGGTAGCTCTTCATCCGCTCCATGAATCCCTTGCGCACCAGCACGAACGATACGCCGGGAAATCCCTGGATGCATTTTCCCGCAGTCCCCACCACCATATAGATATGTGGTCCGGCAATGTCCAAAGACTCACCGCCCAAGGCACTGACCGCATCCACGATGAACGCACGGTTCTGGCTGTCCACCACCTCGGCGATTTCCTTGACCGGGTTGATCAGGCCGGTCGTGGTCTCGTGGTGGACCATGGCCACGGCATGCACCTCCTGATGCTGGCGCAATGCCAGGCGCAGGCGCTCTGGGTCCGGCTGAGTGGTCCAGTCGTGCTTTAACTCGGAGACTCCCAGGCGTTGGAGGCCGACGATGCCGGCCATCCGTTCGCCATAGACCCCATTATTGATGATCAGCGCGCGTTTCCCCATCGGAAGTGACGACAGGAGCGCCGCCTCGACGGCCCCCGTTCCCGAACACGTAAGGATGATGGCCGTATACTCCGCTTCCGCCCCCGGCACAAATGCCTGTAAGAGCTTCCGGCGAATCCGCTGCAACAACTCTGTAAATTCAGGCTCGCGGTGACAAATATCCGGACGCAACAATGCCTGCCGCACACGCTCCGTGACATTGACGGGACCGGGATTTAATAAAATCATAAGAATTTGTTGATAGGTTGATCTGGCATTTGTTGATCTATTGATGTGTTGATTTGTTGATTGAAGATTGTTCGATCAGACGGGTAATCGTCAAATCAACGAATTACCAAATCTCTCAATTCCCCAGGGCTTTCCGAAACCGCTCTGTAATGACCAGCGGGTCCAGAGGGACGCGCCCCACATCTTCGGCGTTCTCGGTCACTTTCACAAGCAGCAGACTGGGACCGTCTTTCGCCAGCATGTCCTTGAACTCATAGAGGATGTCCTCTCGTTCACGGACCCGCTCCACGTTGACATACCCCGCCGCTTTGGCGATCTGATCGAGTTTCACCAGCCGGGACAGCGTGGGCTGGTTCCCCGTGCTGCCATAGACCTCGTTATCCAGGACCACATGGATGAAGTTCTTGGGCTTTAGCGCGCCGACGGTGGCCAGGGTTCCCATCCCCATCAGGACGTTTCCATCTCCGTCCAGGACGACCACCTTCTCGTGAGGCCTGGCCAGCGCCACACCCAGCCCGATGGCGGGAGCCACTCCCATCGAGCCGATCATATAGAACATCGTCGGCCGATCGCCCAACTTGAACGCCTCGCGGGAGGGGAACCCGTTACACACAATCACCGGTTGAGTGGTCAGCAGGCTTAATATGGCGCCGACCGCCTGGGCCCGCGTCTGCATGGTTCCTTGTTCGGGTTTCATGGCTGGATGCCCTTGACGATGCCCTTCTTGAGCACCAAGGCGAAGGGGATTCGCTCCTTCATGAAGGTCTGGGCAGCCCAACGAAAATCCTCGACCGCCGAGGCCTCAGAGAAGATCCGATAGGGAATGCGCATGGTCTCCAGGAGTTGGGTCATGACTTGTCCCATGACCAGATGTTCCGGCGCATCCTTGCCTTCAAATCCCCGCCAGGACACCAACAACAAGCACGGCTGATGGTAGATCAGATTCAAGGAGATCAAGGCATTCAAGGAGGTGCCCAGTCCCGAATTTTGCATGAGGACAGCGGGAACCTTGCCGGCCATATAGGCGCCGGCTGCCATCGCCACGGCTTCATCCTCCCGGACCGACGGCGTATACAGCCGCCGTTCCATGAGGGTGGCGATGATGCCGCCAAGAATCGAGTCCGGAACCCCGGTGAAAAAGTTGAACCCGATGTCTTCCAGGGCCTGGACGAACTGGTCGCTCTCGATCATGCCATCCGCCTCAAAAAGGTGCCGCATTATAGCCAAGGCCTGGGTCCTTCTCAACCAAACTCCGGGGAATTTGGTGATGTTGCGCTCATGACCCGATCATGTTAGCTTTTTCTACCTTATGCAGGACCGCATCCATTTCACCGTCGTGGTCCAACTGATCACGTTGTTTCTCGCTACCCTCTTGTCCCTGCCGGCGGCGCTGGCCGTGGAAATGCTGCATGATCCCAAAGGATACAACAACATTCCCTGGGGCACGTCCCTCGCAAAATCCGGAGACCTGAAGCTGGTCAAGACCGTCGAGCGCCTCTCGGAGTTCAGCTTGAAGAACGGGCTCCCGCTCCTGGGTAATGCCAAGGTCGAATCGATCACGTACGTGTCCATCGACGAGCAATTTGCGCGAGTTATTATCAAGTACAAGGGAACCGCCACGCATCACCAGGTCCTCGCGTACCTGGAAAACATGTACGGCCCGCTGGATCGCACGCCGGGATCGATGATGCGGGGACTGAACCAGCAATTCGACTGGCGCGGAGATGAGACTGAAGTGAATGTGATCTATGAAGCCGTCCGGGACCGGGGATTCGTGTTCATCGAGAGCCGGGTGCTGGGGCCAAGATTCAACGAGGGTCTGTCGGAAACCGCCTACTGACTGTTTTCACGGGATTCCCTCCCAAACCATGGCTTCAGATTGACAACATGGGCGAGATTTCGCATAGTGACCGCCATGCATAACGCCACCAAGCTCAGAGCCCTGATGAAGGGACCGGGGATTGTCAAAGCCGTCGGGGCTCACGATGCCCTCAGCGCCAAGCTGATCCAGGAGGCGGGGTTCGACGCCATCTGGGCCAGTGGGTTCGGCATTTCCACCTCGCTCAAATGCATCCCGGACGCCAGCTTCGTCACATTGACCGAACAACTCGACATCGAGCGCAACATGGCGGAAGCCGTCTCGATCCCGATCATTGCGGATTGCGATACCGGATACGGTAATGCCCTCAATGTCATGCGTGCGGTGCTCGACCACGAACGGGCAGGCATCGCGGCCATCTGCATCGAGGACAACGTCTTCCCGAAGCGGTGCAGCTTTTACGCGGGCGTGCGCCGGGAGCTGATCTCCATCGAAGAACATTGCGGGAAGATTCGCGCCGCCAAGAGTGTCCAGACTGTTCCCGATTTCATGGTCATCGCCCGCACGGAAGCGCTGATTGCCGGATGGGGGCAGGATGAAGCGCTCAAACGGGCCGAGGCGTACGCCGCCGCCGGCGCGGACGCGGTCCTGATCCACTCGAAATCTCCCACATTTGACGAGTTGCGCGCCGTCGCCCACGCGTGGTCCGGTGCGGTCCCCTTGGTCGTGGTGCCCACGATATTCGACGGCGTCACGTCCGCGGAGTTGGAAGAGGCCGGCTTCAAGATCGTCATCTACGCGAACCAAGTGATCCGGGCCGGCATCAAGGCGATGCGCGATGCGCTCCACACGATCAAGGAGGACACCAGACCCGGCGCCGTCAACGATCGGATCGTAAAGCTCAAGGAGGTCTACGAACTGGTCGGCGTCACGCAGATGGAAGAGGACGAGCGTCGATTCCTGCCGGTCGGCAGCGAGCGCATCACGGCAATCATCGCGGCTGCCGGGTTCGAAAAACAGCTCCTCCCGTTGATCGAGGACAAGCCCAAGTGCCTGCTCGACATCAAGGGGAAGACCATCTTGGAGCGCCAGGTGGCGGCCTTGAACGGTTGCAACATCAAGGACATTGCACTGGTACGGGGCTACAAGAAGGAGGCGATCGCGCTGCCGAACCTGCGCTACTACGATAACGATCACTATGAGCAGACCGGGGATCTCTACTCACTGTTTTGCGCGGAACACGAGATGAACGGACGGATGTTGCTCCTCTATGGCGACATCATTTTCGATAACACGATCCTCGAAAAACTGCTTAGAAGCCCCGCCGATATTACGCTCATCATTGATCTGGCCTGGCGCGAGACGCATGAACAGGGCGAGTTCAAGCCTCCCTTCAAACCCGATCTCGTGATGTTGCAAACCCCGCCGGGCAAGACTTTCCTCTCCCGCTATATCCTGCCGGACGGCCAGAATCGTGTCGTACGCATCGGGCAGGATGTGCCCCGCGACCAGGCGCATGGCGAGTTCATTGGGCTAGCCATGCTATCCGAACGAGGCACGTCCCTGTTCACGACGGCGTATACGGACGCGCTCAAGACGTTCGCGGCCAAGCCATTCCATGAATCCAGCAGCCTGCAGAAAGCTTCCTTCACCGACATGGTGCAGGAGCTGATCGATCGCGGGATCGAGATTCATTGCATCTCGATCTACAAGGGCTGGATGGAAGTGGACTCGTTCGAGGAATACCAGCAAGCCTGGGCCAAACTGCGCCAGTAGTTACTAGGCATTGGGCATTGGGCATTGGGCATTGGTAATTGAACGTCGAACCTCGAACTTCGAACTTCTGATCACCCATCACTGACTCCTCACCTGTCACCCGTCACTGGTCACTCGTCACTCTTTTCCCTCAGGACCGCCGTCACAACAAAGCGTAGGGGCCCGCCGGGCCGGATGGCATCGAACGGGTAGCACGTCACCAGTACGAGAGATGATCTATCCAGGCTCGACCCGATGCGCGTGGACCGCGAGTCGACAACACTGGTCTCGACCACGTCGTATCGGTATAGTGCGCCTCCCGGAACCCGGACCCGAAGCTCGTCGCCGGGGTGAAGATGCGGGAGGAACCGAAAATGTGTATCCCGATGCCCGGTGAGGATCATGGTGCCCGGCGCTCCCGGTTGACCGCTGGATGCCAGATGTCCCGGGCCAAAGGCCAGGGTTCGCGCGTGGGCACCTTCGAGCACGATCAGGTCTACAGCGAGCGCCGGAACTTCGAGGCGCGCCATCGGCCATGTGTCGGCCCAGGGCCACGGCCGAGCGCTTGGCGCACCCGTTTCGGCCCGTGTCCAGGCCCGCGTGAGGAGCCATTGAGCGAGTCCAGCCTTCGCATAGATCCATCCCCCCTGCCCCATCTGCCACGTACCAACTGCAAGAAAACAGCCGATGAACAACGCAACCCAAGGGCGACGGCTGACCGCTTCGATCATGCGTAGATCCGCCGCCATCCATAGCAGGCTGCTGCAGCGAGCAGCGCCGCCATGCCGAACAGAATATGTTGCACGCCCGGCGAGCCGGTCTGCGGCAGTCCAAAGATATGTTCATAGTCCTGCCCTTTCGGGAGATTCGTTTTGAGCGCATGCGTCGCATGCGCGGCGCCTTCCGGCCGGACCGGCGTAACGTCCACGGCCACCAGACTCGTATATTTAGAGACGAGATGGTGGCGGAGCGCCAGATCGAGGACGGACTGCCGCACGTCGTCGCGTTCACGGCCACGGTGCTGTTGGTCCATCAAGGCCTCAATTTTTTGTCGTGCCCAGTAGGTCGCGATTCCAGGCCGCTCCTCGGGCGCCTGGACGGTGAGTTCCTTCTTCCACGTGATGTCACCCATCCGGCCCGTCAGGACCGCACGCTCCGGCAGCCGCGGTAGCCGAGCTGCCAGAACGGCCGGCTCGCCGACGTACAGATCGGGAATGCGCGCCGGCAGGATCTCTCCGCCTTCCACACCGGCCAGATCCAGAGCGAGGTCCGTCACCGCCGGCTGCTCCACCTTGCGAAACAACTGTTCCATGGCGTCCTGAACCTGACCGGTGTTGCCGATGTAGGTGAAGGTGCCGCGTCCAAACTCGGCGGCCTTTCGCATGAAGAAGCTGTTGGGCGCCGACCCGATGCCGATCGTGAACAGCCGGCTGTCCCCCAGGCGTGCGGCGATTTCACGGAACAATGCCTCTTCGTTTCCGATCTGCCCATCCGTAAGAAAGATGACTTGCCGGAACAGGCTGTGATGCTCCTCCCCGTCGAGTGCCATCCTCAAAGCGGGCAGCATTTCTGTCCCGCCATTGGCCGCGAGATGATCCACGTACTTCTGTGCGCGGGCCACCACCTCAGCCGTTGCCGATTCGGCTTGCGGGAACAGACGGCGGGCTACGTCGTTGAACTGGATGATGTTGAACCGGTCCTGTGGTGTGAGCCGGGTCAGCGCCAGGTTCAGCGCCGTCCTGGCCTGATTGATCGATTCGCCGAACATGGACCCGGAGGTATCGATCACAAAGATTATTTCGCGCGGGCGGCGGGACTCCGATGCCGCCGGTCCGGACGGCGGCATCATCATCAGCAGCAAGTACGTCTCCGTGCCCAGGCGTTCCGTAAACACCGCGGCATCGGGCGCGCGGCCGGTACTCGCGTTCCAGGCCAGCACAAAGTCGCGGTCGGCAAAAGCGGGACCCTCCTTCAGGGCAATACGCGTCTGGCCGTCGGGCCGCGTCGAGATTGTCACGGGGTGAGAGAGGGATTGAACCAGACCAAGCGGGAAGCCCGGAGCCAGATCCACCATCACCGTGACCGGATTGATGCTGCCCTTGGACGGATGCTGGACCGGTGGAGTAATCCGCGACGCATCGGGGACTTGATCGGTGTCCGCCGACCATCCCCATCCCTGAGAGGGAGGACGTTCGGGTGTATCTTGCGGGGTACCCGGAATGTAGCGGGGACCAATGACCATGGGAAATCGGAACGCCACGCGTCCCTGGTCATAGCGAAGGGTTTCCTGGTATTCGATTTCCACGATGATGCGCTCGCCGGGTGGAATGTTCGCAACCGAGGTCGTAAACATATTCGGCCGTTCCTGCTCCAGCAGGCTGGTCCGTTTTCCCTGGGCTTTGGCTTGCTCATATGTCTTTTTGGCCTCTGCCCGCTCCTTGATCATCCCCTCGATGACCCGCTCTCCAATCCTCATTCGCAGATGATCCACTGCCCCTGTCTCAGGGAGGGGAAAGGTATAGATCCCCTCCGCCCAGGTGATCGCGGGATTCGTAAACTCCTGCCGGACCTCGACCCTGGCGATCAACCCCGTGACCTGAACGTGGACATCGGTCTTCAGGGTCGGGGCCTTCACCGACTCCCCTGCGCCCTCGGCACGCAGGAACAATGTCCCCTCGGCCACGTCCCCATGCCGTGCCCTCCCCGGCTCCGAACGATCCGCCGCGTCAACGCTGCGTGGGAGCAGCCCGCTGCAGACAGCGCAGAGGACTGTAGCAATCAAGACCTGCGCGTAGCGTACCCGCACCTGGGTCAACGTCATGTCATCCTCCTGAAGGCTCACTCGCCTAGCCCTCTTCCCCAGGCGGGGAAGAGGGAGTCATAGGTTTAGTTATGGGTGAAGGTTGCCGGTTGAGGAGTCGGTCGGTTCCGGCTCGCTGACCGCCTCGGACGAGGGGTCGCTTTCGAGAGTCGGCTCGGCGACGGCATCGCGTTCGACTGTCGCCGCTTCATCGCCAGGCTCCTCCGTCGGTTGCGCGACAACAGGCGGGGGCGGGGTCATGTGGACCAGGCCGACCTTCCGGAACTCCAAATGGACGCGTCGATTCATGCTGCGGCACGGGTCGGTAAGATCCGCACACAGGGCACCGGCCTTGCCGAGGCTCACGGTCTTGATCGCATGTTCGGAAACGCCGAGGTGAATCAGATATTGCTTGACCGTTTCTGCGCGTTTGAGCCCGAGGATCTGGTTATATCCATCCGACCCCTGCATATCCGTATGCCCTTGAATCAAAACCCCCCAGTCCGGGTTCGCTGTCATGAAGGTGGTCTGTTTTTGGAGCAGGGTTTTCGCCTCGTCCGTAAGCCCCCGACGGCCGACTTCAAAGTAGATATCTTCATGACGGACGTTCCCGGCTTCGACGATCGGAGACACGGGAGGAGCGGGCAACGTGGCCGACGGGGAGAGTTCAACCGAATACTTGGACGGCGAGGCAAGCGGCGGGGTCTCATGTGAAATGGGTTCCGTGCGCGCCTCGGGATGCACGGTTCCCCAGAACGCGACCCCTGCAATACCCATGAGAAGCAGCAAGATGATCAGGACATGGTGCAGCTTGAATCCTCCGGTTGGCCCGACAAGCGTCGGGGTCAGAGTCCCGGTGCTGACTTGTGACGTGACTTTTTGCATTGGCAGAGCCCTCCTTTAACCGCATGTGGCTCGAGTGAGCCGTTAAATGGATGTTCAATTCGTCATTGGGAGAGACTCACGTCCTGTGAGTCCCCGGCTTCTCGCTCTCACCTCCTATTCCGCCGTCAGGACGATGTCTCACCTGCCGCGAAGGAGAGAGCAACCCAGATGCCCGGTGGTGCGGAGTGCTCGGACTATGCGTTTTCAATCGGTTAGGAAGAATGACGCGAACGAACCGGCGTGACGGGTATGGGGGTCCCGCAATCCATGAGGGAATAGCCCCGCATGCACGTCAGCGTGCAGGCTGGGAGATGTGGGATTCCCGCCGTCGGGGGAATGACGAACGGGACCTTCTTAGCTCACGCCCTGTTTGTCAGGATGCGATGACGGTGAGGGCGAGTCTGCCCGTTGGGCGAAGTCGTTGCGGATGAGGCGTTCGGCGGCACGGAAATGGCGGTCGGGCAAGTTCTTGAATCGACGCCGGCAGGCGGAAATGGCTTCGTCCGGAGTCCGGAACGTGTGAATGGTCTTGAGGAGATGGCCATAGTAGTCCATGAGCTTCAGTTCCACGGCCCGCACAAGGGTCGCCTCCCCTGCCAGGGCCTGGGCTGCCTTATCCCGGTCTCCGCCAAAATCGGCAAGAGCTTGAAAGCACAGTCCCTTGAGGCGTTGTGTGACGGTACTCCGATCCCAGTTCAACGCCCGGGCTGTTGCCTGCATGTCGAACCGATGGTCCCGTAAGCAGGTCAGCACGGCCGCGTCGCCGGCTTGATCTGGAAGGATCCCGCTAGCGGCACCCATAGGCTCGCCGGAGGATTCATCATCTTTGAGCCGCAGATCCGCCCGGGTGAGTATCGGCTGGTCGGCCAGGGCTATGGCCTGTTCCAGGCAGTGCCGAAGCTCACGGATGTTTCCTCTCCATCGGCAGGTTTCGAGCGCAGCGACGGCCTCCTGGGAGAGGCGAACGGGTTCCCGCCCAGCCGGGGCAATCACTTGCTGCAGACAATGCTCGGCAATCGGCCGTATGTCCTGTACGCGTTCGCGCAGCGCCGGGAGATCGAGCACCAGTCCCTTGAGCCGGAAGTAGAGATCTTCCCGAAACCAACCTTCGGACACCCCTCGCTGCAGGTCTCTGTTCGTGGCCGCGATGACCCGGACATCCACCGTCGTGGGTGCCGTCGCTCCGACACGGTAAAATGTTTTGTCCTGCAGCACGCGCAGCAACTTTGCCTGATGGTCCAAGCGGAGATCTCCGATTTCATCGAGAAAGATCGTGCCGCCTTGCGCCAGCTCGAAGTAACCGCGGCGATCACTGACGGCACCGGTAAAGCTGCCCTTCACATGGCCAAACAGCTCGCTTTCAAACAGGTCCGGAGAGATGGCGGCCATGTTCACCGTGATGAAGGCCTTCCCGCTCCGCGGACTCAGGCGATGAGCGGCGCGGGCAAAAAGCTCCTTCCCTGTCCCTGGTTCCCCGAGAAGAAGCACCGGCAACATCGAACGTGCACCCTTCTTGAGATCCCTGAACAGCGCCAGAGTGTGCGGATCGCGGGTGATGATTCCCAACGACTCGCACTCCTGTCTCAGACGGTCGAGGGACGCATCCCCTAGCTGACCCGCATCCGCCCCCGCGGCGCGTAGGCCGTGTAACTCTTCTTCCAATTCCTGGACGCGCCTACGGGCGGCCGCCTCCTGCGCTCGGGCTTCCTCAACTTGGTTCCCGAGGGTGCTGGCGGAGACATCCGCCGCCGCACGGGCATGGTCGCGATCTTCCTCCAGCGCTTCGACCGCATTCTCCCGACAGACCAAGGCTTCGCGCACGGCGACCAGGTCTTGCTGCAGTCTCAACGTGTCGCGCTCCAGCACCCGTTCCCTCGCCCCCGCCAGGACATGGCCCCAAACCACGGCGCCCAGCAGCCCGAACAGGCCGGCGGACAACGGGATCACCACCGGGAGGATCAGACCGATGAAATTCACGGCGGCCACGACGACGATGGCATAGGCCAGGATCAGACCGGCGCCAACCGCGATGCCGCGCCCTCCCCTCGTCTTCAACAGCGTCCAGACCAACAACCCGGACAACGCGATGGGGACCAGGACGGCCCATGGAGATGCCAGCTTCCGCGGCCGGTGGCCGGTCATGATGGTGTTCACGAGATGAGCCTGCAGAAGTCCCTCGGGAAGTTCGTTGCCCAAGGAGGTCTGGCGCAACGGTCCGGCCGTCGGATCAGGAAACAGGAGGACGATCTTGCCCTTGACCCGGCTGTGCACTCTCTCCTGTTGCCCCTGTTCGATGGCCTCCGACAGGTCGGCAAACGACATGGACTCAAATGCGGACGGTAACCCTGCACCCGCGTAGGTGATCAACACCTGCTCGTCGTCTCGCACGTCCGCGGGCACACTGTCCGGGCGTATGCTCCGGCTCCGGTACGCGCGATACAAGGCGAGGCCAAATGCAGGCATCGCGCGATCTCCGACGGCCACCGACAGCGGCGCCCGACGGAATACTCGATCGGGGTCAGGGATCA
>JADMIO011851878.1_pt1 | contig 27949 bp, 17 predicted proteins | sample 8958161 | NCBI WGS metagenome assembly JADMIO01 (sample SAMN16585339, study PRJNA669376) | soil metagenome | isolation source: Crop rotation soil | place: USA: Cullars Rotation, Alabama | collected 2011
GCCGCGACTTCAAGTCACGTGAATTCCAAGCTTCGGATCCCACTGTGCTGGAAAGCAGCTCCGCGACCGTGCGCTCCAGCATCTGCGTGTAAAGATCGAAGCCGAGCGCGTCCATGTGGCCCGACTGCTGCCCGCCCAGGAGGTTTCCGGCCCCGCGCAATTCCAGGTCGAGCGCCGCGATGCGGAAGCCCGCGCCGAGGTCTGAGAACTCGCGGATGGCGGCGAGACGCCGGCGCGCTATCGGCGACAGTCCCTGCTCTGACGGAATCAGAAGGTAAGCGTAAGCGCGGCGGTTCGAGCGCCCGACGCGCCCGCGCAATTGGTAGAGCTGCGAAAGCCCGTAAGCGTCGGCGCGGTTTATGATGATGGTATTGGCGCGCGGGATGTCTATCCCGTTCTCGATAATGGTCGTCGCGACCAGCACGTCGTACTTGTAGTCCACGAAATCCAACATCACCTGCTCCATCTCGCGCTCGTTCATCTGCCCGTGTGCCACGCCCAGGCGGGCCTGCGGGACGAGCCTTTGGACGAGCGCCGCGATGGTGTCTATGGATTCCACACGGTTGTGTATGAAGAAGACTTGACCCACGCGCCCGAGTTCCAACTCTATCGCGGACTTGATGACGCTCTCCGAGAACTGCACGACCTGCGTCTGAATCGCCAGGCGGTCGCGCGGCGGCGTCTCAATCAAAGACATGTCGCGCAGGCCCATCAAAGACATGTTGAGCGTGCGCGGAATCGGCGTTGCCGAGAGCGTCAGCACGTCCACACGCTTCTTCAACTGCTTGAGGCGCTCCTTGTGCGCGACGCCGAAGCGCTGCTCCTCGTCCACGACGACGAGGCCCAGGTCGCGGAAGCGTATGTCTTTGGAGAGGACGCGGTGTGTGCCAATTACGATGTCGACCTCGCCCGACTCGACGCGCTTGACCACGTCCTTCTGCTCCTTCGGCGAGCGGAACCGCGAGAGCAGCTCGATCTTCACGGGGAAGACCGCAAACCTCGTGCGGAAGGTCTCGAAGTGCTGGTAGGCGAGCACCGTGGTAGGCGTCAGCACCGCCACCTGCTTCCCTTCCATCACGGCCTTGAAGGCCGCGCGCATCGCGACTTCCGTCTTGCCGTAGCCCACGTCGCCGCACAAGAGCCTGTCCATCGGCACAGGCTCCTCCATGTCGCGCTTCACGTCTTCAATCGCCGTCTCCTGGTCCGGCGTTAAGACGTACTCGAAGCCTTCTTCGAACTCGCCCTGCCACGGCGAGTCTGCGGCGTAGGCGAAGCCGCCGACGAGTTTTCTTTCGGCGTAGAGGCGCAAGAGTTCGTCCGCCATGTCGCGCATCGCGCGCTTGGCCTTCGCCTTCGTCTTCTGCCAGCCCAGGCCGCCCAGCCGGTCGAGCGTCGGCTGGTTCCCTTCCGCACTCGAATACCTCTGGACGAGGTCGAGCCTTTCGACCGGCACGTAGAGCTTCGCGTCGTCCGCGTAATAGAGCAGCATGAACTCGCCGCGCCTGTTCGGCCCCAGCTCCAGCGTCTGCAACCCGCCGAACCGCGCGATCCCGTGGTCCACGTGGACAACGTAATCGCCGACCTTCAAATCACGAAAGTCTGACAGAAACGCCGCCGTCTTCGACTTCCTACTTTTACCTTTTTCCTTCTGCCTTTTTGCTTCCGCCCTGAGCGCCGTGTCGCTCGACTCGTCGAACAAATCCTGCTCGACGTGGACGACGAGCGCAGCAGTCGGCAGCTCGAAGCCGCCCGACAATCGGCCCACGGTCATGACCGCGCCGCCCGTTTGAGAAGAGGACTGCGCGCTCACGCTCTCGTCGCTCAGGGCGACGCGCGCCTCGACCTTGTACTCGGCCAGAATCTCCGCGACGCGCTCGGCCACGCCCAGGCTGTGCATGACAAACAGCGTGCTCGCGCCCCGCTCCTCCGTCCGGCGCTTCACCTCGTCCGCCAGTTCGGGCAGCCGACCGTGATAACGCCTGACGCTCGTCGCGCGCCACTCGACCTCCTCCTCGACCTCGACCGCCGGGAAAAGAAAGAGCGGGCTGCTTGCCCCGCGCGCGCGCCCGAGAGAGATTCCCGGCTGCTCCGCGTCGAGCACGAGCCTTTCGTCGACGACCGCCGCCGCGCGCCCGAGCGTGCGCAGCTCGACGCGCTTCGCCTGGCCCAGTTTCTCGCGCAGCTCTTCTGGCGTCAGGTACAACTCTTCTGGCCCGAGGCCCAGCTCGTCCGCCTCTTCCGTCTCCGCGTAACGCGCGTTGAGCGTCTCGTAAACGCTGCCCAAATACGACTCGACGCCCGCGGGTTCGTCAACCACCAGGACCGCGTCGCCCAGGTACTCGAAGACGCTCGACTGCCTCTCCTCGACCAGCGAGATCATCCACTCCCAGCCCGCGAACGTCTCGCCCTCTTCGGCGTAAGCCGTGCGGTCGCGCAAGGCGCGCGCGTAGCGCTCATCACCCCAACGCTCTTTGGCCCTCTCGGCCCACTCGCGAAAATCTTCGGCCGTCACCATTAGCTCGCGCATCGGCGCGATGTCCGTCTCCTTGACCTGCACGGTCGAGAGCTGCGTCTCGGGGTCGAACTCGCGTATCGAATCCACCGTGTCACCGAAGAACTCCACGCGCACGGGCCGCTGTCTTCCCGGCGACCACACGTCCAGGATTCCGCCGCGCATCGAAAACTCGCCGACCGCGCCGACGGGGTCTTCGCGCACATAGCCGGACGCGACCAGCTTCTCGACCAACTCTTCCGGCGCGTGGTCCTCGTCGCGCCTGAGACGCGCCCCGGCGCGCGCGACCTCTTCGGGCGGCAGCGTGCGGCGCGCGAGAGCGCGAGCGGTCAGCAGCACGAAATCCTGCTCGCTGTGTGCCAATCGCCAGAGCGTCAAAGCGCGCTGCTCAAGGGTCTCCGCGTGCGGCGACGCGCCCGCGTAGGGGTCCGACTCGGACGACGGCAGCGTGAGCACCGTCTCGTCGCACTCCGTCGCGCCGCGCAGCGCGCAGTACCAGAAGCGCATGTCGCGCTCCCACGCCTCCAAATCGCGGTTGGCCTCCACGACGACGGCGAACCGCCGCCCGACCTCGCGCTGCAACGCCGCCAGAGCCAGCGCACGCGCCTGCGGCCCCGCCGCCAGACCGCTCACAGAGACGACACGCGCCCCGCCGCGCACCAGCGCCGCCAGCCGCGCGTACTCCTCCCCCTCAGTCACGCGCCTCAGCACGCCCTGCAACGCACTCGTAGATGTCACCGTGCGACTCATAAAAAAACTACAGTGAACAGTGATAGGTGACAGGTGACAGGAGAAAACCTGTCTTTCCTTTTCCTGTCACCTGTCACCTGTCACCGTTCACTTTTTTCATTCTCTCGATAATCGAACTCGTCGAAGCGCCTTCGATGAAGGGGAGCGAGAGGACGCGGCCTCCGGCCCGCTCGACCTCTTCGCGGCCGTGGATTTCGTCCAGCCGGTAGTCGCCGCCTTTGACGAGCACGTCGGGCAGGACTTCACCTATGACTTGCCTGGGGCTTGTATCGTCGAAGACCGTGACGTAGTCCACGCTCGCGAGTGCGGCGAGCAGCTCCGCGCGCTCCGCCTCATTCATCACGGGCCGGCCCGCCCCTTTCAGCTCACGCACCGAGCGGTCGCTGTTGACGGCGACGGCGAGCGCGTCGCCGAGCGCGCGCGCCTGTGCCAGATAGCGCACGTGGCCGACGTGCAGGATGTCGAAGCAGCCGTTGGTAAAGACCAGCTTCTTCCCTTCGGCGCGCAGCCGCTCGCGCTCCTCGCGCAGCTCATCAATCGAAACCACTTTCCCGCTCATTTTTTAGATGCGCCATGCTACCACGCCGGCCCTTGCATCAGTAAACCGCGAATCGAAAAACGGCGTTCTTCGATTTACGATTTACGATTTACGATTTACGATGCTTTCATGGACATCCCTTTCATCGAAGAGAACGACCAGACAGAGGCGCGCCGGGAGCACCTGGCGGGGCTGAGCCGTCTGGTCGGCAACCCGTACCCGAACAGGTTCGAGCGCAGCCGCGTGACGGGCGGCGAGGACACGATCACGGCCGTCGTTCAGAGTTTCAAAGGGCACGAGCCGCAGGCCGCCGAAGGCGAGCGGCCCTCGGCCGAAGAGATCGAGCGCGCCAACGCGGAGTTGAACAAGGTGGAGGTGCGTATCAGCGGACGCATCAGCAGCCCGCCGCGCGTGATGGGCAAGGCCGCCTTCGTGCATCTTTCGGACGGCGTCTCGCGGCTACAGATTTACGTCAAGAAGGCGGACGTGAAAGGCGTTCACAACGACGACGGCGCGCTCGTCGAAGAGGGCTGGGAGCTGTTCAACCTGCTGGACCACGGCGACTTCGTGGGCGTCGAGGGCTTCCTCTTCATCACGCGCACGGGCGAGTTGTCCGTACACGTCCGCGAGTTGCAGTTTCTCTCGAAGGCACGGCTTCCGATGCCCGACAAGATGCACGGCATCAGCGACCCGGAGATTCGCCAGCGCCAGCGCTACGCGGACTTGATCGCGGGGAGCTTGAAAGTCGAGAGAGAGCGCGGAGAGTTGACCACGCGCGAAGTCTTCGAGCGCCGCTCGGCCATCATACGCGAGATGCGCCGCTTCCTGGACGAGCACGGCTACGTCGAAGTCGAGACGCCGATGCTCACGCCGAAGGCGACGGGCGCCGCCGCGCGCCCCTTCAAGACGCACCACAACGCACTCGGCATAGACCTCTACGCGCGCATCGCGCCCGAACTCTATCTCAAAAGACTGGTCGTCGGCGGCTTCGAAAAGGTCTACGAGATCAACCGCAACTTCCGCAACGAAGGGATAGACCGCACGCACAACCCCGAGTTCACGATGCTGGAGTTTTACTGCGCCTACATGGACGTTGAAGGCATGATGGATTTTTGCGAGGAGCTGCTGCACACGGTCGCGCTCAAGGCGACGGGCAACATCCACCACGAATACGGCGGGATGCCCATCACGTTTCGCCACTTCGAGCGCCTGACCATCAAGCAGGCGATTGCGCGCGTGTGGAAGGGGTCGGCGTACTCGGGCGTCCTGGACCTTGAGATTGACGAGGACTGGCTGGACGAGCCTTTCAACGTCCACACGCTCGCGGGCTTCGTGCGCCAACTCCGCGCGGCCGAGAGCGAGGCCGGCGCGGCGGGCGAAGAGGAATCCGACTTTGAAGACAATTCGGCGGACATGCACGAGATGTGGGCCGGCGCCGAAGAGGAGGCCGAGCGCGCCGTGGACGCGGTCGATGATTTGGAGGCGAAGACGGCGCTCGATTTGATGGAGGTGTTCGAGGAGTTGGTCGAGCCCGGCCTGGTCGAGCCGACGTTCATCACGGATTTCCCAAAGCCCGTCTCGCCGCTCTCGAAGGCTTCGCCCGAGAACCCTTCGGTCGCCGAGCGCTTCGAGCTGTTCATCGCCGGGATGGAGTGCGCGAACGGCTTCTCGGAGTTGAACGACCCCGCCGAGCAGTACCAGCGTTTTCTCGAACAGGCCGCGCAGCGCGAGCGCGGCGACGAGGAGGCGATGGTGCTCGACGAAGACTACATCCGCGCGCTCTCTTACGGGATGCCGCCCGCGGCCGGCATAGGCATCGGCGTCGACCGCCTCGTCATGCTCCTCACCAACCAGCACTCGATCCGCGACGTGATTCTCTTCCCCCACATGCGCCCCGAAAGAAAAGCCGAGGCCGCGAAGGAAGCGGACGAAGAGGCTCAATAAAATTTAAGTCAAAAGAGAGTAAAGCGTGGAACCACTTTTGAATTAACTTGGTTCTGCGCCTTATTGCTTTGATGAAATAGTTAAGACAGTAGTGAAAAGTCTAGCTTCGCTGTAGCGATTTGGGTTTATAATCCCGGTCAGGCTATCATGGGATGGAAAGATCGCATAAAAGAGTATGTCCCGACTCATACGGTTAAAACTTTAGTAAGACACACCGTATCAGTCGGCTTTGCCTTGTTGTGTTTTTGGCTTACCGCGGAGCTTGCAAAAAGATTGTTTCCTTCTGGCTATCTGCATGATGCAATCGGGACTTTAGAGGGCGTTGGGTTAATTATTTTAATGGGTTGGCTATTCGTCGAAATGTTTAGAGAATTAAAGAAAGGAGGACATAATGGTTCGCAGCATTCCCTCTTGGTTGCGTGAGACGCTAAAATTATTTATTCAGTATTTAGGGGTGGGGTTTGCTTCAATACCCTCTGGCCTGGTGTATCTTATGTTAGTGAGCTTGAATGTTAATCGAAATGCTGCGCTAATCTTTGCTCTATGTATTGGTTTTACTTCAGCTTATTTTGTGTGGAGTTTCCTTGATAAGCGTATATTGCTACTCTCCCAAGCTACAGGTAATATAAGCAATCAAAGCACAACTAACATTGTGTATATAGATGAAGTAAGTTTCAGGCTAGCAGGAAGTTTAGGTGGCATTGTCGTTATAGTAGTACAAGGCTTGACTCCAATCCCTTCAGCGGAAATACGTGTCTCCGATTCCTATTGTCGAACTGCTGCCGCAACACGTATTGTGGAAATAAAGTCTTAATGTATGGCATTCACCACGTTCAACTATTGTATTGTTAGCGATGATGTCAGGCAGGAGCAGGGAGCGAAACTGACAATCATAGGTTTTTATGGCGCGATTCCACAGGTAACCATCAACTTAAAAACAGTTGAGCCTATGAAATTGGTATTCCTGCTAGGAACTGGTAGAGTTAGCGGAACACATTTAGTTGCTGTACGAATACTCGGCCCAGATAAACAACCTATAACCGCCCTCACACCGGCGACGCAGGAGTTTAATAGCAGTTATCTAACAAACAATCTTATCTGCACCTTTAATACAATTGCGTTTAATACATCTGGGTTACATACTTTCCAATTCATCATAGATGGGGAAATTCAGTTTAGTGGTGATTTCCATCTTCAGTCAGCCTAAGCTTTAAAAGTTCAGATCAGGATAATACCAGAGCCAGGTCTTTAACCATCAGTCTGCGGCGGGTGAAGTAAAAGGCGTTTCATACCGCCATTTTATAGCCACTTGCAATTGAGTGTAACCCATCGCAATTTAACGCAGAGGCGCAAAGGAAACGGAAGTCTTTTCTTTGCGCCTTTGCGTCTTTTGCGTGAGACGCTTTCTTCAGGCTACATTCAATTGCAAGCTGATATAGTACAAGCGACTTCATCAACTTCTTATTCTCATGAAATAGCTGTGCAAGAAGTGCACTTTTTCATCAAAGCCGCACCATATTCACTTATCTACTTCTGTCCTGCCTTCTCACGCAGCTCCGCGAGGCGCGCCTGCGACCAGTCGGGGAGGCGGCCCTGGCTGCGCGTGATGCGGACGAACGCTTCCATCGCGGCGAGCGCGCCCTGCGGGTCGCCGGCCTTGTCGCGGACGCGGCTGAGGTCCAGGAGGAACTGCGCGTTCGTCTCGCCGTAAGCGGCGGCGGCGCGCTCGTAGGCTTTGGCCGCGAGGTCGAACTGGCCCAGTTGCTCGTACTGCCGCCCGAGGTGGTAGAAGGCTATCGGGTAACGCTCGCCCTCGCGCTCGGCCACCTGCGCGAGTGAGGCGGCCGACTCGTCGTAACGCTTGAGCGCGTTCAGGGTGTAAGCAATTTCGAGGTTCGCGGGCGGGAAGAAGCCGCCGCTGCGCATGAGCACGCGGCGGTAGAGCTTGACGGCCTCCTCGTTCTTCCCTCCCTCGCGCGCCGCGCGCGCGCTCTGCAACAGGTCATACGTCTCGCGGTCAACCGAGAGCGTGCGGAGCGCCGCGAACGCCGGAGCGCCCGCGGCCGAAGGCCGCGCCGTCTCGACCGCTTTATGCTCGGCCGAAGCGGGTCGCACATCGTCGTCCGGGGCCGACGGTTCTCCGGCGTCGCCCGGCGACTCGCCGGCAAGGATTTCGCGCCGCGCCTGTGCCAATTCGTCGCTCGCGCCGTTGCGCGTGCTGAAGCTATCGAGGACGCTGAGGCCGCGCTCGGGGCTGCCGTCTTCGGCGTAGGCGCGTGCGAGCGCGATGGCCGCGTCCGCGTGGTCGGGCGCGACGAGGAGCGTGCGGTTCCACTCCTTAATCGCCTGGTCCGCCTCGCCGCGCGCCGCGTAGACGCGGCCCAGGTTGAAGCTCGCCTCGCCGTAGCGCGAGTTCTCAAGCTTCAGCGCGTTCGAGAGCGCCTCCTGCGCCTTGTCCCACTCGCCCTGCCTCAGGAAGAGGACGCCCAGGTTGTTCAGCGCGCGCGCATAGTTGCCGTGGCGCTGCTCAATCGCCTTGCGGTACGCCTCTATCGCGTCCTCAACCGCGCCGAACCGCGCCAGGGCGTTCCCAGTGTTGTAGAAGTAGACCGGGTCCAATTTTTCCGTGCGCGCCATCGCGCGCAGCTCGGCCACGGCCTCGCTCTTCTTGCCGAGCGCGGCCAGGTACTCGACGAGCGTGCGCTGAAGGCGCCAGCGCTCCGCGTTCGTCTTCGCCTCCGCGATCTGCGCGCGCAACGTGCTCAGCCGGTCGCCGCCCTTCCCGGCCGAAGCGCGCGGCTTCTCTTCCGCCGCCTTCGCCTCGCCTTCGCCCTCCGCCGTCCCGGAAGACGAGGAAGCACTCAGCGTCGCCTTGGCGTCGCCCGCCGAAGTCTTCTCCGCCGGAGCAGTCTGGGCCTGCGCCGCCGCCGACGCGAAGAGGCAGAAGGCGAGCACGAAACTCGCGCCCGACACAAGACTCGTCGCGCGCTGCGACCCACTTCCGCGGCGCTCAATCGTGGCTGTCTCAACTCGCATCTCTTCCTCCACCACATCGGGCGAAAGGGCGGATGAAGGGCAACGCTTTCATCCTCTCTTTCGCCTGTTACCTTTTTACTTTTTCAGTCCGGGCCGCCCGGTCGGCTCCGCCGCCGTCGAGTAATTGAGAATCGTGCCGCCGAAGCCGACGGCCCAGCCGCGCGCGCGCCCGACGAAGCAGAGGCGTTCGAGCGCGTGGGTCGTGCCGCTTGGCACAATTTCCCAGCGCGCGCCTCCGTCGGTCGTGTGCAGCAGAGTCCCGACAGCGCCCGCGGCCCAGCCTTCGAGCCGGTCCAGAAATTTCACGTCCAAGAGGTCCGCGGTCGTGTTCGACGCTTGCGGCGTCCACGTCCGCCCGCCGTTGCGCGTCACAAAGATTTGGCCTTCGGCTCCGACGGCCCACCCGCGGTCGCGGTCGACGAAAGAGGTGGCCGTGAAGCGCACGCGCCGCGCGTCCGCGCTAGTCCCCGCGGGGGGCACGAGGCCGAGCAGTGTGCCGGCGTTCCAGGTCTCGCCGCCGTCCGAAGTCTGTAAGACGGTCGAACCCGCGCCGACGAGCCAGCCCTGCTCGCCGTCGAGGAGCAGGCCGCCGAGCAGCAGGTGGCGCGTCGGCACGCGTTTGCGCTCCCAGGTCGCGCCTCCGTCGCGCGTTGCGTAGAGCGCGCCCGCTTCGCCGAAGGCCCAGCCGCGCCCGCCGTGCGTGAAGAGCGCGCGCAAGAGCCGCGTGTCCTCGTCCCGGCCGAGCACGTTGACGCGGTCCCACGTCGAGCCTCCGTCCTTCGTGCGCAGGAGGTAAGTGCGCGTCTCGTCCAATGCCTTCAGGTCGTAGATGCTGCGCTCGCAGACGAGCCAGCCGTTGCGCTCGTCCGTGAAGTAAACGTCGTGCAGCGTATCTTCGGTCGGGCGCGAGCGTAAGCGCCAGGTCGTGCCGCCGTCTTCGGTCGCGAGCAGGACGCCGCTGCCGCCGACGGCCCACCCGCGCCGCTCGTCCAGAAAGAAGACCGCGTGCAGCCACGCCAGCGACCCCGAGCGCTGCCGCGCCCACGCGCCCGCCGCGCGGGCAGTAGGCAGCAGGCAGTGAGCAGCGGGCAGTAAAAACAGAAAGCAGAAAACAACGGGCAGCAAACGGCGTCGGCGCGCATTGCTCCGACCACTGCCTGCTGCCCACTGCCTGCTGCCTACTTTTCTCATGAGTGTCCGCCGCGCGCGGCGCGTTCCGGTGCGGTCGCTTCTGCTGTCTGGCGGCGCGCGGTCGCGAGATGTCTGAGCATGACGAGGACGGGCGTCATGTCGCGGCCCATGGTGAAAGCCTGGCGGGCGGCGACGGTGATGGCCTGGACAGGCTCGGGCGCGAACCCCTCTTTGGCGCACTCGGCGCAGACGTTGTTGCCGTAAAGTTTGGTGAGCAGCCGGTGCGAGTCGTCCTTGCCGAGCAACGAAAGGATGTCGCCGGGCGGGACCTTCAGGCCGTCCGCGAGCCGCAGCGCGCTCTCCAGATTGACGGTCGTGATGACGGAGGATTGCAGCTTCGAGAGCAGCCCCTGGTCGAAGCCCGTCTGCCGGCAGAAGTCCACCTGCTTGAGGCCCAACTGGCGCAAGCGATCCGTGATGAACCGCGCCAGCGGCGTCGCCGGCGGCACAGGTTTTCTACTCATGGGGGAAGTCTCCTGAGAGAAGGCAGTAGGCGGAAGGCGGAAGGCGGGAACCTCTCAGTGGTTTTTCGCTCTCTGCCTTCTGCCTACCGCCCGCTGCCTTCTGTTCTTTACCATCCTCCGGTGAAGACGCGGGCGAAGTTGAGGATCGGGAGCATGTTCATGACCTCCCTCCACTTCTTCAGCCGGTTGCCGGGGACGAGGACTTGATCGCCGGGGACGAGGAAGGCCATCTCTCTGGCCCGACCGCGCTCGATCTCTTTGACGTTGACGAGAATCGGCTCGACTCTGCCGTCGGCCTGCTGGCGCAGGATGATGACCTTCGACTTGTCGCCCGTGTCGAGGACGCCGCCCGCCATCGCCAGCGCCTCCGTGATGCTGTAGCGGCGCGTCATCGTCCGCACGCCCGGCTGCGCCACGTCGCCCACTACCGAGTAGATGGCCGACACGGCCTTGTCGAGCATGACCGTCACCTGCGGGTCGATGATGTACTCGTCGAGCCGCTTTCTAATCTCTTCCGCGACCTGCTCGGTCGTCTTCCCGGCGACGACGATGCCCTCGGGGATGAGCGGGTAGCTGATTCTCCCGTGGGGCGGCACGGTGATGCCGAGGCGCGAGTAACGCTCCTGGCCGAAGATCGAGACGGAGATGACATCTTCGGGGCCGAGCCTGTAGGTCGTCAGGAAGTTGTTGTAGTAGGGCAGCACGGCCGCCTCCTCTTCGGAGAGCTGGCCGCGGCGGCCGGCCTGCACTTCTGCGGGCACGTCCTCGGGCAGCGCCGGCACGTCGTCCGGTTCGAGCCGGTCAGCGCCACGCGGCGAGACGGAAGTCTGCTTCGACGCCTCGGCCTCCTGAGAGCCTTCGTCCTTCTGCGGCTCCTTCACTTCCTGCGCGGCGTCCGCCTTCTGCGTCCCCTTCTCTTTCTCCTGCGCCGCCGGCGTCGCCTCCTGCTCTTCCCTCTGCTGCGGCTCCTCCTGCGGCTGCTGCGCCTCCTGCTTCTGCTCCTCGGGCTTCGTTTGCTCGTCCTGCGCGAGAGCGGGGGCGACGAAGGAGAGCGCGAGCGCGAGCGCGAGCGCCGTGCGTTTGAGCGTTGCCGTCATCTTCATATCTTCAAACCTCCGAAAACGATTACGCGAGTCAGCGCGCGCCGCGGCCGAACAAGATGGTCTTGACGGTCTCGAACAGGATGGCCGCGTCGAGCGCGAGGCTCTGGTTCTTGATGTAGTACAGGTCGTATTGCAGCTTCTGCCGCGCGTCCTCAATCGAGGAGCCGTATGGGTACTTGATCTGCGCCCAGCCGGTGAGGCCCGGCGCGATCAGGTGGCGCTGCTCGTAGTAGGGAATCTCCTCGGCGAGCTGCTTGACGAAGTGCGGGCGCTCGGGGCGAGGTCCGACGAAGTTCATCTCGCCTTTGAGGATGTTCCAGAACTGCGGTATCTCGTCCACGCGAATCTTGCGTATGACGCGCCCGACGCGCGTCACGCGGTCGTCCTCCTTGAGCGCCCAAACTGGCCCATCTTTCTCCGCGTCAGTACGCATCGAGCGGAACTTCATCACCGTAAACGGGCGGCCGTTGCGGCCCACGCGCTCCTGCCTGTAGAGGACCGGGCCGCGCGAGTCGAGCTTGATGAGAATCGCCGTCAGGATGACGACCGGGAGCGAGAGAATTGCGCCGACGAGCGCGACCGCGCGGTGCATCAGCACGCGCGCCGCCGCGTTCAAACGCGCCTGACGGCCGCGGCCCGAGAAGATGAGCCACGAGGGGCGCATCATGTCCAGGTGCACACGCCCCGTCAGCCGCTCGTAGAAGGACGCGCCCTCTTCGATGGAGACGTTGCCCGAAAGGCTCAGGTGCAGGAGCTGCTCGGTCGGGAACTGCCCGCGCCGCTCGCCCATCGCCACGACGATGCGGTCCACGTTCTCGCGCGGGACGATCTTCTCCAGGTCATTACTCAGGCCGACGACGCGCGGGTTAATCAGGCTCTTGCCCAGCAGCGCCGGGTCGTTGTCCGTGAAGCCGACGATGCGGAAGCCCGCGTCCGGCCTTTCGAGCGCCTCGCGCGCCAGCTCCACGGCGAGCGGCCCCGAGCCGACGATCAGAATCCGCTCGCCGAACTGCGGGTGGCCCAAAAGCCAGTGAATCGCGAGCCGCCACGTGACCATCACGAGGAGCGCGAGCGGGAGCGCGATGAGGCTCACGCCGCGCCCGAGCATCAGCACCGGGAAGAGGTAGAAGCAGAACGCCAGCGCGACCCACGCGAGGCCGAGCGCCTGCACCATCCGCAGGACCAGCTCGCGCCGGTCGTGCATGATGACGAAGTCGTAAAGGTCGTAAAGGTAGAACGCGCCGAGGCAGACGGCGGTGACGAGCGCGGCCTTGTAAAAGCCGTGGCGCTCGATCAGCTCGTACTCGGCGTCGGCCGAGTTGAAGCGCAGGTAGACGGCGACGACCAGCCCGCCGAAGAGCAGAAACGCTTCGGTCAGGAGCAGCAGCGCGGTGCGTGCGTTGTGGCGGCGCGTCTTCACTTTAAGTCGCGGCTACGGGGTCGCCCTCTTCCTTCATCGCGGCCTGCGCCTTCGGCGGCGTGGCCGTCTTGTCCTCGCGCCGGTAGTAGCGGCGCTGGTAGTAGTAAGAACTCTCGTCCAACTGCTCGTCCGTCCGGTTCAGCACGACGCCCAGCAGCCGCTCGCGCGGGAGCTGTTCGACGAGGCGGTCCAGAGCGGCGTAGCGCGTCTTGCCCGAGCGCACGACCAGCAGCGCCCCGTCCGCGCGGTTAATCAAAACGGTCGCGTCCGTGAAGATGCCCAAGGGCGGCGCGTCGATGATGATGTAGTCGAACATGCGGCGCAAGGTCGCGAGAATCTGCCCGAAGCGCGGCCCCGAGAGAAGCTCGGCCACGTCGTCGCGCGCCGCTCCTCCGGGCAGGAGGTGAAGCCCGGCCGGGTCGAGCCTGATGATGGCCTCTTCGAGCGTCGCCTCGCCCGACAAGACTTCGGAGAGGCCGATGGGCGCGTCAACGCCGAGGTACTCGGCGGCGCAGGGCTGGCGCAGGTCGCTGTCGATGACGAGCGCGCGCACCCCGTCGGTCTGGGCCAAAAGCCAGGAGAGGTTGAGCGCCGTCAGGGTCTTGCCTTCGGCCACGCCCGCGCTCGTGACGACGAACGCCTGCATCTTCTTGCGCTCGCCGGCCTGTAGGAGGCGCGTGCGAAGAGAGCGGAACTGCTCGCAGTAGGCCGAGCGCGGCTGGGTGACGGCGATGAGATGAGGTTCGACGCGCGCCGCGGAGATGTCCAGAGACATGAACTCCGCTGCGCGCGTCGCCCCGGCAGCGTCCAAAGTTGCCCCAGCAGCACGCGAAGCCGTAACGCCGGAGAGTGCCGACCCGGCGCGTTCCTCGGTGTGCGCAGTGGACGCTGAATCGTGCGCCGCCGCTACGTCGCGGGTGAAGAGCGGCGAGCTGTCCCAGGGGTGCTCGTCGCCGTTCGCCTGTGGTGCAGGGGGGAGGGCCACGATTTTCTGGCCCGCCCCGTTGCGGCGCTTCTCGTTCTCATTCTTCTTCTTCGTCGCGCCGCCCGTCTTGGCGTCGCTCGCACGCTTGAGTGCGTCGTAAACTCTGCCCATTATCTTTCTCCCATCAGGCCCGAGCGGCGGAACGCCGCGCCGACCTCGTCAACTTCGGACGTTCCCGCGTGGGCCGCATCGCGCCCCTCGCGCCCCTCGCGCATGGCTAAGGGTGACGCCCCTTCCCCTTGTGAATGACCGCCGCCGCTACCGCCCGTGCCCGCGGCCCACAACTCGGCGCGGCCCGCGGCGGTGAAAATCCGCGCCGGGGCCTCGCGCTCCTCGCCCATCTGACGGCCGCGGTCCGTGCGCGGCAGCATGTCGAACTGGTCCGCGACCTCTTCGATGATCGCGCGGCCGATGACTTCCTCGCCCGCGCTGTAGCCGGTCAGGAGCGAGTTGTCGCAGAGGTTGTTAATCTGGCGCGGGATGCCTTCCGAGCAGCGGAAGATGTAGTCAATCGCGCCGGGGCTGAAGATGTCCGTGCGCTCCGCGCCCGCGACCAGAAGGCGCGACGCGATGTAACGCTCCGTCTCCTCGACGTTCGGCAGGGGCTTGATCTCGCAGCGCAAGGCCACGCGCTGCTTCAACTGCCTGAGGTCGGGATTGTTGAGCACGTCGCGCAGCTCGGGCTGCCCCGTCAGGATGATTTGCAACTGCTTGGCCGTGTCCGACTCGAAGTTCGAAAGCAGCCGAATCTCTTCGAGGACGTAGGGCGAGAGTCCCTGCGCCTCGTCGATGATGAGCACGGTGCGCAAGCCCCGCCCGTGGCGCGACTCCAAAGTTTTCCCGAGGGCGATTAAAAGCTCGCTCTTCGTCTCCCAGTCCTTCACGTCGAAGAGCGTCGTGATGTGCTGGTAGAACTCGGGCACAGTCAGGCGCGGGTTGAAGACGTAGGCGACGAGCACGGTGCGGTCGAGCCGCTGCATCATCCAGCGCAGGATGGTCGTCTTGCCCGTGCCGACCTCGCCCGTGACGACGACCAGCCCCTTGCCGCTCTCGATGCCGTAGTGCAGGTTCGCCATCACCTCCGTGTGCGACGGGGTGAAGTAGATGAAGCGCGGGTCTGGCGTCAGCGCGAAGGGCAGTTCTTTCAGGCCGTAGAATTCTCTGTACACGAAGAGTCTCCGAAGTGACAGGTGACGGGTGACAGGTGACAGGAAAAAGAAAGAAGGTTTTTACCTGTCACCCGTCACCTGTCACTATGAAACTAGCTTATCAAAGATGCGCGTCAGCTTGAGGGCGTAGGCGAGCGCCGGGACGCTGACGATGGCGACGACGATGCCGGCGGCCAAGAGCATCAGGCGGCGGCGCGGGACGGCGCGCGCCTCCTGCGGCGTCATCAGCTCGGGGACCGTGACCAGGACGGGCAGGCCCGTGTAGTGCTCGGCGTCGTCGGTCGTCTGGATCGTCAGGAGGCGCGGGATTTCGAAGGCCGCCGCCAGCCCCAGGCCGGCGCAGAGGCCGAGCAGAAGCCCGATGACGATGAGCATCGGGCGCTTGGGCGCGACCGGGCGCTCCGGCAGGTTCGCCGCGTCGACCACCGCGATGGACTCGCCCTGCTGGCTCGACGTGATGTCCGAGATGGTGACCGCCTTCTGCTGCTGCGCGAGCAGCGAGTCGTAAATCTCCTGCTTGGTCTTGTACTCGCGGTCGAGGCTTTCAAGCCCGACCTGGACGCCGGGGATGGCGTCCATGCGCGTTTGCAGCGAACTGATCTCGGAGGTGGTCGAATCAAGCAGGTGCTGCTGCCGACCGATCTCGCCCTTGGTGAATTCGATGTCGTACTTGACGGAGTTGATGCGCGGGTCGATCTGCGCCTCGTAGCGCTTCCTCTTCTCGTCGGCGCGCGCCTTGCCCTCCTCGATGGCCCTCTGCATCTGGCCCCGGACGGCGTCAATCTCCTGCTGCTTCTTAATCAGGTCGGGGTTCTTCGGCGTCAGCCCCGGACTCATCTGATTGTACTCGGCGACGAGGGCGGCCTCGCGGTCGGCGAGCTTGGTGTACTCCGGCTGCCTCTTCGGGTCGTTGCCCTCCTCGATGATGTTGTCAATCTCCTGCTGCCGCTGCTTCTCCAAATCGCCGAGGCGCTGGTTGAGCACGTTCTGCGAGTCGCGCAGCCGCCCGATGTCAGCGATGTAAGCCTTCTGCTGCTCGTAGAGGCCGGTCAGCCGGAGGCCCAGCGGCCCCTGGCCTTCCGGGAGGGTCTGGAGGTTGCCCTGCATGAAGTCGAGGCGCTTCTGGGCGATGGCGTCCAGCTCCTCTTTGACCTTCGCGATCTGCTGCTGGAAGAACTCCGTCGTCTGGTGGCTCGCGTCGGAGCTGGCCTTGGCCTGCGCGTCAATGTACTTGCTCGCCAGCTCGCCCGTGACGATCTGCGTCGCGCGCGGGTTGCGCCCGCGGTAGGTGATGTTGAAGCCGTTGGTAACGTCATTGCGCGTCGTGTTCAGCTCAACCTTGATGTCCTTGCGCATGCGGTCGATGATGGACTCCATCGCCTCGCCGCCCGCCCGCTCGGCCTCGTAGAGGTGATACTTCTCGACGAGCGGCTGCAAGGAGCTGCGGGAGGTCACGACCTGGCTGATGCTGGTCAACTGGCGCGTCAGCATGTCCTCGGACATGGCGGGGACGACGGCCGTCGGGATGGTCGAGGGCTTGACGACGATGAGCGTGGAGGACTCGTAGATGTCCGGCAGGCGCATCACGACCCAGGTGATGGCGGACGCGATAGCGAGCGTGGGAAGAAGGATCAGCCACTTGCGCCTCCAGACGATGCGCGCGTACTCGCCGGGAGTTCTCTGGCGGAAATGGACACTCATGTTCGGCACTCCTTGTCTGACTGAAAACCGATCACGTTTACCGCGAGGCCCGCCGGGCAATGGCAAGGCCGCGCTGGGGAACGAGCGGGGTCGAGCAGGTCAGTACCGCCTGCGATGACGGGCGTGTTTCAAGTATCGCTATCACCCGCCCGCTTGCGGCAGGCGGTACTGACACGGACTGACTAAAGCGTCGCCAGCGTGCGACGCGCTTCCTCGGAGTCGGTGAAGCTCGGCTGCTTCTCGCCGAGGCGCAGCGCCTGTTCGAGTTCGCGGCGCGCGGCGGCCTTGTCGCCTTTGCCAGCGAGCGCCATGCCGAGGTGGAAGCGGTAGCCCGCGCTGTCGCCGGCCTTCTCGACCACCTTCTGCAACTGCTCCACCGCGGGCCCGTGCAGGCCCTTCTTGTAATAGACCCAGCCGAGCGTGTCCGCGAAGCCGGGCACTTCCGGGAACCTCTGGACGACGCCCTGCGCGAGCGCGACCGCCTCGTCCAGGTTACCCTTGCCGTGCACCGCGTAGGCCCAGGCCAGGTTGTTCGCCGCAATCGCCGAGTTCGGGTCAAGCTCAAGCGCCTTGCGATAATTCTCGACGGCCGCGTCCGTGTTGTTGCGGCTGTCTTCGAGCATCCCGATCAGCGTGTAGGTCGCGGCGTCGTCGGGGCGGCGCGCGATGATCTGGCGGTACTCGGCGATGGCGCGGTCCTGCTGCCTCGTGTTGACGAAGAGCGCCGCCAGGTCGAAGTAGGCCGCCAGGTAGTTCGGGTCGAGTTCGAGCGCGCGCCGCAGTTCCCTCTCCGCGCCCTCGGCCCCCGCCTGCCGGTCCGGCTCGAAGCCGTAGACGTGCGCCTTCAGGTAATGGAGCGCGGGGCTGTTGGGCTGGGCCGCGAGCGCCTGGTCGACGCGCGCGTGCGCTTGGTCTAAACGCTGCTGCCTCGAATAGACGTTATTGATGAGACCATTTAGCGCGTCGAAGTTCGCGTTGTCAATCGCGAGCGCGCGCTCGTAAAGCCCCGCGGCCTCGTCCATCTTCTTCTCGAAGATGGCGACGAGCGCGAGGTTGTTGTAGGAGGAGGGCGAGTTGGGCGCGATGTCGCGGGCGGCCGTCAGGTCCTCGCGCGCCTGCTTGGTCTTGCCCAACTGCAACTGGGCCACGCCGCGCGCCGTCAGCGTCCGCTGGCGAAGCTCGGCCAGCATCTGCGGCGACAGGTCGGCGGACGGTGCCTCCTGCGAGAGCTTGTCCATCAAGTCGTTGGCGATGACGACGGCCGCGGGCGCGTCCTTCGTCGCCAGATTGATCTGCGCCTGCATCAGCTTGGCCGGCAGGTAGTCCGGGTAATACTTCGCGAGGTCGGACGAGAAGGCGCGCGCCTGCTCGACGCGGCCGGCGCGGAAATTGGCTTCGGCCATGAAGTAGAGGCCGGCGCGCGAGTTCGGCTCCTGCTTCAAGACTTCCTTCAGGTCTTCGATAGCCTTCTTCGCGCCGTCGGGGTCGCCGCCCTGCAAGTGTATGCGCGAGCGCAGGAGCAGCGCCTGCATGTCGCGCGGGTTTGCCTTCAAGACCTGCTCTACCTGGTCGGTCGCCCCGCGCGAGTCGCCGCGCTGAAGCATGATCTCCGCCATGCGGTAACGGCCGCGCGTGTAGTCCGGGCTTTTGCCTATGATCTCCTGGTATATACTGATGGCCTCGTCGTAGCGCCCGACCGAGGAGTAGAAGTCCGCGAGGATGTAGCGGCCCTCGGGCTTGTCCTTGTCGAAGTCGGCCAGCGCCTTGTAAGCCTCCTCGGCCTTGTCGTAACGCTTGTTGACGAGGTAGAAGCTGGCGAGGACGAAGCGCGCGTCGCGGTTCTGCGGCTCGACCTCGACGGCGCGGCGGAACTCGGCCTCGGCCTGGTCTGTGCGCCCGGCCTGGACGAGGAACTTCGCGTACTCGCTGTGACCGAGCGCGTAATTTTCGTTGACGGCGATGGCGCGGCGGAAGGTCTCTTCGGCCTTCGCGATGTCGTTGGTGCGGATGTAATACTTGGCGAGCGCGATGACGCTCTCGACGCGCTTCGGGTCAAGCTCGATGGCGCGGTTCAATTCGGCCAGCGCCTCCTGGCGCTTGTCCTGCGCGAAGAGCACGTCGGCCAGGAGCACGCGGCCGGCGACGTGGTTCGGGTCCTTCTGGAGCACGTCCTTGACGAGCCGCTCGGCCTCGGCCACCAGTTCGTCACTCTTGTGAATGGCGTTGGCCCCTACGTAGTAAGTGCCGAGCTTGACGCGCGCGTCCAGGTTGGCCGCGTCCAGCTCAATCGTGAGCTTCAGCTCGTCGATCATCTCGGCGAAGCGCTGCAAGCCCTCGTAAGCCTGCGCCAGGCCCCAGTGGGCCTGGGCCAGACGCTCGTCAATCTGTACGGCGTTGCGGAACTCAAGGGTGGCTTCCTGGTACTTCTTCTCCTTGAGGAAGGCTTCGCCGCGCTGGACGTGCTCGGCCTTGGAGGTCTCGGCGCTCTTGCAACTGATGAGGCCGAGCGCTGCGACCAGGATGATGACGAAGCGGGCTAAGACAAAGACGCGGCGGGTGCACTCTTGTTGATTCATTTAAACTCCCTGGCGCGGGCCGCCGCCGCCGCGTGAAGGCCGGGGCAATCGGCCTTCGCGTGGGGTTTGCGTCCCGCGCTTGTTTGAAACTCGAACGCGCCGGCCATTGAATCCGGCGACGGGCAAAGCCGCCGGGTTCGACCTCAACGCTTCCGAGCGAACTTCTTCGCGGGCGCGCTCCACATGCGCGGTCCGCGAAGGATGTCAAAAGACCTCTCTTGCCTTTTCGGTTCGTGCGAAAACAGTCTTAGAAAACGACCAATCGTCGCCCGCTTCCCGAAAAGTATGAAAACTTCATCGGCGCTTGAAAGCGCGCGATTTCTTCGACGCGGCCCCGGCCGTCTCTCAGTCGGGGACGAACTCCGGGAGCACGGGGGCGATTTGCGCGGCGAGGTCTGTCGCGGCCTTGAGCGTCGCCTCCTCGTCGCGGCCCACGGGCATCATGACGCGCACCATCGCGCCGTCGGAGCGGCGCAGGCGGATGCTGTCGACCACCGTGTAGAACTTCCCCCAATATTCGCTCGCTACTTTGCGCCCGCGCCCTTGATACCAGTAGACCAAAAGCTCTCTCTGGTTGCCGTTCTCGACGATGTAGCGGTTGGCCTCGAAGGCGGGCGAGCCGTCGGCCGGCTGAATCGTGACCGGCGCGCCCTCGGTCATCTCCCAGCCGGAGCCGGGCAGGCAGTTGAGCGGGCTGTGATAGGTCGCGCCCGTGCGCTGCGTGGCGTAGTAGCCGACGTAGAAGGAGGCCGCGCGCCCGTCCGGCCCGACGAAGGTGCGCGAGAGGTAATCGTCCGCGCGCAGGACGCTTTCGGTCTGCGCGTCGAAGCGCTCGTCCCGGCCCTTCTGACTCCACGAGCCGACCTGCGTGGGCATCTCGGAGAGCGAGCGCCGCGAGACCTTCGCCTCGCCGACCCACTCCCAGACGTTGATGACGACGCCGCCGAAAAGGAGCAGGCCGAGGAGTAGCCCGAAACGCGCGGAGTCTTTGAGTTTTGTCTTCATCCTCACTCGACTCCTTTCGCCTGAATCACGCCCGCGGGCGCGGGCTGCGTCGTAGAAGCGGGCTCGGGCTTGACCACCTTAGGCACCTCGGCGGTGGCCTTCGCGCGCCCGCCGCCGCTGTCGCCGTCGTCCCTGCCGCGCCGGCCGACGCGGTCGAGCAGCCAGCCGACGGCGAACAGCAGCAGGAAGGCGACGATGTAGACGACCCAGCCGGAGAAGGAGTGGAAGAAGCCGTCGGCCACCTCCGTGCCGTAGTAGTGCGAGAGCACGCCCGTGCCGCTGACGCGCAGGGCGTTGGTCAGGATGGCTATCGGCACGGCCGACGCCACGAGGATGAGCGCGCGCCAGAAGCCGTAGCTCTTGATGTTCGGCAGCCACCCGCCGCCGTCCCCGTCCTTATTCTTCGGGCGCGTGAAGTAGGCGAAGACGACTGCGAGCGTCAGCAGTGTCATCAGCGAGCGGATGCCGCTGCAAGCCTCCACGACCTCCAGCTTCTTGGTCTCGCGCGCGCCCCGCGGCATCAACTCGATGACGTTCCCCTGCCTGAGCACGGGGATGTCGAAGAGGCGCATGGCCCAGACGGCGCACTTCGAGGCGAAGATTTGGAGCGGGAAGGCGATCTTGTTGAAGATGATGGCCGGAATCGGAATCGCCAGGACGAGCAGGAGGAACGGGACCGCCAATAGCCTGAGAAGACGCCAGCCCCAGAAGTAGATGGTGACGCCCGCGAGCATCAGGACCAGCGACATGCGCTGGACGTAAAGCTCCGCGCCGGCGGTCCCGACCCACAGGCTGAGGATGGCGAAGACGACCAGCAGCCCGCCCCAGAAGCCGGCAGGCTTCTGGATGGCGCGGGCCAGGCGTTCGCGCTCTAACCACAGGATGTAGCCTATGACCGCGGGGATCAGCAGGCCGTGTGAATAGTTCTCGTCAGTCCACCAGTCGTGGCCGAGTTTCGCGAGCACGCTGTAATAGACGAACGCGAGCGCGACCGTGATGGCGACAGGTTTCCAGAGGAAACGGGGGGATGGGACACTCATTAGCTTTCCGCGGGAATCGCTTTCAGGACCGGGGAGGGCAATTCCCCGGATCAAAAGCAGGTCGTGGCAGCGAAATCCGGCGCGGGTCGAAGACCGCGCCGCAGCATCAAGAGTACATCAAATCGCGCGCAAGCTTCAATCAAATAGTTCCCGCGGCGCGATAATTTGTAAACGCCCAATGCGCCCGGTTTTCCCGCCGCACGCGGCGAAGGGCGGCTCCGTCCCCTCGGACAGAGCCGCCCTTCTAGGCCGTTCCAGTGATGTGCGCCGCCTCAATCGCTCATTTGACGAAGACGGTGGCGCTGTTGCTGCGCACGCCGCCTGCGATGAGGGTCAACTCGACCTGTCCCGCCCCTTTCAACTCCGGGGCGAGGACGACGACGAGCTGGTCCAGGCCGGGCATGGTGTTCTGCCGCCCGGCGTACTCGATTGGCAGCGCGAGCGTGAGCCCGCCCGCGGTCCGCGCCTCCACCTTCACGGATTCTGCGAAGTTCAGAATTGTGCCGGCCGGGCCGAGGATGTCGTTGTTCAAATTCCTGTTGTCGACGCCCGCGCTGATGCCCGTGGTGAAGACCATCAGGCGCGTGCGCTTGTCCGCGCCGAAGTTGGCCTCGGTCGTCACGTCGAAGTCGCCCGTAAAGTAGGTCGTGGCGTTAAAAGCCACGGCCGCGCCCGTCCCGTCTCCGCTCTTGGTGAAGATCGCGGGGGCGACCGCCGGGATGACGGTCGTGCCGCGCGAGACCTTGCCGTCCTTCGAGGTGACGAGCAGTTCCGCCGCGCCTGCGGGGACGCCGGCCGGGATGTAGAAGTTGACTTGCGAGGGCGAGACGGAGATGACCTGCGCGGCAAAGCCGCCGACGGTCACGCTGACGCCGGACAATTCGTAAGGGAAGGAGCCGTCCGCGGACTGCGTGGCAGAGGCCGTGTCGGTCGCGAGCGGGCTGATTGAAGTGTCACCGAAGACCAGTCCGAGACTTCCGGCCGCGACGCTCGGCGCGAGACTCCCCGCCGAGCGAATGTCGGCTATCCCTATGACGGGCATCGCACTCGCGCTGAGGGAGTGGGCCAGGGCGGCGCTCGTCTCCGGCTGCATCAGACTCGCGGCCTGCGCGAGCCGCACCTCGGCTATCTGCAAGCGGTTTTGAACGCTGACCGCGGGCGCGCCCGCGTTGATGAGGGCGGTGGCCGCGCACGTGAAGTAGTACGCTGCGCGCAGGTTGACATCTATCTGCTCGGCCGAGACGAACCTGGCTGTTTCGGTCTGAAATACGCCGTAAGCCTGCTGTATGTTGGCTGCCAGGCGCGCCGTCTCCGTCGCCGTGTAGGCGGTCGAATTCGCGAGCGCGAGCGCGGCGGAGTGCACCTCGGTCACCAGCGGGGGCGAGAGCGGCGCGGGGGCCGGATTCGGGTCCGGGTCGGGGTCCGGCGTCGTCGAGGAGGATGTCATAGCCTTTTCGAGCGCGTCGAAGTCGCAGCCCATGTCCTTGCCGTCGGTCGCCTTGCCTTTGTACCGAGAGGTTTCGCTGAGGTGATAATCGCCGCCCGCCGGGTTGACGAAGCCGACGGCCGTCTCGTCGGACGGGAAGTAGTTATTGGGGTGCGACAGGTAAGAGGACGGCTCGCCCGCGATCTGCGCGTTATTGGCCCAGGCGGCATCCGGGAAGTAAGTGTTCAAGGTGACATCGCCCGGGCTGAGGCCGCTGCTCACGTCCCTGCGGAAGATGTTGTCGCGCACCACGAAGTTGGTGTTGCCGCCCGAGTTCGAGAAGACGGCGCTGTTGGAGTTCAAGGCCGTGTTGTGCTGGATGGTCACCTGGTCCGTGTAGTCGTTGACGATGAAGAGGCGGCCGTAGGTGTCGCCCCACCTCCCGTCGATGTCCTCGAACAGATTGTTCTCCACCCGCGCCCGCCGCAGGTAGCTCCCATCGCCCTCCTTGAGCCTCCCGTCCAGCAACACCCCTCCGGCGGCGTGCCGCACGACGTTGGAGCGGAAGGTGATGTCCTCCAACTGCGGCGCAGACTTCCCCTCCACGTTGCTCAGCCCGATGGGCGCGATAATGACGGCCGTCGCGTCCTGCCCACCCTGCCACGCGTACTCCATCAGGTTGCCCTCTATCAGCACCCTCTTGCCAGTCTTCAACTCCAGCAGGTTCTTCACCGTCCACGGGGTCCCGGCGTAGGAGGCATCCTTCGCGTACCACGAGAGAGGCTTGGCCAGGTGGTTGCGCCTGATGGTTACGTCCGAGGGCACCAGCCCCGGCACCCAGTTCGACGACCCCAGGATGAGGATGTTCTCGGCCGCCGCCTCCAGGTAGTTGTTCTCGATCAGGTAGGGACCCGGCCCGTTCCACATCGCGACGGCCTGCGAGTCGTCGCCCACCAGCTTGAAGCCCGCCAAATAGGAGTTGGTGATCGATGATTCGCCGCTGTTGAGCGCCACGCCGCGCTTGGCGGGCTGCGTGGAGGAACCCGCCCGGATCAGGCAGCGGTCCACCACCAGGTGGTGCGCCACCTCCTCAAGCGTGTCCTGCGACTCAGAGCCGTCGCCTAAGGTTACCAGGTCGGCGATGACGGCGTTGGGGTCCGAGGTGATCTCCAATCCTTCCAGCTTGTAGTGGTGGGCGCGCGCCTCGGTCCTCACCGCCGCCGGGCCGAAGCTCAGCCCCGCGTGGTTGCGTACCAGCAGGCGCGCCATCCGCGGCGCGTCGGCTGGCCCGACCCGCTCGCCCTCGGGCAGCTCCGCCAGCGCCGAACTGCAGATCGTGATGTAGTCGGCGTCGGTCCCCGTGCCCGCGCCCTTGTAAGGCAGCGTGAAGGGGCCGACATACGTGGCCCCGGCTTCCAGGACTATCGTGTCGCCGTAGTGCGCTACGTCGATGGCCGACTGCAAATCCCCACCGGCCGGAACAGTGATCGTGGCGGCCCGCGCCGTTAGTCCGGCGACTCCGAAAAGAAGGAGAAGACCGGCGACTGAGATAAGAGCTGAGCGAAGTTTAGAAGATAATGAAAGAAGAGCATGTCCCTGAAAAACGAGGGGGGTGGTCATAGCTGTCCTCACTTCGGCAACCGGACGATCTCTGCGCCGCTGGCCCAGAGACTCCTGGCTTTGCGAACCCGCCTCGCGGCGGGGGTGCCTTTAATCGGTGATTGCGCGCTGCGGAGGCGCGCGCAGAAAGAGCGCCGCCGTTTCGGTTCCTGGATGAACGCGAACGGCGCGCGAGAAATCAACACTCGTCGGCGGCGACGGCCGGGCTGCGTGTCTGGGAGTTTGCTTGGTTGAAAGAGAGAGAGGGAATCGAAGAGGTCTGAACCACTGGTCGCAGGATGCGGGCCGCACGCGGTGGTTCAAATCGCTATTTCCAAACCGCCGCGGGGGACGCGTGACAGGGTCCGGCGTGAGTATCGAAGAAACCGGCCCCGCGCGCGCGAGGTGCCTCGAACGCCCGCGCAGAGGTTAGAAAGAGTGACTTTCTCCGATCGCCTTCGGCAACCAGACAATCTCCCGAGCGCGGGCACGAAGGAGAGCGCGCGCACGCACAGAGATTCACGGCTTTGCGTCCCTGCCTCACGGCAGGTTTGCCATTATCGGTGCAATCGTCTTACTGCGAAAGATCATTGCCGACAGTCAAGCTCGTCAGCAGCTAATTCATTAAACTATGTTTTCGATGATTAGTCAACGGCCAACTCAAAAATTTTCCGGGAGGGTAAAGGGGGCGTTTTTCGGCCGAAAAACGAGGATTTCCGGGCGTTCGCCGTGTGGCGCGGGGTCAGGTCGGAGAGCCAATCATTTCCCGCAAAATGGCTTCGAAAGCGAGCGCCACGCGGCTGGCCTCGTACTGGCTCTGGACGCCGGGCAAGCCCCACGGCGTGCCCTGGTTCCTGTTGCTTCTGAGGTAAGCCAGGAAGTTTTTGATGGCGACCGCCATGCCTTCCACGTCGTCGGGCCTGGCGACCCAGCCGCCTAATTGATTAATGAGGGCGGCGGAGGTTCCGGGCGGGGTGAGCCCGAGGACGGGGCGGCCGGCCCCGACGTAATCGATCAGCTTGGACGGGAGGAAGACGCTCTTTTCGGCCGGGGCGTCTATGACGAGCAGGCCGTCGGCCGAGGCCATCAGCGATAGGCTCTCGCGGTAGGTGACGGGGTCTTTGACGGCCACGAGTCCTTCGGGCAGATTCCCGAGCCCGAGCTTCTCCAACTGTAAGTCGTAGGTCGGGCCGATCAACTCGAACCTCGTGTCCGCGAGCGCCGCCGCGTCCGCGACGAGTAGACGGCTCAGCGCGTCGAACAGAGGCCCAGGCGTGCGCCGCCCGTACAAGTCTCCCAGGTAGCGGATCGTCAACTTGGAGTCTAGCTTTTCCGGCCGAGCCCCGAAAAGCTCAGGGTCGAAGGCGTGCGGGAGGACCCGCGCCTTCTCTTTGAACACTTCCGGGTACTTCGCCATGACCAGTTCGAGCGTCTCCTGCGACGTGAAGATGAGGCGGTCCGCGCCCTTCGCCACGCGGCGTTCGAGCGAGGCGTTGAGCGCGCGGGTCAGCGTGTCGTAGTTGCTAAAGGGGTTGTCCACCCACGGGTCGCTGAAGTGCGCGGCCCAGGGCCAGCGGTAACGTTTCTTCAATTCGAGTCCGATCAGGTGGTCGCTCATCGGCGCGCCGAAAGTGACGAGCGCGTCCGGGCTGTAACTACGCTCGCGCACCAACCCCGCGATGGAGTCCAGGACGGGTCGCTTCCAAGAGAGGTGCCGGTCGGGCCTCTTATTCCAGACCGGCAGGTTGAGACGGTAAGCGATGCCGTCGGCGCGGTTCTTCCAGCCGGGCATGCGGAAGGGGACGCGCACGGTCTTCTCAAGAAAGCTTTCGGCCTCGGCCACCAGCCCAGGGTCTTTGCGCACGTCCTTTTCGTCGTAGTCCGCGCAGACGAGGACCGTCGAAGCGCGCAGGTGCCTGAGCAGGCGCGCCACTTGCACGGCGCGCGGGAGCGCACTCGGTGCGTAAGTGAACGAGACGGCGAGCAGCTTGATTGGTCCGGGGTCTGGTCTCAAGGCGAATCTTCGCGGGCGCTCGACACGCGCGCCTGACTTTCAGCGGCAGGTGACTAAGGCGAACGAACCAGTGGGCATTTCTCTCAACGAGACGCTCGCGCCCGTCTCGGCCGTCCAGCGGCGCAAGGCTTCGGACTCGCTCGGGCGGTTCGCGTCGTCGAGCAGAATCTGCGCGCCCGCGGAAAGGCGTTCGCCGATGACGGGCACCAGGCCGTAACGCCCGCCCGGCGTAGACTCCGGCGGGCCGTCACAAATCACCAGGCGGAACTGGTCGGGCAGCCCGCCCGCCGGCAACTCTTTCCAGCACATTGGGATCCTAAGCTTAGAATTCCACGTGGACAAGTTGTCGCGGCCGCTTCTATAGTGTCACCTAAATACTAGTGACTCCAGCGTAACTGGACTGGCCACAGTTAGGCCGCAAATGTAATCACACTGGCTCACCTTCGGGTGGGCCTTTCTGCGTTCGCGAGTGGACCCGATAAGCTCATGGAGCGGCGTAACCGTCGCACAGGAAGGACAGAGAAAGCGCGGATCTGGGAAGTGACGGACAGAACGGTCAGGACCTGGATTGGGGAGGCGGTTGCCGCCGCTGCTGCTGACGGTGTGACGTTCTCTGTTCCGGTCACACCACATACGTTCCGCCATTCCTATGCGATGCACATGCTGTATGCCGGTATACCGCTGAAAGTTCTGCAAAGCCTGATGGGACATAAGTCCATCAGTTCAACGGAAGTCTACACGAAGGTTTTTGCGCTGGATGTGGCTGCCCGGCACCGGGTGCAGTTTGCGATGCCGGAGTCTGATGCGGTTGCGATGCTGAAACAATTATCCTGAGAATAAATGCCTTGGCCTTTATATGGAAATGTGGAACTGAGTGGATATGCTGTTTTTGTCTGTTAAACAGAGAAGCTGGCTGTTATCCACTGAGAAGCGAACGAAACAGTCGGGAAAATCTCCCATTATCGTAGAGATCCGCATTATTAATCTCAGGAGCCTGTGTAGCGTTTATAGGAAGTAGTGTTCTGTCATGATGCCTGCAAGCGGTAACGAAAACGATTTGAATATGCCTTCAGGAACAATAGAAATCTTCGTGCGGTGTTACGTTGAAGTGGAGCGGATTATGTCAGCAATGGACAGAACAACCTAATGAACACAGAACCATGATGTGGTCTGTCCTTTTACAGCCAGTAGTGCTCGCCGCAGTCGAGCGACAGGGCGAAGCCCTCGGCTGGTTGCCCTCGCCGCTGGGCTGGCGGCCGTCTATGGCCCTGCAAACGCGCCAGAAACGCCGTCGAAGCCGTGTGCGAGACACCGCGGCCGGCCGCCGGCGTTGTGGATACCTCGCGGAAAACTTGGCCCTCACTGACAGATGAGGGGCGGACGTTGACACTTGAGGGGCCGACTCACCCGGCGCGGCGTTGACAGATGAGGGGCAGGCTCGATTTCGGCCGGCGACGTGGAGCTGGCCAGGGAAAG
>JADMIO011718016.1_pt1 | contig 27947 bp, 18 predicted proteins | sample 8958161 | NCBI WGS metagenome assembly JADMIO01 (sample SAMN16585339, study PRJNA669376) | soil metagenome | isolation source: Crop rotation soil | place: USA: Cullars Rotation, Alabama | collected 2011
CCCGGTTGGGGGATTTGGGAAGGAGTCGCGGCCGACATCGTGTTGTAGGCTGGAAAGAACAATCCCCAACCTCCCGGTTGGGGGATTTGGGAGGGAGTCGCGGCCGCCATTGTGTTGTAGGCTGGAATGAACGATCCCCAACCTCCCGGTTGGGGGATTTGGGAAGGAGTCGCGGCCGCCATCGTGTTATAGGTAAAATGGACGATCCCCACCTCACAACCTCACAACCTCACAACGCTTGAATTGCCGATCTCCGGATGTTATCGATCATTTTGGGCTCAGGTCCGGGCGAGAAACTCAATTGAACACAGTGAGGCTCGCGCTGGTCCTTGCGACCGCGAGACAATTCATGGAAAACACAAACTCTTTGAGCGACTTATTGGAATTTGCTGTTGAAGCGGCTCGCGAGGCGGGGAAGATTCCTCTCGAGTATTTCCAGACCGAGCTCAACGTTAGTACCAAGCCGGATCAATCGCCGGTCACGATTGCTGACAAGCGCACCGAGGAGAAACTCAGAGAATTGATCCTGGCACGCTTTCCCGAGCACGGCATTGTCGGTGAAGAATTCGGCGAGCACAACATTGGTTCTGCTTACAGATGGATCATTGATCCGATCGACGGAACGCAATCGTTCATTCGCGGCGTTGGATTATTTGGTTTGCTCCTCGGGCTCGAGCTCGAAGGCGAAATGATTGTCGGGGTCGCGAATCTCCCGGCAATCAACGAGATCGTTTACGCGGCAAAGGGTCTTGGTTGCTACTGGAATGACCGCCGCGCGCGAGTCTCGCAGACTTCGAATTTGAGCGACGCGACGCTGTTGACCACAGACGTCCGTTCCTGTTTTTCGAGCGGACGGGGCGCAGCTTACGAACAGCTCGCGGCCGCTACAAAGTTACAGCGGACATGGGGGGATTGTTATGGACACATTTTAGTTGCGACCGGTCGTGCAGAGATTATGCTCGACCCGATAATGAATCCGTGGGACTGTGCGGCGCTCTTGCCGATTTTGCACGAGGCCGGCGGCACGTTTACCGATTGGGAAGGTAAAGCAACTATCGAAGGCGGCAATGCGATTTCAACAAACCGATTCCTATTTGGAGATGTGATGCAACTGCTGAATGGTTCTTAATACTTAGCCAATTACTGCTGAGATATCCTTTTGTAGTCCGCTCGAAGGTGCTTTGCCGCTGTTCGAAACTGTGGAGCCAGTAGCAACCGCTAGCTGATTTCCAGCTGTCTGAGTTTGTCTAAACGTGTTCCGCGAGCAATGTACCACTTGGTTAATTGAACCCAAATCCATATGCCCGTTACTGGAATGGCGGCGCCAAGCCAGAGATACACTGTGCACCACCACTCGGGCGCACTGGCACACAGCGCGAGCACGCCGGTCGATACGCCAACAAAAACGTAGAAAACAAAACCACTGACGACCGCGCAGAAAAATCCAAAAGCTCCTAACAATATTCCAAATAGTCTGTGTGCAACGATGTTCATATTCCAAATGTCATTTTACATCCTTTCGATCTGGTCGTTGTCCGAATATTGTCATCAGCTAGTTGCCCGATGGCAATACGAGAAATAAGAAATTAAAAGCAGGGAGTAACCGCTACGAGGCCCAGACGGTCCGCAAGTACCCACTATCGATAGGACACCGCAACATAGTGATCTAGATTTTTTACGGTTTGGGACCTTCCCGTCGAACTGACGTTATGGGGAAGCGTGGCATAAAAACGTTATCAGCGCGGCGCATCAAATCGCGCGTCATCTATTCCAATGTTCTGTTTGATTTCAATTATCGTACGAGTCGTGCCGAAGTGATTGTCATCCAGAAAAGATGTTCGCACTATGAACGGAATCCACACTCCATCCACCGCGCGATAATCCTCGTAGTCGGTTTCTTCCAGATCAACACCCAACGTGATTTCCGTAAAGACGGCTCGCCGGACCAGTAATCCACTCTTCGTTTCAAAATACAACTTCTCATTCTTGTTTTCGGTTGATCGCGCGTCAACTACATAGACTTCCCTCTCGCCAAGTTTCTCCTTGCCGATTACTGACGCTTTCAAATATCGATCTTTTAGTTTGAGATCACCGTAGAGATCCGCTTGTTGCTTCACCCGCGACAACTCGGCAGCAGTCATCTCTCGTTGACCGCGCGGAGTTTTCGTCCAACCAACGGCGCCGTTGAAACCTTGATAGATAGTTCCATCAGGAGTCGTGATCGCCACCAAATATTTATCGGGAGCTTTCTGGAAAGTTTCAATCGTCCAGGTCTCAGCTCTATTCAAAATTGCTGCGTTCGGTGTGCCAGAGTTAATAAGCTTAGGACGGAGCAAAGTGACCTTAGTCGCCCTGGTTTTTATTTTGTCAATTGCAGCTCGCCCGCCCAGCGCCTGAGCATATCTGTCAAATACTACATCGATAGCTGGCAGTGGCTCGGCAGCTTTGGTTTCGCCGTCAGCGCGCGTGGTGTTGGTGAAAGCGCCTTGCCCAATCGGCGGCACTGCGACGGGTTTAGTTGATCCTCGATGACAAGTGTTGCAAGTGACGACCGGTTGACCACCGAAGTTCGCTTTGTTGATGTCGAAGACCATCTGGAGCATGCGACGCGCCGTTTGCTTCGCGGGCCGATCATCGAGCGAGTACTTTCCGTTTTCGGCCACGTGACAGTAGTCGCACCTTACGCCAAGCGAGCTCCGCATGAACTGCATAACCGGGAGAAGCTGCGATGATGGCAGTCCCTTTAACACTTGAATATTCTTTTGGACCTGTTCGACCGGCTTGTCTTCCTGCTGAGCGGAAACATCGATGGGCGTTTGGAGTATCGCAAAGCAGAGCAACACGAGTCCCGCGGCGACGCTGATGGTTAGTCTGACAGTTCTTAGGTTCATGGATTTTTCGCGCTGATGCGGCACGTCTCGTGCCAAGGTTAAGTATTTGATGATAAATGCCTCTGCGGTCATTTCTCACGTGGGCCCGATCGGTTTCGGGAAGCAGAAGTCACGAATTCGGACACCAGCGAGGCAATTGGATGCTCAATTGAACATCGACTCCATCGAGTCTTCGAGCCTAAGTAAGGGTTTAGTCCCGAGATTCGGTGATCAGCAGTAAGGTGAATAATACTCTAAGCACGAGAGGAGGCAGGGCATGAACTTTGCAGGTGTGCTGTGAATCCAGAGATTGCTTGTTAGGAAGACAATATGAAAAAGAATTCACTATTGCTTTGTCTCCTCTTGTTTTTTGTCACAACAAGGACGACACCTGGACACACACAGACCCAGAAGGGCTCGAGCGAACCGCGCACCTACGCTTTCGTGAATGTCACTATCGTTCCGATGGACAGCGAGCGGCTCATCAACAATCAGACGGTCGTTGTGCGAGATGAACGGATCGTTCGCATCGGACCTGCCGACAAAACGCAGATACCCGAAAACGCAACGCGCATCGACGGGACCGGAAAGTATCTCATGCCCGGTCTGGTCGACATGCACGTACACCTACGAGACTACGTGGATCCTGATATGGCCGCGCTGCTTCAACTCTACGTGGCTAACGGCGTGACTACCGTTCTCAATCTGTCCGGAATTCCTCGCCATCTGGCTCTGCGCGCAAAAACGGCCAACAGAGAACTACTGGGACCGACCATTTACACGAGCGGTCCATACATCTCTCGCACAACCGGGTCGAGCCCTACGCCGGAGGAGGTCGAGCAAGCGGTGATCGAGCAGAAGAATGCCGGATATGACTTGATCAAGATTCACGGCGATTTTACTCGAGAGGCCTATCACAGACTCTTTGTCGTTGCCCGGAGAGAAGGGAGACTTGTTATTGGACACGAGCCCCGTAATCTCGGTTACGAACCGATGATCGAAGAGAAACAGGACGCCGTCGCCCACGCCGAAGAATATATCTACGACAAGAACAGCAATACAAAAAAGCTCGATGAATTCGCCGCCGAAATCCCGGTTATGGCTCGCTCGACTGCGCAGGCGGGGACGTTTTTGGTCCCGAATCTCACGGGATACAAAAGCATCGGTCTTCAAGTGGTGGATCTCAATGCTGTGTTGAACAGGCCGGAGATGAAATACATGCCGCCTCGAACGGTAGAAGTTTGGAAAGAAGCAACGAACCCGTATATGCGATTCAAGGGCTTGAACATCGATCGCTTTTGGGCAAATTTCGCCAGCCTACAGAAACTGACTAAGGCATTTCGAGACGCGGGTGTGAGGCTGCTGGCTGGGACGGACGCGATGAACCCAAGCGTGGTACCCGGTTACTCGCTTCACGATGAATTGAGAGAATTGGTTGCTGCGGGTTTGACGCCTTATGAAGCATTAAGAACCGGAACGGCCAATCCAGCCGAGTTTTTGAAAGCCTCAAAAGAGTTTGGAACGGTTACCGAAGGAAAGCGCGCAGATCTCATACTGCTGGAGCGCAATCCACTGGAGGATGTGACCAACACCTCGCGCAGAATGGGTGTAATGATCAAAGGTCGTTGGTACTCACAATCTGAGCTTCAGAAGACAATAGAAGCGGCAGTGTCCTTGTCTCAATCACGCCAATAGCTCTTGCGATTTTGCGATTTGCAACAGTGCGGTACCGGGTACGCGAATTTGCGATTTTGCGATTTGCAACAGTGCGGTACCGGGTACGCGAATTTGCGATTTTGCGATTTGCAACAGTGCGGTACCGGGTACGCGAATTTGCGATTTGCAACAGTGCGATACCGGGTACGCAATTTTGCGATTTTGCGATTCGCAGTCACGCGTTGAAGATTCACAGGTTTCTATTGGAAAAACTGAATTGCTGTATTCGACTGCTAACGAATCGCAGATCGCAAGCCTGGGGGTGCGCGTCGTAGAAGTTATATCACAGCTTGAGCCATAAGAGGTTAGCTGATATCCTAGTAGTAGTTCAATACTAGGAGATAATGAATGACTTCTTCACGTGCCCGGCTTTGGCAGCAATTAACCAAACTCAGCCCGTTGTGTTCTGGTTCGCTTCACGAGCAATACCTTCCCTGCGGCAAATCGGCGTGCTCCTGTCACGATAAGGATAAGCCGAAGTTGCACGGCCCCTACTATCTGTGGGTTCGGCGCATTGGAGGCAAACAGGTAAATCGAACTCTAAAGCCAGGGGCTGAATTGGAGAGAGTACGCGAAGGCATCGCAAACTATCGGAAGATGCAGGCGCTGATAGGAGACCTGCTTACCCAGGAAGAAGCGTTAGTGCTAGAAGGTGAGCGGGCTTCGGTAGGTGAAGGTAAAAAAAACTTCAAGAGGAGATATCAGAGTCGGTGAGCGATGCCTTGGCCGAGTTGCGTTTGGATCCGCTCAACGACAAGGAACCGATCGACTGTGGCGCAGAGGAGGAGTTGCACCGACGAGTGGGACAACGAGCGGCGGCAGAATTGTTGGCGACGCGGTGGACAGAATCCGATGCGGTAGTTGAGACCAGCTGTCAACAATGTCACCGTAAGATGAAATCTACCGGAAGACGGGCCAAAAGGATTCGCACGCTGTGTGGACCGGTCAGCCTGGAGCGGAGAATCTATTATTGTTCAGAGTGCGGCCAGACAAGGGTTCCGCTAGACGAACGACTAGGGATTGTGGATACGGGAATAACACCAGGTCTGAGCCGGGTAATCTGCCGGTCGGCGCTTGAATTGCCGTACAGTCAGAGTCAGCAGTTGTTAAGTGATTCATTAGGATTCGAGCCTTGTTCGGCGCGTGAAACAGAGCGGATCGCTAATGAACACGGCCGTCGAATTGAACAGATGCGCAGCAAGGGGGAGTTAGGCCCGGGTGCAGACCGCGCTCTCAACAAGAAGGATCGATATTGTATGGCAATCGATGCAGGAATGATTCCGGGCTTACCCAATCCGGATACTCACCGTCTGGATTGGCACGATGTAAAACTGGCAGTGGTGTTTGATCCCAAAAAGATTGCCGAGCCCTTTTACGTGGCCGGTAGAGAGGACGCCGAGAAGTTTGGGAAACGACTATGGGCAGAGATGGAATTGCGTCGGATATATCCCGATAGGTTTCACCTAATTTTGGGTGATGGCGCAACTTGGATCTGGAATTTAGTAGAGTTGCACTTGCCTGGAGTGGCACAGCTGCTCGACTTCTATCATGCAGCTGAGCACTTGTATTCGACTGCTAGCCACTGTTGGCCAGAGTCGAAGGCGCTCGCGTGGTGGCAGCGACGCCTTGATCAGCTTAAGGAAGGACAACTGATCAAATTCTTTGGGTCATTGCAACGGCTGGCAAGAAAATATCCTGATGACGACACTGACGAAGGTCCTACTCGACTATTAAAGTACTTCCAAAGCAACCGCGCCAGACTAGACTACAAGTGGGCGATAGCCAACAATCTTCCGATCGGCTCCGGACCAGTAGAGTCCGCTATTAGCCACATCATCCAGCAGCGTCTTAAGCAGTCCGGAATGCGTTGGTCGGATCCTGGAGCACAATCGATTCTCGATCTCAGGACCCTTCACCGCAACGGAGATTTTGAACAATATTGGGAGTCGTTAGCTGCAAGGGCAGCCTAGCGAGTAACTTTGGCGTCGCGCACCCCAAGCCTACACCCGTTTGCAAATTCTCAATCCTTTTCTGTATAGTGCGTCGGCCAACAGAAAGTTCGATCGATTTCGCCAGCGTTGATGATGAATTAAGCGAAGCAATATCTTGTTTAACGATCCAATCGACGTTTTCTCTATCCAGTAACGAAAGGTAGATGATCGCTCCGCAGTTACGAGACCTCGCAACGGTCAGCGCAGCTCGAGATCTTTACCGGCATTGAAGGCAGCATAGACTCTACAAAGTCACGTGCGGTCTTCTCCTCTTTGCAAGATTTTTTTTGCCGCGACGACCTGGTACTCGCAACACCTCGTTCCCGACTATCTAACCGTGGGCTCGCGTGGATACGAGGTTTCCTCCCGACAAATTCGAACTGTTTCGTTTCTCCTAAGTCACACCTCTTTTCATACGACGAGAATGGAAGGGGGAATAATAATAGTCGCTCCTTAAGAGCCTCCACTCTCCCCTACTCGGGGGGTACGAAAGGAACGCAGAAGATGAAAAAAATAGTTGTTGGAATCTGTTGTGCGGTGCTGATGGCGCTGATAGCTTCGACGTACGCGGCAAAAAAATCCGTTCAGAGCCAACGTCCTGCGGATATGCTCAACCCATCAGAGATCAGCCTCGCTTACGATCTTTCAGTCGAAGAGATGACGGTGCAGTCGGACGTCATCGCAATAGGAAGTTGTCTCAGTACCCAAAGCGTTTGGGTAGACCGCTCTCTGGTCACTTTGGCCAACATATCAGTTCAGGAAGTTCTGAAGGGTGACGATTCCTCGAGCATTACCGTCGCTCTTCCCGGGGGCATTGACGTCAACCGCAAGATCCCCGTCGCAATGACATACCCCGGCGCTCCTCGCATTTCGCCTGATGAAAAGGTCTTTCTCTTCCTCACTCGCGACGACCAGGTAACAGGCGGATATACCATAGCGGGATTCTCGCAGGGTAAGTTCTCCATCCACACGAATGAAGCGGGCCAGGAAATAGCTTCGCGCGACCTGAGCGAAACGGCGCTGAAGGGCAAGAACGAAATCCGTCGCGGCAAGATGAGTGAAACCTCACTATCCGCATTGAAGGATCAGGTCCTGCGCCAGTTGCGAACGCGGTAGCGACGTCCGTTCGCTTCCCAACCGCTTAACACGAAGACCGAATGATTCAGGCGGCTTCCGTATTGACCGGTAGGCCTGCCCCCAAAGGAGAACTGATGAAAAGAAAGTTTGCTACGCTATGCATCGCTCTATCCATAATACTCGGAGTAGCCGGTACGACTCGCGCGGGCGGCGCGCTCGAAAGCATTGACATTACAAACGCACCACCTTCCCCGATTCCCGGCCATTTGCTGGCTCGCGTGATCGGTATCAGGTGGGATGCCCGCTGCATTCCCGTCCAGTACCGCATGAACAACACGCTCGATCCGATACCTAATCCGCTCGGCCCGGCTTTCCTATCGGTGGCTGGTGCCACGACGGCGTTGGAGGCATCGTTCGCGCAGTGGAACTCGATACCTACATCGTATATCGAGAGCCACATCGTCGGCACGACCGGCAACCTCGGTCTGGTCGGCTTCAATATGATCAACGAGCTTTCGTTCCGAACATCAGCCGGCTTCAATGCCATCGCTTCTTCCCCCTCGACGAATCTCATTCAAGACACAACGCTTGTAAATGGAGATGACATTGACGGTGATGGCGACTCCGATGTGTCGAGCGCAATCACCACCGCAACCGATGTTGACGGAGACGGCGACATCGAGTTCCCCGCTGGTTTCTACAAAGCCGGGACCATTCTTGATAACGATGTTCAGTTCAATACCAAAGTAAGCAACGGCTTTCGTTTTACGGTCGATGACGCGCAGGCGGACGCCGTTACCCGCTCTGTTGACCTCATGTGCACAGCGGTGCACGAGTTCGGACATTCATTCGGACTCTCGCACGTGCTCAACAATCAGGACAGCGCTACGGATGGCAACGGCTCGACGATGTTTCCGTTTATCGACACCGGCGACCCTGTTTCAGAACTGTCTCAACGCTCGCCCGCTAGCGATGACATCGCATTTGCCTCCTACTTTTATCAGGAAGGCTCGGCTGCATCGGGCCCGGCTGCACTGCAAACTGGCGATGTGTCTTTCAATAGCAAGTACGGTCTGATCACCGGTGAGCTGCGACACGGCGTTTTGAACCAGCCCATCGCGGGCAGCAGTGTTTTCGCCATCAATCGCAAGACGAATACTGTTGCCGCCAGCGCCTTCACCGGGACTACAAACCTGTCGTTCAACCCGGTTAACGGCGGTCTGTTCTTCGTACCCACCGTCGCCGATGCCATTCCGAACGGTAATTTCGTCATCCCAGTGCTCAAGGGAAGCTACTCGGTTGGGGTGGAGGCCACTGACGGATCGCCGGTAGCGGCGGCGAATATCAGTTTCACTTGCCAGATCGGCAACTTCTTTGGTCAGCAGAATTTTCTCGAAGAGTTCTACAACACCGACGAAGAAGCAGCCATTGAGCGCAAGCCCGGCGACGCCAAGAATGTGGACGTGACTGCCGGACTAACCCATAGCGGCGTCAATATCATCACCAATGACGTCTTCAATCTCAGCCCGTTCGGCGCGCGCACTAACATAGGGTTCATCAACCCACCCGCCGGCGGATTCATCTATGCAGTTGCTTATCCAGCTTCAACCATCAGCGCTATCAATCCTGATGGCCCGATCGCGATCACCGAAGGTCTGTTCGATACAACCGTTGTAGACGCTTCTGTTCCAGTGGTGTTCGCGCAAGCCCTTTTGACGACCGGCGTGATCAACCCGGATGGAACCGCGACGATAGACCTTGCCCACCCAATTGATCAGGCCAGCGGCTTCGTCGGTCAGGACACTGACTTCGCTCCGTTCTTCTTCAAGAACTCGCACGTGATCGGCAAGAAGGTTCGTGACGGCATCAACGCCGGTACGATTCAGAATCTGTTCCTCGTGCTTCAGATCGATAACACCAGGCCGTTCCCCGGCGTGAGCAATCAACCTGCGCTCATCGGCCTTAGCACGCAAGCGCCCATTCTTGGCCGGTCGTTCTTGTCCACCAACGGAGGAGCCACGTTCACCCGTAGAAACGATATCAATTTCCGTTTCTCGCTAATCATCTCTCAACTTCCTCCGGAGGAGTAAAAGGCAACGGCCAATCGGCGGGCTCACCGCTGAAAGTCAGACCGTGGAGGCGCGAACGCAAAGAATCATGCTGTTCGCGCCTTCGCAGCTTACGCGAGATAAAATACCGGCAAGCCAGACGAATGGTCAGTTGTCAGTCGCTTCGCATTGACCTTCAACGCTCTCGAAATATTCGAACTAGGTCATTCGACGTTCGTGATAAGAATTATTCACGATATTTGATAAAGCAGTCACAAGATTTACAAAATCCGTCTGCGTAGTTCGTAGCTCACAATGTGACCTCGCGAACAACAAAGAGATTTTGACTACAATCACGGATTGCGATATTAACGCTCTACAATTTTAGTCACTGGAGATGACGATCTATGCAAACCCTTCTCCCGGATTTGCGCTTCGCCGCGCGTCTTCTGTTCAGGCAGCCTGCGTTTACGCTAATCGCGATCATCACGCTCGCTGTAGGTATCGGGGCGAACACGGCGATTTTCAGCGTGGTTCACGCGGTGCTGATTAAGTCTTTGCCTTATCCGGAAGCGGATCGACTAGTGTTTCTCAACGAGCGCAGCGATGAAGTCCCATCTCGATGGATCTCCTATCCGAATTTCTTAGAGTGGCGTTCGCGCAGCCGATCATTCGAGGCGATGTCTACGATCAGAGGCTGGCAACCGACTCTGACCGGTGAGGGAGAGGCCCAGCCGCTCAACGCCAGGATGGTAACCGGCGATTTCTTTCGGATAATGAGCGTAGAGCCGGCGATCGGTCGTGACTTTAACCCAGAACAAGATGTTTATGGCGCTTCGCTGGTGACAATCCTGAGTAATACTTTCTGGCGCACACGTTTTGGCGGTGATACCAAGATCGTTGGCAACACCATAACTCTAGGCAACAAGCCCTTCACTGTCGTAGGAATTCTGCCTGAGTCCTTTCAGTATCAAGGTCGACCGGATCTTTGGATCCTTACCGAGCAGTATGCCGTACCTGGTGGACCATGGTTCGTCGAACGCGATAGCAGAACCGCCGGCAACGTCGTAGCTCGACTGAAGCCAAACGTCTCAATTGAACAAGCACGCGCCGAGATGAAGTCGATAGAGCAGCAGTTGATCGAGCAGTATCCAATGCAAAACGCAGGAAACACGATCCGGTTGGTCACGCTGCAGGAGAACATTGTCGGAGATACACGTTCATCGCTACTGCTGTTGTTCGGGGCAGTCGGGCTGGTGCTTCTGATTTCATGTGCGAACGTCGCCAATCTATTGCTGGCTCGTGCAGCAACAAGACAACGAGAGTTTGCGATCCGCTCGGCGTTGGGCGCGAGTCGTCGTCAGGTGCTGCGTCAACTCCTGGTAGAAAGTTCGTTGCTCGGCCTAACCGGCGGGATTGCCGGGTTGCTCCTGGCGATGTGGGGCGTGGATCTGCTGGTGAAGTTTGCGCCGCGGAATTTGCCGCGCATGGACACCGTAAGCATCAGCTGGTCGGTGCTTGCATTCACGATGATCTTATCGTTGATGACCGGCATCGTCTGCGGCGTGGTACCTGCCTGGCAGAGTACCAAAGCCGATATGCAGGAGACGCTGAAGGAAACGGCCAGGAGTTCCAGTGACGCGCGCGCAGGTCGACTGAGGAACATTTATGTAGTTGCAGAAGTCGCGCTAGCGCTGGTGCTGTTAGTGAGCGCGGGATTGCTGATCAAGAGTCTAGTGCGATTGTTATCGTCCGACGCGGGTTTCGATCCAAGAGGGGTGCTCGCGATGAATGTGCAGCCGCGTGACGTTTATCCAGCGGTTCCGAACCGGCGACAGTTTTATTCAGAGCTCCTGCAAAGGGTAAACGGCCTGCCCGGTGTCGAAGCGTCCAGTATCTTAAATGATGATCTTCCCGGTCTCGAACCCGGTTGGCAGAACGACATCAACCCTGAAGTCGACGGCCGCTATCAGAAGATAAACCCCGGTGAGCTGATAAATGTCGATTGGGGAATTGTAACCGGCGATTACTTTAAGACAATGGGAATTCAGCTCAAACAGGGCCGATCATTCACCGCACAGGAAAGCCTCGAGGGAGGACCCGTCGTCGTGATAGACGAGCAACTGGCGCGGAGATTCTGGCCCGAAGGCCGCGCGATCGGGAACCACATCAAATACGACAATACCGGACCACAGGAGATCATCGGCGTAGTCGGCAACGTACACAACTACGGGAGTGAGAGTCTAGGCCGAATAAAAATGTACACTCCCTTTGGCCGCTTTCCATTGCAGAGTGCGACATTGTCGGTGCGTGCGTCGGGGATTGGCCCTCTGGCTTTGGTTGAAGAAATCAAAGAAACCGTGAGGTCGATCAATCCCAATGTTCCGATATATGGAATAGAGACGCTCGAAGAAGAACTCGCTCAGCACATTGCGCCGAGACGATTCAACACCTGGCTGCTGGGCGCGTTGGCTGGAGTTTCAACGTTGCTCGCGGCTGTAGGGCTGTACGGCGTGATGTCGTACGCGGTTAACCAGCGAACAAAGGAGATTGGAATCAGGATCGCGTTAGGCGCTGACGCTAGTCACGTGATGAAGCTGGTGATCGGCCGCGGAATTGTGTTGGTGATGCTTGGCGTAGCGTTGGGATTAGGAGGCTCATTTGCGGCGACACGGTTGCTATCGGGCTTGATGTTTTCGGTGAGCGTCACAGATCCGCTGATATTCATTGCGGTCCCGATATTGTTGATAGGAGTGGCTCTGGGAGCCTGTTTGGGTCCAGCCCGCCGAGCGACTAGAGTTGACCCGATAGAGGCGCTGCGAAATGAATAAAGGGATCGGCCCGGAAAGAGAAATACCAGAGACTGAGTTGTGGGTATTGCGAAGATCGAGATCATTTACGAATCGCTCGTAGGTTGAAATTAAAGAACCCACAACTGAAGTTGTGGGTATTGTCGAAGTTGTGGGTATCGGTTCTCCGAGCCTCGAGAGTAACGATGATCACACGCCGCGAATTCATCGCTAACCTGTCCGCCGCCGCTGGCGTCGCTAGCGTTGCGAACACTGGAATCCTCGCAGCAGCCACACAAACTCACACTGTTCCGCGACAACACGGAGTCGTTCAAACCGTTCTTGGACCCATATCCGCATCCAAGCTTGGGGTTACTCTTCCTCACGAACACATCTATCCGAGTTCCGCCGGTTTCGTGCAAGTGTGGCCGGAGTTCTTCGGCGGGCGGGCGAACTTCATCACCAAGGCCGTCGATAAGCTCAAAGCCTTAAAAGACGAAGGCGGCGTGAACACCATCGTTGACTGCACCACTGCTGACGTCGGCCGCGACATCCGCCTTCTCGAGGAGGTGTCCCGGAAATCCGGAATCCAAATCGTCGCCTGCACCGGGCATTGGCTCGTCCCTTCTCTTTCAATGCAGGCACGCACCGCGGATGAGCTCGCGGAATTCTTCGCGTTGGAAATCGAGCGCGGGATTGAGGGCACGGGCATCAAACCGGGCGTCATCAAGGTCGCCACCGATCACGAAGGTGTTACTCCGTTTCTGGAAAAGGCTCTGCGCGCGGCGGCTCGAGCCAGCAAAGCCACCGGGGTCCCGGTAACAACGCATACCAACGCCGCCGATCGCATCGGCGAGAAACAAGCCGACATATTCGAGCAGGAAGGTTTGAGTCCGGCCAGCGTCTGTTTGGGCCACTGCGATGATTCAACCGATATAAGCTATCTCACAGGGCTCGTAAAACGCGGATACACTATTGGCATGGATCACATAAGTTGGGGCACCCGAGGTGAAAAGTTTTTGACGTGGCAGCAGCGGGCGGAGACCATCAAGAAACTCGTCGATGCTGGCTTCGGTGACAAGATCTTTATGTCTCACGACTGGTACTTCGGGACGTCGCTTGCTCCCAAGGGAGCGATGGACGCCTTGGATAAGATGAATCCGGATGGTATGTTGCTCATCAGCCGAAAGGCGATTCCTTATTTGAAACAGCTCGGAGTTACGGAGCAGCAGATTCGCGCGATTAATGTTGAGAATCCGCGGCGGTTTTTTGGTTGAACCCTACATCGATCGAGCCGTGTTTCGAGACAGTCTCGAAACTTCAAGAACCGTCTGCAAAGAAGAGCAGGAATTATGAACGTGGTGGTTTCGATGCATATAAGACGCTCGTTGCTTTCCTCAGTTTTTATTTTACTTACGTCCGCGAGTGGGCTTCCTTCGCAGCTTACAAAAGATTTAAACGATCTTCGGACGCTCGAGCGTTTGAATGTTGGCTATGAATTGCCTATCGAGATAGTCGCGTTTATCAACCACAATAAACCTGGTAGCTGGATGCGAAACTTCGAGCTCGAGATCAAAAACATCTCACCAAAACCGATCTATGGTGTTTTCTTTGACCTTTCGATGCCTGACGACAAGGGTCCCTCGGGTTCTCCGGTAGCAGTTAGTCTGTCGTATGGCCGTCCCGATCTAGTCCATCCGAGTCAACTCCCAATAGACAACGACAAACACCTTGAACCCGGAGAGTCGGCGACGATCAGTGTATCGGAACCGTGGTGCGGCGGATATGAAGCTCACATCGCCTCTGCCAATGTGTCAGAGGAGGCGATGCTCAGATTACGTCTGTTTGTTGTTGCAATAAATTTTGGTGACGGCAGTGGATTCATAAACTGCGGAGCGCCATTCCCCAGATCGTTCCAAGAGTACCGGCCTCACCATTTTGTGAGAATGGCGATTCATAGCAAATGACTCGCCTCGTAAACGACCATTCGTGTGCGGACCCAGGGCTCGCGGACTCACCCTGGGCTACACTCTGTCGCCCGCGAGTACGCGGGCTCGTATCCTGAGACGCGTGCGGACCCAGGGCTCGCGGACTCGCCCTGGGCTACACTCCGTCGCCCGCGAGTACGCGGGCTCGTATCCTGAGTCGTCGCGGACCCTGGGCTCGCGGACCCGCCCTGGGCTACACTTCGTCGCCCGCGAGCTCACGGGCTCGAGTCCCGATGCGCGCGCGTACCCTGCGCTCGTGTCTCTAATGCGAGGCGCTGAATCCCATATCGCCCTTCCAATCAGCAATTTACCGTTCCACTTGCTTACCGAGAGGAGTGTTGATACTATTTCACCTCGGTTATCGAGAGGAGACGATATGAGCAAGCCATCTGATCTGGTTCAAGGGACTCTGGGTCTGCTGATTATGAAAATACTCGCGCTCGAACCGCTTCACGGCTGGGCCATCAGCCAACGTCTGAAGCAGGTCTCCGGCGATGTCCTGCAGGTCAGCGACGGATCTCTTTATCCCGCCTTGCACAAACTCGAGCAGGAAGGCTGGATTCAAGCCGAATGGAAGCCCAGCGAAAACAATCGGCGTGCAAAGTACTACTCTGTGACTCCACTCGGTAAACAGGAACTCGAAAACGAAGCGAACAATTGGAGGCGACTGTCCGCTGCAATCTCACTGGTTGTTGAATTGAGAGGAGCCTGACATGCGAATAAGACGACTCTTTTATACCTTGCCGCTTCGACTACGGTCGCTCTTCCGCCGCAGAAACGTAGAACAGGAACTCGATGAGGAATTGCGTTATCACCTCGACCGCGAAATTGAAAGCAATCTCGCAAAGGGTATCAGCGTCGATGAAGCGCGATTTGCTGCGCTTAGGTCGATGGGTGGCATCGAACAACAGAAAGAAATGTGTCGCGATACCCGCCGAGTAAGTTTTATTGAAGATTTGATAAAGGACTTGCGTTACGGGTTTCGCGTCCTTGCAAAGAGTCCGGTCTTTACGGGCGTCGCAATTCTGACTCTGGCGCTCGGTGTGGGCGCGAACACCGCAATATTTTCGGTAGTCAACGAGCTTCTAATTCGGCCACTACCTTTCAGAAACGCCGATCGAGTCGCCATGATTTGGGAGGTTAGTCCCGAAGGCCACCACCAGAACACAACGTCGCGCGCGAACTTCAGGAGCTGGCGCGAACAGAACACCGCGTTCGAGGAGATGTCCGCGTTCTCCGACCAGCGCCTGACATTGTCTGGCGACGGCGAACCGGAGGAAGTCTCGGTTCAACTCGCTACTCCGGAACTGTTTCCGATACTCGGAGTGAATGCTCTGATCGGTCGAACGTTGAACCAGGATGATGGCCGCGCCAAAAGCCCAGGAGTCGTCATCGGGTACGCACTCTGGCAACGTCGTTTTGGCGGTGATCCTCAGATTCTCGGCAAACCGGTAGTCCTCAACGGCACTCCTTTGAACGTCGTCGGTGTAATGCCCGCCGGTTTTGAGTGGCACATCAGAAGTCGATCCGGAACCGGCAAGCCCGCGGAGATGTGGGCAATCCTGACTATGCCGACTGAGGGACCCTCTCTGCTTGGCCGGTTTCTCTCGGTAGTCGGGTTGCTGAAGCCCGGTGCAACTGTGGAACAGGCGAACTCCGAGCTAAAAGTCATTGAGTCTCGAATCGCCGATGCGTCGCCTCAATATAATAAAGGATACGGCGTGGAGGTATTGCCGCTCCGCGAGCAATTCGTCGGCAACGTCAGGCCTGCGCTGCTGGTTCTTCTCGGCGCGGTTGGATTTGTACTGTTAATCGCTTGCGCAAACGTCGCGAATCTTATGCTCTCACGTGCGGCGGCTCGACAGAAAGAGATGGCGTTGCGTGCTGCGCTCGGCGCCAGCCGGTTTCGCATAGTTCGACAATTGCTCACAGAGAGTCTGCTTCTTGCGTTTCTCGGCACGATAGTCGGACTTGGTTTCGCGTGGTGGGGCATAAAGGCGCTCGTGGCAATCAGCCCGTCAGACCTGGTGAATCTGAAGGGAGTAGGAATCAATTTGACGGTGCTGGCTTGGACTCTTGTCGTATCGATTGCTTCGGGGATCATCTTTGGTTTAGCGCCGGCGCTTGAGGGCGCACGGCTGAACCTCAATGATGCGCTGAAAGAAGGCGGCAAAGGGGACGCTGGACATGGTGGGCGCAGCAGGCGGCTTCGAAGTGTTCTGGTCGTTGTCGAAGTGGCGCTCGCGCTGGTACTACTGGTCAGCGCGGGATTGTTAATCAAGAGTTTCACTCGAATGCGAAACATCGATACCGGCTTCGATGCTAAGAATGTATTAACGATGGTTCTGCCACTTTCAGGACCCAAATATCAACAAGACAAACCGGTCGTTGATTATTTCCGCGAGGCAACTGAACGGATCACCGCTCTACCAGGTGTGAAGACCGCAGGCGTGGTCAACTATTTGCCGTTATACGGCGGATTAGGGTGTTCCACCGGTTTCACAGTCGTCGGACAACCGGAATTGCCGCCGGGCGAGGGACCTGTCTGCAATGTGCGAGTCTGCGATGCCGGATATTTTGATTCGATGCGCATTCCGCTGCAACGCGGGCGAGTGTTCAATAACGTCGAAGGCTCGGAAGTGAAGCACGTCGCAATCATCAGCGAGTCGTTGGCTAAACAGTATTTCCCGAGTGAGGAACCCATCGGCAAAGTAATCGATGTTGGAATGTTCGATAAGCCGAATCCGACTGAGATCATCGGGATCGTGGGCGATGTGAGATATGACAGCCTGATCAATCTGCCCGAGCCGACGGTTTACTTTCCGATGCCGGAGTTGACTTACTCGTTTATGACTCTTGCAATCCGAACCACTGGCAATCCCGCGTCGATAGCTCCATCGGTGCGGAATGTGCTTCACGAAATGGATTCGACGCAGCCGGTTTCCGATGTACGGACCCTGGAGCAGGTAATGGGAACTACATTAGCGCGGTCGCAATTCATCACATTGCTGCTCGGTTTGTTTGCCGGAATGGCGATGCTGTTGTCGGCTGTAGGGATCTTTGGTGTGATGAATTATTCGGTGACACTGCGGACGCGCGAGATTGGGATAATGGTGGCGTTAGGCGCACAACCTGGTCAGGTTCAGAAAATGATTCTGAGACAAGGGCTGCTGCTGACGACAATCGGTGTTGGGATTGGCCTCGCTGCGGCCGTCGCCTTGACGCGGCTATTGTCAGGATTGTTGTTTGGCGTCGAAGCGACGGACCCGATTACGTTTGGAGTTATAGTTGTGCTCTTGACGGCTGTGTCGATGATTGCGTGCTATCTACCGGCGCTTCGAGCGACCAGAGTTGACCCGCTGATCGCGTTGCGATTCGAGTGAACATTCTTGTCGTACGTCAGGGGTGTGACATTGGTGTTCGAGTAATTTCGTTAACCACTCGACGAACCCTTTTCGCTTTATGACTGCACCTGCAGCCCGGATGGTTGACCTTCATCCCGTGTGGCGGCCGTTGTCTTCTTCCTCAAAATGGCCGCCGAAATCAGGGTAACGATCAAGCCGATCGGAAACGGCTCAACAAACGTTATGGCGGCGTTGATGAAGGGATTGTCATACATCGCTTTGAAACTCTTCATCTGCGCGGAAGTTGCGTCGATTACCTGCTGGGTTGCGCCAGACGCCCTTGCCTTCTCAACCATGTAATTCCCGTATTTGTCAGCAAAATCCGGCATGAATTTGAAATAGAGGATCTCCCAGGCCACTACATAGCAAATACACACCACAAGGGTAATTAGAATTCCTACTGCGAAGGCTCGGCCAAATGTTATCCCTCCTCCGCCCACATTTTCGCGATAGGAGCGAATCCCAAAGAATACAAGCAGAAACGCGAGGATCATCGTCGTGTAACCAACGATTTCCCCTCTGTCAAAACCTATCTTATCCATGAATGGCATCGTGGCGTACATCATCGCTGCCATAATGGCGCCGCCGATTAGCCCGAAGGTCCATACAGTCCTTTTCATCTGATCGTCTCTCCTTCGCAAAATGTTTCGTCTTCGAGTCGGAACAGTAGATGTAGACGCACTTTTTGTCGTCATACTTTCGGATGATTTCGCGGAATCAGGCAAAAATAATACTTTTGTTTGATCGAATTGACGGCAGGGGAAGCTCAAGCGGGGAACCCTTTGGCTCGCCCGAAGTTGAGTTCCGCTTACGGAATGAGACCCAGCTCTTTGCCCCGCTGGACTGCCTGTGTTCGTCGCTTGGCGCTGAGTTTATCGAACAGTCTGCTGGAATGGGTCTTGACGGTGTTCTCGCTAACGAAAAGCTTTTCAGCGATCTCACGGTTACTCAAACCGTGCGCGATTAACCCGAGTATTTCCAATTCGCGTTTGGTTATCGCCAGCTCTTGCAGCCGTTTTTCGTTCAGGGCAAACGGGGTCGCAACCGGGACCGGGACTTCTCTTTCGACTATCAGTTCTCGTTCGACAATTAGCTCCCTTTCGACAATGACCTGCTCTTTACGAGTAAGCCTGAGCCCGAGCCAAATGCCCACCGCGGAGAAGATCAGCGCGGTCAAACCGCCGTAAATCTCAATCGAGTGTTCCACTACGATAAAACGATATTCAATAACCTTGAGCGCCGCGATCAGTAGCCCGCCACAAAGCCCGTAGATGAGACCGTAAATAAGAATCTGTTTGTTCACGCGATGCCGTTTTCAGTAGCGGTTGTTCTTCGATTGTCCTTGGTATTCATCTTTTGGCTCCGATTATTGCTTCAAACTCGTGCTTGATTCTTACCAACCTCTCGCGCAAGTAGTTTGCATCTACAGGAACGCGATTCGAGTCCTTACGTTGTTCACTTTCCTGGATCCTACTCTTAATGTCGCCAAGCGGCGAAAGCCCCCGGTTCCTTGCCTCGTACAACCCACCCTTTAAGTGCTCATACAAACTGCCGATCGTTTTGTCGTCGAAAGACGGATACTTCTCCTTCAACAGCTCGATCGCCGATTGTTTGTCTATAGCTTCAGGGATTACCCAAAGTTGAGATTCGAGTCTTTCGAAGGCTGCTCGCATCCCAGCATCATCAGCTTCCAGAGCCTGTTCAACCATCCGTAACACGTGCGGAGCTTGTATTCTTTGCCCCTGTTCATTCACCAGGAATCCGGTCGCAAGTTTGACGTCTCCTTCGAAGCTTCCATCATCAAATATTACAACTGGAATTGAGATCCCGTTTTTTTCTGCGTTCGAATTAGAAATCAGTATTTCTTCGGAAGTAGCTCCCGCCGCAAAAGGAGGATGTATGTTCCGTAAGCCCATGCCACTTGAGCCGTATTCGTGGATTACTAAAATGGTATAAGCGACGATATTCTTGCTCGAGTTGTTTTTAACCCACATATAATAACGGTCAAGTGACCTTTCCAACCGGACAACTTCCAGCGATTTCGTGTTGTTAATGACTCGAGGTTCCTGGTCAGGTTGAATGACAACCGGTCTGGCGTCGATCACCCTCATTTCGAAGGGCTCTATACCAAACTGCGCAAGCTCCATTAAGCGCGCGGATTCCCCTTCACGAATCAACAAAGAACCAGCCACTTTCTCTTTCTTGTCTTTCCACCATTCCTGATTTGATAAATCATTGTAGATGATGGAGAGCCTGACTCTGACTGCATTGCCTTCTCCATTGGCCCAGACATCTATCGCGGTAAAGTCGCCGGCCAGCTTCGGATCATTGATTGATAGTTGTTTACGGTTAATAAGTGTTGAGCTGCCCCCATCGTTGTACACTGTAAGGAGAAAAGGAGATTCCGAACCGTTGGTCAGGATAACTTCTAATCCAACTTCAGGCCGCGGTAATCTCCTTTGTTGGGCGGACGTCGTTACCGAATCGAACGCGCTAATAAAGAGGGCTAATTGACCGATAAACAACGCTGAGATGAAAGAGATTCGCCGACTCGAAAATATCCTTTGAGGTATCACTTTGCGTCCTCCTCTGGTTACGTTACCACTGGGTTTGGTAAACATTCCCTCGCAAGCACGACACGCTACAATTATTTAACTTAGCGTACGCCTCATTTGCCAGCTAACTCAACCTTGAGAATTCAGAATTGACAGTTTGAAGGGCGCCGCGACCATTGGAAGCGCGGCTCTATGTGGGTTTGCTCTTGGAGCGTAGTTTATGCGACTGACAGAGCGCCAGCCGTTAACGCAAAGTTGCAATTCTTCGACGCTGATCGCGCTTCGGTGAAAGAGGAATAGTTTAGCCGAGCCAGCTGCGCCAGAGCTTCTTATTCGATAGTCCTACAATCCAAAGCGCCGCCGATATCTCGCATGCGAACGATTTAGCATGAGGGCGGGCGCACTCCAAAAGTTTGAGGCTTCTTCTTCCGGCCTTGTAAAACGAAATTCCCTTCTCGCCTATTTCCGTGATTGGCAGACCGCGGAATCCGGATGATCGACGCACATTAACTTTTTCAATACGAAGATCTCGTCTCTCAACGACCTCATCGCTGAAAGCTCCTTCTTCAACTCATCGTTTTCAATTTTCAAATCTTTGATCGCCTGAAGCATCAACAAAGGCAATTTGGCATAGCGCACAACCTTGTATCCGTGTTGATCTTCGCCAACCAATTCAGGCATCACCCTCTCTACCTCCTGAGCTATGAGTCCGAAGGATTGAGATGAGCCGAAATGTTTTTCCGGAAATTGTTCCGTCCTCCAATAGAAGTGAACGGGTTGAAGCCGTATGAGCTTTTCGAGGACGTTTGAGAATGGTGTTACGTCTCGTTTCAATCGCGCATCCGACGAACAGGATCCGGCGATCACCGTTCCGTCGGCGTCCTTGACGCAGCCCGTACTGCCGGTGCCGACTCGGATGTCGCCAATAACCTGCAATTGGTCATTGGGGGAATTAGTACCGATACCTACAGAGCCTGAGCTGTTTATCGACATTTGCGTGTTATTGCCACCGGTTCGGAACTGGAGACCGTCTGGCGATCCGACACTGTTGAAGACTATGCCGGCCACAGAACCTCCGCCGGTGGGCTTACCAAACAGAATACCGGTCTGAACCGCATCGGTTCCGAGTATGTTTACAAAATGCCCTGTGTTTCGCTCGACGATCATCGACGCATTGGCGTTCGGTGCTGCGCCCGACGATCCTGAGGCAACATGCAGCGAGGTCGCCGGAGTGGTAGTTCCGATGCCTACGTTTGGACTAATGGATGCGCCGTTCACTCCGGCGATCGCGCCGAGCACGAGCGAATTGCTTTGATCAACTCTCGCGCGGTATCCGATTGCGGTGGCGTTACTCACATTTGCCAGCGCTCTGGACGTGCTGCCCAGGAGTGTATTTCCGTTGCCAGTGGAGTTTGTGGATGTGAAGCCGGTGTCTGCCCCGACCATGCTATTGTTAGAACCAGACTGATTCGCAGTGCCGGAATCGGAGCCGAAGAATGAGTTTTCAATTCCGGTAGAATTGACTTTCCCAGACGACTCGCCAAAAAATGCATTTCGATCTCCGCTCGTATTTCCAGAACCGGCCGAGTCGCCGAAAAATGAGTTAAGATTTGCGGTGTTGTTTTCGCCAGCCCTGCTGCCGAAAAAGGAGTTGTTACTCCCGGTGGTATTTGCCAGGCCGGTGAAAAAACCGAAGAACGAATTGAACATGCCAAGGGTGTTGTCCCGGCCCGCCTTTAATCCAAAGAACGAATTGAACTTGCCCTCAAAGGTAAAGATAGAGGGATTTGGCGTAGTGTTAATCCCTGCGTTGTCGCCGGCGAAAGTGTTCGATGCGGTCGGTATTCCACTTCCCTCGTATGGACCATTTGCACTGAATATTCTCACGCCGCCGACGCTGTAATGAGTAGTGACATTAACAATGGGTGCCGAGAGCATTCCGCCGGCGGTTCCATTCCCGGAGATGTTGAAATTACTGCTCGCCTGCGGGCCCGTGCCGTTTTGGATGTAGCTCGCACTCCCCGCCGGCACGCTCGCCACATTAATCGTTCCGGTGACTTGCGAACCTTGCACACTTTGAATTTGGTTGCTGGTCACGCAATTCACACACGTGACTGACAAGCCATCAGCCGAAGCCGCATTCAAAGTCTTCAGCGCGTATGGAGTCGCATTGATTGGCTGCCGCGGTCCGAGCGTTGCGAATACGCCGCCACTAGTTTGCTTGACGCGGATCTCCAGAAACCTATCCGCACCGTTGAAGCAACTCGCGCAGACGCCAAAATCGAGCGAGACAGTAAAGACTCCGTTGGCCACCACGACGTTGAGCCTTTGTAGCGTTCCTCCCTGCTGAGTCCCAGTGCCGACGGTCGCGGTATCAAAGAGCCTTAACTCGAAATCATAGTTTCCGCTGGCCGGCGACCCGCCATCCGCGAGCTTGCCTTGATAGGTGAAGGCGGTTCCCTGTCCAAACGATACGCCGAGCAATAGATGCATCAGGAATAAGATAACGGTTGAATTTCTAATCGTGAGCCTTGTCATCCTCAAACCTCTTTCTTGCCCTTTAAGTCCATACCCGCCGGTGCAAGTCAATCACAAGATTCGTAGTACTGCGCCTCGCCCGAACTCAATTTGTCTGTGTGTTCGTTAGTCTGCTCAAGAGGCTAACCGGACATATGAGCGTCAAGCCGTCCTGCGTTTCGGCGAAGTGAATGCAGCCTTCCTCGATCCAACGATGAATGGCTCTGGAACTGACGCCGCAGAGTTTGATCGCTTCATCTAATGCGATAAGAACAACGCTCGACGGGCATTTGAGACACGACGCAACGGCGGTGCATCTTCTAACGCTATGAATGGTTAACACCTGCCTCGCCACGACTGTAGTTCTGACTCGACGTTTTATTCTCACGCAGTCTTGCCTCGCGCATTAACTCGTGTTCGCAAATAACCCCGTTGCCGGTATCCACGGCTTTCCATATAATCAGACCCGCAAACCGGCGCTCTCCGTCTGACTCTCGAATAACGAGCCAAATACGTTCGGGATCGTACGATAAGAGCTACTGCAAGTCTTTCTGAAAACCTTAAGAAAACCTGAAGTTTCTGCTCGCGCCAAAAAAGCCTTATGCAATCAGAGAAAAGGCGTTCTTACGAATTTGGTCCCTTTCTACTGGATGAGAGCGAGCGTCAGTTGTACCGAGATCGACAACCTATCGCCCTGGAACCAAAAGTCCTCGACACGCTCCTGATTCTTATCGAGAACAAGGGCCGGCTGGTCTTTAAGGAAGAGATCATGCGGCGGGTGTGGCCGGATAGTTTTGTTGAAGAAGTAAATCTCAACCGAAACATCTCGATGCTAAGAAAAGCTCTTGGCGAGAGGGCAAGCGAGCCAGTCTATATTGAAACCGTTCCGAAGCGCGGTTATCGATTTTCCGCGGATGTCGCCCAAATAGAATATGACGAGACCTCGGTAATTCTCGAAAAACGTTATTCCGCAGAAATAATCACCGAAGAAGAGATTTCGAGTTCGGAAACGCCCGAGCAACCCGGCTTTCATACTTCGCAGATTGCCTTCAATCGTCGAGGCTATCGGTTGTCACCGGCTCTTCTGGCAATCTCGGCGGCACTCGCAATCGCGCTCATCGCCGCGATCCTTTTCTTGTTAAGCACCGGCGGAAGCGCACGGAAAGACGCGCACTCAACCATTCGAACAATTGCCGTATTGCCGTTCAGGAATCTTGATCCCGCCGCCGATGAGCATCTTGGGATGGGCCTATCCGATGTTCTGATAACTCGTCTGAGCAACATCAAGGAGTTGGATGTTCGGCCAACGAGCTCCATTCTGGCATTCGAAAATCAAAACGCCGAGGCTGCCAGAGTCGGCCGAGAATTGCAGACCGACGCGGTCCTGGAGGGCACGATTCAGAGAACCGCCAGCAAAGTGAGAGTCACGGTACGGCTGGTGAAGACGAGTGACAACTCTTCAATCTGGGCCGCTCAATATGACAAGCCGCTGCAAGACGAACTTTGGCTACAAGACGAAATCGCCCTCGAGCTTGTCGACGCGCTCGCGTTGAACCTGAGCGGTAACGTACGCGACCGGCTCACCAGGCGGTACACTGATAGCGCGGATGCTTATCAGAGTTACCTCAAAGGGCGCTACCACTGGAACAAACGGAATCCTGCAAGCATGATCGAGGCCGAACGGTTGTTTCGGAATGCGATCGACAAAGATCCGAGCTTTGCTCTCGCCTTTGTCGGTTTGGCTGATACGTTGGCGCCGCGCGGTACACCGGGCGGTGCGTACACCGCAGTCCAAAAGGCTCTTGAGCTCGATCCAAACATCGCTGAGGCGCACGCAACCCGCGGCTTTCTCGAAATGTTCTATTTTTGGCGGTGGGACACAGCCGAACAATCCTTCAAACGCGCTATCGATCTGAATCCCGGGTATGCGACCGCCCATCACTGGTACGCCACCCTCCTGGCGATCGAGGGAAAAACCAAAGAGGCTCAATCGGAGCTGCGGCGTGCATTGGAAATCGATCCGCTGTCATATAACCTGCTCGCTGATTTGGGACAGCTTCACTACTTCGCGCGAGACTATGACAAAGCGGTCGAGTATTGCGAAAAAGCTTTAGCGGTGTATCCGGATTTCGTGTTTGCGCATGAGTATCTTTATTCCATCTACCTGCAAAAGGCCGAGTACAACAAAGCGATCGATCAAATCCTTACGTCAGACAGGATCCAATGCGTCCTTGCCAACGCTTCGGAACAGCAAAAACTAGAGACCGAGGCTTATCTGGAAAGACTCAAGAGAGAGTACCAACGGGGTGGTATCAGAGGATATATGTCTCACCGGCTGAGTGGGATTCAGGCCCAGGACAGCAGCGGTCTTTACGTCCAGGCGACGAGATATGCTTTTCTGGGTGATAAAGAAAAAGCTCTTGAGCATTTGGAGAGAGCTTGCGAGGCAAAGGGATTCTTGACGGCTTTTGTAAAGGCAGATCCGGTCTTCGACGGCTTGCGATCAGATCCCCGCTATCAAGCAATCTTGCGTCGCATGGGTTTGTCATAGGTGGCGCGAAGCCGCCATGCCAATACCCACAACTGAAAAGTTGTGGGTATTTTTGACTAGCCGGTTTGGTTGTGGGCTCTGGTGACGTGCGGCACTTAGTCTTGCCGCACGAACCGAAATACTTCGGACAACACACCGTCGGGGTTTCGAACTTCTACAACTACTTCCTGCGCCGGTCGAATCTTCTTTCCTGCTTTTTTGCTGGTGAGCATCTTTGCAGGAGTCTCGGCATCGTTAAAAGTGTTCTGCTCGATCCCGTTGACGATTATCGCAGCGCCCATGCTGAAGTCATCCCCTTGAACCACGAGTTTCTTTCCGTTAATCGAGACCGCTGAGATTCTTGGTCTCACCAGAGTGTCTTTAATGGGTTCAGGTTGTTTTGGCTCCGGAAGTCTATCAAGACCACTGATCTTAGTTAGGAATCCTGACCAGTACCCGTTCAATTCATCCTGAAACGCATTGGCGGTCGGAAAATTCCAGGAGTGAGTCGTGCCCGCTACAAAAAGATTGCCTGCTTTATCGATAGCGACGTCATACGGCAAATCGTTATCGTTCCCGCCCAGGTAACTCGCATACATCAGCTTTGTCCCGTCAGCACTCAACTTTGCAATGTAAGCCTTAGTAGCCAACGCCGTAGCAGCATAGAACACAGATTTGGCGCGAGGGTGAACGGCGAGACCCCATACGAAGTTGGACATCCGATTATTCCTCGACCACCTTACCCCGCCATTCTTGCTCGTGTAGATCCCGGCATCAGTGCCAAGATAAAGCACCGATGAATCTTGCGGGCTGATCTTTATGTCGTATGCGACTGGAAGAGAGAAATCAAAACCTGCGTTTGAATTCCCGAACGTCGCGCCGCCATCAGTGCTCTTAACGATACCCTCAAGCTTGGGGTCAAATGCGGTGATGGCAAAATCATCCGACTGAGTGCGCCTTCGTGGGTTTCCCCGACCGTCGACTGAGGTCAACGAGAAACCCGGATCCACGAGGCTTGTATAGATCGTAGACGGGGTTTTGGCGTCAATTGCAATGGCGAGAACTTGATTTGTTGCTTCCGTCTTCCTCCAGGAGTTTCCGCCATCTGTACTCTTGAACAGCCCTGACTTAGTGCCCGCGTAAATCGTGCTCGATGTTCTAGGATCAATTGCCAGCGCATTAACATCAATCGTATTCAGGCCGTTATTCTTTAAACTCCAGGAGTCTCCACCGTCGGTGCTCTTGAAGACACCTGCAACCCTTGGAATGATGCTCGGAGCACTTCCGACCATCGACGTAAGTCCCGCATAAATAATCTTCGGGTTAGCTGGATCGATCGCTAACGCTCGCACTAGCACAGCTTCATGGGCGAGAGGTGTTGCCTTCCACGATTGACCTCCATCGGTGCTCTTGAATACATCCGCAAGGACCTGTTCGTCTTGAGAGATCGGCATGGTATTAACGCCGACGTAGACGGTTGACGAGGTTTGCGGATCGATTGCAATTGAATTCGCGTAATGAACGGGCAGTCGAATATCTTTATCGATGCTGACCCAATTGAAGCCGCCATCGGTTGTCTTGTACAGACCATTGCCGCGACTGGCATAGATAACTGAGGGATTCTTGGTATCAATGGACAGATACTTTAATTGAAGGTTTGCGATTCCGTTACCGAGCGTCTCAAAAGTCTCTCCGTCATCAGAACTCCTGACGAAGACTCCGCCGCCGAAAGACGCGTTGGCGGTCGGCAGAAGCCACCGTTCGGATGAATCAGAAGAACCAACCAGGTAGACATTCTCTTCAGCATCAAGCGCGATGCTTCTACCATTTTGGGCGTCCCGCGAATTGAACGTACAATAAATCAGTGAGCTGTCACCGGACTTTCTTGGATCAATCTTGGCGACAAAGCCGAGTACCTGCAGATCATAGGGATAATTCCGTTTGTCCTCCTCTTCGTTCCAATTGACTTCTTTTAGTATTGTTTTTCTAGGGAAATCGTGAGGGCTGGCATCACCCGCGATATAAATACATCCGGAAGAGCCGAGAGCGATGTCAGATCCGCCGCTCGCCGGTAAATAAGTAGAATAGAGAAGCGAGTCCTCGCCGCTCTTGGTCGTATCAATTTTAGCGACGAAGATGTCCGGAAAGGCACCTAATTGGCCGAAACCTCCCCGTCGCTTGGTTGACCACGCCTGATTCTTTACAGGAAAGCTCTCAGAGAATGTATCACCAACGATGTAAGCGTTGCCCGCTGAATCGACCGTTATGCCCTGAGCGACGCCGTCGCCCAGATACGTCGAATAGAGTAATACTGAGCCCGCCGGGTTTAGCTTCGCCAGTAACGCGCCCCGATCACTTCGCCGTAGCCCGTTGACTATCGGGAATCCAGGCCCGCTCCCTGTGATTAGCTTTCCAGCACATTGGGATCCTAAGCTTAGAATTCCACGTGGACAAGTTGTCGC
>JADMIO011204671.1_pt1 | contig 27945 bp, 23 predicted proteins | sample 8958161 | NCBI WGS metagenome assembly JADMIO01 (sample SAMN16585339, study PRJNA669376) | soil metagenome | isolation source: Crop rotation soil | place: USA: Cullars Rotation, Alabama | collected 2011
CCCGCCACCAGCCATGCTCGCCCTGCCCCTCCGCCACGGTGCGCACCTGGCGGTTCTCCAGGTCAATCGTCAGTCCGCCCGTCCGCGACAACAGCGCCCGGTCCGCCTTGAGCAGCGCCGGCTTGCAAGCGCGCGGTAACCAGCGGTCGGCGATGACGATGTCGGCGCGGTCGCAAGCGGCGGCCAGGTTGCGCTCCTCGACCCGCTCCTGGCCGCGCGCGAGCAGCAGCCGCCATTCGCGTCCGCCGCGCCGCAACTCCAGCGCGCAGAACTCGAGGCTGCAGCGCGCGCCGGGCCAGTCGGAGAGCAGCCGGGTCTCGCCGGTCATTCCCGCGGTCTCCAGCAGGTTGTCGCGGGCGAAGTCGCTGCGGCCCTCGCGCAGAACGGTCAGGCCGCCCTCCCCCAGTCCGGTGATGCCGACATGCCGCCCGTCGCCCGAGACGAGGATGTCCGGCGCCCGCAAGGTCAGGAGCGACACCGCGCCGATCAGCACCGGCACCAGCCCCCACAGCCGCACCTTGCCCCGCCATAGCGCCAGCCAAAGCCCGCCCGCGACGAACAGCGCCACGCTGCCCTTGCCCATGGCGGGCAGCATCGTCACCGCGCCGGGCCGCGAGGCGGTCCAGTGCGCTAGGCCCAGCATGAGCTCGATCGACTTGCCCGCCAGCCACCATATCGGCCCGCCCGCCCCGACGAGGTCGAGCAGCAGCGCCAGGGCGATCAGCGGCATCGAAACGAAAGTCGTCAGCGGGATGGCGATGACATTGGCCAGAGCGCCATAGACGCCGGCGCGGTGGAAGTGGAACAGGCCGATCGGCATCAGCGCCAGCTCGATCACGACACCGGTCAGCACCAGCATCGCGAGACTGCGCGCCCCGCGCACAAGCCAGCCCTCCTCGCGCGGCGCCATAAAGGCTCGCACCGGCGCGCAGCCGGCCAGCGCGACGATGGCGATCACCGCGGCGAAGCTCATCTGGAAGCTCGGCCCCACGACCGCCTCAGGCCAGAGCACCATGACGAACAGCGCCGCGGTCGCCAACATCCGCAGCGACAGCGGCTCGCGCCCGATCGCCAGCGCGGCGAGCACCAGCACCGCACCGATGCACGAGCGCACGGTGGGCACTTCCGACCCGGTCAGCAGCGTATAACCGATCCCCGTCAGCGCCCCAGCCCCCGCCGCGACGAGCGGCAGCCGCACCCGCAGCGCCAGCCACGGCCACAGCGCCAGCAGCTTGAGCGCCACGAAATAAGCGGCGGCGACCACGGCGCTCACGTGCAGCCCGCTGATCGAGAGCAGGTGCGCGAGGCCCGCGTCGCGCATCGCCGTCTCGTCGGCCTCGGCGATCGCCCCCTGGTCGCCGCTCGCCAGCGCCGCGGCGATGGTGCCGGGCGAGCCGTCCAGTCGCTCGCGCACATGTCGCGACAGGCCGGCCTGCGCCCGTCCCAGCCAGCCGCCGCCCTCGCCCGGCCGCAGCACCGCTATCGGGCCGACCACTTTTCCGGTCGCCGCCAGCCCGGCGAACCAGGCGGTGCGGGCGAAGTCGTAGCCGCCGGGCAGCATCGGCGGCGCGGGCGGCATCAGCCGGGCCTTCAGCCGCAGCACCGCGCCCTCGGCCAGCCGCGGATCGTCATCGCCCCGGTCGAGATTGACGCGTACCTTGATCGCCCGCGCCGTACCTGGCTCGCGCACCGCAAGGGTCAGCCGTACGCGCCCTTCGGCCGGCTGGTCCTCGCGCGCCAGCAGGGTTCCCGTGACCGTCGCCACGATCGGCGCCGGGATCGCCGGCGCGCCGACCAGTGCCGACTTGCCCCAGACCGTCGCGCAGCCCGCCGCGACCATGAGCGCCATGGCGACGATCGCCTGCCGCAGATGGGGATAGCGGCCGTCCCGATTCAGGACGGCCATCGCCGCCACGGCGCCCGCGAGGCACAAGGCGATCAAGGCCAGCCACTGCCAGCGGTCCGCCATGCGGAACCAGGCGGCGATTCCGCCGGCGAAGGCCACCGCCAGCCACGGTCCCTTGTCGAATCCGGCGCCTGCGAGAAAGTGCTGGAGCGCCGCAAGCCCGCTGGACAAGGCCGTCCCAGTGGGCCAAGGGCGATGTTGCACTGCAGCGGGGTCGAGCCTATCTGGCTCCTCGTGCGGATAATCGGTGGCGCCCCCTGCCATGGGCGTCATAGGACAGGAAGGACGCGATGATGGCAAGCGAGAGCGCGACCGGCCAAGCCGCGACCACGGGTCGCGCGGTCGTCACGCGTTTCGCGCCCTCGCCCACCGGCTACCTCCATATCGGCGGCGCGCGCACCGCGCTGTTCAACTGGCTCTATGCCCGCCACCACGGCGGCAAGTATCTGCTGCGCATCGAGGACACCGACCGCGCCCGCTCGACCGAGCCGGCCATCGCCGCGATCCACGACGGGCTGTCCTGGCTCGGCCTCGAAGGCGACGAGCCCGCTGTGATGCAGTTCGCCCGCTCGGCGCGCCATGCCGAAGTCGCGCAGGCTCTGCTCGATGCCGGCCACGCCTATCGCTGCTACCTCACCCCCGAGGAGCTTGCCGCCCGCCGCGAGAAGGCCCAGGCCGAGCGGCGCCCCTTCCGCATCGACAGCGAATGGCGCGATTGCGATCCCGCCGGCGCTCCCGAAGGCGCGCCTTTCGTCGTGCGCATCAAGGCGCCGCGCGACCAGGGCGAGACGGTGATCGAGGATCTCGTGCAGGGCCGCGTCGCCGTGCAGAACGCCGAGATCGACGACTTCGTGCTGCTCCGCTCCGACGGAACGCCGACCTACATGCTGGCGGTGGTGGTCGACGATCATGACATGGGCGTAACCCATGTGATCCGCGGCGACGACCATCTCAACAACGCTTTCCGCCAGCTCGCGATCATCGACGGAATGGGCTGGGAGCGCCCGGAATACGCCCACGTCCCGCTGATCCACGGATCGGACGGCGCCAAGCTTTCCAAGCGCCACGGTGCGCTGGGCGTCGATGCATACCGCGACGAGATGGGCCTGCTGCCCGAAGCGATGTTCAACTACCTCCTGCGCCTGGGCTGGGGCCACGGCGACGAGGAGATCATCAGCCGCGAGCAGGCGACCGAATGGTTCGACATCGCCAATGTCGGCAAGGGCCCCTCGCGCTTCGACACGGCCAAGCTGCTCAACCTCAACGGGCACTATATCCGCAAGGCGGACGACCGCCGCCTGGCCGGCCTCGTCGCCGCGCGCATGGATGGTAGCCCCGACACGGGCCTGCTGGCCGAAGCGATGCCTTTCCTCAAGGTCCGCGCCAAGGACCTGAACGAACTGGCCGCCGGCGCCGCCTTCCTCTTTGCCCAGCGCCCGCTGGTGCTCGACGACAAGGCCGCCGCGCTGCTGACCGACGAGGCCCGCGCCCTGCTCGGCCGCATCGCCGACCGGCTGACCGGCGAAACGGTCTGGACAAGCGAAGCGCTGGAAGCCAGTCTCAAGGCGATGGCGGAAGAGCTGGGGCTCGGCCTCGGCAAGCTCGCCCAGCCCTTGCGCGCCGCACTGACGGGTCAGACGACCTCGCCAGGCATTTTCGATGTTTTGATTCTGCTCGGACGTGACGAAAGCCTCGCGCGGATTGGCGCGCAAGCGACTGCCACGGCCGGATCGTAAAATAGGAGTACGCACAGGTGGGTGATCAGGCGAAACTGACGACGGGCGGCAAGGATTTCGAATATCCGGTGATCAGCGGCACCGTCGGTCCCGACGTGATCGACATCCGCAAGCTCTATGGCCAGACCGGCCAGTTTACTTTCGACCCCGGCTTCACGTCGACGGCCGCCTGCGAAAGCGCCCTTACCTATATCGACGGCGACGAAGGCGTGTTGCTCCATCGCGGCTATCCGATCGGTCAGCTGGCCGAGCAGTCGAGCTTCATGGAGGTCTGCTACCTGCTGCTGAACGGCGAGCTGCCGAACCAGGGCGAGCTCGACACCTTCTCGTCCACGATCACGCGCCACACGATGCTGCACGAGCAGCTGGCGACCTTCTACCGCGGCTTCCGCCGCGACGCGCACCCGATGGCGATCATGTGCGGCGTAGTCGGCGCGCTTTCGGCGTTCTATCACGATTCGACCGACATCTCGGATCCCGACCATCGCAAGATCAGCTCGCACCGGCTGATCGCCAAGATGCCGACGATCGCGGCGATGGCCTACAAGTATTCGGTCGGCCAGCCCTTCCTCTACCCCGACAACAAGCTATCCTACGCCGGCAACTTCCTGCGCATGACCTTCGGCGTGCCCGCCGAGGAATACGAAGTGGTGCCCGCGGTCGAGAAGGCGATGGACAGGATCTTCATCCTCCACGCCGACCACGAGCAGAACGCCTCGACCTCGACCGTGCGCCTCGCCGGTTCGTCGGGCGCCAATCCCTTCGCCTGCATCGCGGCGGGCATCGCCTGCCTGTGGGGCCCGGCGCACGGCGGCGCCAACGAAGCGGCGCTCAACATGCTCAAGGAAATCGGTACCCCCGACAAGATCCCTGAGTATATCGCCCGCGCCAAGGACAAGAACGATCCGTTCCGCCTGATGGGCTTCGGCCACCGCGTCTACAAGAACTACGACCCGCGCGCGACGGTGATGCAGAAGACCGTGCGCGAGGTGTTCGATGCGCTGAAGGTCAATGATCCGCTGTTCGAAACCGCGCTGCGCCTGGAAGAGATCGCGCTGAGCGATCCCTACTTCGTCGAGAAGAAGCTTTTCCCGAACGTCGACTTCTACTCGGGCATCATCCTGTCCGCGATCGGCTTCCCGACGACGATGTTCACCGTGCTTTTCGCCCTCGCCCGCACGGTGGGCTGGGTGGCGCAGTGGAACGAGATGATCTCGGACCCCGCGCAGAAGATCGGCCGCCCGCGCCAGCTCTATACCGGGCCGACCGAGCGCGACTACGTTTCCATCGACAAGCGCTAAGAAACGCGGGAGAAGGCGCGCATGGGCATCCTGCGCGTCTTCTGCCTCGTCCTGGGCATCGTCGGCCTCCTGATGGGGCTGCTGTGGGTTGGTCAGGGCCTGGGCATCATCATGTGGCCGATGTCGAGCTTCATGCTCGCCAACCGCGTCTGGGCGGTGAACGGGGCGGTGCTGGCCGTGGCCAGCCTTATCGTGATCTGGCTGTCACGCCGCCGGTAGATCGAGGATGAAGTGTGCGCCCTCGCCGGGCAAGCTCTCGACCGACAGTTCGCCGTCCATGGCCCGTGCGAGCCGGCGTGAGATATAGAGCCCCAGTCCCGAGCCGCCGTCGCCGCTGCGGCCGAGGCGCTCGAACTTCTCGAAGACGACCGCCTGCTGCGTTTCGTCCAGGCCGGGGCCCTGGTCGATCACTGCGACACTCGCGCGCCCGTCCGCCTCCGCAGCCTCGATCCGGATCTGCGTCCCCTCGGGCGAATAGCGGATGGCGTTGCCGATCAGGTTGAGCAGGATCTGCAGCACGCGGCGGAATTCGCCGGTCGCGGGGGATGCGATTCCGTCCCCGGGCACCACCACCGCGATGCCCTTCTCCCGCGCGCGCATGCCCAGGATGCCGGCGGCGCGGCGCGCGACGTCGGCCAGGTCGATGCGATCGCGCGCGACGGCGAAGTCGTCGGCCTCCACCGCCTCGAGATCGGCCAGGTCGTCGAGCAGGCCGAGCAGATGCTGGCCCGCCGTGGCGATATCGGCCGCATAGCCGCTGTATTCATCGGCCAGCGGCCCGGCGAGCCGGGTGCGGATGGTCTCGGCATTGGCGATGATCCGCGCGATCGGCTGGCGCAGGATCGGCGCGATGTCGCGGCCGACCAGGCCCGGATTGCCTTCGGCCGCTTCGCCCACCGGTGCTTCGAAAAGCTTGTGCGGCACGGGCTGATCGCTGGTCAGGCAAAGCTCGAAACCCGCCGGCTCGCCGCCCGGCATTTCCTGCGGGAACAGGTGCGCGCGCCAGGCCCGCGCGGAGCCCGGAACGCTGATCTCGGCGCCATCGAGCAGCCGCCAGTGCAGCGGCTGGGCATGGGCATTGCGCGCGACGGTGACGAAATCGGTCCACGGGCGGCCGATGCCGAGCCGCATGGCCGCCGCCGCCTCCTGCAGGTCGGCGGCGTCGGCCTGGACCGAGAGCAGGTTCTGCGCCGCGTCGAGCCGTGCGGTCAGTTCGGCCAGGGCGCGATCGATCGCGGCGCGGCGCATGTGCTGCGCGGCGGCGTCCTCGGCGGCGAGCGGGCTGGCCTGCCAGTTGCGCAGCACGATGTCGCAACCGGCTTCGCCATCGGCGCGGGGAGCGACCTCGACCCAGGCGGAGATCGCTTCTGCCCCATCCTGCGCGGCGATGCGGCGCGCGAGCTTGAGCTGATAGAGCCGCGCCTTGCGGACGATCTCCAGCAAGGCCGGGATGGCGACGAGGCCGGGCATTTCACCACCGCAGCGGCGCTGGAGGCCGGCGAGCGGCTCGTCGGCCACGACCAGTCGGTCGTCGGCGTCGCTCGTGGCGCGGGCGAGGACGGCAAGGGTCTCGCTCACGGTCAGGTCCGGGCATATCCGCCGGAGAGCGACAGCATCTCGGCGGCGCGGTGCGCGGCGATGCGGTCGAGCCCTTCGGGCAGCGCGGCGCCGGGATGTAGGGCGAGGAACTGCTCCTCGATCGCCTGCGGCTTGAGGCCCGCCGCGCGCAGCGCCAGCGCGAGCCGCGCCCACTGGCCTTCGCCGGTCGCCAGCACCGCGGTGTCGCGGTCCTGGCCCGAGGCCGCCGCGAGCGCAGTGAGGAAGATTGCCGGTCCGGCATGGCCGATCGCCAGGGCCGCGATCATGCCACCGCCCATGCCGGTCACCACGCGGGAGATCAGGCCCAGCCGGCTGGCACCCTCGTCGTATTCGCCGCGGATCGCCTTGTCGGCGCGTTCGGCTTCGGCCTCGGCATCGGGGCCGGCCTGGACGCGCAGCGCGAGCAGCGCGCCGTGCAGCAGGTCGCCCGGCAACTCGCCCAGCGGCAACTCCATCCGGCGCTGCGCCTGGCCGAAGCGCGCCTGGGCGGCGAGCAGGTTCATCGCGAGGCCCGAAGTCGCGGGATCGCTCGATCCGATCAGCGCCTGCAGCAGCGGCGAAAGCACCGGGTCGAGCGCAAGGCGCGCCTGCAACCGCTCGGTCAGCCGCCATTCCAGCGCGAGCGCGTGAACGTGGCAAAGGAATGCGGCGCTGCCGATCAGCAGATCGGCCAAGGCGTCGACCGCAGGCTCCTCCGGCTGTCCGTCGCCGTCACCCAGCGCGGTCAGCAACTGGCGGGCGACATCGGCGGTCATTCCGCGCACGCGGGCCAGTATCTCGTCGCTGAAGGCCGAATGGTCGTCGCTGGCCAGCAAGTGCCGCAGGACCGGCGCGATGCCGCCCAGCGCGGCGTCGCCTTGGGCGAGCATCGCTTCCAGCCCCGTCGAATCCTCGGGCGAGTAACCGGCAGTGGCGAGGTCTTCGGCCATCGTGATACCTTAGCAGGCCTTGGTTAAGCCCGCGTTATTCTTTTGCTCCAGCCGGCGAAGACCGCTCCGGCAAGCGCGAGCAGCCCCGCCGTCAGCGTCACGACCTGAATCAACGCCCCTGCGGCGGCCGCGACGGTCAGCAGGATGCACAGCGTCGCCCGGTCCTCGAGCCAGGCGGCCCAGGCGCCGGTGAACACCAGCGGGATGATGCGCAGCAGGCAGACCAGGAACAGCGGCGCGACCACGAAGTCGAACGGCCAGCGCGGGACGACCAGGCCGACGCTCCAGACGATCATAGCGATCAGTGCGCCATCGAACAGCCAGCCGAACACCGCTTCGCGCGGCACTCGCGACGGCGGCCGGCTGAGCGAATCCCGCTGAATCCGGGCGAGCAGGTCGGCACCCTGGCGGACGATCCAGCAGAACGCGGCGAGCAGCAGCGCCGCCGCGGTCGCATCGAACCAGCCCGCCACCAGCGCCATGGCCAGGAAGACCGTGGCGCCGATGGCCAGCGCGTTCTCGCCCGTGCCGGCATGCAGCAGCGCCGGCCCGAAAGCCCGCACGCCCAGCCGCGCGATCATCGTGCCGAACGTGGTCGCGCGGCTCTGCTGCATGTGGAGATCGATCCAGCCGCTTTCGATCGCCTGGGCCTCGTCCTCGTCGCGCACGATGCGCCAGCTCACGCCCTCGCGCGCTTCGAGCGGCACCGGTCGCTGCGTCACTCCGGCCTGGAGCGCGATGCGGGTGAGCGCCGAAGCGACGTCGCAATCGGGCGGCAGCTCGCTGAGCCGCTCGACCAGCCTGCCGGGAATGCGCATCGCCCCGGCCGAGGCATGGTTGATGTCCATCCGCTCGAAACCCAGCGGCACCCCCAGCTCGACCGGTTGCACGAGCATGCCGTGCCCCGCCTCCAGCAGCGGGATCGCGCCGGCAGGCGCCGCGAGCAGTCCGTCGGCCAGGACGACGAGCTCGTCGTTCGCCGTCACCAGACCCGCGGTCTGCCGCGCGCCCAGGGCGACGTGGAACTGCAGGCCGGCGGCTTCGGCGGCGTGCTGCAGCGAGACTAGCTCGGGCCCCAGCCCGCGCGCGATGCAGATCACCCGCTGGCAATCGAGCGCGATGCACAGGGCAAGCTGGTGCTGCGCCACGGAGGCGCCGCCGACGGGCAGGAAAGCACGGGGAACCACGGCGACCGCGGGGCTCGCTGCAGAGTTGCTGGCCGCAGCGTTAACGGCGGGCGCGGCGCCGGTTTCCCCGGTTCCGGCCCCTTCGATCATGGTCAGTAGAGCGACGCGCAGTATGCTTCTCCCGGCGGGTCGCCGGGTTCTAGGCGCAGCCTACCGCGATGCCAAGTCAGGCGGCGGAGAAATCGTCGAGGAAAGCCTGGAGGCGGCGCACCACGGCGGGATCGCCGGGAGCGGCTTCGAGCGCCTCCTCGGCGATGCCGATCAGGCCTTCGGCATTGAAGCTGGCGGCGAGGCCCTTGATCCGCATCGCCGCGACCTGCCAGTTGCCGTCGCAGCGCGACCGCTTCAGCAGGTCGATCTGGCGGGCGAGGCTGTCGTTGAAGGCAAGCCGGAGCTCGGCGAAAAGCGACGGATCGTCGCCTGCCGCCGCCGCGATCGTCGCATCCAGAGCTCCCGCTTCATAGGCCATCGAAGCGCTGTAGACAGCAAAGGGTTAAGGTGGGGTTTATCCTGCCCGCAAGCATGGTATGTTGCACCGATGAGCAGGGGAACACGGATCGTGTCGATCGGGCAGGACGAAACGTCTGCCCTGTCGGAGGAACAAGCCGACACGCCGGCCGCGGAAGCCATTGCGCCTGCCGCCGAAAGCGACTGGTATGCCGAGGAAGAGCCCGCTGCCGAGGAGCTCTCGCGCTCCTGGCTGCCGCCTGCCCTCGCCCTCACCGCGATCGCCGCCTGGACGGGTTTCTTCGCCTGGAGCCAGTGGCCCGCGCTCACCGCTACCGCCGCGCCTGCGCAGTGGACCGCGTGGATTTCGGCCTGGGCCGGACCGACGCTGCTGGTCTGCGTCGTCTGGCTGCTGGCGCTGCGCCACAGCCGCCGCGAGGCGCGCCGTTTCGGCGACGTCGCCAACCTGCTCAGCGCGCAGTCGGCCACGCTGGAAAAGCGCCTGACCACGGTGAACCAGGAACTGAGCCTGGCGCGCGAGTTCATCGCCTCGCAAAGCCGCGACCTCGACACCCTCGGCCGACTCGCCACCGAGCGGCTGACGACCCATGCCGACCGGCTGCAGGCCCTCATCATCGAGAACAGCGCCCAGCTCGAGAGCATCGGCACGGTCAGCCAGGCGGCGTTGGAGAACATGGAGAAGCTGCGCGGTCAGCTTCCCGTCATCGCCAGCTCGGCCAAGGACGTCACCAACAACATCGCCAATGCCGGCCGCACGGCGCACAGCCAGCTTCATGAGATGGTCGGCGGCTTCACCCGGCTCAACGAGTTCGGCCAGGCCAGCGAGCGCCAGGTCGCGGCGATCCGTAGCCAGGTCAACGAGGCTATGGCCGAATTCGCCAGTCAGGCCGAACAGCTCGACGTCATCGCCTTCGAACGCTTCGCCGCCCTCACCGCGCGCGGCGAGGAATTCCGCACTCAGCTCGACAAGCACGAGATCGACGCGTTGGCCTCGATCCGCTCGCGCGCTTCTGCGCTCGTCGAGGAACTGGAGCAGTCGCGCGAGACGCTCGACCGCGCCGAAGCGGAAAGTCTCACCTCGCTGCGTTCGCGGCTCGGCACGATCCGCGACGAGAGCAGCGCCATTTCGCGTTCGGTGCGCGACACCGAGGCCGGTGCGGTCACCGCCTGGCAGGCACAGGCCGTGCGGCTCAAGGACGACATCGCCGAAGCCTTCGCCGCGCTCGAAGCGGCGGACCTGCGCATCCAGGACATCGCCAGCGCCCGCCGCGCCGCGCTGGTCGAGGAAAGCCGGACGCACGACGCCGAGGCCGCCGAGCGCAGCCTGATGTTTGCCGCCGATCTCGAACGCCGCCGCGACGAGGCGGTCGAGCAGGACGCCGCCTTCATGGCCCAGTTCAGCGAACGCCTCCGCGCGCTCGATCACGAGATCGCCCAGCGGCGCGAGCAGCAGCAGCAGGCTTCGGCCGCACTCGCCGCCCACGGCGAGAGCATCGGTCAGCGCCTGGCCGAACTGGAAGCCCAGATCGCCCAGATCGCCGCGCACGGTGGCGAGGCCGAGGCGGTGCTGGCCGAGGGTCTGCAACAGCTCTCGGCCCGCTTCGCCACAAGCCGCGAGGCACTCGCCGCCACCGGCCGCGACATTTCCGGGCTGACCGACGCCAGCGTGCGCCTGCTCGAACTGATCCAGGCCGGCGTGCAGCACAGCTCGAACGACCTGCCGGCGGCGATGGCGAGCGGAACGCAGCGCCTGGAGTCCATGGAAACGCGCATCTTCGCGCTGCGCGACGCGGTCGAAGACGCCAACACCAATTCGGACAAGCTCTCGGCCTATGTCCTGGCCGCCGGCGACGCCATCCGCACGACCATGGGCGATCTGGACGGGCTGCACGACCGGATCGACGCGCGTTCGCAGGCTCATGTCGCGGGGATCGCGGACCTCCGCGCTTCGCTGGGCGCGGTGGCAGCCGATATCGATGTGATCGCCGAACGCAGCCGGCTGGAGCTGACCGGCGCGATCGAACTGCTGTCGGGCACGGCCCGCGGCGCCGTCTCGGCGCTGGAACAGCAGGGCGCGGCCGCCGTCGCCGACCTGTCGCGCAAGCTGTCCGAAGACAGCCGCGAGGCGATCGACCGGGCGATGCACAGCCGCGCCGCCGAGATCGCCGGCCAGCTCGAACAGGCCGCCTCGCATGCCGCCGGCATCAGCCGCGAGGCGACGATGCAGCTGCGCGACCAACTCGCCAAGGTCAACGAGCTGACCGGCAACCTCGAACGCCGCATAACCCATGCGCGCGAACGCGCCGAAGAGCAGGTCGACAACGATTTCGCCCGCCGCGTGGCGCTGATCACCGAGGCGCTCAATTCCAACGCCATCGACATCGCAAAAGCCGTCTCGCGCGAGGTCTCGGACTCGGCCTGGTCGAGCTATCTGCGCGGCGACCGCGGCATCTTCACCCGCCGCGCGGTCAGCCTGCTCGACAGCGGCGAGGCGCGATCGGTGGCGCAGCTCTATGAGAACGACATGGAGTTCGCCGAGCACGTCAATCGCTACATCCACGATTTCGAAGCGATGCTGCGCCAGCTCCTCTCGACCCGCGACGGCCATGCGCTGGGCGTGACGATCCTGTCGTCGGACATGGGCAAGCTCTATGTGGCGCTGGCGCAGGGCATCGAGCGCCTGCGCAACTGAGCCGCTATCTCGGCCCGACGGTATAGCCAGCGGCCGGATCGATCCAGCTGACCGGCTTGGCGGGCAACTGGATGTCGGAGCCCGGCATCCGCCCCTGCTTCACCAGCTGGCCGTCCTCGATCCGCAGCTCCTCGCAGACCGTGCGCCCGGCCAGCGGCTTCATCTGCGCGGCCAGCTTCTCCAGCATGGCCTTCTGGCGGGCGGGCGGCAGGACCACGCCCTTCTCGCGAATCCGGCCGCGCCCGAGATCGGCCAGGTCCAGCGCGCCGCAGACCGAGCGGTCCTCGCGGTGCAGGATCGAGGTCACTTCCAGCGTGACCGGCGGATCCCACGACAGGATCGCCTCGCCGACGTTGGTGATCGCGCCGTCCGCGGCGACTGTGTAGCGATCGATCGCGGTGCAGGTCTTTTCGGCCACGTCGGGCTGGGCGCAGAGCACCCGGCCGGTCTGCGCCTGCGCGACGATGTCCGTCTCCCACGGCGCGGCGGCGGTCAACAGCAGGGCGGCGATCAGCATGACGCGTTCCTTTCGGTCTATTTCGTCCCGTCGGGGTTCGGCGGAGCGCCGAAGAAGTCCAGGTCCTTGGGGCCGATCCAATCGTTGACGTAGTTCAGATAGAACAACGCGAACAGCACCAGCGCCAGCACGCTGGCGCGCTTGGCGATCAGGCCGGGACGGAAGTTGGCGGGCGCGCTGTCGGCCTGGCCGCGGATCTTCTCGACCCCGGCCTCGTCGTGGGTGCGGATGCCGAAGGGCATGACGAGGAAGGCGCTCATCACCCAGAACAGAGCGTAGATCGCCAGGATCGAGGTGAGCTTCATGCCTTCGCCACGGGAGGCAGCATCACCTTGACCTGCGGCTTCTTGCCCGACCAGCGCGTGGCGGCGCGGCGGGCGGCGAGGCGCGCGGCTTCGGTCAATTGTTCCTCGTCGTGGCGGGCCTTGCCGCCGAGCTTGGCCACGGCCTGCTCGACGTCACGCTCGGCCTCCTCGACGAACTGATCGTAGTCCTCGTCGAGCGGCAGGCCGATGCCGGCCACCCGCGCCCGGCCCTTGGCATCGAGCGCGACGATCACCATGCCGTTGAAGGCGAGCCGGCGACGCATGACCATGGATTCGCCGTCGGCGGGCGCGATGATGTCGCCGTCGAGGATCAGGCGCCCTGCCCGCACCTCGCCGAACTTGCCGGCCTTGCCCGGCGCGAGGCGGACGAGGTCGCCGTTCTTCTGGACGACGTTCTGCGGGATGCCGCAAACCTTCCCGAGCCGCGCCTGCTCGGCCATGTGGCGGATCTCGCCATGGACCGGCACCAGCACCTCGGGCCGCAGCCAGCCATAGAGCGCTTCGAGATCGGGCCGCCCGGGATGGCCCGAGACGTGGATCGGGCTCTGCCGATCGGTGACGATGACGATCTTGCGCTCGGCGAGCGTGTTCTGGATCTTGCCGATCGCGATCTCGTTGCCCGGGATCTGGCGGCTGGAGAACAGCACGACGTCGCCGCCTTCCAAGGCGATCGGGTGCGTGCCCTCGGTGATCCGCGCCAGCGCCGCGCGCGGCTCGCCCTGGCCGCCGGTGGCGACGATCAGCACCTGCCCGCGCGGCAGGTCCATCGCATGGTCCATCGAAACCGTCGCGGGCAGGTCGGTGAGATAGCCGTTCGCCTTGGAAGCGGCGATGATCCGGTCGAGCGACCGTCCCGCGACGCAAAGCCGCCTGCCGGTCGCCTCGGCGACCTTGCCCAGCGTCTGCAGCCGGGCGACGTTGGAGGCAAACGTCGTCACCAGCACACGCTTGCCCTTGTGGCGGCCGACCTCTTCGAGGAGGCCGCGCAGCACTTCGCCTTCGGAGCCTGCGGACTCGGGGTTGAACACGTTGGTCGAATCGCAGACCAGCGCAAGCACGCCCTCGTCGCCGATTGCGGTCAGTTCCTCGGCCGTGGTCGGCGTGCCGATCTGCGGCTCCTCGTCCAGCTTCCAGTCGCCGGTGTGGAATATCCGGCCATAGGGCGTGTCGATCAGCAAGGCGTTGCCCTCGGCGATCGAATGCGCCAGCGGCAGGTAGGACAGGGTGAACGGCCCGAGCTGGAAGGGATCGAGGTGGTCGATCACGTTCAGCTTCACGTCGCGGGTGATGCCGGCCTCGTCCAGCTTGTCGAGCACCAGCTTGGCGGTGAAGGGCGTCGCATAGAGCGGCACGCCAAGTTCCTGCGCGAAATAGGGGACGGCGCCGATGTGGTCCTCGTGCGCGTGGGTCAGCACCACGCCGATCAGGTCCTTGCGGCGCTCCTCGATGAATTCCAGGTCGGCGAAGACCAGGTCGACGCCGGGATACTCGTTGCCGCTGAAGGTCATGCCGAGGTCGACCATCAGCCACTTCCCGTCGCAGCCGTAGAGATTGACGTTCATGCCGATCTCGCCCGAGCCGCCGAGGGCCAGGAAGACCAGTTCTTTCTTGGGAGTCAAATTTCGATGCTTTCTTTTGTTCTATCGCACCCGAATGGGATGCACCTATTTAGGCATTCGCCGCCCGTTCCGCCAGAATCGCCAGCCCTTCGAGCGTCAGATCGGCATCGACAGCGTCGAAAATGTCGGTCGCCTCGTCGAACAAGATGGCCAGGCCGCCGGTGGCGATCACCTTCGCGGGGCGGCCGATCTCGGCGCGGATGCGGGCGATCAGCCCTTCGATCATCGCGACATAGCCCCAGAACACGCCGATCAGCATCGCGTCCTCGGTGTTGCGGCCGATGACGCTGGCGTCCTTGGGCACTTCGATGGCGATGCGCGGCAGCTTGGCCGTATTGCCGACCAGCGCATCGAGCGACAGGTTGATGCCCGGCGCGATGATCCCGCCCTTGTATGCGCCGTTGAAGTCGATCACGTCGAAAGTCGTCGCCGTGCCGAAATCGACGACGATCAGGTCGCCGGGATACTTGGCATGCGCCGCCACGGTATTGACCAGGCGGTCGGCGCCCACGGTCCTCGGCTCTTCCACGTCGACCTCGATGCCGTAGCCGGCCTTGCCCTGCCCGGCGATCAGCGGTTCGACCTGGAAGTAGTTGCGGCACAGCAGTTCGACGTTGTGCATCGCCCGCGGCACGACCGTGGCGACGATGATCTGGGTCACGTCGCTGGTGGAGATGCCGCGGATCTGCATGAGCTGCAGCAGCCAGACGGCATATTCGTCGGCGGTGCGGCGCGGATCGGTGGCGATGCGCCAGCGGCGCTTGATCGTACGCCCTTCGAACAAGGCGAAGACGACGTTGGTATTCCCGACATCGACGGCGAGCAGCATCGGACCGATCCGTTTAGGGTTGGGCGAAGCTGACTTCGCCGGACTGGATGACATGGGTGGTGCCGTCGCCAAGCCGCAGTTGCAAGGCTCCATCGGCGTTGAGACCGGCGAAAGCCCCTTCGAGCGGGAGTTCGCCGAGCACGCTGACGCTGAGCGGCGTGCCGACCGGGTGCGCGGCGGCGAGCCAGCGATTGATGATCGGCGCCAGGCCATAGGTCCGCCAGCGCTCCAGCTCCTGCGCGAAGCTTCGGGCGATGCTGTGCGCGAAATCGTCGCGCGAGACGCTTGCGCCGAAATCGGCGAGGCAGGTCGTTTCACGGTCGGGCAGCGCGGGAGCGGCCGCCAGGTTGACGCCGATCCCGACGACAACCGCCTCGCCTTCACGCTCCAGGAGGATGCCGACGAGCTTGGCCCGGTCGATGACGACATCGTTGGGCCATTTAAGATGCGCTTGCTTGCCTGCGGGTAGCAGCGGCGCGACCGCCTCGTGGACGGCGAGTCCAGCCACGAGCGCCAGCGTGCCCGACGCCGGATCGCCGAAGCGGAGCTGGACCACGGTCGAGCCCATGAAATTGCCCGTGCCGTCGAACCATTCGCGGCCGTGGCGGCCCCGCCCGGCGGTCTGGCGGTCGGCGACGAACCAATGGCCGTCAGGCACGTGAGCGCCCCCACGCAGCCGCGCTATCGCATCGGCGTTGGTGGAACCCGTCTCGGGCGAGAACTCGATCAGGTCAGGCCCCGAAGAACAGCGCGGCGGCTGCCTTGTCCGCCAGCATGCCGAGGCACTTGGTCGCCAGATAGCCCGCGGGCGAGATCGCCAGCGCCGAGAGCGCCAGCAGCGCCTGGTGCGCCCAGTCACTGCGGCCCACGGCGATGCCCGTCGGCTCGTCGAAATACATGACCTTGACGACCTTGAGGTAATAGAACGCACCGATCACCGAGGCGGCGATGCCGATCGCAGCCAGCGGCACGAGGTCTGCCTCGACCGCCGCCTGGAAGACCACGAACTTGCCCCAGAAGCCGAACAGCGGCGGGATGCCGGCGAGGCTGAACATAACCATGGCGAGGCAGGCGGCGAGCACCTTACGGTCGCGCGAGAGGCCGGCGATGTCGGCGATGCGCTCGACCGGATTGCCCTCGGCGTCCTTCAGCATCAGCACGGCGACGAAGCCGCCGATCGTCATCGCGACGTAGATCGCCAGGTAGACCAGCATGGCCGAGGCCCCGTCCACCGTCGCGCAGGCGAGGCCGATCAGGATAAAGCCGACGTTGTTGATCGACGAATAGGCCATCAGCCGCTTGATGTTCTGCTGCCCGATCGCCCCCAGCGCGCCGACCACGATCGAGGCGAGCGCGGCGAAGATCACGATCTGCTGCCAGGCGTGGACCTGGCTGCCGAAGGCGTCGAGCGCGACGCGCATGGTGAGCGCCAAGGCAGCGACCTTGGGCGCCGAGGCGAAGAACGTCGTCACCGGCGTCGGCGCACCTTCGTAGACGTCGGGCGTCCACATGTGGAACGGCACGGCGCTGATCTTGAAGGCCAGGCCCGCGAGCACGAAGACCACGCCGAAGACCGCGCCGGTCGACAGCCCGCCTTCCAGCGCGATGCGGATGCCGCCGAAGCTGGTGGTGCCGGTGAAGCCGTAGGTCAGGCTCATGCCGAACAGCAGGATGCCGCTGGCGAGCGCGCCGAGCACGAAATACTTGAGGCCCGCTTCGGCCGAGCGGTCGTCGGTCCGCAGGAAGGCGGCGAGGACGTAGGCGGCGAGCGAGTTCAGTTCGAGACCGATGTAGAGCGTCAGCAGATCCGCCGCCGAGACCATCATCCCCATGCCGAGCGCGGCGAAGAGGATCAGGATGGGATATTCCGCGCGCATCGCCCCGACGCGGTCGAAGAAGGCGGGCGCGACGATCAGCGAAGCGCCGGCCGCGGCGTAGATCAGCAGCTTGGCGAAGCTGGCGAAGGCGTCGGCTCGGTACTGGCCGAAGAAGGCCTCGGTCTCCACGCCCATCGCCCCGCCGCACAGCGCCGGCGCGACGAGGAAAGCGGCGCCGACCAGCACGGCCACGGAGAGGATCGAAAGCAGCCGGCTCGCCTTGTCGCCCATCCAGGCGGCCATCAGCAGCAGGACAAGGCCGGAGACGGAGAGCAGGGTTTCGGGCGCGACGAGGCGCAGGGAGGTTGCAAAGTCCATCAGTGCGCACCCCCATGCGCTTCGGCTTCTTCGGCAGCGGCCTTCTTCGGCGCGGCGGCCTTGATCTTGGCGTCGCCCTCGGGCTTGGCGGCGGCGAGGCGCGCGTCGAGCGCGGCGATGTCGGCGCGCATCGGCGCCAGGAAGCTTTCCGGATAGACGCCCATCCACAGCACGACGGCGGCAAGCGGCACCATCATCGCCCACTCGCGCTTGTCGAGATCGAGCATGGCTGCGGCATCGGCGTTCTTCTGCTCGCCGAAGATCACCCGGCGGTAGAGGTAGAGCATATAGGCCGCGCCCAGGATAATGCCCGTGGTGCAGACCAGCGCCACCCAGCTCGACCGCTCGTAGATGCCGAGCAGGCTGAGGAACTCCCCGACGAAGCCCGAAGTGCCCGGCAGGCCGATCGAGGCCATGGTGAACAGCATGAAGAACAGCGCATATTTGGGCATGTTGATCGCGAGGCCGCCGTAACGGTCGATCTCACGGGTGTGCAGCCGGTCGTAGATCACGCCGACGCTGAGGAACAGCGCGCCCGAGACCAGGCCGTGGCTCAGCATGACCACCATCGCGCCTTCGACGCCCTGCGGGTTGAAGGCGAAGAGGCCGACCGTGACGATCGCCATGTGCGCGACCGACGAATAGGCGATCAGCTTCTTCATGTCGTTCTGCACCAGCGCGATCAGCGAGGTTGCAACCACTGCGACCATCGACAGGCCGAAGACCAGCCAGGCGAAATGGGCGCTGGCATCCGGGAACATCGGCAGCGAGAAGCGGATGAAACCGTAGCCGCCCATCTTCAGCAGCACGCCGGCCAGGATCACCGAGCCCGCGGTCGGCGCCTGCACGTGCGCGTCGGGCAGCCATGTGTGGACCGGCCACATCGGCATCTTCACCGCGAAGCTGGCGAAGAAGGCCAGCCACAGCCAGTTCTGCGCCGCGGGATCGAAGCTGTAGGCCATCAGCGTGGGCACGTCGGTCGTCCCCGCCTCGTTCACCATCCACAGCATGGCGATCAGCATCAGCACCGATCCGAGCAGCGTGTAGAGGAAGAACTTGTAGCTGGCGTAGATGCGGTCCGCCCCGCCCCAGATGCCGATGATCAGGTACATCGGAATCAGGCCTGCCTCGAAGAAGATGTAGAACAGGAAGATATCCTGCGCGGTGAACACGCCGATGATCAGCACTTCGACCAGCAGGAAGGCCGCATTGTATTCGCCGACGCGCTTCTCGATCGAGTTCCACCCGGCGCCGATGCAGACCGGCATGAGGAAGACCGTAAGCATGATCAGCATCAGCGCGATGCCGTCGATGCCCAAAGCCCACGAGAAGCCGGCGAACAGCGGCACGCTTTCTTGGAACTGCCACTGCGCACCGCCCACGTCGTAGTTGGCCCAGAGGACCACGCCGAGCGCGAAGTCGATCAGCGTAGCGACCAGCGCGATGGTGCGCGCGGCCTTCGCCTCGGCGAACAGGCAGGCGGCGGCGCCGACCAGCGGCACCAGCATCATGAGCGAGAGGATGGGGAAACCGTTCATTGTCTTAGCCCACCATCGCCCAGCTGATTGCCCCGACCAGCCCCAGCAGCATCACCAGCGCATAGCTGTAGAGATAGCCGGACTGGACCTTCTGCGCATATGTCGAACCCTTGGCCACGACCCAGGCGGCGCCGTTCGGGCCGAAGCGGTCGATGATCCCCTGGTCGCCCTGCTTCCAGAACACGCGGCCGAGCCAGAAGGCCGGCTTCACGAAGAGGAAGTTGTAGAGCTCGTCGAAGAACCACTTGTTGTAGACGAAGGTGTACAGCACGCCGATCTGCTCGACCACGGCGGCCGGGAACTTCGGGTTCTTGATATAGCCATACCAGGCGATGAACAGGCCGATGGCCATCACCGTGAAGGGCGCCCACTTCACCCAGGTCGGCACCGCGTGCATCGCGTGGATCAGGTGCTCGTGGAACACGAGGCTGCCCTTCCAGAACTCGCCGGCGCCGTCGCTGATGAAGGCGTGGTGAAACGCGAAGCCCGCGAACACCGCGCCGATCGACAGCAGGATCAGCGGGATCAGCATGCTGAGCGGGCTCTCGTGCGGGTGATAGCCCGCGGTGGCGTCGCCGTGGCTCGCGTGCGGGCCGTGATCGTCGTGGCCGTGCGCGTCGCCGGCGTGCTCCTCGTCGGGATGATCGTCATGCCCGTGCGCGTCGTGAACGGCATGCTGGATGTGCTCGGACTGGTCCCAGCGCGGCTTGCCGAAGAAGGTCAGGAAGGCCAGGCGCCACGAATAGAAGCTCGTCATCAGCGCGGCGGCGATGCCGCACCAGAAGGCGAACTGGCCCAGCTCCTTGCCGCTGCCGAACGCGGCCTCGAGAATCGCGTCCTTCGAATAGAAGCCAGCAAAGCCCGCCAAGCCGGCGATGCCCACGCCGGTGATGGCGAGGGTGCCGATGGTCATCACCCAGAAGGTGATCGGGATGTGCTTCCGCAGGCCGCCGTAGAAGCGCATGTCCTGCTCGTGGTGCATGGCATGGATCACCGAGCCCGCGCCCAAGAACAGCAGCGCCTTGAAGAAGGCGTGGGTGAACAGGTGGAACATCGCCGCGCCGTATGCCCCCACGCCCGCGGCGAAGAACATGTAACCGAGCTGCGAGCAGGTCGAATAGGCGATCACCCGCTTGATGTCCCACTGCGTCGTGCCGACCGTGGCGGCGAAGAAGCAGGTGGCGGCGCCGATGAAGGTGATGAAGCCCATCGCCGTGGGGCTCGTCTCGAACAGCGGCGACAGGCGGCAGACCATGAAGACGCCGGCGGTGACCATGGTCGCCGCGTGGATCAGCGCGGAGACCGGGGTCGGGCCTTCCATCGCGTCGGGCAGCCAGGTGTGCAGCCCGAGCTGCGCCGACTTGCCCATCGCACCGATGAACAGGAGGATGCAGAGCACGGTCATCGTGTCGAAGCGGTGGCCGAGGAAGCCGATGGTCGTGCCGGCCATGCCCGGCGCGGCGGCCAGGATCTCGGGGATCGAGACCGTGCCGAACACCAGGAACACGCCGAAGATGCCCATCATGAAGCCGAGGTCGCCGACGCGGTTGACCACGAAGGCCTTGATCGCGGCGGCGCCGGCGCTCGGCTTCTTGAACCAGAAGCCGATCAGCAGGTACGAGGCGAGGCCCACCCCTTCCCAGCCGAAGAACATCTGGACGAGGTTGTCGGCGGTCACCAGCATCAGCATGGCGAAGGTGAAGAGCGACAGATAGGCGAAGAACCGCGGCTGGTCCGGGTCGTCGTCCATGTAGCCCCAGCTATAGAGGTGCACGAGCGCCGAGACGCTGGTGATCACCACCAGCATGACCGCGGTCAGCGTGTCGACCCGCAGCGCCCAGTCGAAGCTGAGCGTGCCCGACTGCACCCAGTGCAGCACCGGTACGACCGAGGCTTCGGCGCTGCCACCCAGGAAGCTCAGGAAGATCGGCCAGGACAGCCCGCAGGAGACGAACAGCGCGCCGGTAGTGATCGACTTGACCACGGTGTTGCCCAGCGCGCGGTTGCCCAGCCCGCCGACAATGGCGGCCAGCAGCGGCAGGAAGACGATGAAGAGGATCGACGTTTGCACCGAGTTAGCCCTTCATCCGGTTGACGTCGTCGACGGCGATGGTGCCGCGGCCGCGGAAGTAGATGACCAGGATCGCCAGCCCGATCGCCGCCTCGCCCGCCGCCACGGTCAGCACGAACATGGCAAAGATCTGGCCGGTCAGGTCGCCCAGGAAGGCGCTGAAGGCGACGAGGTTGATGTTCACCGCCAGCAGGATCAGCTCGATCGCCATCAGGATGACGATCACGTTCTTGCGGTTGAGGAAGATGCCGAGCACGCCGAGCACGAACAGGATAGAGCTGACGACGACGTAGTGTTCGATGCCGATCACAGCGAGACTCCCTTGCCCACTTCCGGCCGCTCGTTGTGCGTCGCCTCTTCGGGGCGGCGCTGGTTCTGGCGGCTGATGTTCTGGCCGCGCACGCCGGTGCGCTGGCGGTGGGTCAGCACGATCGCACCGATCATCGCCACCAGCAGGACGATGCCCGCCGCCTCGAACAGGAACAGGTAGCGGCTGTAGAGCAGCGCGCCGATTGCCTCGATGTTCGAGGTTCCGGCCGGCGCCTGCATCGCCGCGTCGGGCGTGCCCAGCACCAGCGAACCGGCGCGGTAGGCGCCCAGGCCCAGCACCAGCTCGCAGGCCAGCACCAGGGCGACCAGCGCGCCCAGCGGGAAGTTCTTGATGAAGCCGGCGCGCAGGGTCGCGAAATCGATGTCGAGCATCATCACGACGAAGAGGAACAGCACCGCGACCGCGCCGACATAGACGATGATGAGCAGCATCGCGATGAACTCGGCGCCCACCAGCACCATCAGGCCGGCGGCGTTGAAGAACGCCAGGATCAGCCACAGCACCGAGTGCACCGGGTTGCGCGCGAGGATGGTGATAGCGCCCGAGGCGATCACCATGATGGCGAACAGATAGAAGGCGATTGTCTGAATCATGACGCGTGCGGCCCCCTATCGGTAGGGCGCATCGGCTTCAAGGTTCGCGGCGATCGCCCGCTCCCACTTGTCCCCGTTCGCCAGCAGCTTGGCCTTGTCGTAGAGCAGTTCCTCGCGCGTTTCGGTCGCGTATTCGAAGTTCGGCCCCTCGACGATGGCATCGACCGGGCAGGCTTCCTGGCAGAAGCCGCAGTAGATGCACTTGGTCATGTCGATGTCGTAGCGCGTGGTGCGGCGCGATCCGTCGGCGCGCGGCTCGGCCTCGATGGTGATCGCCTGGGCAGGACAGATCGCCTCGCACAGCTTGCACGCGATGCAGCGCTCCTCGCCGTTGGCATAGCGCCGCAGCGCATGCTCGCCGCGGAAACGCGGGCTCAGCGGGTTCTTCTCGAACGGGTAGTTGATCGTCGCCTTGGGCTTGAAGAAGTACTTCAAGGTCAGCCAGTGCGCCTTCACGAACTCCCAGAGCGTGAACGACTTGATGTAATAACCGAGGCTCATACCCCATACCTCGTGAACATGAGATAGCCGCTCACCAGCACCACGAAGAGCAGCGAGACGGGCAGGAAAATCTTCCAGCCCAGGCGCATGAGCTGGTCGTAGCGATAGCGCGGAACGGTCGCCTTCACCCAGGAGAAGACGAAGAAAAAGAACAGAATCTTGAGCAGCAGCCAGACCACGCCTGGAACGAGATAGAGGATCGGCAGCTCCAGCGGCGGCAGGTAGCCGCCGAAGAACAGCACGGCGTTCAGCGCGCACATCAGCAGGACGTTGGCATATTCGCCCAGCCAGTAGAGCGCGAAGGCCATCGACGAGTATTCGGTCTGATAGCCGGCGACGAGCTCGCTCTCGGCCTCGGTCAGGTCGAACGGCGCGCGGGCGGTTTCGGCCATGCCCGAGATCAGGAACATCACCCACATCGGGAACAGCAGCAGGTTGAAGAAGTAGCCGTTGACGATGCCCAGCCCGTGCCCGCGCTGCGCCTCGACGATGTCGTGCAGGTTGAAGGTCCCGGCCCACAGCACCACGCAGATCAGGATGAAGCCGATCGAGACCTCGTAGGAGATCATCTGCGCCGAGGCGCGCATCGCCGAGAAGAACGGGTATTTCGAGTTGGACGACCAGCCCGCGATCACCACGCCGTAGACCCCGAGCGACGAGATCGCGAGGATGTAGAGCAGGCCGACGTTGATATCGGCCAGGATCGCGCCAGAATTGAACGGGATCACCGCCCAGGCCATCAGCGCGACGGTGAAGGTGATGATCGGCGCGATCAGGAACAGCGCCTTGTTCGACGCCGAGGGAATGATGGTTTCCTGGAGGAACACCTTCAGGCCGTCGGCAAAGCTCTGCAGCAGGCCGAAGGGGCCGACCACGTTGGGGCCGCGACGCAGCGCCATGGCAGCCCAGATCTTGCGGTCGGCATAGATGATCATGGCGACGCCGAGCATCAGCGGCAGCGCGATCAGCAGGATGCCGATGATCGTCGAGAGGAACCAGGCCCACTCGTACATCATGCCGAGGGAGACGAAGAAGTCGGTCATTCCGCGGCCTCCGCCAGATCTTCGCCGTGGATCAGTTCGGCCGAGCAGCGCTGCATCGTCGCGCTGGCGCGGGCGATCGGGTTGGTGAGGTAGAAGTCCTGGATCGGGTAGGCGGTGATTTCGCCTTCAACCTTCGTATTCAGCTTGGGAAGCTGCTGCCCCACGTAATCGGCGAAACCTTCCACGCCCAGCGCCGGAACTTCGGCGACCATCGCGGCGCGGAGCTGTTCGAAGCTGTCGAAGCCCACGCTCACGCCCAGCGCATCGGCCAGCGCGCGCAGGATCGTCCAGTCCTCGCGCGCGTCGCCGGGGGCGAAGACCGCCTTCTCGGCGAACTGCACCCGGCCCTCGGTGTTGACGTAAGTGCCGGCTTTCTCGGTGTAGGCGGCGGCGGGCAGGACGATGTCCGCCGCATGCGCGCCCTTGTCGCCATGGTGGCCGATATAGACGATCATCGAGTCCGCGAACTTCGTGTAGTCGACCTCGTCCGCGCCGAGCGAGAGCAGCAGCTTGGGCTTGGCCGCGGCGAGATCGGCGATCCCGCCCTTCTGCGCATAGCCGAGCATCAGCCCGGCCATGCGGCTCGCCGCGAGGTGGAGGACGTTGAAGCCGTTCCAGCCCTCACGCACCAGGTTGAACTGCTTGGCCAGCGCCAACCCGGCGCCCAGCGCACCCTTGGCCAGCGCCATGCCGCCCAGGATCACCGCCGGCCGTTCGGCCTTGCCCAGCGCATCGGCGACGTGGCCCGGCAGCTTGCCCAGCAGCGACAGGTCGGTGCCGAGGAATTCGCCGCCGAAGGTCGTTTCCCACTCGGGGCCGATCAGGAACACCTTGGCACCGCGCTTCTTGGCCTTGAGCAGCCGCGTGTTGACCAGTGGCGCTTCCCAGCGGACGTTGCTGCCGACGATCAGCACGGCATCGGCGGTCTCGATGCCCGAGAACGTCGAATTGAAGTTCACCGCGGCGAGGCTGGACGTGTCGTAGTCCATGCCGGTCTGGCGGCCTTCGAGCAGGCTCGATCCCAGCGCGCCGACGAGCTTCTTGGCCGCGAACATCGTTTCGGCATCGAGCAGGTCGCCGGCGATGGCCGCCACGCTCGAACCGGGATTGATCCTGGCCACCGCGGCGAAAGCCTCGGGCCAGGTCGCGGCGACCAGCTTGCCGTCGCGGCGGATGAAGGGCTTGTCGAGCCGGCGCTTGGTTAGGCCATCGACCTGGAACCGCGCCTTGTCGCTGATCCACTCCTCGTTCACGTCGTCGTTGATCCGCGGCAGCACGCGCATCACCTCGCGGCCGCGGCTGTCGATGCGGATGTTGGCGCCGGTCGCGTCGGAGACGTCGATGCCCAGCGTCTTCTTCAGCTCCCAGGGCCGCGCCTCGAAGGCGTAGGGCTTTGAGGTCAGCGCGCCGACCGGGCAGAGGTCGATCACGTTGGCCGACATCTCGTGATGCGCGGCCTTTTCCAGATAGGTGGTGATCTGCATCTGCTCGCCGCGATAGAGCGCGCCGATCTCGTCCACGCCCGCCACTTCCTCGGAAAAACGGACGCAGCGGGTGCAGTGGATGCAGCGCGTCATCGTCGTCTTGATGAGCGGGCCCATGTACTTCTCGGTCACCGCGCGCTTGTTCTCGTCATAGCGCGAGGCGCCGCGGCCATAGGCGACCGACTGGTCCTGCAGGTCGCATTCGCCGCCCTGGTCGCAGATCGGGCAGTCGAGCGGGTGGTTGATGAGGAGGAACTCCATCACCCCTTCCCGCGCCTTCTTGACCATCTCGCTGTCGGTGCGGATCACCTGGTTGTCCGCGGCCGGCAGCGCGCAGCTTGCCTGCGGCTTCGGCGGCCCGGGGGCGACTTCGACCAGGCACATGCGGCAGTTGCCGGCGATCGACAGCCGCTCGTGATAGCAGAAACGCGGGATTTCCTTGCCCGCCATCTCGCAGGCCTGCAGCACGGTGGCGCCTGCCGGAACTTCGAGCTCCACGCCGTCTACGGTAACCTTAGGCATCGGGCTTCTCGGATTTGGCGATGAGACGAAACGCCGCAGTCGCGATCATCGCGCGCAGGGCGGGAACGGAGATGTCGGTCTCCCCGCCGCCGCTGACGCAGGCGGGGATCGTCGTGGTGAGCGGCGCCGCGGCGGCGGCCTCCGCGTCGGATCCGGGCGCGGCGGCGAAGAGCAGGCCGACCTGATCGGGCAGCGAGCGCGCCAGGCAGATGGCGATGGCGTCGCTCGGCGCGAAAGCCTTCGTCGGCGTCGGCGCGGCGCGCGCCAGACGGACGTTGACCGGCTCGGACCCGCGCTCGATCAGCCCCTCGGCGATCGCGCCGGCGAACAACAGGTTGCTCCCGCGCAGCGCGCCCTGACCGAAACTGTTCTCGATGCAGTCCTTCGTGTTCGACGTCGCCAGCAGGCGAAGCCCGGTGCGATAGTCGGTCGTGGTGAAGTCCATCGACAGCACCCGCGCGCTTTCCTTCGGGCTGTAGACCGCGATGCAGCGGCCATAGGCCTCGAGCGCCCGGCGCGCTTCCGGAGTATTCACCGGCGGCTCTGCGGCAACCGCCGGAACCGCGCCCACGAGCGCGAGCAGGATCGCGAGCCGCTTCACTCCGCCGCCTCCCGCACGTTTTCGGCGATGCGCTTTTCCAGCTCGGGCCGGAAATGGCGGATCAGCCCCTGGATCGGCCAGGCGGCGGCGTCGCCCAGGGCGCAGATGGTGTGGCCTTCGACCTGCTTGGTCACCTGCTGCAGCATGTCGATCTCCTCGACCGCGGCGTCGCCGGTGCGCAGGCGCTCCATGACGCGCCACATCCAGCCCGTGCCTTCGCGGCAGGGGGTGCACTGGCCGCAGGACTCGTGCTTGTAGAAGTAGGACAGGCGGGCGATGGCGCGGACGATGTCGGTCGACTTGTCCATGACGATGACCGCCGCGGTGCCGAGGCCCGAGCCGACCGCCTTGCAGCCGTCGAAGTCCATCGGCATGTCGAAGCACTGGTCGGCCGGCACCAGCGGCACCGAGGAACCGCCGGGGATCACCGCCAGCAGGTTGTCCCACCCGCCGCGGATGCCGCCGCAGTGGCGCTCGATCAGTTCGCGGAAGGGGATGCTCATCTCCTCCTCGACGACGCAGGGCCGGTCGACGTGGCCGCTGATCTGGAAGAGCTTGGTGCCCTTGTTGCCCTCGCGCCCGAAGCTGGAGAACCAGGCTGCGCCGCGGCGCAGGATGGTAGGGGCGACGGCGATGGATTCGACGTTGTTGACCGTAGTCGGGCAGCCATAGAGTCCCGCGCCGGCCGGGAACGGCGGCTTGAGCCGGGGCTGGCCCTTCTTGCCCTCCAGGCTCTCGATCATCGCGGTCTCTTCGCCGCAGATGTAGGCGCCGGCGCCGCGATGGACGTAGACGTCGTAGTCGTAGCCCGAGCCGCTGGCGTTCTTGCCGATCAGGCCGGCGTCATAAGCTTCCTGCACGGCAGCGAAGAGGGTCTCCGCCTCGCGGATATATTCGCCGCGGATGTAGATGTAGGCCGCGCGCGCGCCCATAGCGAAACCGGCGACCAGCGCGCCCTCGATCAGCTTGTGCGGATCGTGGCGGATGATCTCGCGGTCCTTGCACGAACCGGGCTCGGACTCGTCGGCATTGATGACGAGGAAGCCCGGGCGCTCGGGCTTGTATTCCTTGGGCATAAAGGACCACTTCATGCCGGTCGGGAAGCCCGCCCCGCCGCGGCCGCGCAGGCCGGAATCCTTGATGACCTGGACGATCCCGTCGCGGCCCAGTTCGAGCAGCTTCTTGGTGTTGTCCCAGTCGCCGCGCGCCTGGGCGGCCTTCAGGTTCCACGGCTGGTAGCCGTAGAGGTTGGTGAAGATGCGGTCCTTGTCAGCGAGAGCCATGGCTTACCACTCCCCCCGGTAGTCGTGGTTCTCGGTGACCATCGCCTTGAGATTGCTGAGCGCGCCAGTGGGCTCGACCGTGTGGCGGCCGGGCTCCTGCGTGCCGGTCTTGGGCTGTCGGCCCGCGGCCAGTTCGTCGAGGATCTTGGTCACGCGCTCGGCAGTCAGGTCTTCGTAATTGTCGTCGTTGATCTGGACCATCGGCGCCGAGGCGCAGTTGCCCATGCATTCGACCTCGGTCAGCGTCCACAGGCCGTCGTCGGAGACGTGGCCCTTCTTCATGCCCTTGGCCTTACAGGCGGCCATGATGTCGTCCGAGCCGCGCAGCATGCAGGGCGTCGTGCCGCAGACCTGCACGTGGAAGCGGCCGACCGGCACGAGGTTGTACATGAAATAGAAGGTCGCGACCTCGACCACGCGGATCACCGGCATGTCGAGATACTGGGCGACATATTCCATCACCGGTAGCGGCAGCCAGCCCTGGGTCTGCGTTTCCTCGCCGACCTGCCGCTGGGCGTAGTCGAGCAGCGCCATCACCGCCGAGCGCTGGCGCCCGTCGGGATAGCGCGCGATCGCCGCCTTGGCCTTGGCGTCCCACACAGGATTGAACGCGAAGCCGCCTTTCCAGCACAGTGGGATCCGAAGCTTGGAATTCACGTGACTTGAAGTCGCGG
>JADMIO011694173.1_pt1 | contig 27945 bp, 22 predicted proteins | sample 8958161 | NCBI WGS metagenome assembly JADMIO01 (sample SAMN16585339, study PRJNA669376) | soil metagenome | isolation source: Crop rotation soil | place: USA: Cullars Rotation, Alabama | collected 2011
CGCGACAACTTGTCCACGTGGAATTCTAAGCTTAGGATCCCAATGTGCTGGAAAGGGAACACTTGCGTGGGATTGATGGCACTGCTGCGCACCGGCAGCAACCCAGCCGCCGGCCCGCACAAGGATGCGGCGGCGAAGGCCTTCGAGTTTGTCTGTCGTCAGGTGGAAAAGGCCGACGAAGATTCGCTCTACGTGACCCAAGTGCGCGACACGCAGTTGCAGAGCAAAATCGGGCAATACGTGGACACCTTCCTCGCCGGCTGGACCCTCGCGGAATTGAAAGGCCACGTGCCGGAGGAAATGGAGAAACGGCGCAGCGCCGCGACGGACAAGGTGATGAAGAAGATCGAGAAAAATCAAAAGGATAACGGCGCGTTTGCCGGCAACGCCGGCTGGGCGGCCGTGCTCTCGCAAGGCCTGTGCAGCAAGGCCCTCAACAGCGCGGCGCGCAACGGCGCCAATGTGAGCCGCGCGGCGCTCGACCGCGACCAAAAGCAAAACGAAGAAGGGCTCAACCGCGCCACCGGCTCGTTTGGCGCAGCGACCGCCGCCGAGCCGACGAGTGCGGGAGTCGATCTGTATCGCGAAGCCGCCAAGTTCGGCGGCTTGTGGGAAAAATGGGCCACCAATGGCCGCGCCCGCGTTGCTTCCGAGCGCGTGCTGGAAAGCAAAACGGCCCCGGAGGCGGAAAAAGCCCAGGCCCGCGCGGACATCAAACGCATGGACAGCGAAGATGCCGCGGCCCAAGTCGCGTCGAAGTCCGTGGCGCGAAAACTCAGCGACCAAAAATTTGTCGCCGGTTTTGGCAACAATGGCGGCGAGGAATTCCTGAGCTACCTCACGCTCGCGGAAGCTCTGCAGGCCAAGGGCGGCAAGGAATGGGAAGATTGGAAAGCAAAGGCCTCACTCACGATTCGCACCGCGCAAAATGCGGACGGCGGATGGTCCGGGCATCATTGCATCACGGGCCGCGTTTTCTGCACCGGCACCGCGCTGCTCGTGCTCAACGTCGGCAACGGGCAAGGCAAAGGTGTAGCGCAACTCGATGAGAAATCCGCGGTTAAGGTGGATGTGATCATCTCCACGCCACCGGACAAATCGGAAAAGCCCGCGGAGAAACCCGCGGAGGAACCCGCCAAGCGCTAGCCGCCATGAGCGCGAATCAACTGCCTCGTCGCGATTTCCTGCGCCTGCTCGGCGGCGGCATGCTGTTTGCCGCCGCGCAGGCCAGCGGGACTCCGACACCGAAAGCGCCCGACACTCTGGCGCGCGGCGTCGCGTTCCTCTCCGGGCGGCAAAGTCCCGACGGCGCCTGGCGCTCCGCGCACTACGGCTTCTTCCGCGGCGGCGATGCGTTGACTCCGCTCGTGCTGATGGCGCTGCGCTCCTCGCCGGAAGACGAAGCCGCGGCCCGCGGCGAACGCTGGCTTGATGCTCTCACCGATCGTCTCGCCACCCGCGAAGCCCCGTGGCTCGAGTTGCGCTATCCGCTCTTCAGCGCGAGCTACGCCGCGCGCTTCTATTCGTCGCGCGGCGACAGCCCGCGCGCGGCCGTGTGGGGCGGGATCATCGAATCCCTGCAACTCACCGCCGCTCTCGGCTGGCCCGCCGAAGACCCGCGGCACGGCGCGTGGGGCGACGCCTCCACTCCGCCACAGCGCCCGCCCGGCGCGGAGTTGCCCGACATGCTGAACCCAAATCTCTCCGCCACGATCTACGCCGTGCAAGGCCTGGCCGCTGCCGGACGACCGGAGCGCGCCAAACTCGCCGCACCCTTTCTCGCTCGCTGCCAGAATTTCGGCACCGGCGAAAAGGAGTTCGACGATGGCGGTTTCTTTTTCGCCGTGGAGGATCCCGTGCGCAACAAAGCCGGCGTCGCCGGCCGTGACAAATCGGGCCGCGAGCGTTATCGTTCCTACGGCAGCGCCACGTGCGACGGCGTGCTCGCCATGCTCGCCCTCGGTTCCGCACCCGACGACGCGCGCGTAGCCGCCGGCCTGCGCTGGCTGAAGGAGCGCACGCAGCGCTTCGCACACGCCGGCCAGTGGCCCGCCGATCGCGCGGACAGCGGCCGCGCCCATCTCTACTACTACGCCCAAGCCCTCGCGCAGGTGCTCGCCAACTGCAACGAACCGTGGGCCACCGACCGCCGCCACGTGCTCGCCGCTGGTCTCGCCAAGGCCAAAGCCGCCGACGGCTCATGGTCCAACGCCGATCCCGAGAGCTGCGAAGACGACGCGATCGTCGCCACGGCCTTCGCCGTCAGCGCGTTGGGTGCGTAGTCCGAACACGCCCAAGTTACTCATTTTCCCGCACCACGGGCTCAATGACCGTGCCGTCCAACAGCACAAAATAAACCAGCTTCGACGGCGGACCTGAACTCGGATCCGCCGCGCCGCCGCAAAGACCGGCCAGCATCGGGACGATGAGGAGTTTCAGGAGGCCACTCATGTGGCTCGTAGCGCTCTTCCTTCGCAAAGACACTTCTCTTTCCCCGACCGGGCCGCATGCCCGGGCGGTGCGTGCCTCGCGGCGACTACGTCGTCGACGAAATCCGACGAACCGCGAGCAGCGCGAGGGGTAGTGTCCTGGGATGCACCCGCCTCAGCAGGGCCGCGCTCCGCATCCTACAGAGCCCATGTGCAAATCCAGGCCGGAAGCCTGCCACACACGCAAGTTCCGCCGAAACCGCATAAACCCTCCTCCAAATCTCCCACACCTCCCTTTGCCACCACGGATCCCACCGGTCCCACCAATCCCGCGTAAGATCCGCAAAAACCCTCTGAACCCTCACCCCCCATTGGACGTTGGGCGTTCGGCGTTGGGCGTTGGGCGTTCCCCAAAATCCCCTTTGAACATCCCACGCCCCACTCTTGTCACACCCGCCGTCGAGAGTAATATCGAGACATGACACCCTTCCTCATCATCGGCTTTATCTTCATCATCGGCTTCTCGCTGTGGGCGCAGTGGCGCGTAAAGCGGGCGTTTGGGCAGTATGCCGATGTGGCGGCGACCAGTGGGGTGACGGGGGCGCAGGCGGCGGCGCGTATTCTGCAAGCGGCTAATATTCATAATGTTACGATTGAGGAGACGAGCAGTTTCCTCGGGGACCATTACGACCCGTCGCGCAAGGTGCTGTGCCTTTCGTCGGATGTGTATCATCGGCCGTCGGTGGCGGCGCTGGGGATTGCGGCGCATGAGTGCGGGCATGCCATCCAGGACAAGGTGGGTTATATGCCGCTGAAGGCGCGGGCGGCGTTTGTGCCGGTGGCCATGGTGGCGGGGAATATTTTGCCGTTTGTGATGCTGTTTGGCGGGTTCCTGTTCGGGGGCGGCTTTGGCCGCGGATCGGGCGGGATGCTGTGGATCCACATCGGCTTCTGGTGCTACCTGGCCATTACGGTGTTCCAGTTCATTACGCTGCCGGTGGAATTTGATGCGACGCGCCGGGCGAAGGTGATCCTGGGGAACATGGGGATGATCCAGCACGGCCCGGAGGCGGCCGGGGTGAATAAGGTGCTGGATAGCGCGGCGCTGACCTACGTGGCGGCGTTCCTGGCGTCCCTCTTCTGGGTGCTCCGTTTTGGCCTGATGATTCTCAACTCCAACGACCGTGACTAGCCATTGAATGAGCGTATCTTTCGCCTTATCCTTACCTGACGCCACCACCCTCGTGCCACCCTTCGCTTCCACCGCCATCTCCGCCGGCGCGCTCTCAGGCGCCGCGAATGCGCGTGCCGTGGAGCAGGAGCAAAGCCGCCGGGAGGACGAAGAACTCGTGGCCCGCTCGCAGCAGGGGGATGCGGGGGCGTTTGACTCGCTGATCGTGAAGTACAGCCCGCGGCTCTACGCGCTGGTGTATAACATGACCTCGAACCACGACGACACGAATGACCTGCTGCAGGACGTGTGGGCGAAGGCCTACCGGTGCATCCGCGGGTTCCGGGGGAAGTCGCAATTTTACACGTGGGTGCATTCGATCGCGGCGAATACGACGCTGAATTTCCTGAAGAAACGCGGACGGCGCTGGACGATGTCGCTCGACGACGTGGACAACGGGATCGCGAACGATAAGGAGTTCGTGGAACTGCAGACAAATTGCACGCCGGTGCGCGAGACGGACCTGGCCGAGCTGCAAAAGCGGCTCAACGAGGCGATGATGAAATTGACGCCGGAGCATCGCGCAGTGGTGACCATGTTCGACGTGCAAGGAATGCCGCACGCCGATATTGCCAAAATTCTCGGAATCAGCGAAGGCACGGTGCGTTCGCGTCTTTTTTACGCTCACAAACAACTTCAGGCGTGGCTCTCGGAGTTCGCGCCCATTCCCGCCCAGTAACCCACGACCATGGAAGACCCAAAACCTCAGTTGAGTGAGACGCAATTGCAGGCGCTGCTGCGCCTGAAGCGTCACGAGCAGCCGCCGCCAGGCTACTTCGATGATTTGTTGAAAAATGTGCATCGCCGCCAGCGCGAGGAGATGCTGCGCCGCCCGGCGTGGCGGATCTTTGCGGGACGCGTGCGGGCTTTCTTTGCGTCGCTGGATTGGAATTACGCGGCGACGATGGGAGCAATTTTGCTGATCGGGATCGCGGCCATCCGGCTCGCGATGCCGACGACGCCGGGGAAGGGGGCACTGGGCAAAACGTTGCCGGAAGCGGTGGCCAGCGGGCCTGCGGACCAGCCGGCGGCTCCGGGCATGCCTGGGATGTTGGTGAGTGCGTCGGACAATCTGCCGGGGGCGCCGTTGCTGAATCTGGATCCGGCGAGCAATGAAGAGGCGATGCGGCAGATGTTAAACGGGACTGACAATCCGAGCAGTGACCGGGCCAGTGACCGGGCGATGCGGCAGATGAATACTTTGCGTATTCCTGGCAAGACCGGCCCTGCTCCCACGCGCTTTGTGATCGAATCGCAGCCCGCCAGCTATGAGCCTGCGCAGATTCGCTTCTAGCGCCGGCGTAGGTTGCGGGCTGGTCGCGATTTTTGCCGTGAGCGTCGTCGGGCAGTTGCGCGCGCAAGGCTCGAAGCCTGCGGCGTCGCCCCGTCCTGAAGTGCCGCTGCGTGTCGACACGCCGCCGCGATTGGAACAAACACCACGCGTGAATGTGTCGCCCGAAGTGGCAACACCTGCGCTATCAGTGCCTACTGCTCCGGCGGTGCCCGGGGTGCCGCCGCCGGCCACGGTGCAGAATTTGGCGGATGTGATTTCCACGAGCGTGCGCGCGGTGACGGACAAGGCCGGCCCGGCCATCTGCCGCGTGGAGACCGAGGATGAGCAGGGGCGCCTCTCGGGCACCGGGTTTTTCATCGACTCCGACGGGACGCTGGTGACGAGTTACACGCTGGGCAATGCGTCGGAGGATTTGGTGGTGACGCTTGGCGACGAGAAGTTTCCCGCGCGCCGCCTGGTGGCCGATGGGCGCAGCGGCATTTCGCTGGTGAAGGTGGATACCACGGAGCCGCTGCCGTTCATCAAGAGCGGCGATCCGCGCGCGCTCACGGTGGGCACGCCGGTGATCGCGCTCGGGTATCCGCTGCAGCTCCCGTTGTCGCACAGCTTTGGCACGGTGGCGGGGTTCGATTCCGGTTTTCAGGGCCGGCTCTTTGCCACGCGGCACATTCGCGCCAATGCGGTGATCCAGCGCGGCGAAGGCGGCGCGCCTTTGCTGAGCCTCGACGGCGCGGCCGTGGGCGTGCTCATCAGCGGCGTGGAGGGGAGCAACGGGCTCTTTGCGCTGCCCATCGACGCGGTGGAGAAAGTGCTGCACGACTATCGCAATCATCGCCGGCTGCGTCCCGGCTGGCTGGGCGCCGATGTGCGCATCACCGATGCGCCCGAGCACGGGAGCACGGCGCGGTTGCGGGTCTTGAATTCGAAAGGCCCCGGCGCCAGGGAACTGCGCCCCGGCGACGTGCTGCTACAAATCGGGAGCTGGAAAATCACGTGCCCCGAGGACGTGTTGAACGCGTCGTTTTACGTGACCGCCAGTGAGCCCGTGGAAGTGCGCGTCTCGCGCGCCGGCAAAGTGCACACTTACACGATCGTCCCGATGGACCCGCCCGAGGGCGAAGTGCTCAAAGTGTTGCGCCAGGACCCCGGGACCGCCGGCGCGACCTCGGATTTGAAGCTGGGACCGTAGCGCAAATTGTAGCTGTGGCCGGGAGGCCACGGGCTAATCTTGTGCGGCAGCGATAGCCGAGTCGATCAGCCCGCGTCCTCCCGGACGCAGCTACATAATTGCGACTGCTTACTTCCTCCCATAAGACTGCACCCCTTTCCCGATTGTTTTCACACATGACCTCCGACCTCCAACGACTCCTGGGCCGCCGGGCTTTTCTCGAAAAAAGCACGACAGGGCTGGGCGCGATCGCGCTGGCTTCGCTGTTGAACCCGGGGGTGCGCGCGGCCAATGCCGCCGGGCCGAGTGTGCCGGGAGTGCTGCAGAACTTGCACTGGGCGCCCAAGGCGAAGCGGGTGATTTACCTTTTCCAAAGCGGCGCGCCGTCGCACCTGGATTTGTTCGACCCGAAGCCGAAGCTGGTCGAGATGACGGGCAAGGATCTGCCGGACAGCGTGCGGCAGGGGCAGCGCATCACGGGGATGACGAGCGGGCAGAAGAATTTGTTCTGCGTGGGGAGCCCGTTCAAGTTTGAGAAATACGGGAAAGGCGGGATGGACTTGAGCGAGCTGCTGCCGAACCTCGCGAAGATTGCGGACGACTGCACGTTTGTGCGGACGATGTTCACGGAGCCGATCAATCACGATCCGGCGGTGACGTTTTTTGGCACGGGGCATCAGCAGCCGGGGCGGCCGACGATGGGGGCGTGGCTCAGCTACGGGCTCGGCAGCGAGAACAAGGACCTGCCGGCGTTTGTGGTGCTGCACAGCGGGGGCGGCGGGCAGCCGTTGCAGTCGCGCTATTGGGGGAGTGGGTTTTTGCCGGCGCAGCACGGGGCGGTGCCGTTCCGGAGCTCGGGCGATGCGGTGCTGTATTTATCGAATCCGCCGGGCGTGGATGCGGGAGCGCGGCGGGAGATGATCGACGCGACGAATGACCTGAATCGGTTGTCGTTGGGGACGCTGGGCGACCCGGCGATCAGCGCACAGATTTCCAACTACGAGCTGGCGTTTCGCATGCAGGCGAGCGTGCCGGAGCTGATGGACATCAGCAAAGAGCCGAAGGCCGTGCTGGACCTTTATGGCGCGAAGCCGGGGCAGGGGAGCTATGCGAACAACTGCCTGCTCGCGCGGCGGCTGGCGGAGCGCGGGGTGCGGTTCATTCAGCTTTGCCACCGCGATTGGGATCATCACGGCGGGCTGCCGGGCGGCATCCGCGGGAAGTGCAAGGAGACGGACCAATCCAGCGCGGCGCTGGTGATGGACCTCAAGCAGCGCGGGTTGCTGGATGATACGCTGGTGATTTGGGGCGGGGAATTTGGACGCACGGCGTACAGCCAGGGGGCGATTGCGAAGGACAATTTTGGGCGCGACCATCATCCGCGGTGCTTTACGATTTGGATGGCGGGCGGCGGGATCAAGCCGGGGCAGGTCTACGGCGAGACGGATGAGTTCGGTTACAACATCGCGCGCGACCCCGTGCACGTGCACGATTTCCACGCGACGATGCTGCATCTGCTCGGGGTGGATCACAAGCAGCTCATCTACCGCCACGAGGGCCGCGATTACCGGCTCACGGATGTGCATGGGAATTTGGTGAAGGCGCTGGTGGCCTGAGGGCTCGTGAGACGTGAGACGTGAGAGGTGAGACGTGAGAGGTGAGACGTGAGAGGTGAGACGTCGGCGACCGCGCGTTTCTTCTCGCCTCTCACGTTTCACGTCTCACGAGAAATGCTCACGGCTCACCCACCGTTGGATTGGGCACGACGTCGGTGCTCTTGCGCGCCGCGCGGGAGAGGACTTCTTTGCCGTCGACGCGGGGCTCGGTGGCCATGCCGCGATAGCGGAGGGGTTGGTAGCCGAGGGCAAGGAGGGCGTCGAGGGGGGCTTGTTTGAGGCCGGGCTTCCAGTAGTCGGGGGCGCCGCCGGTTTCGTAAAAGTAGATCCATTTGCGATCGGGCGTAGCCCAGCCGGCGCAGAGCAGGACGTGGCCGCGCGGGATGTTGAGGAGGTCGCCGGGGCGTAGTTGGGCGCCGCTGGGCAAGGGCGTGCAGATGGTGGGCAGGCGCGAGGTATCGTGGACGGAGGGGAGTTTCAGGCAGCGCGAGATGAAGCCGGAGCAGTCGAGGCCGGCAGCGTGAATGCTGACGCCGGCTTGATCGAGGCGGCGCTTTTCACTGGTCGAGACGTCGCCGGCGGCGGAACCGGTGGCGATAGCGGTCTCGAAGGAAGCGGGGTCGTCGAAGCCGCCCCATTTATACGGGATGCCGCGGTTGACTTCGCCCGGGACCCACCAGCCGGGGCGCTTGGTGGAGTCTTCGAAGGAGACGTCGGGCGTGTGGACCAGCACGCCTTTCGGGTCCTTGCGATGCATGATGTTGCTGGCGAAGGGGCGCCACGGCTGATCGGAGATTTTGCGGGCGATGGCGAGAGATTCGGAAGGAGTGACTTGGGAGGGGGCGGTGGGATCGCCGGGGATGAGCTTGGGGTCGGTGGTGCGCTGCGTGGTGGCGCAGCCGGCGAGATGGATCAGGGCGAGAGCGAGGAGGAAAAAATGGAAGAGCGCCTTCGGCGATGGCATGGGCATGGTGCGGCGGCGCACACCATCCACCGGAAGACCAGCATCGGTCGAGAAAATGGAGCAGTCGAATTGGGGAGAGACGCGACACGTGAAATGGGAAGAACTGCGCGAGACGCGCAGTTCGGGAGCCGGGACGCACTATCCTCCCAGGCTACCCGATCGGTGCGTGAATTTCGATCCCGGCGGCGGTCAGTTCCGCGCGCAGCCGTTGGGCGACGGTGACCGGATTCGGACCGTCGCCGTGTACGCAGATTGTCCCAGCCGTGATGGGCACATCGATGCCGTCGGTGCTTCGCACAACCCCCTCGCGGATCATGCGCAGCACCTGTGCCGCCGACTCGCGCTCGTCGTGAATCAGCGCATCCGGACGCGAGCGAGGCGTGAGCGAGCCATCGCGCTCGTAGCGGCGATCGGCGAAGACTTCGGGGCATACACGCAATCCATCAGCGACCGCCGCTTCCGCCAGTTTGCTGTTCGCAGGCGCGTAAAGCAGCAGGGAGTGGTCGATTTCGCGGACTGCCGCAACGATCGTCGCAGCCACCTGAGCGTCACGGGCCGCCAGGTGGTACAGTGCGCCGTGTGGCTTCACGTGGCGAACGGGCGCGAATTCGCGGAGCCGCAGGACTTGCGTGCGCACGAGTTCGCGCAACTCCGCCCCGGACATGGCGACTTCACGACGTCCGAAATTCGCGCGATCGGCGAAGCCGGGATGCGCGCCGATGGCGACGCCGTGCGCCTGCGTGAGCACCACCGTTTCGCGCATGGTCTTGTCGTCACCTGCGTGCGCTCCACATGCGATGTTTGCGGAACTGATGAGTTGCATCATCGCTGCATCGTGCACGCCTCCTTCTCCGAGGTCGCAATTGAGGTCGATGTGCGGCATCAGGTGAATTTGTCGGAGAGTCCCTCGCGAAGGACCGCAAGGCTGCGTTCACGGGCGAGGAGAAGTTCGTGCGCCTCCTCGAGTGACACCTCGCAGAATCGCACCTTGTCGCCCGGGCGCAGTTGCGCGGCCATGGGGATGTCGACGGTGATCACGTTCGCGATTTGCGGATACCCGCCCAACGTCTGGGCATCAGCCATCAGGAGGATCGGCTGGCCATCCGGGGGCACCTGGATGGTGCCGGGAGTCACCGTCATGGAGCGAATCTCTCCACCACCACTTCGCGAAAGTGCCGGGCCTGAGAGCCGCAATCCCATTCGATCGGATTTCGGCGACACTTCAAACTCCGTGGAGAACAACGCTTCCCGAAAATCGGCCGCGTGTGCTCCGCGAATCACACGCAGCACGGGCGAAGCGGAGCAAAGCGGCGGTATGAAGCCCGAGATGCGCCACGAGCCGATTGCGCGCCTTCGCGACGTCGGCGCCTTGAGCACGTCGCCGTCCCGGAGCGGGCGCCCGTGCCAGCCGCCGAAATTTCCCCGCAGGTAGGTGCTGCAACTGCCGAGCACTCGCGGAACCGTGAATCCTCCCGCGACGGCAAGATAGCCCCGGCATCCACTGCGCGCTGCGCTGAATCGCACCGGTTCGTTCGCGCGGACAAAGAGCGGCCGCCATCGCGGCACGCCGAAGTCTCCGCCACTGGTTGCGAGGAGTGCGTCTTTCGCGAAAATCAGCTCTGGCCCGGTCATCGTGAATTCGAGGACGGCGGTATCCTCTGGATTGCCCACGAGGAGATTCACGAGCCGAAAGGCCAAGGGATCCATCGCGCCGCTCAACGGAACCCCGGACGCGCGATGCCCAGGGCGCCCCAGGTCCTGCACCGTCGTCATCATGCCCGCGCGAGTAATGTTCACTTCCATGCTGCGAACTCCTTGCTCGTGATGACTCGAAAACGGACGCGGTCGCCCGATTTCAAAACGGCCGGGTCCTTGCGCCGGGCGTCGAACATTTTCAGCGGGGTGCGTCCGAGGATGTTCCATCCGCCGGGCGTCGCAAACGGGTAGACGCCAGTCTGTGCGCCGCCGATGCCGACGCTGCCCTCGGACACTTCGATTCGTGGCGTGATCCTGCGCGGCGTGTGGATCTTTGGCGGAAGACCGCCGAGATACGCAAATCCCGGCGCAAACCCGATGGCTTGCACGACATACTCCGCACCCGAGTGCAGTTCGACAACTCGCTGTGGGCTCAGATCGCACTTGGTTGCGATGTCCTCGAGATCCGGTCCGAACTCACCGCCGTAACAGACGGGAATTTCCACGAGACGAGCGCTCCCATCGCTTTTCCCGGCGGTTCGCACGGCCAGCTCTTCGATGGCACTTCGAAGACCGGCAAAGCTGGGGATTTTCGATGGGTCGTAAAACACCGTGACCGATGTGAACGCTGCGACCGCCTCGATCGTGCCGGTCGGTGGATGGAGCCCAATGACCGCGGCAATCGCCTGTGCCTTCGCGATGGCTGCCTCGTCAAGATCGTCGCTGACCGTGAGCACGACAGCGCTGTCGCCAAGGGTGGCAAGCGTCATGCGCCCTTATCACGGGCGCGGCACGAACCGGCAAAATAAAAAGCGCGCGGCGCCGATCAGGCGCGTCCCGCAGACTTCTTCACCGCGTCCACGATGGCGCGGTCATGGTCGCCCTTGTCCCGCACGAGTTTGTGGAACTGCGGCAGCGTCATGTTCAGTCCTCCGGACTGCACCGCGCGGCTACATCATTAATTGAACCGCGCTAGATCATGTGCGCCGAAATCCAGATTTTTGGAGGGGCTTGCGTGAGGGGTTTGGCGCGGGCATGATTGAAGATTGCTAAACGTGTCGATGATTTTCCGCTTTCTCGCTCTTGTGATCCTGCCCGCCCTGGCGCTGACGCCGGCGCGCGCGGCCGAAGCGGCGAGGCGTGTCGCGTTGGTGATTGGGAACAGCCGGTATGAGCCAGCGGTGGGGGCATTGCGGAATCCGGTCAACGATGCGCGGGCGATGGCGAAGACGTTGCGGGCGCTCGGCTTTGCGGTGATTGAAGAGCAGAACGTGACGCGCGACGAGTTGATCGCGGCGATGTTGAAGTTCCGGCAGAAGCTGCGCGGGGCGGAGGTCGGGTTATTTTATTTTTCGGGGCACGGCATTTCGGTCTCGGGGGCGAATTATTTGCTGCCGGTGAAGTCGGGTTACAATCCGGAGCATGCGGAAGGCACCGCGCTAAAGCTGCTGGCGGAGACCAAGCTTTTCAATGCGGAGCAGGCGGTGGCGGAGATGAGCAACATTCATCCGGGGTGCAATCTGGTGATCCTGGATGCGTGCCGGTCGACGCCGGTGGGGCGCAACCCGCTCAATCGTGAAGTTGCGGCGGGGCGCGGGCTGGTGGAGATGAGTCCGCCGGCGGGGTCGCTCATCGCGTTTTCGACGGATGCGGGGCACGTGGCGTCGGATGGCAGCGGGGCGAATGGGGTTTACACGGCGGAGTTGATCAAGAATCTCGCGATGCCGGGGCTGAGCATCGAGCAGGTGTTCAAGCGCACGCGGGCGGGGGTGATTGCGGCGACGAGCGGAGAGCAGATGCCGGCGGAGTATTCGCGGCTGGTAGGGGAGGATATTTTTCTGGCGGGGAACGAGGCGACGGCTCCGGCGATTGTGCCGGAGGCGGTGGTGCCGAAGGCGGAGTCGCTGCCGACACGCGCGGCGATCAATCGGCTGGCGGCGGCGGGCGATGCGGAGTTGTGCGTGCAAGGGTTGCGGCAGCATGCGCGCGCAGGGAGTTCGCTGGATGCGGCGGTGCCGATGGGGATGTTGCTGGAGCAGGTAAAGGAGGCGTTGCGCGATCCGAAGGTGGCGGCGGCGAAGGCAGAGTTGACGCTGCGGAGTTGCGATTTGCTGCTGGCGGCGATCCCGGAGTGCATTCCGGGGAGTAATCCGCAGCAGGGTACGCTGAGTGCGAAGGCGCATAGCCGGCGCGGGGATGCGCTGCTGTTGCTGGGGCGGGCGGAAGAGGCGCTGGAGGCGTTTGACAAGGCGATCGTGCTGACGCCGGAGGATGGGTACGTGCGGTATAATCGGGGGATGGCGTTGCTGCGGCTCGAGCGCAGGGAGGAGGCGAAGGCGGAATTGGCGAGCGTGGCGGATGTGAAGACGAAGCAGCCGGGGGCGAGGAAATTGGCGGCGAAGGCGTTGGCGGAGATGAAGTGAGAGGCAGCGATCAGCCCGTGGCCTCCCGGCCACAGCTACATTCTTCGGCGCGCCTCTCGTGAGTATGATAACGGAACTTGAAGCTGGAGCTTCAAGCTACGGAAGAATGGCTACGAGCGCGTGTGAGTGAATCATGGTTGCGCGTCGAGGCGGAGGCGGAGTTGGCGGGTGGGGGTGCTGTTCAAGGGAGTGTTGTCGCGCACGGTGATGGTCTCGGTGCTCGGGCTGATGATGCGGGAAACCTGAGTGGTCATGGCCGTATTCGGGACGTCCCCAGCGGGTCCGTAGGTGGAGCCGTCGATCCATTGCGTGAGGGTGCCGGCGGACTGGATGGTGTAGGTGACGTCGACGGCGGTGAGGGGGCGGGTGAAGGTGAGGGCGAGGAAGCGGTCAGGGCCGATGGTGATGATGCTGCGTTGCGGGAGGGCGGTGAGGCTGTTGAGCAGCGGGTCGGAGGAGAGCGTGTATTCGAGAAAGTTGGGGAGGCTGTCGCCGTCGGGGTCGGCGGTGAAGAGTGCGGTGGGGCCGGTGGCTTGCGGACCGAATTTTTCGAGGCGCCAGGCGTCGCGGGCGGGGAGTTCGTCGGCGCCGAGATCCACGCGACTGCCGGTGACGCGGGCGTGGCCGTCGATGTCGAGTTCACCGGCGGCGGGGGTGAAGGCGGGGTCGCCCTGGTTGACGCAGGGTGAGTCGAGGCGCAGGTGCAGATCGGGTGCGGCGGGCGGGGCGGGGCCGCTGAGCGAAGGGTTGACGAGGAGCGGATCGCCGAAGCTGGAATGCGTCTCGCCGGCGCTGGCGGTGCGCCACGCGGTGAAGCCGGTGACGGTGGCGTTTTTCCACTGCCACTCAGCAGCGGCGGAGCCGGCGGGCGCGTGCCAGCGATTGTAGTCGATGGTGTTGCCGGTGTTCATGGGCTGTCCGCCGATGGTGGCGGCGACGGGGTTGCTGAGCAGCAGGCTCTGCGCGCCGGCGAAGACGATGTTGTGGCGCAGGACGTTGTTGAAGACGCGGTGGTTAAATTGGATTTCGCCGTTGCCGTCGGCGTTGGTGTCGTTCTCCCAAAAGGTGTTGTTCGCGATGGTGTTGTTTTGCGCGGCGCCGTTGGTGCTCTCGGAGCCGCCCATGAGCAGGCCGCCGATTTTGTTGCGCCAGACGAAGTTGTTCCGAACAATGACCGACTCCGTCGCCTGGCCGGCGTGCTCGCTCGCGAGCTCGATGCCGATGTCGTTTTGAAACGTGACGTTGCGCTCGATGAGCACGTCGCGGCCGCCGTCGACGTAGATGCCGCCGGCGCCGGGCAGTCCGCCGTAGGCGGGGTTGGAGGGCACGCCCGTCGCCGCGGTGCCGGCGCTGCTGCAGTTCCACACGCGGTTGGCGCGGATGACGCCGTTGCGCGCGCGGTCGAGCACGGGATCGCTCGTGCCGCCGCAGCACGTTTCCTCGAAGCCGATGGCGTCGATGCCGATGTTGGTGTTGTCGTGGACGAGGTTGTTGGAGATCTGCCAGTTGATGACGTTGCCGTTGACGCTGACGGTTTCGCTGTTGCCGGTGCGGCACTGGTAGACCTCGTTGCCGTCGATGAGGATGTCGGTCATCGGAGTGGTGGCGTCGCCGTAGATGACGATGCCGAAGGCGTTGCCGTCGGCGAAATGATTCCAGATGTCGTGGATGCGGCAGTCGCGGATCTCGATGTGATCGGAAGCGCCGCGGATGTGCACGCCGCACGGGACGTGGTTTTGGTTGGTGGAGCCGTTGGTGGATTTGTAGTTACGCAGTTCGAGTCCCTGCACGCGCACGTGGCTGCGTCCGATGAGCAGGAAGAGGCCGGTGTCAGCGGCGGGCGGGGTGACGCCGGTCGCGTCGAGGATGGCGGTTTCGCCGGGAAAATTGCGATAAGTGATGAAGCCGCCGGCGGCGCTGCCGGAGACGTTCACGGTGACGCGCTCAGCGTAAGTGCCGGTGCGGATCCAGATGGTGTCGCCGGGAGCGACGGCGCCGGCGTTGGCGGCGCGCTGGATGTTGCGCCATGGCTGGGCCTGCGTGCCGGGATTGGTGTCGAGGCCGGTGGGGGCGACGAAATACTCGGCGGCGAGGAGGGGCGCGGCGAGGGCCAGGAGCAGCGGCAACAGGGCGCGGAGCATCGGGAGCGGTAGAGCAGAAAAGGAGCCGGAGAGGACCACACGGGAGCATTCAGCATTTGATGATCGAATCCGATGCAGCAACGCTCAACGCCCAACGCCCAATGAAAAGGTTGGCGCTCGACGCAGAGCGTCAAGCCACCGAGGGGTATCAGTTCGCGCGCAATTGGGAGGTGGCGTAGGGTTTGAAATCTTTTTCCAGGGCGTCGAGGCTGGAGTAGCGGGAGCCGAAGTTGGCGGAGAGGGCGGACTCGAAACGCGCGCCTTTGCCCATGGCGTCGAGGAAGCTGACGAAGGCTTTTTTGTCGGCGGCGGCGAGGAAGCGCACAAGTTTTTCGCTCTCGCTGTAGAAGGCGGCGACGGCAGCTTCGTCGGCGGGATAAGTGGCGGCGCCGGTGAGTTGGGCGACGGGCAGGTAGAGGGCCTCGGGGACGGCGCGGGCTCGGGGTTTGGAGTCGTAGCCGCGCGCGCGATAGAAAGCGGATTGGCAGCGGGTGGCGGCATATTCGGCGAAGCCTTCATTGAGCCAGAGCGGCACGCCGGCGCCGACGAAGCGCTCGAAGACGAGGTGGGAGATTTCGTGCGGCAGAGTCTGGGCGCGGGCGAGCCAGCCTTTGTTGCGGAGGACGAAGAGCGTGCCTTGAGCGTGGATGCCGCCGCTCCACGGGTCGAGGGCGCCGGCGGCTTGGAACATCTTCCAGTCGGCATCATCGGAGAACAGGAAGACGTGGCATTTGCGCTCCCATTTGGCGGTGTCGCGACCGAGTTCGGTGGCGATGACGCGGTAGTAGAATTCGACTTCCACGGAGACAGCGGCGGCGGTGGGGGCGTCGAAAAAATGGAGGATGAAGTGGTCGGTTTCGGCGTGGAGCCAGCCGGGTTTCACGTCGAGGGCGCGCTGGGCGAGAGCGGTGAAGGAGCGGTCGGAGAGCTTTTCGAGCGGGAGCTGGGTGAGGGCGCCTTCGGTGGCTTGCTGGGCGGGAGCGGGCAAAGAGGACGCGAAAAGGAGCAATGAGATGATGAGGCGGATGGGCATGTGGAGGAAAAGAGATGGCAGGGGGCGTGCCAGATGGAGCCAAGACAATTGGGGAACACCCAACTCCCAACGCCCAACGTCCAACGCCCAATTTTTGGCGGGGAATGGCAGCTTGAAACTTGGGCGCGTGACTAGGGTGCCCGGGGGCGCAGGAAAAATTCCAACATCCAATGAAAGAAGTGACGCTTCGCGCTATGGAGATGCATGCGGGCGGTGGAGGCGTTTTTGGTGGCTGGGCGCTCTGCGTCGAGCGAGGGGCTTGGGATGCTCGGCGCGGAGCGTCAAGCCACCGAGGGGCGTCGCGTCACGATGGTCGTGGGCGAGCCAAGAAAATGAGAACGCTTGGGTTCAATACTTCACAGTTTATGTTTCCCAGGACAAAAATGGGCGGAGCGCGAGGCAATTTAAGCATGGCTTGAATACCTATGTTATCAAACTCGATGACTATGTTGGGAAATAACCTTTGGCGGATCGTAATTGCCGCGGCGTGCCTGTTCGCGTCCGCCGAGGCGGCGCCAAAGGAGGGCGAGCTTGCGGGCGACGCTGCGGTGCTGGTCGAGAGGTTAAAGGAAGCGGAGGCGAAGGATGGGTTTGCGCGGGTCAAGGTCAATGAGGCGGGGAAGGTCACGGAGATTTTTGTGACGGCGGAATTTGTCTCAAAGGAAAACGTGGCTTTGTTGAGGCAGGCGCGAGACGTCGAGGTGCTTAGGCTGGGGTGTGCGCGGAAGGAGATTGGGGAGGAATTGGGGCAGGCGCTGCAGGGGATGACTTCGCTGAAGGAGTTGGGGATTTATGGGTGTGGGGCGGAGGCGTTGGCGAAGCTGCCGGCCGGGGCGCTGGGGGAATTGCGGGTGCTCACTATTAAGCACCAACCGATTGGGGCCAAGGAGCTGGAGGTGATTGCGGCGCTGCCGAAGTTGGAGTTTCTCGAATTGCAGTCGGTCAGCGGGTTGTCGCTCCAGGCGATGCAGCCGTTGGTGAAGAATAGGAAGATTCGGGAGTTAGGCTTAGCGTTCTCGGATGCATCGGAAGGGGTGTTGGAGGTATTGTTGGCGATGAAGGGGACGTTAAAACGTGTGGACGCGCGAGGGAATCGGATATCTGAGGAGGGGATTGAATTGCTGCGGAGGAGTGGGTTTACGGTGCGGCGGTGAGGGCGAGAATTGGGTTTCAGGGGAACAGACCGATTAGGCGCAGCCTCTTCGGGGTATGGGTCAGATGGAAACGATGACCCAAGGTAGCTCGGTCCGGGCCGGACTGGCGGACCTCGCAACCTTGGGCTGGAGGACTCAATCCCGTTGGGATTGAACAGCATTGAGTCTCGTGAAATCTCAGTCTCGTGAGATCTCTACAATTACCGCCGGGCGGCCAATTCATTTCGGGCTGACTTATTACGCTTTGCGGCGGCGGCGGAAGGCTAGGAGACTGACGGCACCGGCTAGCAAGGTCGTGGTAGTGGGCTCGGGGATGGCGGCGGTGAGGGTGACGTCGCGGCCGCTGTCGGCGGTGTAGTCGATGACGAATTGCTGGGAGAAGACGCCGGTGGTGGCGAGGAAGCTTTGGCCCTGGTCGAGGGGGGTGCCCTGGTAGGCGAAGCGGGCGCCGCCGGCGTAGCCGAGGAGGGGCGAGGTGCCGTCGAGGATGGTGAAGACGAGGCCGTCGAAGGGGTCGGCGGTGAGAGTGAGGGCGAGGGTGACGGTGCCGGCGAGGGTGCCGGCGCCGGTGATTTTGGCCTGGTCGTTGGTGTTGAGGCCGACCTCGGCGCGGAAGGTGGAGCCGTTTTGCAGGGTGAGCGGGCCGGTGCTGAGGGTGCCGATGCCGGTGGTGCCAGGGGAGAGGACGGCGCCGCTGGTGACGGTGACGGCGAGGGTGCCGAGCGAGCCGGTACCAGCGAGAGTGCCGCCGGTATTGACGGTGGTGATGGATCCGCTGAGCGTGCCGTTCACGACGAGGGTGCCGGCATTGATGACGGTGGCGCCGGTGTAGTTGGTGGAGCCAGAGTAAATGAGCGTGCCAAGCCCGGTCTTGGTGAGGCTGGCGTTGGCGCCGAGGTCTTCCATGGAATCGAACGTGACCTGGCCGAGGCCGGTGCCGTTGTTGGCGACGTTGACGGTGGCGTTGCCATTGAGGATGACAAAGGCGGCAGAGAGGGAATAGGGGAGGTTGGAGGCGGTGGCGCCGCCGGTGACGTTCACGGTGGAGCCGCCATTGAGCGTGAGGATGCCTTGAACCGTGGTGGAGCCCGCGGCGCCGGAGCTGGCAGGCAGGATCTCGAGGCCGGCGGTGGTGCCACCCGCGAGGGTGACGTTATTGGCGATGGTGAAGTTGGAAGCCGGGCTGCTAAACGTAAAATTGCTGATGGTTTGCGTGGCGACCTGACCGCCGGTGGCGCCAGTGAAGCCGACAAAGCCATTGGAACCGTTGAGCGCTGAGGTGTAGTTTACGCCGGTGAAGGTGCGCTGATAGGTGGCGAGGGAAATCTGATCGGTGAGGGTTTCCGACAGGGTCTGGGCGAGCGGATCGTAAACGAGCTGGAATCGAATGGGGTTGCCGCCGCTCAGGAGCACGGGAGTGGTGGCGACATAAGGCCCGGGCTGCTCGCCGCCAGTGCCGAAATCGGTGCCGACTGCCCCGCCGGCGGCGTAGAGATTGATCTCGAGCGCGGCGCTGTTGGGCATGTTCAGGAATCCGAGCCCGCCGCCGCCGGTGCCGACAGCGCTGGGGGAGTTGCTCTGGATGGTGAAGGTCGCACCGTCGGCCGCGCGGTTGCCGCTGGGAGTGTAGGTGAAGCTGGCGGTGAAACCGCTGGCGACCGAGACGGGCGCATTCGAGAAGACGCTCCGCGATTCGTTGCCGAAATTGTCGGTGAGCGTGGCGGTGGAGCTGGAGCCGTCGAGGGTGGCGCCGCCGTTGACGGTGAAGTCGGTGAACCCACTGAAGCTGTTCTGCGCGCTGAAGGACAGCACGGCCCCGGTGGTGAGGGTGACAGTACTGGAACTGAGGGCCAAGGGATGCCGGAGGCGCAGGGTGCCGCCATTGACGACGGTGGGCCCGGTGTAGACGCTCGAGTTGGAGAGCGACATAATGCCGGAGCCAGTCTTGGTGAAGCCGGCGGCAAGATCCTGGATGGAGGCGGAAATAGCGAGATCCACGGAGGCGGTGCCGCGCGGGATGTTGAAGATCACCGGCGCGCTGTTGCCCGTGTTGTTGGGATCGTTGCGCAGGCGGATGGACGATGCAGTGATGGCGGACGGGACCGGGCCGGCGACGGTGGTCACGTTGCCATCGAGGATGTAGTTGACGACTGCGGTGCCCGAAAAATTTCCATTATCGGACGCGGAGAGGGTGCCGCCATTGAGCGTGAGCGTGGGAAGAGTGGAGTGGGTCGCGGGGCCGCCGACCACTTTGCCGCCGTTGACGGTGAGGCTGGAGACGGCGCCGGCGTAGTAGCCGAGGCCGTCATCGGTGCCAAAGAAAAGGGTGCCGCCCGCATTGACGGTGACCGGCTGGCCGGCGGGGAGAGCGCCCTGCGGGTTGTCGCCGGGAGCGCTGCTTTGCAGAGTGCCGGCGTTGACGGTGGTGCCGCCGGTGTAAGTGTTCACGCCCGTGAGGATGAGCGTGCCGTTGCCATTCTTGGTGAGGCCGCCGGTGCCCTGGATGACGCCCGAGAAAGTGGAGTTGCCGGATTGGCTAATGGTCAGCGCGCCGTTGAGATTGAGTTTCGCGGTATTCACGCCGCTCTGAGGCGTGGCGATGGTGCCGGACAACGCGCCGATGGTTTGCGCGGAATTGAACGTGACGAGCACGTCAGTGCCGGCGGGGCCGGTGTTGGGATTGTTGATCGCGAGCGAACCGGTGCCAAGGGAGCCGGCCGCACCGACGGCGAGCGTGCCGGCATTCACGACGATGCCGCTGGCGTAGGAGTTGGCATTGTTCAGCGTGACGCTGCCGGCGCCATTCAGGGAGAGCGTGCCGGTGCTGTTGATGGCGTCTCCGCTGAAGCTGTAGTTCTGCGTGGAATTGACGAACGTGAGCGAAGAGGGCGTCACGGCGGTGCCGCCGTTTTGGATCGAGATGTTCGTGTTGGCGCCGGAGTTGTCGAACGTGAGGGCGCTGCCGTCGCTGTAGCTGGCCGGAGCGGGCGTGGGATTCTGCCAGTTGTTGGGGCCGCCGACGCTCCAGACATTGCTGGCCGAGCCAGTCCAGGTGAGGACCTGCGCCGGAGACACACCGTAAAGCTGCACCTCGCCGATTTGCATGCTGTTGGCGGTGGCGACTTTGATGGTGGGGAAAAGGATGAGGTATTTGGTGTAGCTGACGGTATTGGCAAAACCCACCGTCTGGGAATTGGTGAGCACGCCCAGATCGTTGCGGCCCGCGGGGAGCGCGAGGCTGCCGCTGGCAACCATGGTGAAGTCGGACATGTTGTAGATCGTGCCCGCGGTGGTGGAGATGGTAATGGGGTTGTTGGTGCCCCAAATTTCATAGGTGGCGGGGTCACGGCCCTCGGTGTCGTTTGCCGTCCAGAGTTGCATGCTGGTCACCACGGAGCCGCCGAAACCATTGAAGGCGGGGTTGATCAGAAAGCCGGTGTTGGTTTTGCCGAAATTAAGGTATTTGCCGGTGGTGTTGTTGACGGCGTTGAGCGGGGCCTCGGCTCCGGGCCAGGTATTCCCTGCGGTGCCCGTGGTGCCCACGACGAATTGTTGGGTGGCGTTGCGCTGGCCACCGGTGATCGAATCACCCGGGGCAAAGACCAAGGCGCCCAAGGCTGGTTGGCTCGCCGAGGCGAGCAGGAAAGCGGCGGGGGCGATGAGGGCGGAGAGGATGGCACGCGGACGGCTCAGCCCGGTGGGGGTCTTGCGATTGGAGCGTGCGCGGCGCACATTCGAAACATGGAGACGGACGGAGTTCATAATTTCGATCTACAGGTGGTTTTGACGGATGAAGATGCCGCTAACGGGCATCAGACACAGACCGGTGGTGAGCAGCATCGCGAAGGAGGCGGCACACCCAGCGGGCATCGAATAACAGGTTATTGAACTTGAATCCGGTGTGATGGCAAGAGGAAGAAGATGAATTCTGGCCCATGTTTGGGCAATGATTACAAAAAGCTGCTGTGATATGGGGTTGGATTGCCGATATTCGGACGATGATCCGGGAGTATTGTGCAAATAAACTGCATGACGACTGTGAGATCGTGCGGCAATTGGATATCGAGGGTGCGTCTCTGATTGTCAGGCCGATCGGGAGAGGCTTTGGTCGGGTCGACCATGAAGCGCTATTTTTACCGGGGATCGTTTGGCTCGAAGTGCGGGCTCTTGGTGATGGCGGGGGGATTCTTTGAGTGCGAGGAGAAGCCGGCTCGGGAGGCGTTGACGGAGCGGTTTTGGCCGCAGGCGCGGGAGGCCTTCGTGCGCAAGGGTCAGCCGAACCCGATCCTGGCCGGATTGGCAGGAGGGACGTGCGAGGAATTGCCGGACGTGCCCAAGCCGGCGCGACGCCTAGCCGGTCCGGAAAAGCGGTGGCGGTTCGATATTTCGCTGGTTTGCCACGATATTAAGTTTGGCGCGGATGCGCGCGGGGTGCTGGCGTGGCCGGAGGAGCCGACGGGGACGGTGAAGGATCAGTTTATTCGGGTGCTGGTGGCGGACACCATCGTGCGGCGGGGGGATAGTGTGGAGTACGCAGATTACACGGAGGTGCTGAAGTGCGAGATCACGCGGACGGAGGAGGCGGCGACGCATGGGTGACCGAGGGGCGATCAAAGAGGATCCACGGAAACAATGCGCCAAAGCCCAACGCCCAACGCCCAATGAAAGTGTGGCGCTGCGCGCTTGGTTGCGCGCAAAACGATCACTTATCTGATTTCGATTTGGAGGGAGGGGTGAATTTTTGGGTGGTCAGCCATTCCAGGGATTGGGTTTGCCAGGCGTCCCACATGGGGCCCTGGTAACCGTTGAGGCCGTGGCCACCGCTGGGGAGTTCGAGGCATTTGGATTCGACGCCGTGGGTTTTGAGGGCTTCGTGAAACATGCGGCTGTGCTCGATGGCGACGGCGGTGTCGTCGACGGCGTGGGCGAGGAAGGCGGGCGGGGTTTCCTTGGTGACTTGACGCTCGTTGCAGAAGAGGTGGATGAGCTCGGGGGTGGGTTCCTTGCCGAGGAGGTTGTCGCGCGAGCCGCGGTGGCCTTTTTCGCCGAGGGTGATGACGGGGTAGACGAGAATCATGAAGTCGGGCCGGCTGCTCACTTTCTCGACGGGGTCGGTGGCGTTTGGGTTGCCGGCGTCGAAGTGTGTGCCGGCGGTGGCGGCGAGGTGTCCGCCCGCAGAGAAGCCGATGATGCCGATGCGCTTGGGGTCGAGGCTCCAGTCGGCAGCGTGGGCGCGGATGGTGCGGATGGCGCGCTGGGCGTCGAGCAGTGGGACGAAGGCGCGGCCTTTTGGGAGGCGATACTCGAGGACGACGCCGGTGATGCCGGAGCGGTTGAGCCATTTCGCGATGCCGTGGCCTTCCGCGCCGACGACGAGGCCGCCGTAGCCGCCGCCGGGACAGATGATGATGGCGGTGCCGTTTGGCGTGGCGGGACGATGGATGGTGATGGTGGGGTCGGCGTTCTCGAATTCATTGCCGCCGATGGGAGCGCGTTTGTGCCACAGGGAGACGGGCTCGGGCATGGGTGGTGGGTCGTCGGCGAGAGTGGTGAGGGAGGGGAGCAAAGCGAGCAGGAGGAGGAGAGGAGATTTCATTGGTGTGGATTTTGAGAGCAAAGAGTAAGAGGCGAATGGCGCTAAGATAAGGGAGTTTGTGGATGCACTTTTCTCTGATCGCGGCGAGGTCGAGAACGATCCGAAATCCGGCCATACCGCACGCAGCAAGCTGCGACTGCCGCAAAGCGGTGGCAAGCCACCGCACTCCAAATTGCGCCCCGCGTTTTCGGATGCAAACCGAGAGGCTGATCTTAGCGCCGTTCGAGTAAGAGGCGGTGCCGCGCGACTACAATGAAACACCGCGCTTCCACGGCAGGAAGTCGTCCTGGGCGAGGCGGGTGGCGGCGGGGGTGGCGCGGCCGCTGGCGGTGGCGATGATGTGGTCGAGGAGATCTTCGCCGGTGGTGGTGATGCTCTTTTCGCCGCGGACGATGGGACCGGCGTCGAAATCGATGAGGTCGGCCATGCGGGTGGCGAGGTCGCTGTTGGTGCTCATCTTGATCACGGGGCAGATGGGGTTGCCGGTGGGGGTGCCGAGGCCGGTGGTGAAGACGACGACGTTGCAGCCGCTGCCAGCGAGGGCGGTGGTGGCTTCGACGTCGTTGCCGGGGGTGCACAGGAGCGTCACGCCGCCGCGGCGGGCGATGGGCTCGGGGTAATCGAGCACGTCGACGACCGGGGCGCTACCGCCTTTGCGGGCGGCGCCGAGGCTTTTCATGGCGTCGGTGATGAGGCCGTCGCGGATGTTGCCGGGGGAAGGATTCATGTCGAACCCGCTGCCGGCTTCGCGGGCGCGGGCTTCGTAGCGGCGCATCAAGTCGAGGAAGCGCGCGGCGAGGTCCGGGCTGGTGCAGCGATCGCACAGCCATTGCTCGGCGCCGCAGAGCTCGGGAAATTCGCACAGGGCGGAAGCGCCGCCGAGGGCCGCGAGCAAATCGGCGGCGTGGCCGAGGGCCGGGTTGGCGCTGAGACCGGAGAAGCCGTCGCTGCCGCCGCACTTGAGGCCGAGCGTGAGCGCGCTGAGCGGGCAGGGTTCGCGGCGCAAGGTGTCTGCCTCGGCGATGCCCTGGAAGGTCGCGCGCAGGGCGCGCTCGAGCAGATCGCGTTCGCTGGCGCTTTTCTGCTGCTCGAAAATGAGGAGGGGTTTGCTGGCGTTGCGGCGCGCGAGTTCCTCCTCGAGCGTGCGCACTTCGGCATTCTGGCAGCCGAGGCTGAGCACGGTGGCGCCGGCGACGTTGGGGTGCGCGATGTAGCCGGCGAGCAGGCCGCAGAGCGCGCGGGCATCCTGCCGCGTGCCGCCGCAACCGAGCGCGTGGAGGAGGAATCTTACGCCGTCGACGTGAGGAAATACGCGGGTGGGCCGGGCGCCGCCGCCGAGGGCCACGTCCGCGGCATCGCGCTGGTCGCGGCGGGCCTGGACGAGGTCGGAGACGAAGGCGGTGTAGGGCGAGGTGACATCGTAGCCGAGACCCTTCACGAGCGCCTCGCGCATCACCTCCACGTTGCGATTTTCGCAAAAGACCATCGGGATTACGAGCCAGTGGTTGGCGGTGCCGCAACGGCCATCGGCGCGGCGGAAGCCGTCGAACGTGACGCCGCCCCAGCGCGAGACGTCGGGCGGCGTCCACGCGTGCGGGTGCTTCTGGCCGGTGACGGGATCGGTGGCGTGGGCGACGTTTTGCTGGCTGAGCAAGGCGCCCACGGCGATGGAGTGCGTGGCTTTGCCGATGGTCGCGCCGTACATCGTGATGGTGTCGCCGGGCGCGAAATCGCGGGCGGCGAACTTGTGCTTCACAGGAATGGGCTCGCGCAGGGTCCACGCCGAACCCGCGATTTCCACGCGCTGGCCAGCGCCGAGAGCCGAGAGCGCGACGATGGCGTCGTCGGAAGGGTGGAGGCGCTGGATGAGCATGCCGGTAAATGTGGCATCAGCGGAACTTGCGCAAGCCGTGCGAAGCATGGTGAGATTGAATCCTTATACCCAAGCGATGACCAACCGGGACAAATCCAGCGCGGGGCAGGGGCAGCGGGCGCAGTTTCACGCCACACGGTGGAGCATGGTGCTGGCCGCGCGGCAGCGTCAGACGCCCGAGGGGGAGGCGGCGCTGGTCTGGTTGTGCGAGCGCTATTGGCGACCGTTGTATGCGTGGGCGCGGGCCAAGGGGTTGCCGCCGGCGGATGCGGAGGATTTGGTGCAGGGCTTTTTTGTGCACGCGCTGGAGGGCGGCGGGCTGGTGGAGATGGCGGATGCGTCGCGCGGGCGGTTCCGATCGTATCTGCTGACGTGCCTCGGATATTTCTGGACGAGCGAGATGCGGCGGGGCGGGGCGACGAAGCGCGGGGGCGGAACGACGGCGCTGGCGCTGGATGCGCCGTCGGCCGAGCAGCAATGGCTGGCGGAACTGCCGAGCGGCCGGACGCCGGAGCAGGAGTATGACCGGGCGTGGGCACACGCGGTGCTGGAGCGGGTGTCGGCCCGGCTGGAAAAGGAATGCGATGCAGACGGGCACGCGGGGCGGTTTGCGGAACTGCGGACGTTTGTGGATGGGGAGCGCGGGGAAACGCCGCTGGTGGCGGCGGCGGAGAAGCTGAATTTGACGTTGCCGGCGCTGAAATCGGTAGTGCACCGGCTGCGGCAGCGGATGCGGGAGATGGTGCGGGAGGAAATCCGGGAGACCGTGGCGACGGATGGCGAGGTGGACACGGAATTGCAGGAACTCTTTCGCGCGCTGAAGCAATGAATCCTTTGGCGGGAAAATGCGTAACTTCTGGTGAAGCATTCCTGATGACCCCGATTCCGCGCCCGCCGCCCAGCAGCGTCTGTCCCCGCTGCGGGGATTCGCTTGCCCCGGGCGGGCTGTGTGCGACGTGTGTCTTTTCGCAACTCGCCGGCGAGGAGGAGGAGCCGAAGGAGGAGGTGCGCAGCGCGCCGCCGGAACGGGTGGGCGAGTACGATCTCGTGGAGCCGATCGCGCGCGGGGGGATGGGCGTGGTGTGGCGGGCGCGGCAACGACGGTTGAACCGCGAAGTGGCGCTGAAATTTGTGCTGGAGGGCGCGCTGCCCGGCGAATCGGTGGCGCGGCGGTTTCGGCAGGAGGCGGAGGTGGCGGCGCAATTGTCGCATCCGCACATCGTCTCGATTTACGAAGTGGGCGAGGCGGATGGGCGCTATTTCATTTCGATGGAGCTGGCGACAGGCGGGACGCTGGCGCAGCGACTTCAGCAAGGGCGCATGGAGCCGCGCGCGGCGGCGGAGTTGATGGCGAAGCTCGCCCGCGCCGTGCAGCATGCGCACGACCGCGGGGTGCTGCACCGCGATCTGAAGCCGGCGAATGTGCTGTTTGACGCGGTGGGCGAGCCGCGCATCAGCGACTTTGGCCTGGCGCGGCTGGTGAAGGGTGACGGCATGCACACCGCGACAGGCGCGTTGGTCGGCACGCCGGCCTACATGTCGCCGGAGCAGGCCAATGGCCGGACCAAGGGGCTGACCACGGGGAGCGATGTGTATGGCTTGGGCGCGATCTTTTACGAGTTGCTCGCGGGGCGGCCGCCCTTTGGCGGCGAAGTCGCAGTGGAGGTGCTGCGGCAGGTACTCGACGAAGATCCGGTGCCGCTGGCGGGTCTCGATCGCGATTTGGAAACGATGTGCTTCAAGTGCCTGGCGAAAGACCCCGAGGCACGCTATCGCAGCGCGCAGGCGTTGGCGGAGGAAATCGATCGCTGGCTGGCGGGCATCCCGATCCTCGCGCGGCGGGCCTCGGCGGCGGAGCGGCTCTGGAAATGGCTGCGGCGGCATCCGCTGCTCACGGCGGTGTCGCTCACCCTCACGGTGGCGGCGGTGGTGATCGGGTGGCTGATGGTGGCGTCGCAGTTGCGCGTGGCGGCGGCGCAAGGCAAGGCGGAAGCCTCGGCGGCGGAGAGCGTGCACCGGCAGGCTGATCAGCACACGACGGTGGCGATTCTCGCGATCGAGCGGGGCGATTCCTACCGGGCGCTGCCCTCGCTCGCGGCGGCCATTCGCATTGGCACCGGAGATCCGGTGCGCGACCGGGTGAATCGCATTCGTTTCGAATCGATCCTGCGACTTGGGCCTCGGCTTGAGCAGATGTGGTTCCCGGGCTGGGTGACGTATGCGGGCCTGGCGCCGGCGCGGGAGTGCGTGGTGCTCTCCAGCGCGAGCCAGATTCGGTTTTTGAAGATGAGCGATGGCACCGATCTCTACCCGCCCGTGACGGATCCGCGGCCCATGCTCAAGGCGGTGCTGCATCCGAAACTGGACCGGGTGCTCGGCGAGACGGAGTCGGGAAAATGTGTGGTGTGGGATTTGCGGACCGGGCAGCAGATCGCCCGGATAGCTGCGCGCTTTTTGGATCCCCAGTTCCTCTTCCAGGGTGGCGAGGAGCGGTTGGCTTTGTGGGAGGGAACGGAGGCGAGACGCTTTTCGCCGGAGCGTGCGGACTACGATGGCGCGCCGTTGCCGCACCCGGCGAAGGTCGAGTGGGCCTATCTGGGCGCGGGTGGGCGCCGCGTGCTGACGTGCGCCGCGGATCGGCAATTGCGGGTGTGGGATGCGGACACGGGGGCGCCCATCGGAGCGCCAATTCCCTGTCCTGAGCGCGCGTCCTTTCGGGCCGGGGAGCCTGGCCGCGGACTGGCCTTTGTGCAGCCGAACGACGAACGCGGCATGCTGATCGATCTCGAGCGGGGAACTCCGCCGCAAGACCTGGCGGTGCGGGGTGACATTCGGGCGGCGGCCTGGCTCGATTCGAACCTGAATGTGGCGGTGTCCACGCGGGAAGGTTTTGCGATCATGGGTTCGATGACAGGCGACCTTCAATTCATGGCGCCGCACAACGCGCACGGAAACGATGCGGTGTTTTCCGGGCCGGGGCATCGCGTGTTCACGCGCGCGGTGAATGGCACCGGGCGGCTGTGGAGTTTGCAGAGCGCCCGCCCGTTGACGCCGATGCTGTGGGAAAGCGCGGACCCGCGTTTTGCCGCGATGGATCCGGCGGGCGAATGCATCCTGGTCACGGATCGTCAGTCGGCCATGCGCCTGTGGCGGCTGCGGGAGCGGGATGGCGCGGTGTCGGAAACGCTCGGATCGTCGGCGGCGAAAAAGCTGTTGTGGCTGCGGGCAGAGATTGCGGAGAGGGCGCGGAGTATGGGCCCCTTTCGCCGGGAGACGCCTGGGCGGCCGACGTTGGAGAGCACCGGCGGAGGAGCCTTGTCGCTGCGGG
>JADMIO011011143.1_pt1 | contig 27936 bp, 11 predicted proteins | sample 8958161 | NCBI WGS metagenome assembly JADMIO01 (sample SAMN16585339, study PRJNA669376) | soil metagenome | isolation source: Crop rotation soil | place: USA: Cullars Rotation, Alabama | collected 2011
GCGACAACTTGTCCACGTGGAATTCTAAGCTTAGGATCCCAATGTGCTGGAAAGCCTAAGTTATCTAAATAACCTAACGGAGGGCACTCGTGGGAATGACGATTCGCGCTCCCTGCCCGTGTTTACTCTGCGCGTTGCCCCCATCGCGTCCTGACGTTTTGATGGCAAAGGAGAGCGTATGACCGCCCGTGTCGTTTTATTGCTTCTGTGTGTCGCCTTCACAGCCCTCGCCTACGCGGATTGCCCGATGTGCATCAACAACGAGAACAACCCCCACCTGGGGTCGGGTTTTTGCGTGATGATGGGGGGCACCTACGGAACGAGATCCTGTATCGCCGACTTTGAATCGGCGTGTCCGATCCCGGACTTCATGGACTTTTGTGAGGGAGGGTTCGCCTTCCAGGAAGCGTCCACGGTCGCTCTGCACAATGCGCGAATGAGCAGCGGCAGGGCGGAATTGCCCGTCCCGCCCTTCTCGGGGCAACTGCTGATCCAGCGCCGGCAGCAGACGTTCTTTCATATGGCGCCGCGACCGCAGGTGGCGAGAGCGCGCGGCCCGATCTCGCGAGGGTGCGCGTAACGCAGGGTGCGCCTGACCATTGAGCCCCGCGCCCTGGCATGGGGCCACAATGTAGGGCGTGGCTTTAGCCCGCCTCCCCCGTGGAATGTGTACCCGAGGGAGGCGGGCTAAAGCCACGCCCTACGTCTGCTCTGCTGCAAGCACCGTCCCGATCTTCGCACAGCACGAACGCACGGAGCCGGCTGGAAGCCGGCGGAGCGGCCGCCAGGATGGCGTCGCTCCGTGACTACCGCCCCACCGCCCGCCGCCGCCCGCCCCGCGTCGCGGTCCATACGCTGTAGTCGCGACCCAGGCCGTACAGCACGGTGCCGTCGGGGTTGAACGCAACGGAGAGGATCGGGACGTTGGACGACTCGACGGTCCACGTGACGCCGCCGTCGGTCGAATGCGCGAGGCCGATCCACACCGAACGCTCGTCGCGGGGATCGACGGCGATCGGCTGCGCGAAATCGCGCTCGCCGGGCCAGCGCAGCGCCGTCCAGGTGGCGCCGCCGTCGTCGCTGCGGAACAGGCCGGACTGGAGACCTCCGTTGGCGGTGTTCGTCAGGCGATAGATCGTGGCCGGGCGGGAGGGTGCGAGGGCAACGGACTTTGTGACGAGGCGGCCTGTCGGAAGGGCGCGCCAGGTCACGCCGCCGTCGCTGCTGGCGAATGCGCCGTCGTTGTTGCCGCCGACGAGGTCGGAACCGTTGGGAGCAATGGATAGCGTCCAGAAGCCGATTCCGGCGTTCTCAATGCGGGACCACGTTCGGCCTCCGTCGGTGGAGTAGCCCGCCCAACCCATGTTCGCCGCGTACAGCCAGCCGGGCCGCTGCGGGTTGGCGAGGAGGATGGTGGGCGCGAAGAGCTCGGGGACGGTCCACGTCTCCCACGTCTGTGTCGCTTTGGCGAAGCGCCACATCGTGTGGGTGTCGGCGGCGTAGAGGTCGCCGGCCGCGTCGACGGCGATCTGGAATCGCCACGCGATGTCGTCGTCGGCGGTGATGCGCTCCCACGTGCGGCCGGAGTCGGGGCTGCGGAAGACGCGGTACGCGTTCAGGATGCCGTGGCCTTCGTACGCGGTCGCGTAAACGGTCGAGGCGTCGGTCGGATCGAGGGCGATGCGGTAGACGGTGAGGCGCAGGGGCGCGGGCTCGCCGAGGTGCGTGACCGCCGGCGAGTCGGGATCGGACATCGGGAAGTGATAGAGGCCACGCGCGGTGGCGACGTAGATCCGGTCGCCTGCCTCGGACATGGTCAGCGGCGTCGCGGGAACCGCCGGCACGGCATCGATCCGCCGCCAGTTCACGCCGAGATCGTCGCTCGCGTAGAGACCGAAGGACTGACCGAGGAGAAAGAGGCGGCGCGTCGCGCGGTCGATGATCAGTTGCTGGCCGCCGGGTGGCAATCCCGAGGCGGGCAGGCGCAACCAGCTGGAGCCTCCGTTGGCGCTGGCGACGAAATGCACTTGCACATCGCCGGACGGGCCGCGGCCGAGGCCGTAGCGGCGCGACGGATCGAGCGGATCGGCGACGACGTCGAATACCGGCAGCTCGCCGGAGGCCTGCCGCCAGGTCTGGCCCGCGTCGTCGGTCCGGTATTCGGCACCGGTCGCGGTCGCAGCGAAGAGCCGCCTCGGCGTAGCGGGATCGAGGGAGAGGAAGTCGACGCAAGTCACTGCGGAGCTGAGAAGCGACCACGTCTCCCCTCGGTCCGTCGACTTGTACACGCCGCCTTTGGCCGGATCCTCGTACGAACTGCCGCAGCGCGCACCGATGTAGAGGGTCGCGGGGTCCTGCGGGTCGATGCGGATGGCCAGCGTGGACACGGTGCCGAGGCGCGTGGTGAGGTCTTTCCAGGTCGCGCCGCTGTCGTCGGAGCGGTAGGTGTGCTTCTGGCCGATAACGTACACGACGGCGCTGTCGGTGGGATTGACGGCGAGCTGCTCGATCGTGGAGGACGGCACGGTGAGCGTCATCCAGGTCTCGCTGGCATCCGTGGAACGGAAGAGCTTCCCGCCGGCAACGGCATAGACGACCTGCGGCGCTGAGGCGGACACGGCCACGCCGGTAACCTGCGGATGAGCGGGCAGACCGATCGGGCTCGCGGGTGAGAACTGCAGCGCCTGTGCGGCGGCGGGGAGGAACGAGAGCAGGAGAACGAGGAAAACCAGGAGCTTCCGGGGCATGGAAGGTATACGAACGGAAGGATCTGCGCGTTTATGCTTTCTCGGGCCACTGCTGATCCAGCGACGGCAGCAGACCTTCTTCCATCTGGCGCCGCGAGCGCAGGGGGCGAGAGCGCGCGGCCCGATCTCGCGAGGGCGCGCGTAGCCCGCATTTCTCACGCGCAGAGGGCATCGCGCCACAGACTGTCATCCCGAGCGTCGAGCGAGGGACCTGGGCGGGCGGGGCGCGAAAACTCGTGCCTGCCTCCCCGCCCGCCAGGTCCCTCGCTCGACGCTCGGGATGACAGACCCTCGTGAGAAATGCCGGTAGCAGCGCGCCTGACAAATCGAGCCCCGCGCCAAACGGCGCGGGGCTCGAGGCCAGATCACTGGCAGGCAACGTCCGGAACGGACACGATGACATTGGACGTCGTAACGTTGTCGACCCAGGCGCCCGCGGGCTGCGCCTCGGCGAGCGGGTCGGAGCCGAAGCGGAAGCGGATCTGGGCGGTCCGTCCGGCGTAGGGCGAGAGGTCGACGTCGTAGTGGGTCATGAGCGGGGAGACGCCGGAGAACATCGGCGAGCCGGCGCCGATGCAGGAGGTGCTGGCGGAGACGGCGCTGTACCCCTGGACGACGTCGACGGTGTTCCAGGTCCGGCCGCCGTCGAGCGTGATCTGCACGTCGAGGCCATCGTAGGCGCCGTCGGTATTCTCACTGACGTAGGCGAGATCGAACGAGAGCGCGGAGCTGGCGATGAGCTCGACCGGGGGTCCGGTCAACGTGTCGCAGTGCTCGGCCGCGTATCCGCCGTGGAAGACGGTGGTGAGGTTGCCGGTGGTGGGGGCGGTCTCGCGGGCCCAGAGGCCGTTCGGCATCCAGCCGTCGTTGCCGGTCTCGAAGTTCGCGGTGAACGTCTGGCTGACGATGTCGCGGTTGGCGATGACGGCCAGGTCGCGCGTGGCGGGCCCGGTTGATTCGGCCGAGGTCACGCTGGCGGTGAACGTGGCCGCATCGGCGAACGGCCCGGCGCCCACGGCCACGCGGAACGTGGCGGTGAGGGAACGGGTGGCCGCCAGCGTGCCGAGGCTCACCGGGCCGTCCATCACGGCGAGGTAACCCTTGTCGCTGGTGAGCGCAACCGTGACGTTGGTGGCCGGCTCGTCGCCGTCGTTGCGGACGAGGACGGAGACTTCGACGATCTCGCCCGGGTCGGGGGAACCGTCGCCGTCGCCGCAGGAGGTGAGGCTGTCGCTGCTGATGGCCATGGACCGCGGACGCGCATATGCGCCGCCAAAGAGGTTGCAGTCGTCGTCGTCGAGGGCGATCTCGACCGGCAGGGCGAAGCAGCCATGGTCGGAAGTGAGCTCGAGGACGAAGCGCGCGGTGGTGCCGCAGAGCGCGCCGTTCGAGTCGACGGCGATCTGGAAGGAATCCTTCGGACCGCCCAGAGCGCCGACGGCGAGCGTCCCGTACGACGTCGGGTCGCTCAGGACGGTGATCCCGGGCGAGAGGGAGCGCAGCGTGCCGGTGACGTGGGTCAACGCGCCGAGGCCGGAGTTGCGGACGACGATGTAGAGGGCGGCCCCTTCGCCGGCGTCGAGGTTGCCGTCGTTGTTGCCTCCCAACAGGGCGTCGTTAACGACGACGTTGTGGAAGGCCGGCTCCGGCTGGGCCACGGTGATCGACTGCACGCCGCCCGAGGACACGGCGAAGCAGGCCGTGCCGCCGTTGGCCTGCACGCGGTAGTAGTAGCTGACGCCGTTGTCGACGCCGACGTCGGTGACGCTGCCCGCGGAGGCGACGCGGGCCAACTCGAGGAAGACGTCGTCGCGGCGCTCGGTGCGCAGGATGCTGTACGACGTCGCGCCGGAGACCGGCGTCCAACTGACGGTCACGACCGGGGTGCCGGTCGCGGAGTCGGTGCCCTGGGTCAGCGTGACGTTCGGCGTGCCCGGCGCGGCGCAGTTGGCCGTGTCGTTCGGCACCGACGGCGTCGTCGTGCCCGGCGCCCACTCCGTGTTTTCGTGGTGCAGGTACGCATCGTTGATGTAGGCGGCGTGCGGCGTGCCGTTGGCCAGGCCGTCGCCTTCGTCGTCGGCGATCATGAAGCCATCATAGGCCGACGTGCCCTGGGCCTGGAAGCGCGACGGCGCGTAGGAGGCGACGATCGGGCGCGACTCGAAGTAGAGCTGCTCGAGGATCGTCCAGGCCACGTCGCGGCCGAAGCCGGGATTGGGCGAGTTGTTCGCGCCGTTCGGCAGCGCGTCGCCCGCGTAGGTTTGGAACCGCTTGTCGGCGTCGAGAGTCACCGTGCCGTACTTGCGGCCGGTCTCGAGGTTCTGCACCAGGTGCCAGTCGACCTGCCCCCACAGCTCACCCTCGCAGTGTCCTTCGCCGAGGAGCGGGCCGACGTAGTACGGCGCCGTCGAGACGGCGAGGCAATTCTGCGTGACGTTGGTGGTGGTCAGCTTGCCGGTGCTGGTGCGGAGCTCGTCGACGTTGCGGACGCCGTCGCACGTGGCCACGGTCATGGCCGCGGGGTTGGTGATGAACGGACCGCTGTAGCGGTTGTAGAACGACTGGCCGATGCAGGAGTCGTGGTCGACGAAGAGGGCGACGTGGTCGGCGGTCGCCTCGCCGGTGGCGAAGTCGCCGAGGCCCGCGGCGTAGCCCGGCTCTTCCCCGTCGAACGTGTCGAGGCCGTGCCCCCACTCGTGCTGCATGACGTCGCGGATCTCGCCGGTGTTCTTGCACTTGTAGGGGTTGGTGCCGGACTCGATCTCGCCGGCCTTGAAGAAGTTCAGGGCCGACCCGTCCCAGAAGGCGTTGCAGGCGTCGTTGATGTTGACCTTGACCGGGATTTTCGTCGAGAGGAAAGGCAGGTTCATCCACTTCAGCGCGATCAGGCGGGCGATGTTGGTGTGGAAGAAGGCCGTGCGGTCGGCGGGCGTCGAGGTGCCGTTGCCGTACGAGGTCGTCGGCTGGCCGGCGCCGAGGACGACGTCATAGCCGCCCGTGCCGAGGTTGATGCGGCCGTTCGACGATTCCGCGTGGGGCTGGAACCCGCTCTGCGGGTCGGTGTCGGACTTGAGACAGTCCTCGCAGTTGGTATCGAAGAACGTCCCGTTGAGGCCCGTCGAGGCCGTCCCGCCGTTCCACGCAAAGCTCCCGTTCGCATTCGCGGTGCCCGTGCCGTCGACTTCCGCAAAGGGGAAGGATCGGATGACTTCCGCGTCGGTTGCCTGGGCCGGGCGGATCCCGCCGACGACCTTGCCCCCGGTGCCGGCCGTGCAGGCGGCGTAGCGGTTCGCGTCACCGAAGGCGGCGATGCCGCCGGTGAGCGCGTTCACGTGCGCGACCCAGGTCGACCGGCCGCCATCCAGGCGGAAGGCCACTTCATACGTGAGCACGTACGTCAGCAGCGCGCCGCCCAGACCGTTCTTCGGCAGGAGCTTCAGCGACGGCTGCCTGATGACGTCGACCTGCGACTGAGTGACGCCCGCATGCGTGAGCGCCGCGGTCAGCGCCTGCGACGCGGAGAGCACCGGCGTCGTGACGGTGGGCACGTCGGCGATGTTGGCCGAGTGCCAGTAGATCATCTTGCCGTTGTTCACGGCGAAGACGAGCCGGGCCATCTCCACCGGGACGCCGTTGATGCTGTAGTCGAAGGCGGCGTACCTCACCTTCCCGCTCTTCACGGCGCCTGCGCCGATCGGGACGTACGTGAGGCGGCTGTTGGCCACGCCGAGCACCGACTGGTTGTTGTCGATGAACGAGCGGGCGACGCTCTCGAGGTTGGCGGGATTCGTCGTCCAGGGGATCGCGCCGCCGTAGACGCGCCGGGGATGGTTCGTCAGCGTGTCGAACTGCGCCGTCCAGTTTCCGCCATGCGCGTTGTTCCACACCGACCAGAGCGGGCTGGCCAGGTAGAGGTTGATCTTCGGGACGTCCACGTTCGCCTTGAGGGGCGGAAGGGTCACGACCTTGCCGTCGAGGGCCGCCTCCGAGAGCCGGGGCCCGATGGCGAATGCGGTGCTGCCAACCAGGGAGAGGACCAGGAGGGACACGATCCGGGACAACTTGCGCATGGCATTCTCCTGCTTGATTTGCTGAAGTGTTGGTAGTGGTACTACCAACTACAGCGACGCTTAGCAGTAGGCGTGCCAAAACTCGTAAGTTGTTGATGACTCTAGGCTGCCGGGGATTCCAGAACCGGCGGCGTATCTGGCAAATTTGCCAGCGCGACTGCTAACACTGCCAGAGCGGCTGGCAAATTTGCCAGCGTGGCTGCCAATACTCGCAGAGCGGCTGGCAAATCTGCCAGAGGTGACTGCCAACACTGCCAGAGCAGTCTGGCAAATTTCCCAGAGGTGGCTGCCATTACTCGCAGCGCGGCTGGCAAATTTCCCAGAGGTGGCTGCTAACACTCGCAGAGCGGCTGGCAAATTTGCCAGAGGTGACTGCCAACACTGCCAGAGCGCCCTGGCAAATTTGCCAGAGGCGGCTGTCAACACTCGCAGCGCGCCTGGCAAATTTGCCAGAGGCGGCTGCCAACACTCGCAGCGCGGCTGGCAAATTTGCCAGAGGCGGCTGTCAACACTCGCGAAGCGCCGGATCGCATCATCAACCGCGCCCGGCGTACTTCGCAGCCCGCTCGTCCATTCCCGCCGCCCGGAAGTGACGGGCGACGATCTCGGCGTCGGCGCCGGCGAAATTCTCCAGCGCGAAGCCCAGCACTGCATGCATGTCCCGCAGCTCATCCTCGGAAAGGAGCGCCACGGCGGCGTGGGCAATGCAGTCGTGGTACGTCTCGACCGTCTCCCCCTCGGCCGAGTCGCGCGTGCGGACCAGATGCTGCGTCACGATCGTGGCCAGCATGTCATCGAAGTCTTCCCTCCGCAAGGCGAGACGAAGCACGGGCAGGAGGATGGGCCCGCCGTTGACGGCCACGTATTGGAGCATACGTGCGGCGCCGGGCTCCAGACGGCGCAGTCGAACCTGAAGAACCTCATGAATGGTCGCCGCGGCCGTGTCGCCGGCGAGCACGAACGAGCGTGCCAGCTCCTCGATGAACAATGGGTTGCCGCCCGATTGATCCGCGATCAGGTTCGCCGCTTCGCGGGAGCCGGCCCTGGAGCTGACCATGGAGTCGCCGAGGAGACTCGAGGCGAGCTGCCTCGATTCCTCCAGGGTGAGCTCGGCGACTTCGATGACCCGCACCGGCATCTCCGCGCGGAACGCATGCACGAATGGACGGGACTGCGCCTCGTCGGAACGGGATGCGGCGATGAACAGCAGCGCGGGCGCGTCCGGCGGCCGGAGGATGTCTCCGAGCAACTCCGCGCTGTCGGCGTCCGCCCATTGCAGGTCGTCGATGACGAGGACCAGCGGAGCGCGGTCGGAAAGGCGGAGGAACAGCTCGCGCATCGCGGCACACCCGCGACGGCGGAGCTCGACCGGGTCGGACGCGGCGGCCGTCCCTCCACGGCGCCGGGAACGAACGACGTCGGCCACATCGCACAGGACGGGAAAGAGCTGCTCGGCCGCGGCCATGTCCCGCGGCAAAAGCACGTCGAGCTCGTGGGGCTGGAGACGCGACAGGTAGCGGTGGAGCGCGTCGACGAGGCTATCGACGCCTTTGTACGACACCGACTCGCGCTGGTAACAGCGGCCGCCGAGCACGCGGACCGTGGGGACTTCGTCGCGAAGCCGCTCGAGGAACGCCCGGATGAGCGACGTCTTGCCGGCCCCCGAAACGCCTTCCACGCAGACCGTCGTCTGCGCGCCGCCGGCGCTCGCGTCGAAAGCCTCGCGCAGCGCCCGCAGCTCCCGATCGCGCCCGATGAACGGCGTCGACGGCGTGCGCTTCGCGGTGAGGCCCTCCGGCGCCGAACGCCACAGCCGCTGCAGGATCTCGTCGCCGGCCGGCCGTCTCCGCGGATCGCAACGCAGCAGCTCCGCACACAGCGCGTCGAGGTCCTCCGGAATCCCCGAGGCGATCGTGCCCGGCGGCGGGACATCGGCGGAACGTTTCTGGTTGATCACATCGACGTACGTCCCGCGGAACGGCACCTCGCCGGTGAGCGCGTCGTAGAGCAGAATCCCGACGCTGTACCAGTCGCTGGCGGGGCCGAGCGGTTGTCCCCCACCCTGCTCCGGCGACATGTATGCGGGCGTGCCCGAGGTGCTGGTGCTCTCCGCCGTCGCGCGGGTATCCGTGTCCGTGACCAGCCCGAAGTCGAGTAGAACCACCCGCCGGTCATCGGCGACAAGCACGTTCGACGGCTTGATGTCGCGATGGACCTTGCCGGCGTTGTGCAGAGCGACCACCCCGGCGGCCAGCTGCGCGAGCGCGACCCGCAGCCTGCCGATGTCGGTGCGCATCGGCTGCGGCGCGTCCAGCGGCGCCTCGACTCGGACATGCTCAATGAAGGTCGTGCCGCGAATCAGCTCCATCGACACGAGCCACTGATCCCCCTCCGCGATCAGCTCATAGAGCCGCACCAGGTTGCGATGGGCGATGTTCGTGAGCGAGCGGAACTCGCCCTTGAACCGGTACAGCGCCTCCGGCGTCGCGCGCCGAAGCGCCTTGACGGCGACGACCTCGTTGCGGACGGGATCGAAGGCCTCGTAGACCACGCCGAACGCACCGGAGCCGATGCGCCTCCGCACCTGGAAGCGGTTGCTGTCGATGGACTCGCCGCTGGGCATGGGACCGCTCGGGATCATAGACCCTTTGCAGACGTCGCGGCGCCGCCTCATTTCACGGAACGAGCCTGCGGATGGACGGGAAGTGCACGATCACTTCGCCGTACCCGGCGTAGCGATTGCGATAGTCGACCTTCACCGCACCCGCCATCACCAGCGCGTACGTGCGTCCGGCGACGACGTTCGCACAGACGCCGAGGGTGCCCGGCGCGGCGCCGGGAGCGACGAGCGCTTCGGCCCGTGACACGGCCGGCCGCAGCGCACCGCCGGCCGCGACCTCGTGCAGGCGGGCGACGATCATCGGCGACACTGCGGCGCCGCTCGAGCGCACGGAGACCGACACGGGCGTGTACGAGACCAGGAAACAGCAGAACCCCGATCCGGCCGGCGTGAAGTCGCAGCGCCAACCCGTCTCGACGGTCATCTCCCACCGCGGATCGGCCGGCGCATCCACGGTGCCGAGCTGCGTCACCGAGCCTCCCTCGGCGACGAGATTCCGCTGGGCCCACCAGAAGTTGCGTCCCGCGTTCGGATCGGAAAGCCAGCGGGATTGCGACCAGTCGGCGGTGGTGAAGGCAGGGGCGACGGTCGAGCCCATCGGCTGGGCCGCGACGCGGGCCATCCCGATCGAGTCGAACGACGCCCGGAAGATGCTGTGATTCTGAAAGTGCACGCGGCCGCGGTTCTCGGCTTTGAACCCTTCCCGCAGCGTCCAGAAGGCCCAGTCGTAGAGATCGGAGTACAGGACCTGCTCCTCGACCGGTCTGCCTTCGACCGGGGTCGTGGTCTGGATCTGTCCGTCGCGCTTGTCCAGTTCGAGGCCGGCCGCGGGCTTATTCACCGGATCCGCCGGATCGGCCGGCCGCTCGGTGTCGGTATACGCATGCGTCGGATTCTTCACGGCGTCGGTCGAGAAGAGCAGGGCTTGCTTCGCGTACTTCGGCTTGTCCTGCGCGATGCGCCGGATGATGTCCGACACCGCGACCGGCGCGAAGTCCTGAAAGCCGACGCACGGCGCGAGGCGGTTCACGGGATAGCCGGTCAGGCCGTGGTAGCTGACGATGTCGACATCGCCGAAGCGATTGCCCGGGCGCCCCCGCCAGACGTCGATGTCCACCTCTCCCGCCGCGAGGTCGTAGTCCGGTACCGCGTTCACGGAAATGAGCGGCCGCCGTGCGGAGCCGTTCCAGTAGAGGATCCGCCCGATCAGCCAGTCGTACCAGTCGGCGAGGTCGGCGCGGTGGTTGTGCACCATCCCGCCGGCGGCCGGCGGATCCTTGTAGATGGAGCGCGGCTCGTTGAAGAGCTCGTAGATGACGTTGCCGAGTCCGCGCAGCGTCTGCACGACGCAGCCCACCCACCAGTTCTGCACGGCGGTCGTGGGATTGTTCTTGTTGGTGAAGTAGATGTTGCGCCGCACGGGGCTCAGCGCCTCCGGCACGAGGTTGCCGCCCCAATCCCCGGGGACGGTGGCCGCGGGGTTCCACGGCCCGACCGGGAAGTACTTGAACCACTGGCCGTTCTCATTCGTGAAGTCGTGGAAGCTGAAGAGGCAGAACTGGACGGCGATCCCCTTCTGATCCGCGGCCTGGACGAACGGGCGCAGGTAGTCGTCGAAGTAAGCGCGGTTGAACTGACCGTTGACCACCGCGTTCTTCACCTCCCACGCACCGGGCGTGCCGAGGAAGGGGTAGACGTCGACGGGACTGCCTTCGCGCGTGCGGAGCTCCACGCCGTTCATCCCGAAGACGCGGACGAGATTGACCTTGTGATCGCGGAGGTACTCGAGCGCCGCGGCCCAGTCCCAGTTGCTCCGCCGGGCGGCACCCACTCCGTCGCAGTCGCAGCCGGAATTCTGTTTCCGTCGCAGATTCCCGGCGTTGTCGTCGGTGCAGACCGAGTCGTGCGGGAACTGGAGAGAGATCTCCGTCCCCGCGCCCGGTCCCGTGACGAGAGCGTTCTCCGGCCGCCTCGGGCCGTTCACGGAATCATTCGTGAACGGCCGGAAGAAGCCCCCCGAAAACGTGACGACGCTTCGCGGCGTGGTGCCGGCGTCGTAGATCTGCCCCGTGTTGACGTCCCGTTCCAGCAGCATGGACGGACCTCCCTGCGGCCGGCATTATGGGCGTCAGTCGGGAAGATGGGAAACCCAACTTCATCGTCGAAGGACGAGGCCTCTCCATTTCGCGGCGGCGCGGCGTGCCAAAGTGTGCCCAGTACGACCCGTTGTTGCCGGGGCAGATACAGTCGCTCGCGACGCCTGTCGCCCCACTGCGTCAATCACGGCATACTAAGACCCGCACTGTGTCCAGTTATGACTTGAGCCGCCTTGAGCCGTCGACCTTCGAACACATGGTCGTCAGCCTGGCTCTCCGCGAGCTCGGCGCGGGGGTGACGATGTTCGGCCCCGGCGCCGACGGCGGCCGCGACGGCTTTTTCGACGGCGAGGCGAACTATCCCAGCTCCGCCGAACACTGGAAAGGCCGCTGGTACATCCAGTCGAAGTTCCACGCACCGGGACTGACGGACGACGCCCAGTCGTGGCTGCGCAAGCAAATCGCGCTCGAGCTTTCGGCATTCGGGAATGACCCGAAACGCGAATGGCCGGATAACTGGATCGTGATCACGAATGTCGATCCGAGCCCGACGCCGAAGACCGGAACGTTCGACGCCACTCGCGAAATGGTCGAATCGATACGCCCACAGCTCGCCCCCCGTTTCCACATCTGGGGTGCGAAGAAGATCGACGTGTTTCTTTCGAAGCACAAAGATCTCGCCGAGCGCTATGGCGAGTTTCTCACCGCCGGCGACGTCATGCAGGCCATGTATCACGCGCTGCAAGACGACAAAGCCAGTGCGGAGCGGATCGTTCGTCATCTCATCGTCGGGCAGATTGTTAATCAGGCCTATGCCAAGCTCGAACAAGTCGGCAAATCGGGAGACATGCCGGGGTTGCACCGGCTCTTCACCGATGTTCCTTTCCGCGCGCCGGCATACGAACTAGATGGCATAGCGGCGGAGGCTCTGGCCGGAGCGGGGAACCGGAATCAGCGGCCGAGCACCGACGCAGTCTCCGGTGACGCTTGGCGTACGTGGCGGCGTCATCCGGTACGCGCCCGCACGTGGTTCGTGCGCGGCGGGCCGGGGCAGGGTAAGTCGACGCTCGGACAATTCGTCGCCCAGGTACAGCGCGCCTGGTTCGTTCTGCAGCAGAACTTCGGGCCTTTGACGGACGCGCAGCAGAGCATCGCCCGTGAGGTCCGTGACGCGGCGATCAATCACAGAATCTGGCCCGCATCCGGACGAATCCCAGTGCTCATCGAACTTAAGGACTATGCCCAATGGCTCGGCGCACTCGGAAAGAACGAGCCCCGCGGCGTCCTCACCTATCTGAGCCAACAGTGGCGGAAAGGCGTGCAGCAGGATGTCCCCGTCGGCTTGATCCTTCGCCTGCTCGCACAGCACCGATGGTTCGTGGTCTTCGACGGCCTGGATGAAGTCCCGCAGGACGTCAAAGACGACGTCGCGAAAGAGGTGCGGACGTTCCTCGATCAGGACGTCCACGAAAAGGACGCCGATCTCCTCGTGCTCTGCACGTCCCGCCCCCAGGGGTACTCCGGTCAGTTCGACTTGCTCGACGCCGTGACCATCGACCTGACCCCGCTGACCATCGAGCAGGCTCTCCACTGTGCGGAACCGCTGCTGCGCTTCCAGCAGAGCGACAAGGACGCCGAACGAGATGTCGCGATTCTCGAGGAAGCATCCGGAAGCGCGTCCGTCAAGCAGCTCATGACTACTCCGCTCCAGTCGCACATCATGGCCGTCGTCGTGCGGGGCGGCCAGCGGCCTCCTGAACGACGTTGGAAGCTGTTCGACAACTTCTATGATGTGATCCTCAAGCGGGAGGCGAACCGTCCGGGAATCGACCCCAAGCTGGCGACGATCTTCAAGAGCCACGACGATCTGCTTAAGACGATCCACAACCGGCTGGGATTTGTGCTCCACGCTTCGGCCGAGCGAAGCACGGGCGCGGTGGCAAACCTGTCTCGCGCCGAATTCGAGCAGATCGTCCGCGCGGCCGCGCAGGAGATGCTGGAGGGCGACGTCGAGCCGAAGGTCAAGGCGTTGATCGAGGCCACGACCGATCGCCTGGTGTTGGTGAATACTCCGGACGATGGCAACTCCGTCCGATTCGATGTCCGGCAACTGCAGGAGTTCTTCGCCGCCGAGTTCCTACGCGAAGATGATCCCGGCCGGCCCGTCTCGATGCAGGAGGCTTTCGAGCTCCTCGGCGCAGATGCGCACTGGCGGGAGGTGACGCACTTCCTGTTGAGCGCACTGGTGGAGGAGAAGCAGTGGCGGGACATCGATGCCCTGGCCAGCGTGCTGCAGCGGTTCGATGACGGTGATGGCGAAGACCGGCTCCTGCGCCGGCGCATGGCTCGCGGGGCACTCGCTGTAGCCCGGTTGCTGGCAGAGGGTGTCCTGGAACAGGACAAGAGGGTGCGCGGACAGTTGCGGGCGGCGCTCCTGCCGACACTCGGAACGGTGGATCCGTCGGTGCTGGAAGTCCTCTGGGCGGTCAATCAACCACAGTCGCGGAACTGGCTGCTCGACGTGCTTATCGACTCGATGAAAACACTAAGCCGGCCGGAATCGATGGGCGCCGCAGTGGTGCTTCTTCGGCTGATGAGCGCCGGCGACCCGCGCGCTGCGCAGACGCAACAGCTTCTGTCCGATATGCCGTCGTCGGGCCTCGCACTCTTATCCCGGCTGGCGCCGGTGACCTCGTGCGTCTGGTTTGTCGAACTGATTCTGGACCGGTTTCGGAGTGCAAGATCCCTCGGTTTGTCAATAGAGGACTTGTTCTGGGTCCTGAGATCGTTCACCGTCCTAGCTCGCCCCGGAAGATCGACGTTTACAGATGCAGTCGGGCTCCGTGCAAACCATCGCGAACAGTTGCTTCTCTCTTGGCTCATGCGTCACGCGGAGAGCAGTCACAGCTTCCCCGAGCGTTCCATGGACGTGCCAGACACCTTTCGCCGCCATCCTGAATCCGTGGCCGATGTTCCGTCGCTGCTCGGAACGCTGGACGCGATCATCCGTTTTGCTTCAGAGCCCTCGGTCGCCACTCTCCGCGCCGCCGCCGCCGTCTTCACCGATGCCTCCAGTGACATCGTCGAACTGCTTCCGAATCGCTTGCTCAGGCACATTCCCATCGACTGGAGAGCGGCCGACTTCCGTGAACAGCTCTTGCCTCTTGTTGAAGCAGACGACGCAGATCTTCTGGCGCTCCGAAAACGGCGCAAGGCTGTCGAACGTGACCGTTCCCGTCCGAAACCAATGCTGCGCCCCGCACTGATCGAGCGACTTCCAACTCTCACGCTGCAATCGCTGGCGGAAAAGCCAGGTCAGCCGCCGGCCAGCTATTTGAAAAGCCTCATCCGCAGTCTGCTGCAATCGCCGTCATCGTTGTTGCGCGAGCCGGGTCTTTGGGGACTGCTGGTAGCTAACGCCGCGGATCTCGAACAGCCATTGCGAGCCGCCATCCGAGCAGCAGCGCGAGCAATGTCTCCTGTCGGCGACGAAAAACGCCGTATCAGGCTTTTTTCACTGGTCGTCCCGGATGACGCGCCGCTTTTGCCACACCTCATCAATTCCGGCGTCATGGGATCGGTGGTTATGGATTTCTGCGGAGACGTGAATGCCCTGCGGGCTGTCCGCGACAATCCTGCCGGGCCCGAGGCGGAGCGCCTCGGCGCGGCGCTGTTCGCAGCGTCTCATCCCGACGGAGCCGGGGTGATCGAAACCTGGCCGTTCCTTCGAACGGTCTCTCTTGCGGCGCACCCATGGTGCCTGAATCCGATCATTGTGCTTCTTGATCAGGCGTCACCAGACGATTCTCGATCCGTCGAGATGGCTGTGTACCTCGTCGACGTCCTGCGCGATTACCACGAGGCTCGGCTCGCCTTGGACAGCGTTATCGGCAACTGGCGGGAACGATCCCTTGCCCCAGTCACCGCCGCCGGTGTTCTCGACGCGTGGGTTCATCGAGCGGCGCTGGCCGCGAGATCAACGTAGCAACGGCACCCATCGCTGCAGCCCGACGATCGGTAAGCCGTTCGGACAACGCAGCGCCTCGCCTCGATAGGTCGGAGCGTTCGGCGCACAATGTCGCATGCACCGATGGATCGTCGTCCTCCTGCTCGGCGTCGCCGCGCTCGCCGATGAACCCGCGTTTCAGGCCGCGCGCGAGCTCGAAGAGCAGGGCAAGAACGCCGAGGCCTTCCTCGCCTATCTGAAGATTCCGGGGGCGGAGCACCGCGCGCGAGCCATCGGCCGGGCGAAGCCGGAGGAGTTTCTGCGGATGCTCGATCCGCTGCACGGCGATCCGGCCACCGCCCCGGCGACGATGCTCGTCGGGTGCGATCTCCGGCTCGGCTCGCAGACGAAAGAGCGCTCGATCGAATGCTATCGGGCGGTCGCCGCGCGCATCGGCACAAGCGACGGCTATTTCGTCGAGCCTCCGCCCGATGGGCCGTTCGGGACGCTCGAGCTACCGCCGTTCAGCGCCGGCCCGGGCAGTCATCGCGACAACTGGCTCGTGCGCCGTTTTCTCGCGCTCGAGGCATGGGACGACGCCGCTCGTGAATTCGCGCGCGTCCGCGCGCTTCATGACCGCCGCATGGCCGCCAAACCGATCGACGGCGTGGCCATGGAATTCTTCCTCGACTACGCGTTCTTCCTCCGGCAGCGGGGGCGCGGCGACGAAGCGCTGGCGATGCTGATCGACGTCGCGGCCCGGCGCGATCCGGAGCCGCAGAATGCCGTGGCGTTCTACGCCGGCGGAGGATGGCGGAACGCCGGCGTTTCGGAAAAGGAATTCATCCGTCTCGCGTACGGCGTCGCGAAACAGGCGGGCGCCGAGGGGCAGCTCGTGACGCGGCTGGAGCGCGAGGTGGCGGACGAGAGCCCGCGCGCGCGGCGCATGCTGGCGCGCTCCCGCTCGATGCAGGGCGACGTGGAAGGAGCGCTGGCGCTCGATCTTGCGTCGGCGCGCGACGCGGCCGGCCGCGCCCAGGTGCTCGTGCAGTACGGGCGCACGGCGCAGGCCATTGAAACGCTGGAGAAGGCCCTGGAGAAAGCCCTGGAGAAGGCCACGGAGAAGGCCACGGAGAAGGCCCTGAGCACTTCGGACAACCAGCCCGCGCTGCTGGAGTCGCTCTATCGCCTCTACGTCACCAGCGGCGACGCGCGGCGGGCATTCGAGGTCCGCCTGCGCCTCTTCGAAGCCGTCCCGGCGGCGATGGGCAACATCGATTCGCTCGAGCGCGATCTCGCGGCGTGGAAAGCGAGCGGGCTCGATCCGCGCTTTCGGGAGTGGGCGGCAAGGCAGGTCGCGTCGACGAAAGACCCTTCCGCCCGCGCCGCCCTGCACTGGATCCTCGGCAATCCCGAAGGAACGATCGCCGCGGTCGCCGACTTCGCGCGCGCCAACCGCCACAGCGGGTATCACAGCGAGTGGAAGAAACGGTTCGCGCAGCTCGGTCCGGCGATGTACCGCAGGTTGCTCGCCGCGATCGTGGACGCCAATCCGGACGAGATCGCAACCGCGATCGAATTGTTCGATCTCGACGGCGTCGCTGACGGTCCTGCGTACGCGCGCACTCTCGAACGGATGCTCGCGGCGCAGGACTCGAATGTCTCGTACGCGATGCAGACGCATCCGAATCCCGGCCGGGCCGTCCTCGGCGCACGGCGCGCGGAGTACACGCTGGCTCGGCTCTACGTGAAGTCGGGAGACGTGGACCGGCTCGTCGCGAACGCCGTGAGGATCGCGCGAAGCGACCGGACGAAATACCTGATGAGCGATGAAGTCCGCGGCGACCTCTCCGCGGCCATCGCGCTTGCGATCGAGCACGCCGGCGATCCGCGTCAGCTCGCGGCGCTCGAAGAAGCGCTCGTCCATCCGCTGTGGGCTCCGCAGCGCGCGCAGCTCGAGCGTGTCAAATCGGGCGGATGGCCGCGCGCGGACATTGCGCCGCGGGACTTCGGCTGGATGAACCTTCCGCCCGGAGTCCGCGCGCTGGCCAGCAACGAGACCGTCACCGGCCTCGCCGCCAATGCCGAGGGGACGGTCATCGCCGCGGGTCATCCGTGGGGCGTAGCCGTTTACGACGGCGACGGCAACCCGGTGACCCGGATTGCCACCGGCCGCTCCGTGGCGCACATCGCCGTCATCGGCCAGACGATCTGGATCGCAGCGAACGGCCTTCTGCGTGCCGATCTTCGCGAGAAGACCATCGCCCGCGTCGAATCCGGCACGGAGACGGACGACGCGTCCATCGACGGCCTCGCGGCGCGCGGAAACGAGCTCTGGATCGCGCACGACGAGGAAGTGCACCGCCTCGATCCCTCGAAAGGCGAGCTGCGCATCTTCACGCAGGAAGAGCTGGGCTTCGATCACGATTCCGATTTGTCGTCCTTCCTCTTCGACGGCGAGTATGTGTGGGTCTCCGGCCGGGAAGGCTCGCGGCGTTTCCATCCGAAGACGCAGCGATGGGAGGCGCCGGTGAGTGTCGAGCATCCGGAAGCGAATTACCGGGTGATGCAAATCATCGACGGAGCTCCCATCGAAAACGCGCGGCGGGTAGATCTCCCCGGCGGACGCAGCGTGTACGGCATCTTCCCCGGCCGGGGCCTCCATCTGGTTGCCGCGGACGGAACGTCGCGGCACATCTCCGCCGGCTTTGCGGACACGTTGCCGGGAGATGCGGTGCATGCGCGGATCGCGGCGCCCGACGCGTCGCAGACATGGCTGCTGACTGCCGGCGGCATCGCGGTCGTCGACGATTCCGACCGCGTGGTGCGCACGATCACGAGCAGCGACGGCCTTCCCTCGGACGCCGTTCTCGGCGGCGCGGCCGGCGAGGCAGGACGCGTCTATCTCGCCGCCGGCGGGCTCACCGTCTACGATCCGCGCACGCGCGTGTTCACGTCGATCAAGACGCCGGACGGCCTTGCGTCCGAAGTCGTGACCGGAGTGCGCCGCGACGGCGAAACGATCGTTCTCTCGTTCGGCATCGACCAGGATCGGCAGGGACAGTCGTATCGCACCTTCGATCCGCAGACGTTCGATCCGCGCACCGACCGCTTCGGGCCGATCGTGGAGCACCCGCTGAGCGGCAACAGCCTTCCCTTCACCGAGGCCCCGGACATGCCTCTTCTCGGCGGCCGGCTCATTTCCACCGAAACGCGCGGCGAACAGACGGTTCATCTCGGCGGCCACGGACTCCTGATCTCACGCGGCACGCTGCCGCCGGCCGAGGAGGCGCTCTACACCGTGCGCACCGTGCGGGAGACCGAGGCGAATCCGGAAGAAGCAGAAATGCTGGACCTCGACTCCCCGCTTCCGGAACAGCGCCTGCTGCAGTTCCTCGCCCATCGCAATCCGTACGTGATCGCGGAGGCCGTCGTCCACGCCGACGCGCAAACGCTTTCTCCGAAGGCGATCTCCAGACTCGGGCAACTGGTGCGTCATCCACTGATGCGCGTGCGCGCGTCGGTGGTCTATGTGTTGTCGACATCGAAGCATGCCGAGGCCGTCGAGCCGCTGAAGACAGCCCGGGGCGATCGCAGTCTCGCGGTGCGGTCGCTCGCCGTACAAGCCCTCGCCGAGCGCGGCGTGATGTCACCGCCGGCCCTGTACAGGCCGATCCTCATCGCGCAGAGCATGGGCAACTACCCCTATGGAGCGACCAGCACGATCGGTGTCGAGGTATCGAAGGAGAAAGTCCTGCTGGCGCTCGCGGCGCATGCCGATCGCGAGCTGCTCGCCCTCATCCTCGAGCACGCGCCGCATCCGCAGACCATCGAGTATTCGATGGGCGACCTCTACGCACGGATCGGAGGATCGGTCGCGCGGAATCCCGAGCTCGCGGACATCCTGCTGCAGGCGCGCGACACCGAGCCGTACAGCCGCAGCAGGACCGATCTCGCCGAGCGGTCGCTGGCCGCCGCGGGACGGGCGATCCTCCCGCAACTCCTCACCGCGCTGCAGTCGGACGATCGCGTGGTCCGCTCGAACGCCGCCCGCGCCCTCGGCACGATGGGCGACCGGAGCGCCATCCAGCCCCTCATCGATGCGCTCGACCTCGAGAGCGGCCTTGCCCGCGCCGCGATCGTCGGGGCCCTCGGCAATTTACGCGCGAAAGAGGCGCTGCCGCGGCTCGTCGCTCTCTTCACCGACGCGAAGAACGAGGACCCGTCGCGGCGCGGCGCCGGGTTCCGCGCATCGCAGGCCGAGGCGGTGCTCACCAGCGACTACGCAAAGCTGGCCAGCCTCGACGAGGTTGCCGCCGACTGGCGCAGCCTCCGCAGCGGCATCTGCTTAGAGCGCTGCGATCCCCTTCCGGACGAGCCCTTGCTCGACCCGCAGATGATCCTCGCAGCGATGGCGACCATCGGACCGGAGTCGCTGCAGGATTTCTATCGCTCGCTGACCGCCGAGCACGCATACGCCGTCGAGGCAGCGAGACAGCTCGCCCGCGCCGCCACGACCGCCGATCGCGAGCAGAACGTGCGCATTCTGCAGACCCTTCTGTCGAACCAATGGGCCCAGACCACCGCGGCCGTGAGCCTCCTCGAGCTCGGCGAAGACCAGCCCATGCGCCCCCTGATCCTCGGATGGATCTCCGGAACCGACGACCAGAAGCGGCACGAAGCGCTGCGCGAGCTCGCCCGCGTCCGCGATGCGAGAAAGATCGAGCTCGCGCGCGAGCCCATCACCAAAATCGCAAGCGACCCGGCAACACCGATTTACCTTCGCGACGCGGCCACGGCGGTGTTGAAGAGGCTGAGCCGGTGAAGGGGGTTGGGAACGCCGGGTGGCCACTAATGCGTCAGACCGAACAATACGGGACGTCTGGCGCGTGCAAGGCGAGAAGCGCGCGAGTCATGATCGGGAGATTGTGCGTCCCATTTTCGGACACGCGCGTCCCACGAGCGGACCTTCCGACGCGGTGAAGACGGCGCAAATAATTGGAAATACGTTCGAACGATCTGGCACCTCGGTTGCCCATATCGGGGTCCAGGTGGACGTCCAACGACCCGATCTTGCCGATATCCTCGCCGGTGGAGATGACCGAATTTCGTATCGCGCCGCGCAGCCTCCTCCGATCGCCCGGGTTCACCCTCGCAGCCGTGGCCACGCTCATGCCGGCCCGGTTCGGCCCAAAATCGATCAGGGGAGGGAATCGTGATGTGGTCTTCTGAAGCGAAGGGCCGGGGCGCATACCGCGGTCTGGGCTTCTCGATGCTCGACCTCAAGATCGGCGGTCGCATGCTGGTCAAGCATCCTGCACTCACGGTGATCGGAACGATTGCCGTAGCGTTCGCGATCTCCGTCGGCGCCGTCGGATTCGAGATCGCGCGACAGGCGTTCTGGCCGACGATTCCGCTTCCGGAGGGCAACGCGATCGTTGCCTTGCGGAACTGGAACGCCGCCGACAATGAGCCGGTCCCCGCATCGCGCCGTGATTACGAGCAGTGGCGCGACGGTCTCAGCACGATCACCGATCTCAGCGCCGTCGCGGTGGAAGAACGCAGCATCGCCGTCGGCGCCGGCCCCGGCCAGCCGGAGACCGTCGCCAGCGTGACCCCGTCGACCTTTGTGCTGACGCGCGTTCCGGCGTTGATGGGACGCACGCTGCTGGAAGGCGATGAACGGGGTGACGCGGAAGAGGTCGTGGTGGTCGGATACGACTTCTGGAAAAACAGGCTGGACGGCGCGGCAGACGCCGTCGGCGGCGTCATTCGCATCAGCGGCAGGCCTGTCACGATCGTCGGCGTGATGCCGCGCGGCTACGGATTTCCCCAGCGGAACGGTGTCTGGCGGCCGTTGCATCTGGAGCGGATTGCCGAGGCATCGCCGAGCCTGTCGTACGTCGTTGGGCGGCTGGCGCCGGGCCATCCGCGCGAGGAAGCGACCGCCCAGGCGGCGGCGATCGGGGCCCGGGCAGCGACGATGTTTCCGGCGACGCACAAACATGTGCGCCTGCAAGTCCGCTCTCTGCCCGACGCTGCCGGTCTGTGGCCCGCCAGGACGACGGTAGTGCTGGCGTCGATCAACGTGTTCGTCGTGCTGTTGGCCGCGCTTTTGTGCGGCAACGTCGCAATGTTGTTGTTCGCCCGCGCCGTCAGTCGCGAGCGGGAGCTCCTGGTCCGCGCCGCACTTGGCGGCAGCCGTGGGCGCCTCATCATGCAGCTCTTTGCCGAGGCGCTCGTGCTCTGCGCGATCGGCGCGGCGGTGGGTCTCCTGGTTGCGCGCTTCGTGCTCGCGCGGACCTGGACGATGATCGAAGGGCAACTGGGTCCGTTGCCGTTCTGGATCGACCCCTCGCTTTCGCCGGCGACGATTCTTTATGCCGTTGGGCTGACGCTGTTCGCGGCGGCGATCGCCGGCGTCGTTCCCGCGGTCAAAGTGACGTCGCGCAGGGCTGGCGACAGGCTCCGAGCCGCGTCCAACGGCGGCGGGTTGCAGTTCGGCGGCGTGTGGACCGTGGTCATCGTCGCGCAGGTCGCGCTCACGACGATGCTTCCAGTGCCGCTCCTCGGCGTGGGGGGGGACGTCACGCGAGCCACGCCGGCAGGATTCCCAGCCGAAGAATTTCTCACGGCCACGCTTGCCATCGATCGCTTTGACGGCGTCGCGGCGAACAGCGACACGGTGCCGGCGGTGCGTGCGGCGCGGCTCGAAGCACGATACCGCGCGCTCGCCGACCGGCTCCGGCAGGAGCCGGGCGTGCTGGACGTCACCTACGCCGATCAAATGCCGCTCATGCGTCATCGGTGGAAGGCGATCGAGATGGACCCGGGTCCCGCCGCGGAGCCCCGTGAAGGCTGTGTGCGTTGCGCCGCGTTCGTGTCCGTCGATCCGCAATTCTTCGACGTGGTCGGTGCGCCCGTAATCCACGGCCGGGCGTTGACGGCGGCCGACGCGGAACACCCGACGCGTGCCGTGCTCGTGAACGAGTTTTTTGTCGCCCAGGTCCTGGGCGGCCGGAATCCCATTGGCCGCCAGCTTCGCTTTTCATCCGCGCGCGAATCCACCGCCGAGTCGTGGCATCCCATCGTCGGTGTCGTGCGCGATCTCGGCGTAAGCGACAACAAAAGTGATTACGGCCGAGCCCGCATCTTTCAGCCGACGCTGCCGCGGGAAATGGGGCCACTTCGCGTCGCCATTCACGTTCGCGGCGATCCGCAGCGTTTCGTGGTGCGTCTCTACGAGCTTGCGCAGGCGATCGATCCCGCGCTACGCGTGATCGATCCCAAACCCCTGCCCCGTCTGGTGGATACCCCAAGCGCGTTCTGGCTGGAGCTCCTGGTCGGCTTCACGGCGGTGACGCTGATGTTGTCGCTCGCCGGGGTCTATGCCGTGACGGCCTTCGCGGTCGCCCGACGGACGCGGGAGATCGGCGTGCGCGTCGCCCTGGGCGCGCGGCCGCTGCACATCCTGCCGACCGTGTTCAAGCGCCCCCTCATTCAGGTTGCGCTGGGCATTGGCGTTGGTGCAATCCTGGCGCTCGCTCTCGCGAACAACGACCTGTCGGATGTGCATCTCGATGATTTCGGCCGATCGGCGGTCTTCGCGCTGTCGACGATCCTGTGCTGTGCACTTGCATGCATCGTCCCGACGCGACGGGCGCTTCGCATTGAGCCGACGGAGGCATTGCGGGACGAATAGCCATGGCGCGGCGACACCAACTACTTCCCCACGCGAAGAACGGCGTGTCGTGGTAGTAGACCTTCCAGTTCGGATTCGTGGGGCTCGGATACTGCTGGTCGAAGAGCTCGAAGATCGACGTGTCGGTGACAGTCATCCCGGCGCGAGGCAGAGCCTGCTCGGCCAGGCGAACGGCGGCATCAACAGGAGCGGCCCGAACAACGATCAAAGCATCTCGGTCTCGAGCGGAGAAGCGCTGCTCTATGACGTGCTGAGTACCCTCCCCGAAGGCAGAACAAGCATCTAGTATCATACGACGTATGACAAAAAGATCCCGCGTGATGAGAGTCAACGCGCGGCTCGATCCGGTTGATGAAGAGCGCTTGCGCTATCTCATGGACCGCACGGGGAAAAACGTGACCGAGGTCCTGAAAGACTCGGTTGCGAGCCTCTATGAGCAGGTGCGAGCCAGGCAAGCATCGCCATACGACCTGATGCAGGAGTTGGGCATCGTCGGCCGTTTTGAAAGCGGAGATCCCCGTGCGTCGGAGAGCGTCGACGAAGTGCTCGCCGCGGCGCTGGAGCGCAAGCTGGGGCGGGGATGATTCTTGCCGACAGCGGGTACTGGGTTGCTCTCTTCGATCGCAGCGACCAACACCACAGACGCGCCGTGGAGATCACCCGGACCCTCGAGGAGCAACTCGTCACAACGTGGCCGGTGTTGACGGAGACCAGCCATTTTCTCGGCATCCGCTACGGCTCGGACGCAGTCGTTCGATTCCTCGAACTGGGCTCGCGTGGCGGCTATCACCTCTTCAAGCTTGACGAGGGGTCGCTTCCGAGGATGGAGAAACTGATCCGGAAGTACGCGAGCTTGCCGATGGATCTGGCCGATGCCTCGCTGGTGCTGGCTGCCGAGGAAACCGGCGAAGCCCGGATCCTCACCACCGATCGGCGCGACTTCCGCACCTACCGCTTCTCCGGACGCAAGGCGTTCCACAACTTGCTGCTGGAGTAGCGCCGTCTTCCAGACGGCCGCTTCGCCGGCATCTTTATAGGCACGCACTCGCGAGGAACCCCGGCCGGCTGGAAGCCGGCGTAGCGGCCGCCTGGGAAGGCGGCGCTACGCCGGCCCCACATCAGAACGTCACGCTCGCCACGTACCGGATGTCCTCCCCACCCTTCGCCAGCCGGAACGGGTGGATCTCCACATCATCCCCGCGCGTCACGATCACGACGCCGCGGCTGATGCCCATGGGGCCGGCGGCGAAGTAGCGGACGCCGACGTGGTAGGTCCCGTGGAGGGCGCGCGAGGTGCGCACGACCTCGGGGCCGAGGCCCTGGGTGACGTCTTCGTAGAGCTCGAGGCCGGAGCGGCTTTCCTGGTGGGAGTAGTAGACCTCTTCGCCGTCGGGGTCGACGACGTGGAGGTCGACGTCGTTGGCGTCGGTCTCCCACGCGAGGGTGACGCGGAGGGCGTCTTTGCGGTCGAGGCTCACGCCGTACTCGCGGGCGCGGTCTTCGATCTCGCGGCGGCGGGAGTCGTCTTTGCGCAGCCAGGCGCGGTAGACGAGGCCGAGCTCTTCGTGGATGACGCGCTGGACGTCGCGGTACCAGTTGGGGAACTGCTGGCGCGTCGCGGACTCGAGGACGCGCGCGGCTTCTTCGACGCGGCCGTCCTGCCAGAGGAGGAGCGCGAGGTGGCGATAGGCGTTGACGCGATCGGGACGGAGCTCGAGGGCGCGGCGGAGCGGGGCCTCGGCGAGACGGGCGCGATGGGTGCGGAGGAGGAGCAGGCCGGCGCGCTGGAGGAGCTCGGGCTTGGCCGGGGCGATCTCGATCAGGGACGCATACGCGCGGGCGGCCTCGGCCTCGCGACCGAGCTCGGTGCTGGCGTTGCCGAGGAGCTCGTAGACCTGGGGGTTCTCGGGGTCGTAGGGCTGCCAGCGGAGAGCGAGCGCGCGGAGGTCGCTCCACTCGCCGAGAGCGGCGAGGGTCTCGCTGAGCTGGTTGTACAGCTCGCGGTCCTGCGGGGTATCGCGGAGCTGTTTCTCGAGATCAGCGATGCGCTCTTTGGACGGCTTGTGGCGGCGCGTCCACGGGGAGTCGTCGCGCTTGGCTTCCGGCTCCTGACGCGGACGCATGCCTCTCTGCGCTTCGCCGACGCGCAACGGTGCGTCGGAGGCCGATACAGGCATGGGCTCGGGCGCAGGCACTGGCGCCGGCACCTCGACGGGTTGCGCGACGGCGGCTGCTTCGCGGCGCATCGGCGCTTCCGATGAGACGGTGAGCCGCTCGGCAACCGTTCCGCTCGGAACGCCGCCGACGACACCACCGACCACGCCCCCGGCGACGCCGCCCTCCACACCGCCCTCCACACCGGCCACCTCGCTCTCCTCATTGCCGGCCCGCGCGTTGGCGTCGTCCTCGTCGAACTGCGCGGGAGGCGGCGGCGCCATCGCCGCGGGCGGCATCGGCCGCGCCACCGATTTCGGCGCCGGAGGGCGCTGATCGCGGTTGCGGGTGATCGGCACAGGCACAGGAGCGGGAGGAGGAGCCCACTCCTTGCTCTGCCGATCGATGCGTCCGATGCCGCCCGCCTCGATTGTCAGGATCGCCGCCAGCGCGCGGCGGTCGAGACCGAAGCGTTGATAGTCCCATTCGGTTTCCAGCACGAGCATGGTCGTGCGCGGGGTCACGACGCGCTGCTCGACACTGATCTTCACCTGCTCGGCGGCGAGCGCGCGGCGCACGCCGTCGTTGGTCTCGTTGGCCTCGCGCTCGGCCAGGTATTCGAGATAGGCGCGATAGGCCTCGCGCTCGAGGAGTGGTCCGAACGTGGAGGAGTCGAGGCGCGACGCCGCGGCGCTCAGCTCGGACTCGCGGCCGGCCTTGATTTTGCCGAGGGCGATGACTTCGTCGCCGGGCTGGACGTCGTCGAAGTGCGCGGGGTAGATCCACTCCGCGCCGGCGTCGCGCACGTCATAGGTACCGCCGAGAGGGCGGCGGAGAGCTTCCGCCGCGTCGGCCGCGCGCGACGCGAGCGACTCGGAGAACGGCACGCGGATGATGCGCCCGCGGCCCGCGGTCACGGCCTTCGCCGTCGCCGCGTCTTCGCGGGTGCCGAGGATCAGGGCGTGGACCGTGCCGCGCGGGAGGGCGTTGATCGCGTCGCGGATCTCATTGGAAGCAACATTGCCGACGGTCGGCACGAGGTCACTGGCGATTACGACGGTGCGAGACGGGTTCTCGCGCAGATTGCGCGCCACGTCGCGGAGCAGCGCGTCGACGTCGGTTCCGCCGAGGAAGAGACGGTTGCGGAGCAGGTCGCCGGCGCGGTTGGAGAGATCGGAGGCCGAGCCCTTCGCGAGCGGGACGATGTCCAGGTCGAATGCGACCAGCTCGACGCGGTCGTTGGACGGCAGCGCGGCGAGGATCTCCTCGATGGCGCGGATGCGGTGGGCGGAGCCCTCGGCGGAGGAAGCGGACGTGTCGAGATAGAGGAGCCAGTTGGCGGTTGGCGGTTGGCGGTTGGCGGTGGGGATATTGGGGCGGATTGCGGCGACGTAGAAGTCGCCGGCTCTCAGGACGCGCGTTGCGGGGGTGTCCTCGTCGGCGCGCCAGGTCATCTCGATGTCGCGGTCCGGGGTCCAGTCGGTCTCTTCGAAGCTGGAGACTTCGGCGGTGCTGGTCGTCATGCGGCCGCGCGGGCCTTCGCCGGGGATCGGCGTGACGAAGGAGCGGAAGGAGAACTTCGCGATCTTGTCGATGCCGCGCAGGGGCAGCGAGTAGGTGCGCACGCCGCCGCGCATCGGCAGGAGCTGCGTGTACGAGAGCACGAGGTGCACCGGCGCCTTCGCCTCGATCGGGAAGATGCGCGCGGAGAAGCGGTTGCCCTGGTCCTGCTCGAGCAGAGCCGGGTCGCGCATCTGGTGGAGGAACTGTTCGTAGACCTGGTTCGCGCGCAGGCGCTCGACGACCTCCCCTTCCATGAGGTGGCCGTTCACGTCCTTCGCGAAGCGGGAGATGGCCGCGTTCGCCGGAAGCGTCGCGGTGAAGCGTCCCTCGATGCGCCGGTCCTGCGGATTGCGGAACCGCAGCTCCAGCTCGGTGAGCGAGAGCATCCCGTGGATGGCCGTGCGGACGGTGAGCTCTTCGAGGATCAGCTCCTGCCCGTCGGGATCGGCGAAGGTGATCGGCGCGACGGGGGGCGTCTTGTCGTTGGAGGGACGGTTGGTCGTGATCTGGGTCTTCGAATCGTCGGGGCGACGAGGCGTCGAGATCTTGTTCTGCGCTCCGATGAGAGCGGCGAGAATCACAGAAACGAGCGTGGCGGCGGCGAGCGTGAGAAAGCGAGCAGGTGACTGCATGCCGGTTTAGACGGGGAAGGACGTCCGGAAGAAACCACGGAGGGGAGTAGCCGGTGGCCGGTAGCCGGTAGCCGGTAGCCAGGGGTTGCCGGTTTCCAGTTGCCGGTTGCCAGAGCGCCCCGGCAACTGGCAACTGGAAACCAGCCTCGGGCTACCGGCTACCGGCTACCGGCTACCGGCTACCGGCTACCCGTTACCCTTTCAATGCCTCACCGGCCGCCTCCGCACCGGCGCGCGCCCCGAGGGCTGCCACCCGAGCTCGATCACCTCGAAGTCCCTCGCGCGGATGGCGCTGAACGCGGGGTTGAGCACGTCGTTGTCCCAGCGCGTGTCGTACGTGCCGGTGATGTACTTTCCAGCACAGTGGGATCCGAAGCTTGGAATTCACGTGACTTGAAGTCGCGGC
>JADMIO011081459.1_pt1 | contig 27926 bp, 22 predicted proteins | sample 8958161 | NCBI WGS metagenome assembly JADMIO01 (sample SAMN16585339, study PRJNA669376) | soil metagenome | isolation source: Crop rotation soil | place: USA: Cullars Rotation, Alabama | collected 2011
GGGAGTTTCGGCCTGCGGCAAGCGGCGTTCGATGCGCTTGGCATTTTTTTCCGCAATTTCCGTCACCAATTGGCCGCGGGCGTCGGAATCGGCAGTGACAATGACCCGGGCATCCGAGTTGGTGCTCGCGGCCGCCTGATACTGCTTCAGGGCCCCACGCAAATCACCACCCTTTTCCCGCACCAGACCGAGGTTGTTCAAGGTGAAAGGATTCTTGGGATCCACAGCTAGCGCGGATTGCAGTGCATCTTCCGCTTCGAAAACACGGTCTTGCTGCAAGAGGCGCATGGCCTCGAGATTGGCGCGGTTGACCCGCATGTCACGGTCGCTTTGAGCTCCCGCTGCCTCAGACACGGTCTTACCCTTCAAGTCGTCCTTGCTGGCCCGGTCTACACGCGCGTCGAAGGATTGGGAACGGGCAAGTGAGTAATAGTGCTGGGCGCGATCAATTGCACCGTCGAGTTCCGAGACGTAGCCGAGATTGTTTAAAGTGAATGGGTCATTTGGGTCGAGAAGGTAGGCTTGGTAAAAAAGCTTTTTCGCTTTCTCGATATCGTGTTTTTTGGCGGCCTCGACCCCGTCGCGGTTCAACTTTTGCACAGGGGTTGTGGAACTCCGCGAAGGCAGGGGAAGCCGGAGATCGCCCGCCAAACCGCACTGAATGGATCCCGCTACCACCAACGCGACCGCAATGTTTTTCACCATTCGCTGTTTTCCCGCCAAAACCCTATTTTGGCTCGGGAATTAGATGTAGCTCCGGTGTTTTGGGTTTGTTGTAAAAAGCCGTTAAATCAAGAGGGTACGGGCGTCCCGAAAGGGGGTAGGTGCATCCAAGTGTGGACTCAGGAGAGCTCTTAGGTTGATGAAGGCCAAGCATTTTTTGTCGATGGCGGGTCTCATTCTTGCGTCGGCTTCCGTTGTGGCACAAACGCCTGCGGGGGATCCGGCACAAGTCTCCGCCCTGCAGCCGATTCGGACGGCACAGGCAGGCACAATTGCGCCTCCCCGCGCCCAGGACCCCGATCCATTGCTAGATTTGCCACCTGTTTCTCAGGAGGGGGCCACGTTGGTCGGGGGAATCATCGAGAAATTAGACCGGGTGCGAGACCGGATCGTAATCAAGCCTTTCGGCGGCGGCCAACTGGACATTGCCTTTGATCCGCGCACCAAGATCGTTCGCGGGGAGCAAAAGGTGGGGGCCAGGAACCTCAAGGTTGGTGAGCGGGTACATATTGAAACCGTGACCGACGGGCCCCGCATTTTCGCCAAGAAAATACATATCGGGCTGGAAACCGCTCAAGGCGAAGCGCATGGGCAAGTGGTTTCCTACGACGTAACGCGCGGCGAAATCACCATCAACGATGAACTCTCATCTCAACCAGTCCGCTTCCATGTCGACAAGGCCACGAAGCTCAGTGGCGAGGGTCTGCAAGTGGGGTCGCTCGTGGATGTGAGTTTTCTGGCCGGCACAAACCGCGCCTCAGCCCGAGAAGTTAAAATCTTGGCAGCGCCTGGTTCATTGTTTACTTTTTCCGGGAACATTACCTATCTTGATCTCGCTTCCCATTCCTTAGTGGTTGCCAGTTCGACGGATGACAAGAAATATCCCATCAAGTTTGATCCACAACGAGTCAACGCCTGGGAGCGACTGCATGAGGGCACCAATGTCCTGGTGAAAGCGCGCTTCGACGGGCAAAACTACACTGCTGAAGAAGTTACCGTTATGTCCGCGGCCGCACAGTAACTACCGCGGAGCAACCTTGAGTCTTGAAGTGGCAACCTAGTTTCGTGGTCATAATACAGATACAGGTCGAGTCCTGAAGAATGGCTGCCAAATCACAAGCCGAGGCGTCCGTCAAAGAAGCCGAGTTGAGCCTGACCGGAGCCCGCCTTTCGCGTTATCTCTTCCAGGTGGAGGAGGCTGAACGCCGTCGCTTGGCCCGCGAACTGCACGATGAAACCTCACAAGGATTGAGTCTGGTGCGCTTTCACCTCAGCACGCTTCAGAACACGGGCGTCACTAAAGGGAAAAAGACCATTGACGACGCATTTGAGGTGCTGGATCGCACTATTGAGGGTCTGCGCCGCATCGTCGCACGGCTTTCTCCGCAAACTTTGGAGCGGCTCGGACTGGCAGGCAGCATCCGGAAAGAAGCCGCGGTGATGGAACGCGATCATGGCATTCATGCGGCGGTAAGGATTTCCGAAGACGTCGGCCCGCTTTCCACTGAGGCGGAACTTGCGCTCTATCGACTGGTGCAGGAAGCGCTGCACAATGTGATCAAGCACTCCAACGCCAAGAATGTGGAAATCGACCTCAGTCGCAAGGAAGGCAAAGTGCGGCTGGTTGTTCAGGACGATGGCGTTGGATTGCCGAAGAAAACAGGTCCCCAGCATCACTCCTTCGGGATTCTGGGGATGAGAGAACGGGTCCGATGTCTGAATGGGACATTTCGCATCCGATCGCGGCACGGACGCGGCACACGCATCGAAGTTTATTTGAACCCGGAATGTGGAACATCGCCCCAGTTCTCTTTCCCGCGATTGCGGCTGGTAGATGGGGAAGCGACTGAATCTTTGCGGGCCACGGCGAGCTGAGAGATGAATATGGTGAAAATCCGATGCTTGCTGGCGGACGATCATACCCTGGTGCGGCAAGGGATCCGCCGTCTTTTGGAAAGCGAGCCGGATATTGAAGTCGTCGGTGAAGCGGCCAGCGCGGAAGACGCGTTGCAAAAGACCAAGGATTTGCGTCCCGACATCGTGTTGATGGATGTGGGAATGCCCGGCCTTTCCTCCTTTGAGGCTGCGCGGCAGATCCGGCGCGCATCGCTGGTCACGAGGGTCCTGTTCCTGACCATGTACGACGATGAGGAATACGTGATGGAGTGCATGGAAGCCGGCGCTTCCGGCTATCTGCTGAAGGATGCACCCAGCAATCAGTTAATTGCTGCGGTGCACGATATCTATCGAGGAGGGAAATACGTGAGCGCACCTTTACTCGGCAAGATGGTAGATATTTATCAATCGCACCGCATGGACTCATCGGCCCAGGGAAGAGCGGCACGCCTGACCCCGCGTGAACGGCAAATTCTGAAACTGCTGGCGGAAGGCAAGTCGGCAAAAGATGTGGCCAACCTTCTCGACCTTAGCGTTCGGACCGTGGAGTCCCACCGGTTCAACCTGATGCGCAAGATCGGCGTCCACAACAAAGTGGAGCTGCTTACCTACGCCCTGCGCGAGAAAATCATCAAGATTCCCATGCACGGCTAGTGTTTCCAGAAAAAGATCGACCACAAAGAACACGAAGGACCACAAAGAACCCGGGTAAAGGTTTTTTTTGTTGCTTAGTGTCCTTTGTGGTTTTGAGTTATTAGGCGGACAACTACTCTTGCGGCCAATACTGCGGTACGGGGCCGGCATTGCGCGCAACCACGGAAGTCCACAGTCCGCGATAAGGAAGCCAGCGAGGCAAGCGGCGGGCGCGGAGTGCCGGTGCGAGGGCTTGGAAGTTCTGGTCCAATTCAAACAAACGTAGATACCGGCGAATGACCTTTGGCATTGTCATACGCAGAGCAGCCAGGAAATTGCGCTCGGCCATGACTTCCTGCCATTCCGGGTGCTCCAGGATCGAAGCCAGCGCCTCGGCCATCTTTTCCGTGCTGCCCGGTTCATAAAAGCAAATGGCCAGGCCTTCTGCGGTTGCCATGTCGCGGAATTCAGGCAAATCTGCAGCCACAATCGGCACGCCATATTCGCAGGCGAGGTGCGCGACCCCGCTGGAGCCGGCAGAAGAAGAGTATGGCATCACGACGATGCTGGCGCTGCGGAATAGATCGGCCACGTTTTCTTCCGGTACGTAGCCCAAAAACTCCACCTGAGAATTGCCTTTCATCCGTTCCGCCATGGACTCCACATAACCGGGCGTTTCCGGATGGTTGCCGCCTGCCACCACCAGACGAACATTGGGATGCTGCCGCGAAAAGGTTTCAAACGCATCCATCAGTGGTTCGAGACGCTTGTACGTTCCCCACTTTCCAAACGCCAGAATGCGATGGTGTGGATTTCCGCGTTTGGTCAAATCCGGGAATTCCGGACGCCCAAAGAGGATGCCGTGCGGACGGAAGTGAACGTTGCTTCCTCCGTACCGTTCGATCAGCGTCCGGCGATATGCAGGAATCAGAACCGAGATGGAGTCCGCCATCAGCAGCAGCCGGGTTGCGACCCAACCCCCAAGGCGATAAAGCCTTGGATAGGGAACCCGGGCGTCTTCCAGATTCATGGTGTCCATGATCTGGTGAAGGGTGACATGGGTGTAGTAGCCACGCAGCCGGGAAAGCGGGGGGATCACGATTCCAAAGAAGGCTGGAATGGCCTTGCTGCCGAAAGACGCAAAGCCCAGGTTAAACCACACAACGTCGGGATCCGCCTGGCGTATCGCCTTCATTAAGCGGACCGGGTTGGACAAGGAATTGAACGACCAGCACCGAGTGACATTGAACCCGTCAAGCTCGGGCTTGGGCTCCGCCAGCTTATCCGCCAGGATGGTGAGCTTTACGTTGGCAAACTTGCCCAACGCTTGCGCCACGTGAAAGCCATACTCATTTAGCCCTGCGCGGCTGGGAGGAAAGGCAGTGACCAGGCATATTTTCACGAGGAAACTGTCCTGGTGAAGGCATGACGGGAGAGTCGTCCCAACAGTTGGACGTATTCCACTCCGACCCTGAGCCCGGCTTTGCTGGCGCCCCCGTGACGTAGCCCGAAGTTGTAAGGAATTTCGACAACCGAACGAATCTTACCTCGAACCAGAATTTCCAGCAGAAGCTTGAATCCCTGGGGTTGAAGAGTCAATCCGTCGATACATTCGCGACGCACCACAAAGAAGCCAGAGAGCGGATCGCGTACGCGAATTTCGCGGCGCTGTAGAGGCATGGTCACCCAGGTGCCGGCGCGCGAAACCCAGCGGCGCAGAAAATTCCACCCCTCGGTGCGGTCGCCCTGCACGTAACGGCTGGCCACTGCCATGTCTTTTCCTTGAAGGACCGCTTTAACCAGCTCAGGCAGCAGTTCCGGGGGATGTTGCAGGTCGGCGTCGATTACGCCCAATAAAGTCGCATCCGTGTGCTGCCAGCCAAAGAGTACGGCACCCGCAAGGCCGCGTTCTCCTTTGCGGCTGGCCAGCTTAATTCTTGAATCGTGTTTGGCACGTTCGAGAACTACGAACGGAGTGCCGTCCTGGCTGTCGTCGTCCGCGACGATAATTTCGTAGGCAATGGGCAGCGGATCCAACTGCGCCCGGAGGCGATCGAGCATGATGCCAATGTTTGCCTTTTCATTTAGCGTCGGGATGACCAAACCAAGTTTTTCGTTGCTCATGGGCTTTATCGCAACACGTAACGGTTGTCACTATTGGATGGGTTTCCCACAATAGATGTTGGCTGAAACTGGGCTGTAGAGTGATCAAAAATATGGCCAAACACCCTGTGTTGTCGAGCGTTTTCGCGGGCCTAACTGTGCAAAACTATGCGCTTGATAGGAGAGGTCTGGTGGGGAGTTTCCAAAGCCGCTCCAGCTTTGCCAGCTTCTTCCAGAATGCGGATGCGGGCTTCCTCAAGGGATGAGGGAGGAATGATGGTCATGCACCCGAGCAAATCGCTTACCTGGGTATAAGAAGCGCGATATTGGCGCAGGAAATCAAGCGGATACTCGGGTTTCCTTGCAAAAGCGGCTTCCGGATCGGCGTCGAGCAAGAAGGCAAGCTTCGGATGTGGTACCAGGCCATAGAGAAAGCGAGCGTAGAGACGGGCCACCCTACGGCGCAGAGGAAGGGTGGTCAGTTGATCGAACAGGTACCGGTCGAAAATAACGACGTCTGGACGCGACGCGTAAGCCTTCTTGACGACGCTTTTCAGATGAACGCAGTCGAAAAAGTAAAGAACGCACCGTCCCAGTGTCGCGTACCAGGGCCGGATGTTCTTATCGCGGCGCTGGACGGGCCTCTCCGGGGACCCAATCCCGGCTTCACCCTGGAAGACCGCGGTGGTGACTTTAGCGCGAAAACGGGGAAAGACCACAACATTGTCCCAGAAGGTCACCAGGGTTACCCGGTTACCGGCTGCTTCCAGCGCGGCCCGGAGAGTGGCGATGTTTGTACTTTTTCCGGAACCATCCATCCCGGAGAAAGAAATGAGCAGAGGTTGGCTTTTTAGTTTTCCAGCGGAACGGGAAGTGCCGGTTTCGTTCAGACTAGTCTGCCCCGGCTAGTTTGCACCCGGCGGCTTGCTGGGACTGCCGCTCGAAAGCGCCACGACGGTTCCGATCGCTACAGCGGCTCCGGCCAATGCCCCCATCCGGATCAATAGAGACCGCGACCGTTTTTGCTTGGCGGGTGCGATAGCCGCTCCCGAAGGTGTGGAGACAGCGGTTCCAGTGGAGGGCTGCACCTCGGCAGCCGCAGCTCCCTTCGGCTGTTGTGGCGTCGTCTGTTGAGGTTTGCTGCTATCTTCGCTGGAAGGAGACTGCGCGGGCGGCGGGGCCTGTGCTTGTGCCACCAAAGAAGGCGCGTCCGGCAAATCCGCGAGTGAAATCGGGGTCGACCTCCCCATCCCTTGCGACGAGGGGGCTGCGTCGGCTGCAAATGCAACGGACTGCAAGCTCAGGGCGCAGCCGGCCACGAGGGCAGCGGCTTTTAGTTTCAGCATCATGTTTCGCGTGGTCTGGCTAATCCGTGCTGGCGGCGCGGTCTTTCAGCGCCGCGGTTCCAAATGCATTCCAAGGCTCGGAAAACTTTTCCTTCTCGGCGACGAAGGCGTCAAAGCTGTTGACTGCGTCCTCAACCGTTCGGAAAATCTCAAAGAAACGATCAACACGGGTCAGGGCCAAGAGAGATGCCGATTCCGGCGATAGTGCGGCAAATTTCAGGTCCCCGTCGCGGCGTACCACCTGCGAAAGACAGTCGAGCAAGAACTCGATGCCCGAGGAACCCATGTACTTGACGCCGCTCAGGTCGAGTACGAGCTGCGGCGAATCGCTGTCCAGCACAGGCTGGACATTGCGGCGAAAAGCCAGCAAGTCGGACGAATCAAGCCGCGAGGGCACTTTTTGAATGACCACTCCCTGGGACCCCATAGCCTCCACCTGTTAAATGCTGCTCGAATCGCCGCGCGATAACGATTTCAACGTGGCCCATGTATCAGCAGGTGCGTAGGCGATTCGAGCCTGCGCCACTGCCGGAACTGCGGGCCGTGGGGCTGCCAGATTCCCAAACCTTCCCCGCAAACCACCAAAGGAAGGCGCACTCTTGCGGGTCATGGAGGCCCATAGCGAAGGCATCAAGCCTCCTGCCGGACGTGCCGAAGCTCCCAGCAGGGAATCGATGATTTCCAAAGCCACGTTGCGCCGCAGATCCACAAACTTGTGCTGATTCACCACACCACTGGAAACGTCGAGGCAGACTCCTACATAAGTGCCGCTCAACAAGGATGAATTATTAACGGTCGTGCCTCGTTCTACTATGCAATCACGTTCTATGGTCGAGCATTCTGCAATTACCGCGCCAGAGCGCACGCGGCTCCGTGGCCCAACATAAACGGGCGCGGCAAGGCGTGCGGTGGGATGTATGTAAGCTGATCCCGCCACCCACGTTCCGGGCATAATCTCTTCGCCATTGGGCCGGATACGACAGCGGTGTTGCAGCCCGTCTTGCGCCAATCGCCGCAAATCCGCCGCTGAACTCAGCCGATTTACGTAAGCTCCATGGTGAAATCGTGCCATGGGGTGGGGATGCAACATGCGTCCCTGAATCAGCAGGGAAGCTTCCTCCGGATGAGAAGCAGTCACCATGGCAATGGGCAGTGAGCCCGAGTCATCGTGCGCAACGGTGACCAGATGAGGCCCCTGCTGGTGCGCAAATGCCATACTCTCTACATCGATTTCGGAATAGGTTGACGGATCCATCAAAAGCACGTTCTCAATTCCGCAAGAGCCGCAGCGCTTCACTGCACCTTCCACCAAAGCCGGCAAAGCCTCTTCGGGTCCGGTAAGGACCTCTATGCGTTCCCGCCTGAGGTTGCGTAGAGCGATGCTGTCACGAAGTTCCTGGTCGGCCACGACGAAAATCGGGGCGACATTGGCGCGACGCAACACCTCGATGACCCGGTGCAGAACGGGTTCTCCGAGGATCTCAAGCAGAGCTGCAGGTTCATTCGACAGGCTGGATAACGCAGGAACCGCCTGGGCCGAGGAGACATTCGATACTCCATCCCATGGCGATCTATGCCTGCCGCTGGAACCCTTGATAAAGAGAACAGAACCTACCGTCATTGAACAGCACCCCGGGGCATCACGTAAAAAATACTTGTCCAGATTAGGACGCACTTCCCATCAACAGCGACGCGTCACTTGCGGCAGCCATAGCCAGCTCCAAAGGCACCCGCTCGACTTGCTTGGTACGGGACACAACTGCGTAGTCCACCTTATTGGATGCGCGCTTTTGTTTCTTCAATTCCTTTAAACCGACCGAGGCCAACTCGGCGGGATTAGTCTCTTCTATCATCGCATGGCCGTTTTGCAATTCAGGCGTCAAGAGACGGCGCATACGCAATTTGGCCTTGTGAAGTTGAGATTTGGAATTGCCAATAGAGCAGTGCAGCAATTTGGCGATTTCCTGATGCTCATATCCCTGTACCTCGTGCATCAGAAAGATCGTGCGGTATCCCGGAGGCAGTTCATTAATGGCCCGGGCGAGCGCCAGCCGATCGACGGAACCGGCCAGCCGGTCATCCACCTTGCCGTATTCGCGCTTGGGCATGGTGGCATCGTTCTGGGCAGGCTGATCGAGTGAAATCTGGCGGTTGCTCTTCTTGCGGAAGTGCATCAGCACCGTGTTAACAGCAATCCGGTAAAGCCAGGTGGAAAAGGCGGACTCTCCACGGAAGGTCGACAGCTTACGAAAAACATGTATGAATGCGTCTTGAGTAAGATCTTCTGCCTCCGCCATATTGTTGGTCATGCGCAGGCAAATAGCATAAATGCGGGGCTTGTGAATTTCAAAGAGCGCGGCAAAAGCTTGGGGATCACCTTCTTGAGCCCGGGCGATCAGTTCCGGACCGGCGTTTAGCTTTTCCGCTTGATTTTCGTTCTTCACGGGAATCTCCTTGGCCGTCGCGTCGTCAAAAATCTGAGGCGACTGGCAAGTTGAGAGTATTGGCGAGAGGTCGAAAGCGTCCATAGAGTGCCCCCTGTAGGTCGTCTAGAGAGTTGCTGTAGCACCGCGAGTGGGGAATGTGTCTACACACTTTTCTCGAACGAACTACAGGCTTCCCCTAATAGTTTCCCGAGAATCCACAAACCGGCTAGTTTTTAACTACGTAGTTGATCTTAGGAGCTTACGATTTCTGTCATAACTTTGCACGCACAGAAGTGCACGAAATTCACAGGCAGGCTTTGGAAAAGTTTCGGAAAAACGATTGGGCATGTCTGGCCTGCTAATGAAGTGCCAGACAAAATCAGGAAGTCACATTTTATATCTGGTCGGTGTTAGCCGGCACGACGTGAATGATGTTGTTTCGTATAGCGTAAAGAACCACATCGCTAACCGAGTGTAGATCCAACTTGCGCATAATATTGGAGCGGTGGGTCTCGGCCGTCTTCACGCTCAGTCCAAGAACTGAGGCGACTTCTTTGCTGCTCTTCCCCTCCGCTAAAAGCTGGACGATTTCGCGTTCTCGCGGGGTCAGCGGGCTGGCAGAGTTGCCCAATGCGGCGCCGGGTCCCCCTTTGAGGAAACCGTTTAATACCATCGCAGCGACCTTGGACGTGAAATAGGTCTTTCCGTTCCCCAGGGCTTCTACCGCTGCTACCAGGTCGCGGGCGGCGTCCGACTTCAATAGGAAGCCCCGGGCCCCGGCACTCAAAACGTCGCGAATGACTTGTTCCGAATCGTGCAAGGTGAGGATTAAAACCTTTGCTTCTGGATTGGTCTTTAGTAACTGGCGCGTGGCTTCCAAACCATTCAGGTTGGGCATGGCAATGTCCAACACGATCACATCGGGTTTGAGCTCCGTTGCTTTTTTCAGTACATCGCGACCATCACCGGCCTCCGCGCAAACCTGCCATCCCGGACGGGTTTCCAAAAGCGCACGAAGCCCCCGCCGAACCACTTCATGGTCGTCGGCTACCATAATTCGCAACGCGCCCATAAAGCCACCTCCCATTGTCTGCAAAATGCAGGCTATACCCAACGCTGACCGGCTCGCAGAACCCAATAGCCAGAAACTAACAATAGATTTTACGCTATTTTTGCCCCGCGAGTCGTATCGCCGGTTGGCCAGACCCGGCAAACCGCTCTGAGTTTAAGTACCCTGACGCGCACATGACCATACAGTGTTTTCGGTATTCCTCGCATCATTTTCACGGTTTCCTGGTTCGATAGGCGACAAAACCCCTACAGGAAAATCGTGAATCGCGTACATGCTGAGCAGGATTGATGTCTGCTTAGCCGCCGGATACTTTCGATAGGGACGCTGAAAGCGAATTTACAGCGCAAAAAGTCGTGGCTTGTCGAAAGGATTCTTATGAAACTGAAATTCTTGACTACAGCTCTCTTACTCACGTCGAGCGCGGCCTTCGCAGCCTCGGCCCGGGAAGATTCCGTGGAACGTCTCAGTATGGCCACCGGTGTACTCGAACAAATCATGAACGCACCGGACAAGGGTATCCCGGAGGAAGTTATTGATAACGCGAAATGCGTGGTGGTCGTGCCCCATCTGGTGAAGGGTGGTTTCATAGTCGGTGGCAAGCATGGGCGAGGCATCGCGAGCTGCCGCACTTCGACAGGTTGGAGCGCGCCTGCGTTCGTCAGCGTAGGCGGCGGAAGCTGGGGACTGCAGATTGGTGTCGAAGGGGTCGACCTAGTCATGCTCGTGATGAACGAACAGGGTCTGCAACATCTGCTTTCAAGCAAATTTCAGCTTTCCGGTGAAGGTTCGGCCGCGGCAGGACCTGTGGGACGCCACGCATCCGCCGGTACAGATTGGAAGCTGAACACTGAGGTACTTACATACTCGCGTTCCAAGGGTGCATTCGCCGGCTTGACCCTGGAAGGTGCGGTGGTTGAAAAGGACGAGGACTCTACGACCGCGATTTACGGCAGCGATCAGCCCTTCCGTTCCTTGTTGGCGGGCAAAGTTGCCGCTCCTGCCGTCGCGAAAGATTTCATGCACGCATTGAGCCGTGCCGGACATCAGGCCCGTGCGGCGGAAGCCAAGGAAGGAAAGTAAAGCAATTCGTCGCTTGTTCACTAGGGGAGCGCGCTATGCGTGCTCCCCTTTTTGCTTATTGAACAAAGATGGCTGCGTGTTTTTGGAATGCGATCCTCGCAGCGGACCATTCCATTTCTACTGGTAGAATATCCCTCGACCACAACCACGCGGAGAGATGGGTGAGTGGTTGAAACCAGACGCCTCGAAAGCGTCCGTGCCTGAAAGGGCACCGGGGGTTCGAATCCCTCTCTCTCCGCCATTCCATTGATTGCCTGTCCTCGCATTTGACCTTTTCCAGGTGCCACCGGCCTGCAGGCATCCGGAATTCAAACAACTGATTCTTTTTCCGGCCGCCGCCGCTGGCTCATTTGTGGGATTATTGAGCGATCTGACTAGAAGTTGTTGACCTATCGTCTGTTACTGCGTCCAAAGGAACGTGTATACCGAGCCGTTAATGGCGGCGCAAGCATTTTACGGTGGTAGAATTTAGGGCGTTTTATGGAAAAGAATGTAACCCTCTTTGATCTGGCTGATGCGCTGGGAATTTCCACCGGTACAGTCCATCGTGCCTTGCATGACCACCCGGGAGTGAGTGCTGCAACCAAGGCGCGCGTGCTCAAGATGGCCAAGACGTTGGGTTACCGTCCAAACCTGGCGGCGCGATTCCTTTCCTCTAAGAGAAACCTCGCAGTCTCGGTGAACACGTTGCAGGGGACCACTTCGTTTTGGGATGAAGTACGCGCCGGCATTTCAGAAGAGGCCAAGTCCCTGATGCTGGAAAAAATCGATATTCAGTATCGGACCTATCCACATATCGGCGAAGGGGAAGAAGAAGCTTTCGAAGCGGCGGTAAAGGCACAAGTGGATGGGATCGTAATATTCCCCACAGACATCTCCAAACTGCGTTCTTGGATACGGCAGGCGGCCAGCCTTCGCATACCTGTGGTGTGTGTGGCAACCGATGCCCCGGGGACGGAAAGATTAGCGGTGGTGGCCATTGACGCGCTCGCCAGCGGCGCACTGGCGGCTGACCTGATGGGCCGGATTCGCGGCGGGAAGGGCAAGACTGCCGTGACCCTGAGTTGCCGCGCGATTGCCGAACACGCGGAAAAGCATCGTGCTTTTGGCGAGACTCTGGCTTCCTACTATCCAGAGATGCAGTTGCTGGATCCAATTGAAGATGGCGATGTGGAATCGGTTGCCTACGAGAAGTGCCGCAAGCTGTTTGAAGCACACCCGGATCTTGCAGGAGTTTACGTCACGACGGAGGCTTCAATACCCGTCATTCAGGCGGCGAAAGATACAGGTATTCTTCCTCGCTTGACCATCATCACCACCGATCTTTTTCCGGCGCTGGTACCCGAGATTCGTTCCGGAGCTGTGGTCGCGACCATTTATCAACGGCCGCGAACGCAAGGACGCATGGCGTTTCGCACTTTGCACGGATATGTTGCTGAAGGGCAATCGCCCTCAGCGCCCATCACTCTTGCGCCCCACCTGGTGATGAGAGGCAACATTGATTTCTTCCTGCAACGGCAATCGCTCGAGCCTGACGAGGAAGTGAAGCCGCCACAGGTACACAGTCGGCCGGAATCTCTGGAACAACGCGTGGGCTGATTTGTTCCTCTATGGCGTAACGGTTACCGCCCTTCCAGAATAGGAAACTACCTTGTCCGGCTTGCCGTCCGGCTCGAATCCTGTGCCGTGATTCTCTCCCACAAACGTGATCCTGAAAGTTCGTGACTGCAACATTCCGGGGAACCGGCCTTTGCGGTCGCCCATGGTTAAAGTCTGCTTGGCATCGTCCCAATGCATTGCAATGGTGGCGTAGGCCCCTTTTTCGTAGTTGTAGTTGTCATTCTCGTCCTCATAGAGGGTGAAGTTGCCGTCGGCCCCGCGATAAATGCGAATTTCCAGCGGATCAGCCGGCTTTTGCGTCGACCACTCGAGTTCCGGGCCCATGGGCAGAATTGCCCCAGCGCGGACGTAGAGTGGCATCCTGTCGAGCGGTGCGGGAGCCGTGGTCATTTTGCCGCCTTCCTGCGCGGCGCCAGTCCAGAAGTCGTACCACTTTGCCTGTGGCAAATAGAGCTGGCGGGTTGTGGCCGAAGGCTCGGTGACAGGACTGACCAGGAATGCGGGCCCATACATGTATTGATCGCCGATATTGAGCGCGCGTACGTCATCGCGGAAATCCATGGCCAGGGGTCGCATCGGCGTATAGCTGTTGCTGGTGGTCATCCAGGCCATGGAATAGATATAGGGCAGCAGCCGGTAACGGAGCCGGTCGAACTTGGTAAGAATGGCCTGCGCTTCCGGTCCGTAAGACCACAACTCATTCTGGTCGGTCGAGCGCGTGCCGTGCACACGGAAGATGGGACAAAAAGCGCCATATTGAAACCAGCGGACGAAAAGCTCGCGGTATGCTGGATCGTCGGACTTGGCAAAGATGAAACCTCCGATGTCGGTTGTCCAGTAGGGAATACCGGAGAGCGAAAAGTTGAGACCCGCGGGAATCTGCCGCCGCAAGCTGAGGAAGTCGGAGTTGATATCACCTGACCACGCTGTCACAGCGTAACGCTGGTCGCCCGCAAAGGCCGACCGCGAAAGTATGAACACGCGCTTCTGCTCGGAGGCGGCGCGCTGCCCGTCATAAACCGCGCCCGTGGTAAAAAGCGGGAACAGGTTTACATATCGGTCGCCGCTGCCGAGCGCAATCTTGTGGCCAAGCTGGATGTTTTCTTCCTGGCCTTCGGTTTCCGGTTCTGTCGTGTCCAGCCACCAGGCATCGATTCCTATATCGAACAGCGCTTTTTCCATCAAATTCCAGTAGTACTTTCGCGCTCCAGGATTACTGGCGTCGTAAACCGCCATTCCGGCTGTATGGTAGGGCGGCTTGGCAAACTTGAATTTGTCGACGAACCAGCCTTTCTTGTTCATCTCGTCATAAACAGCGGAGCCGGGCTCGAAGAACGGCCAGACCGAAATCATCAGGTGGACATTCTCCCGATGCAATTCGTTAACCATGCCCTTCGGGTCAGGGTAGTTCTTGTTGAATGCGTGCTCGCCTTTGTGGTTCCACCAGAACCAGTCCTGAACAATGTTGTCGAGGGGAATATGCAGATCACGATATTTCCTGGCGACCGCGAGGATTTCTTCCTGTGACTTGTAGCGATTCTTGCACTGCCAGAATCCATACGCCCATTTGCCAAACATCGGGGCCTGGCCGGTTAACTCGCGATAGTCCGCCACCACGATGTCGAGGTCGGGCCCATAGAAAAAGTAGTAATCGATGACGTCGGCAACTTCGGAGCTGATATAGAGGTAATTTGCGAAGCGATTGTTGAAGCGGCTGCGGGAAGTGTTGTTCCAGAATATGCCATAACCTTTGCTGGAGACCAGAAACGGGACCGCAATGTTGGTGTTGTCCTGGGAGATGTCAACCGACTCGCCGCGGTAGTTCCACACCCCTGCCTGGTGTTGCCCCAGCCCGTAAAAAGCCTCTGGCGAGCCGTAAACATTGACGAAGGACTCCGCGCGAAATGTGTCCTCGCCGTTTACTTTCACCGGCGTGAGCTTGCGATTTGCCTCCTGTACGATGGGATTTCCGGTTGCGTCCTGGTAAGCGATGCTGCCATCGATTTTTGAAACCACCAATTTGAGCTTCGCCGTCGCAAGCGTCACACTGTCTGCTGCTGATTGGAGATCAAATCGCGCGCCCGGCCAATCGGATTTGGTGACCACGTAGTCTTTCGCGTCGGGGAACGACGTCCCCGCCGAGTACCGCACCCGAACTATAGAGTCGCTACAGAACTGAATCCGCAGCGTGCCCGTGCCCATGGTGAACTGCACGCCGTCCGGTTGTTGCTGGAAGGATTTGACCGGGTTGGCGGGAGTCCATTGGGCGTGAGTGGTGAGGGGAATCAGAAAAAGGACGGCGGTAACAAAACAACGCAGCATTTGTACCTCTGGCGAGAACGTCCGGGAACGTTAACGCGCGTGCCATATTACCAGTTGTTATCCGGACCGTCGCATCCGAAAGAACGATTGAAGGATTTCCGCGCTCCGCCCGGCCAAGACTCCGCCCTCAACTTCCACCCGATGATTCAGGCTGCCATGATTCAGCACTTGCATCACCGAATGTACCGCCCCGGCCTTCGGATCGTCCGCGCCGTAGACCAGCCGCTTGAGTCGCGCGTGGGTGATGGCGCCGGCGCACATCGCGCATGGTTCGATCGTGACGAAGATTTCGCAACCGGTCAGCCGGTAGTTGCCGATAGCGGCTCCGGCGTCGCGCAGGGCAATGACCTCTGCGTGCGCCGTTGGGTCGTTGTCTGTAATGTTGCGGTTCCAGCCGCGGCCTACGACAACCCCGTCATGGACAACGATAGCGCCGACAGGAACTTCTCCAGCTTCGAGCGCACGCTGCGCCATGCGCAGGGCTTCTTCCATCCACAGTTCGTCCGGGGGGGACATGCGAGATAGAGTTTAGCGAAGAACCAGCGTGTCCCGCAGGAGGGAATCTCTAATAAAAGTGAACCACAAAGGACACGAAGAACCACGAAGGTAGTTGCCCCGTCCTTCGTGAACCTTCGTGTCCTTAGTGGTTCACTTGATTTACCCTGCCAACTCACCGCGGCCCCTTCAAGAAAAGCACGCCCAGCGGAGGCAAGGTCAACGTCAAGGAAAATGGCCTGCCATGCACGGGTTCCGCCTTGGCCTCAACGCCTCCACTATTTCCAATGCCACCGCCACCATATTCTTGTGCGTCGCTGTTCAGCAATTCGCGCCAGTAGCCACCCACGGGCACGCCGACTTTATAATTTTCCCGTGGCACCGGGGTGAAGTTGTATACGGCGAGCACACGCTCATACTCAGCGCGGCCTTTGCGTAAGATGGAAATCGTGCTGCCCATGTGGTCGTTGGCATCCACCCACTCAAAGCCCGCAGGATCAATATCGAGTTCGTGCAGCGCCGGTTCTTCGCGGTGGATACGATTGAGCTGCGACACCCACATCTGCATTCCGGCGTGAAATTGATATTGCAAAACATGCCATTCCAGGCTGTATTCGTGGGTCCATTCGCGGACTTGCCCGAACTCCGCGCCCATGAAGAGTAATTTCTTTCCCGACTGCCCATACATATAGCCGTAAAGCAGGCGAAGGTTGGCGAAGCGCTGCCACTCGTCCCCGGGCATCTTGCCGATGAGGGAACCTTTGCCGTGGACCACTTCATCATGGGAGAGCGGCAGAATGAAGTTCTCACTGAAGCTGTAAAGCGAACGGAAGGTCAACTCGTTGTGGTGATATTTGCGGTGGATCGGGTCATGCGAAAAATACTGGAGGGTATCGTGCATCCAGCCCATGTCCCACTTGAGGCCAAAACCCAGGCCGCCCACATACGTTGGCCGTGACACCATCGGCCACGCCGTAGATTCCTCCGCGGCGGTCTGGATGTCCGGATGCTCCTTGTAGGCTTCCATATTAAATCGCCGCAGGAAGTCGATAGCCTCCAGATTTTCCCGGCCGCCGTATTGATTAGGTATCCATTCTCCCGATCGCCGCGAGTAATCGAGGTAAAGCATGGAGGCAACGGCGTCGACCCGCAGTCCGTCGATGTGGTACTTCTGCAGCCAGAACATGGCGCTGGCCATCAGGAAACTGCGTACTTCGTTGCGGCCGTAGTTGAAGATGTAGGTATTCCAGTCGGGATGGTAGCCCTTGCGCCAATCGGCGTGTTCGAAAAGGTGCGTTCCGTCGAAATAAGCCAAGCCGTGTTCGTCGGAAGGGAAGTGCGATGGAACCCAGTCGAGAATGACACCAATTCCTTGCTGGTGCAGATAGTCGACCAGGTACATGAAATCTTGCGGGCTGCCATAACGTGACGTCGGGGCGAAATAGCCGGTGGTTTGGTATCCCCAGGACCCGTAAAAGGGATGCTCCATCAGCGGCAGGAATTCAACGTGGGTGAAGTTCAGCTTCCTTACATATTCAGCCAGACGCTGCGCCATTTCCCGATAAGTGAGCGAGCGGTCGTTGTCTTCCGGCACGCGCATCCATGACCCGAAATGCACTTCGTAGATGGTCATCGGAGCATCGAGCCCATTGTTACGGAAACGCTGGTTCATCCACTCGCCGTCGGACCATTGGTAGTCGAGGTCCCAGACAACCGACGCAGTGCGTGGCGGCACTTCGTGATATACGCCAAATGGGTCGGCCTTAGCGGCGCGGTAGCCGTGGTGATTAGAAATAATGTGGAACTTGTAAAGCGTGCCTTTGCCGATGCCGGGAATGAACCCTTGCCAGATGCCGGAGTCGCCACGAGAAAAAAGCTTGTGTTGGCCGGGTTCCCAGCCATTGAAGTCGCCGACGACGGATACCTCCTGGGCATTCGGCGCCCAAACGCCAAAGGTCGTGCCGCGCTCGCCACCCACCGTGGTCTGGTGCGCGCCGAGCTTGTCGTAGATGCGATAGTGGCTGCCCTCATTAAAGAGATAAATGTCATCGGACGTGAGCAGGCTAAGGTCGGGGCGGGTAGTCGGTGTCTGGAGATCAGATTTCGGCAAGATTGGTCTCCTGTGAACGGCAAATTCAAGTTTACTGGAATGCCACGCCTTCGGCGCGTCTCTCTAGATGCAAAAGGTAATGCCGTGTCTGCCTGAGGATTAGCGTTGGAATTGTCTTTCGTGAGACTGTGTAGTCAGGATGTCTCAGTCTCATCAGTGGAACCCTGCCGATTACGCCCGTCACTCCCAGGGCCAGGAAATTTTGGCCCGTGAGTTGATCACATCGTTGAAGCTTCGACCCCAGGAACATGTGCTGGATATAGGCTGTGGCGATGGACGCATGACTGCGGAGATCGCCCGGATGGTTCCCCAGGGAAGGGTGGTCGGTATCGACCGATCGGCGGAGATGGTGGCGCATGCGGCCCAACACTTCGTGCTTCCCAATTTGTCTTTCCGGACGGCCGATGCCGCGGCCTTGCCTTTCCACGATGAATTTGACGTCGTGTATTCGAGCGCGGTGTTGCACTGGGTGCAGGATCACAAAGCCGCCCTGGCGGGAATTGCCCGCAGCCTGCGCCCTGGCGGTCGTTGCCTCTTGCAGATGGGTGGAAAGGGAAACGTGGGGGAAATGATTCAAGCTTTTGAGCGCGCCGGTGCGAAGGCCTCTGGATTCACCTACGCGTTCCACGGAGATGACGAATATCGTGGGATGGTGCAGAACGCAGGACTAATTGTCGATAACGTTGAGCTGATCCCGAAGGATATGGTGCATGCTTCTCGGGCCGCCCTTACGGGTTGGATCCGGACAGCCTGGCAGCCTTATCACCGCGATGTTCCCGAGACGCGGAAAAATGAATTTTTAGAGCGAGTAACCGATCTCTATGGGGAGGCACACCCGGCTGATGCGGACGGAGCGTTTCATGTGCTGACGATTCGGTTGCAGGTGGAGGCACATAAGGCTCCCGCTTAAGGGCATTTACAAGGAGATGCAAAAGGACGTTAAGATTTGCTAACGCTTTCTCGAGGGGTTCGTGCCGTTTGCGCTAGACTAGCCTGGAGGGCCCTTGGCGTGCAGCTTTTCCATTGGATGCAAAGGGCTGTACCGCAAAGAGCATTCTTGCTAGAATGTGCGGTCTTAAAGAGTTGGGTACATCTCAGGGAGACAATTTTCTATGGCCTATGTGATCGCAGAACCGTGCATCGGGACCAAGGACACCGCCTGCGTGGATGCCTGCCCGGTGGATTGCATCCATCCCAAGAAGGATGAGGAAGCCTTTGCCAGTGAAGAGATGCTCTACATCGATCCGGTGGAGTGCATCGACTGCGGCGCCTGCGTGCCGGTATGCCCGGTATCCGCGATCTTTGCCCTCGATGATCTGCCGGAGAAGTGGGCGGCCTTCACCCAGCGCAATGCCGACTACTACGGCCGTTAAGTTTTAGCCGAGTTTCCAGAATCAACCCCGTCTCCGTCGCGGCCTCGCGACGGGCGGGGCTTTTTGTTTGGGAACGGATAGCGGAACGATGGTTCCCGGTTCCCGGACAATCACCCTCCTTTGCTGACGGCCCTCGCCCCCATCCTTTACAATCATTTCTTACACTACCCAGGCTGGCATGGCGCTGAAGGAGTCGGAAGCGATTGTCCTGCGCACGTATCCGCTGCGCGAGGCCGATTTGCTGGTCACGCTATTTACGCGTCTTGAGGGCAAGGTTCGCGGGGTGGCGCGCGCCGCCAAGAAGTCGAAGAAGCGTTTCGGCGGGGCGCTTGAGCCGCTGACGGTCGTTCGGGCGTATTACGACGACCGGGAACGCAGCGAACTGGCGCGGCTCGATTCCTGCGATGTGTTGGAATCGCCGCTGGCGACGGAAGTGAGTTATCCGCGGGCGGTGGCCCTGGGCCACGTGGCCGAACTGTTAGATGAGTTGTTGCCGGACCGCGAGGCAAATGACGCGGTGTTCCGGCTGGCGCTGTCAGTACTCGCGAGTTTGCGCGGTCCTGAGATTTGGCTCCCCATAACTTACTTTGAGTTGTGGATGACCCGGCTGATGGGCTATCTGCCGGAGTTGGGCGAGTGTATCGTTTGCGGCCGGGCACTGAATGGGAGCCGCGCGTACTTTCACGCGCTGGCCGACGGGTTGATGTGCGGCGATGACAAACGACTCGCTTCGTCGGAAATAAGCGTTGAATCGCGGACCCTGGTAGGGAAGATGTTTCGTGCGCCGGTAGAGAGCTTTGCGGCGGTAGCGATGCCAAAGGGCCAAAGCGCCGATTTGCGTAAGTTTCTGGTGCAAACATTGCAGCGGCATATCGAGAAGAAGCTGGTGACGGCAGGAATGCTGGAGAAGTTATAGCCCGGCGCGTTCTTGTCATTCCGACCAAAGGGAGGAATCTGCTCTCGTACGACTGCAAGAACGGGTGGCTTGGCCGATGGGACTGCACGGGAAAGCAGATTCCTCGCTCCGCTCGGAATGACAAAATTTAAGAATTGAATTCAACGAACTCCAACCCGCTGACCTTTCAGGAACTCATCCTGCGCCTGCAGACCTTCTGGGCGGAGCGCGGATGCGTCCTGCAGCAGCCCTACGACGTCGAAGTCGGAGCGGGCACCATGGCGCCCGAGACGTTCTTACGTGTCCTGGGGCCAAAGCCTTACAAGGTTGCGTACGTCCAACCTTCGCGGCGTCCGGCCGATGGCCGCTACGGTGAGAATCCCAATCGCCTGTTCAAGCACCTGCAGTTGCAGGTGATTCTTAAGCCTCCACCGGACAACGTTCAGGAGCTATATCTGGAGTCGCTGGGCGCTATCGGCATTGACCTGCGGCAGCATGACATCAAGTTTGAAGAAGACAACTGGGAGTCGCCGACACTCGGCGCCTGGGGCATCGGCTGGCAGGTGATGCTCGACGGCCTGGAGATCACTCAGTTCACCTACTTTCAGCAGTGTGGCGGCGTTGACCTGAACCCCATATCGGCCGAGCTAACTTACGGATTGGAACGCATCGCGGCCTTTCTGCAGGATGTCGATTCCATTTACGACATCGTGTGGGCGCGTGACCCGGATGGCAGCGTCGTCAAATACGGTGAAGTACGCCTCGCGGACGAGTTGCAGTTTTCCATCTATAACTTTGAAACGGCAGACATTGCAAATACATGGAAGCATTTCGAACTCTACGAAGCGGAATGCTGTGCGCTGATCGAGAAGTTCGACGAAGCCGGCGAGGCCAAGCGCTTCCCATTGCTGGCCGCCTATGACCTTTGCCTTAAGTGCTCGCACCTTTTCAACATTCTCGATGCGCGTGGCGCGATTTCGGTGACGGAGCGCGTTGGCGTAATTGCGCGGGTGAGAGCGCTGGCGGTGGGAATTGCCAAGGCATGGGTGCGGCAGCAAAGTGACGCGCCGCAAGATGCGGAAGAGCAGCCGGCCTCCCAAGAAACAGTTTCTTCATCAAGATGACTTCAAATAATTGTCATCCTGAGCGAAGCGAAGGACCTATGAATTGTTCCGGCGGCGGCAAAGTGCATAGGTCCTTCGCTGCGCTCAGTAAGACAAATTATTAAGATGCCAGACTTTCTCCTCGAAATCGGTTGTGAAGAAATCCCGGCGCGGATGATTGACGCCGCCTCGGCCGAACTCGAAAAGCGGGTAACCGGTTTGCTCAAGCGCGAGCGCCTGGAAGTCGCCAGTGTCACTCGCCTTGATACGCCGCGGCGTTTGGCTGTCTTAGCAAACAATGTCGCGAATGCGCAACCTGATGTGACCGAGAAACTTACCGGGCCTTCCGTGACCGTCGCCTATAAAGACGGCCAGCCGACGCCCGCAGCACACGCTTTTGCCAGGAAAGTCGGAACGGATGTTTCGCAGCTTGAGCGAACAATTACCCCGAAAGGCGAATACCTGTCCGCGACCGTCACACGAAGCGGCCGGAAGGCGAGTGACATCCTGGCGGAATCACTTCCTAAAGAAATCAACTCGATCTATTGGCCCAAGAATATGTACTGGACCAAGCCCAGCGAGCGCTTCGTGCGTCCGGTGCGCTGGCTGGTGGCTATGCTGGATGGGGAAGTGGTGCCTTTGGAATTTGATGGCATCCTGGCAGGGAATACCACCCGTGGTCATCGGCAGCTCGGCCGGTCCGATCTCACAATTTCTAGCGCTGGCGATTATTCGGCAACTCTCGAAAAAGGCAAGGTACTGGGCCGCGACCAACGGCTGGCGCAAATTCGCAAAGCTCTCGATGCCTCTACTCGCAGCGTTGCCGGTGCGCGCTGGCGCGAAGATGCGGCACTGCTCGAGACCGTGGTCAACCTCACAGAGTGGCCCAGCGTGGTTCTCGGCAGCTTCGATCCCGAATTTCTCTCGCTACCACAGGAAGTCCTGGTCACGGTAATGCGTGACCATCAGAAGTACTTCGCCATGGAAGGCGCCGCTGGCAAACTGCTGCCACACTTCCTGGCGGTGCTGAATACGGATGGGGATCCCAGTGGCACCATCCGCCATGGTCACGAGCGGGTGCTGCGGGCCCGGTTCAACGACGCCCGCTTCTTCTGGCAGACTGACCAGCAGCATCCCTTGCGCGAGCGCTCTCTCTGGCTGAAAAAGGTTACATTCCAGAAGGACCTCGGCAGCTACCATGAAAAGACGTTACGGGTGCAGCGCCTTTGTAGCTGGATGTCCGAAGGCCTGCGCCAGAAGGACGTTCCCGTCCGCCCGGGCGTCATTCACAAAGCGGCCTTGCTCGCCAAAGCCGATCTGACCACCGAACTCGTCAAAGAATTTACTGAGTTGCAGGGCATCGTCGGCGGTCTGTACGCGGCGGTCCAGAATTTGGACAGGAGTATGCCCATTGCCACCCGCCAGGCCATCGCCGATGCGGTGTACGACCACTACAGGCCGGAGTCGATGGAAGATTCCTCTCCTCGCAGCACGGAAGGCGCGGTGCTTTCCATTGCCGACAAGGCTGACAGCATCGCCGGGATGTTTGCCCTTGGCCTGCAACCGACCGGTTCGAAAGACCCATTCGCTTTGCGTCGTCAGGCCAATGGAATCGTTAAGACCATCGCCGAACACAAGCTGCCCATCAGCCTCAATCAATTGTTCAGCGATGCCCGGGAAACCTACCGCGGATCAAAAGCAGAAAGAAAATTTGTTGCCAAAGACGCCTCCGACGCCATTCGCGGCTTTTTCCGCGAGCGCGTGGAGTTCTTCCTGCGCGAAGCGCATGGCATCCAGTACGACGTGGTGAACGCAGTTCTCGCGGCCGGCGCCGATGACGTTGTTGATGTACTTTCCCGCGCCCAGGCAGTGCAGGCTGTCCTGAATGTTCCCGAGTTCCGGGCCATTGCGGCCGCTTCCAAGCGGGTTCGTAACATCCTGAAGCAGGCGGGGGAAAAGAAGCTGCGCATTGCGGAGAAATTCGAGCCACGAGACGACTCCGCTGCAGAGGAAAAGAACCTGGCAGCCTATCTCGAAGGCAACGCCCCAACCATCGAAAGTCGGCGGCAGGCAAGAGAGTATCCCCAGGCGTTGCAGCTACTTTCCACCGCACAAGCGCCGGTCGATGCCTTTTTCGACAAAGTCATGGTCATGACCGAAAACGAACAACTTCGCGCCAATCGCCTGGCGCTTTTACAATCATTAGCAAAAGAATTTTCCACGATTGCCGATTTCTCTGAAATCGTGATTGAAGGGCAAAAAGAATCTTAAAAGCAAAGGAAGAACCGATGGCTACCAGCACCCTCTCCGAAACTGATGTTCAAGAACAGTCCAGCGCGAAATCCGGCACGAAGTATGTTTACTCCTTCGGCGGCGGGAAAGCCGACGGCGACGGCAAAATGAAGGACGTGCTCGGCGGCAAAGGCGCCGGCCTCGCCGAGATGACCAACGTCGGTCTCCCCGTGCCCCCAGGCTTCACTATCCAGACCGAAGCCTGCCGTGAATTCATGCGCACCGGCAAGACCTCCGGCGAAGTCAACAGCCAGATGGACTACGCCCTCTCCAAACTCGAAGGCCTGCAAGGCCAGAAGCTCGGCAAAGGCGACAACCCGCTGCTGGTCAGCGTCCGCTCCGGCGCGAAGTTCTCCATGCCCGGCATGATGGACACCATTCTTAACCTCGGCCTCAACGATGAAAGCGTCGAAGCCCTGGCCAAGCGCACCAACAACCCGCGCTTCGCCTACGACTCCTACCGACGCCTCATCCAGATGTTCGGCAGCGTCGTGCTCGAAATTCCCAAGCACGATTTTGAAGAAGCTTTTGACGGCAAGAAGAAGCAGAAAAAAGCCAAGCTCGATACCGAACTCGACCCCAAGGCGCTCAAGGAAGTCATCGCCGATTACAAAAAAATCGTCAAAAAGCACACCAAGCAAGACTTTCCCCAGGACCCGCACAAACAGCTAGAAATGGCCCGTGACGCCGTGTTCCGGTCCTGGCAGAATGATCGCGCCAAGCACTACCGCCGCATCAACAATATCGACGACATGCTGGGCACCGCCGTCAACGTGCAGGCCATGGTCTTCGGCAACCTCGGCGACACCAGCGGCACCGGCGTCGGCTTCACGCGCAACCCCGCCACCGGCGACAAGGAGTTCTACGGAGAGTTCCTGATGAACGCCCAAGGCGAAGACGTCGTCGCCGGCATCCGCACCCCGGTGCACATTTCCGAGCTGAACAAAATCCAGCCGGACACCTACAACCAGCTCCGCGACATCACCTCCCGCATGGAAAAGCATTACCGCGACATGCAGGACTTCGAATTCACCATCCAGGATGGCAAGCTCTACATGCTGCAAACCCGCAACGGCAAGCGCACCGGACGCGCCGCCGTTCGCGTCGCCATCCACATGGTGGAAGAAGGGTTGATCAGCAAGGAAGAAGCCATCTTCCGCGTCGAGCCCAACCAGCTTTACGACTTCCTGGTCCCTCGTCTCGATGAGAAGAAATCCAAAGTCGAAGTTCTCGCAACCGGCCTTCCCGCTTCGCCCGGAGCGGCCGTCGGCCAAATCGTCTTCACCGCCGACGAAGCCGTCGCCAAGGCCAACGGCGGCAAGAACCCGGTAATTCTGGTTCGCGCCGAAACTACGCCGGAAGACATTCACGGCATGGAAGTCGCCGCCGGCATTCTCACTTCGCGCGGAGGCATGACCAGCCACGCCGCCGTCGTCACCCGCGGCATGGGCAAATGCTGCGTCGCCGGCGCAGGCGACATTCACGTCGATGAGAAGAAGCGCGAGATGAACGTCAAGGGCCAGACCTTCAAAGCCGGAGACTGGATCTCGCTCGACGGCACCACCGGCCGCGTGATCAAGGGCAAGCTCGGAACTCTCGAAGCCTCGCCCGACGATCCGGAGCTCGAAAAGCTGATGAGCTGGTCGGAACCTTTCCGCACAATGAAAGTCCGCGCCAATGCCGATGTTCCACGCGACGCCATCCAGGCGCGCACCTTCGGCGCGGAGGGCATCGGGCTCTGCCGCACGGAGCACATGTTCTTCGGCGAAGAAAAGCTGCCGCACATGCGCGCCATGATTTTGGCCAGCACGGAAAAAGACCGCCGGGCTGCACTTAAAAAGCTTCTGCCTTTACAAAGAAAAGATTTTGCCGGCGTCTTCAAGGCCATGGACGGCTTCCCTGTCACCATCCGCACGCTCGATCCGCCGCTGCACGAGTTCCTGCCGCGCCGCGAAGACCTGATGGTTGAAATCGCGGTGCTAGAAGCCACCAAGCCGAAGTCCAGCAAGCTGAAAGAGCTGCGCACCCTGCTCCGTCGCGTCGAAGAATTGCACGAGTTCAACCCCATGCTCGGACATCGTGGCTGCCGTCTCGGCATCACCTATCCCGAGATCACCGAGATGCAGGCGCGCGCCATCTTCGAAGCGGCCGTTGATGTTTCCAAAAATGGCGTGAAAGTGTTGCCCGAAGTCATGATTCCGCTCACGGCCACTCTCAAAGAAATGGCCAATCAGGCGGCAGTAGTCAATCGCGTCGCCGAAGAAGTTTTCAAAGAGAAGGGCAAGAAGATCGACTACATGGTTGGCACCATGATTGAGCTTCCGCGCGCCGCCTTGGTCGCGGACGAAATCGCGAAGGAAGCCCAGTTCTTCTCCTTCGGCACCAACGACCTCACCCAGACCACGTTCGGCTTCTCGCGCGACGACATCAACAAGGTGCTGCCAACGTATCTCGGCGAAGGCATCCTGAAACAGGATCCGTTCGCCGTCCTCGACCAGGAAGGCGTCGGCCAATTGGTAAGGCTGGCGACAGAACGCGGCCGCAAGACCCGCAAAGACCTGAAAGTAGGCATCTGCGGCGAGCACGGCGGCGAACCGCAGTCGGTCGAGTTCTGCTACAAGACCGGACTCAACTACGTCTCCTGCTTCCGCGTCCTGACGGCCAGGCTGGCAGCAGCCCAGGCCGCCGCAACCGAAAAGCTGAAAGTCGAAGGCGGAAGAACAAAGTAAAGAAAAGCGCCACGGATAACGCGGATCACCACGGATTGATCAATAAAAAATCCGTGTAAATCCGCGAAAATCCGTGGCGCTTTTTACTGGACTTTCTGCAACCGCGCAATCAACTTCTGCGCAATATTCTCCTCGGATTCTGACCACAACAATCGCGAATTCGCCCCTGACTGCTTCTCCAGCGCGTTGGTATAGTCGACCAGCTTCTTCACGTTTGACCGCACGCGGCTCTCGGCCTCGGCGGTCATTTCTACCTCTTCTTCCAGGAACGGCGAATCCAGGCCGAACTCGATCTTGATGTGTCCTTCTTGTTCATAGACGCCTTCATCAAACTCCGGCCCATGCACAACAAATTTCACGCGAACCGGGCGCTGTGTCGACTCTTCGTCCTTTTCACTGGGAAACCACAAATCCCACGCTGCCTCGAAGACATACGCATAGTCCTCATGCAGCGAATCGCTCGCCAGCAGGATGGCTTGCTCGGGGGGTACTCCGGGATTAAATCGTTGCTCCAGCACGCTCGCCTCCGCCCAACTCACAGGCTGAATCGCCAGGTAGCTGACCCCGGGTTGTGTCGCCGAAAAAGGGAACTGGCGCATGACGGCCAGCGCGCGAGGAAGCGCGTCATCAAACTGTAACCGCGGAAACCAGAGACTCAAATAAAGGGGATCTGCCATGAGATATAGATGCAGTATGCTCCCAAACGATCTGGCGAGACCACCACGCCGCGCTTCAGCAGGACAAACGTAAGAGCCGTTCAGGGTGCGAATAAACATGGTTCTGCCTCGGCATCATCTTGTTTTCGCCCGTTCGTCGTCAACCGCCGGTTGTAGAATATTGCGTTACCATCGAAGTCAATTTCTGCGGGCACCCGCGCCGCATTCATAGAGAGATCCATGGCAAAACTTCGCAGTCGGGAATGGATTGGCAAGAAAGACCGTGATGGCTTCGTTCACCGCAGTTGGCTCAAGAACCAGGGCTACCCGCATGACCTGTTTGAAGGCCGTCCGCTCATCGGCATCTGCAACACCTGGTCCGAGCTGACCCCATGTAACGGGCACTTCCGCGAGATTGCCGACTGGGTCAAGCGCGGCGTCTGGGAAGCCGGCGGGTTCCCGCTCGAGTTTCCCGTCATGTCGCTGGGCGAAACCATCATCCGGCCCACGGCCATGCTGTTCCGCAACCTCGCCAGCATGGATGTCGAAGAATCAATCCGCGGCAACCCGCTCGACGGCGTCGTGCTGCTCATGGGCTGCGATAAGACCACGCCGTCTCTCTTGATGGGCGCGGCTTCCGTGGGACTGCCCACCATCGGCCTTTCCGGCGGACCAATGTTGACCGGCAAATTCAAGGGCCAGGACCTGGGCTCGGGCACCGGCGTCTGGAAAATGTCAGAGGACGTGGCGGCCGGCCGGATGCCCATCGAAGAAATGTTTGAAGCGGAAAGCTGCATGCACCGCTCCAAAGGCCACTGCATGACCATGGGTACGGCCTCGACCATGGCCAACATGGTGGAAGCTCTCGGCATGAGCCTGCCGGGGAATGCCGCCATCCCCGCAGTCGATGCGCGCCGCTACACGCTGGCGCAGCTTACTGGACGCCGCATCGTGCAGATGGTCAAAGACGATCTGCGCATCGGGCAGATTTTGAAGCGCGAAAATTTCGAGAACGCCATCAGCGCCAATGCCGCCATCGGCGGCTCCACCAA
>JADMIO010814557.1_pt1 | contig 27924 bp, 4 predicted proteins | sample 8958161 | NCBI WGS metagenome assembly JADMIO01 (sample SAMN16585339, study PRJNA669376) | soil metagenome | isolation source: Crop rotation soil | place: USA: Cullars Rotation, Alabama | collected 2011
TGTTTCTGGAGGCCCAAGCCTCGGCGACGTTGCCGTCAGTGCGGCGCGTGCTGTGCAGCGGCGAAGCGTTGGCGCCCTCGTTGCAGCAGCAATTCCTGCGTCGCTATCCGCAGATCGAGTTGCACAATCTGTATGGGCCCACCGAAGCGGCGGTCCACGTCACCTCCTGGCAATGCGATTCGGTCTATCCACAGGACGTCGTGCCAATCGGTCGCCCCATTGCCAATGCGCGTATGTATGTGCTCGATGCGCATGGCGAACCGCTGCCGATCGGCGTGACCGGCGAGTTGGTCATTGGTGGCGTCGGGGTGGCGCGCGGCTATCTCAACCGGCCGGAGCTGACGCGCGAACGTTTCGTGGACGATCCCTTCAGCCAGTCTGGCGGGCGACTTTATCGTTCGGGCGATTTGGCCCGCTGGCGTGCCGATGGCGTACTGGAGTATCTGGGTCGCAACGATCACCAGGTGAAAGTACGCGGCTTTCGCATCGAGCTGGGCGAAATCGAGGCTGCTTTGCTGGCCTGCGAAGGCGTCCGCGAGGCGGTGGTAGTGGCACGCGAAGATGAGCCCGGCGACAAGCGGCTGGTGGCGTATGTCGTGGGCGACGACGCCTGCACCAGGGCGGGCGTGTTGCGGGAGCAATTGTCGCGACGCCTCGCCGACTACATGCTGCCGTTTGCCTATGTGTCGTTGGAATCCATGCCGCTCAACAGCAATGGCAAGGTGGAGCGCAGTGCGTTGCCCGCGCCAGGCGGCGAGTCGATCCTGCAGCACGTGTACGAGCCCCCGCAAGGCGACGTGGAAATAAAGCTGGCCGCGTTGTGGCAAGAGCTGCTCGGTATCGAGCGCATCGGCAGGCGCGACCACTTCTTCGAAATGGGCGGCTATTCCATGCTAGTGGTTCGCCTGGGCTTCGCGATCAAGAAACATTTCGACGTCGATGCCGAAATCAGCCAGTTGCTCCAGGCGCCGGTGATGCAGGACATGGCCACGCGTATTGCGCAACAGCTGCAATGCATGGACAGGCCGGAAACTTCAATGAAAACCGTCGTGCTGGATCTGTGACGGACGGATCGGGACACAAAAAATGCCACGAAGCATACGAGTTGGTTTGCTCAACATCATGCCGGACACCGAGGGCTACGAGCGACTTATCCGGCGCGCACTGGACGACTATAGCGACGCTATCGAGCTGCACCCGATTCGCTTGCTGACCCACGATTACGGCGACAACGCGCGTTGTCAGGGCTTCGCCGAAACGCAGGCCAGAACGCCGTTGGATCTGCTGATCATCACCGGCGCACCGGTCGAGCATCTCGACTACGAGCAAGTGTCCTACTGGCCCGAACTCAAGCAGGTCATCCACAGTGCTCATGCCCACATCCGCGCCACCGCGGGCATCTGCTTTGGTGCACTGGCGGTCGCCAGGCATCTGGGGATCGGCAAGCGCGTCATTCCCGGCAAGGCGTTCGGGCTCTACCGTTTGCGCCTGGCGGATTCCAAAGGCGTCTATGCGGATGAGGCCGGGCGCGAGATTCGCATGCCGTTCAGCACGCGCGCCTTGCTCGATGGCGCCGATGTACAGCGGGCAGTTGAACATGGCGAGCTGCGCCGCGTCGCCTGCGGCGACGATATCGATGCCGTGCTCGAGTCGAACGATCGTCGCCTGTTGATGATTGTCGGTCATCCCGAGTACGAGGCCGACACCTTACGGCGCGAGTGGCTGCGGGACTGTGCCAAGGGGATTGCGTACACGCGGGACTTCAGCGAGGAATACTTTGATGTGCTTCCATCGAACATGCCCGAACGGGCCGATTCCGTGCTGAGCCTGTGGATCGCCAGTCATATCGAGGCCATCCGCGAGAAGTCGCTCGCCTCGGAGGTTGCGGCATGAGCGCCGCCACGCAGGAAGTCTATCTGCGCGAAGATGCCTACTTTGAGCCACTCTTGCATGGCTGGTACGTATGGCCGTATTTGCTGCCGCCGGTATGCGCGGCGATGAACTTCACCGGCCGCAATCTGCGCCTGATGAAATCGTTCGTGAGCAATTACAAGATCCATATTGCGGCGAATAGTCAGCCCGGTTTGGCCGGCGGCGACTTCGTCGACTGCACCGAGGAGCAGGTGGAGGAGGTGCGCGCGCTGCTCGACAAGATCGAGGCCAATGCGGCCTACCGACGCGTGCGCGAGGCGGTGGTCGAACTCAACGATTTATTGGCCAGGCAGACAGGGCATTCGCTGGAAGGGCTGTACGACGCCATTCCCGAAGCGCTGCGCGGCTATGTGGAACTGGTCTACGACGGCGAACATCGCGCGTCGTTTCGGCTGATCGAGGGTTTGGTGTACGAAAGTCCGCTGTATGACGATTCGGCGCAGAGCGTATCGCTAGGTCTGCTGAGCCAGGTGGGTCGACGGCCTTTTGTGCTCAGTTCGCCGCGCTTTCCCGACCAGAACCACCTACACCTGAACCTGCCCCTTTCAAGCAGCAGGCTGGACGAACTGTTCGCTGCGCGGACCCGGCCGATTTCGCTGGAGCTTGCGCGGGAACTCATCAACAACGCGCAACCCAAAGGCGGCATCGACGCTGAGCGGCTGTTCACTACCGAGCCGCCGAAGAGCCGTCACCAGCCGTTGCGTTCTCAACTGAGGATCAGCTTTACCGGTCACGCCGGGTTGCTGCTGGAAACCGCGCACACCACCATCATGGTCGACCCGGTTATTGCAAGCCGCGACCAGAACCACGCGCAGGAAGCATTCGTCAGCTTCAGCGAATTGCCCGAGCGCATCGACTATATCTGCCTCACGCATTCGCACATGGACCATGTGTGCATCGAAACCTTGTTGCAGCTGCGGCACAAAACCGATTGGGTGCTGGTGCCAAAGAATTCGGGCGGCAACCTGTTCGACCCGTCGGTCAAGTTGATGCTGCAGAAGATAGGTTTCCGGGTGCGGGAACTGGAAGATATGGAGACGCTGGAACTCGACGGCGGACGCATTCGCGCCATCCCGTTCCTGGGCGAGCATGCCGATCTGAACATCCGCTCGAAAACCGCCTGGCATTTCGAACTGGCCGGCAAGAGGATTTTCTGCGGAGCGGACTCGGCCAGTCTCGATGAGCGCATGTACCGGCATATCCGCCAGGTCATCGGTCCGCTGGATCTTCTCTTCATCGGCATGGAGTGCGTAGGCGCACCGATGAGCTGGATTTACGGCTCGCTTTTCAGCAAGCCCATCCCCAGGGTCATCAACGAGTCGCGGCGTTTCAACGGATCCGACTTCGAATCCGCACGCAAGCTCGTGAGCATCTTTGAGCCTAGCGACGTGTATGTCTACGCCTTGGGCATGGAGCCTTGGTTTCGCTACTTCATGGGGCTGGAGTACGACGAAAACTCGCGTCAGATCCGCGAGTCGGATCAGCTGCTTGCGTACTGCACCGAGCAGGGCATGCACGCAGAGCGCCTGGTGGGCGCGCGGCGGTGGGAGTGGTAGCGAACAGGCGGTCGGCACCCCGTATCGCCGATCGCCGCCGCATGGAGCTGACGCAGGCGACTGCCTGCGGGAATGCATTGTCTTGCTGGGAGTGACTGATGAAGTTGTTCGAGCTGACCGAGTACCTTTCGGAACAAGGCATAAAGCTGCAGGTACAGCAGGGGAAACTGAGCATTGCGGGAGCGCAGGATCGCCTGACCGACGAACTGATTTCCAGCATTTGGCAGTACAAGGCCGAACTGGCCGAACATCATGCCGAGCAACGCTTGCACGGCTATGCCCAGGGTGAGGACGGTCCGCTGTCGCTGGCGCAAGGGCGTCTGTTCTTTCTGTATCAGCTCCATCCGCAGGCCACGCATTTCAATATGCCGGTGGAATTGCGCTTGCGGGGTGAGCTCGACGCCGCGCAACTGATACAAGCATTCGAAGAAACCATGGCACGGCACGCCATTTATCGCACGACTTACGAAGTGCGCGAGGGCACGCCGTGGCAGCGGCATCGGCCGGAGCTGAGCCCGACGCTTTTGTTTCGCGATCTGTCCGCAAGCGCTACGGAAGACAAAGCGGCTGCGTTGGCCTCGCTGCGACATGAGATTTCCGAACGTCCCTTTGCGCTGGAGAGTGAGGCGCCTTTGAGAGGCTGCCTGTTGCGGCTGGATGCCGACGAATACGCATTGCTACTCACGTTTCACCATATAGCCACCGACGAGTGGTCGATCCGGCTATTGCTGCGCGAACTTGCCGAACGCTACCGCGCGCTGCGGCAAGGGCGTCCCGCGCAGCACGCGCAGACGCTGGTCGGTTACCTCGATTTCGCGCAGTGGCAAAGCGATCACGTCAAGCGTGGAGGCTATCAGGTTGGCCGCTCGTTCTGGCAGCACGAATTGTCCGGCCACGCCGGCTTATTGGGGCTGCCCGCCGATCATCAGCGGCCGGCGACGCCCGACTTCGACGGGCACGTGCTGCGGCGTCCACTTCCAAAAGGATTTCGGGCGCGGCGCGAGCACTTTGTCCGCCAGCAAAGCCTTTCCGACTTCTCGTTTCATCTGGCGGTCTTCTACCTTTTGTTGCACCAGTTGACCGGCGAGACGGACATCGTCGTCGGCACAGATACGTTCGGCCGGGATCTTTCCGAGCTCGATGGCGTGGCGGGCTTTTTCGTCAACCAGCTTGCTTTACGCGGCCGCCTGGACTTGCGCGACAGTTTCGCGGAGTGCGCGGCGAAAATCTTTCGCGGCACGCTGCGTGCGCTTTCGTACCAGAGTGTGCCGTTCGATCGCGTGATAGAAGATGTGTTGCTAGAGCGCGACGAGACTTCCTCGCCGCTTTTTCAGGTCAAGTTTCTCTATCACGCCGAGGACATCGATTATCAAATCTTCGACCATGTCACGGCTCATCTCGTCGACGCATTTCCCATCACCTCGCAGTACGACCTCACTCAGCAGATCGTCGGCGATACGGTGTCGTTCTTCTATCGCCGGAATCTGTTCGATCAGGCAAGCGTGGAACGCTGGCTGGACATCTACTTTGAGCTGATGAATGCGGTGTTGCGCGAGCCGTCGCGGCCACTGGGGGAGCTGCTGCACGAACGCATGCAGGCGCGACTGCAGCCGTGGTGCTGGGGCAGCATCAAGCCGGAGGCAAGCATCGCCGGACCGTATCGCCGCTTCCTTGAGGTCGCGGCAGCGAACCCGGAGCGGATCGCGGTGAGTTCGGCCCAGGATGAAATCAGCTACGCCCAGCTACAGCGACGCATCCATGCGATCGGCCATCATCTCTCGGTGGCGGGCATCGGACCGGGTTCACGGGTGGCCTTGCATCTGGAACGGTCGGTCGACCTGGTCGCCGCGCTGATGGCGGCGATGCATCTGGGCGCGACATTCGTGCCGGTCGATCCGGATTATCCCGCCGAACAAGTGGACTTCATGCTTGAGGACAGCGATGCGGCGGTGGTTATTACCGAAGCGGCGGCCTCGCTGGCATGTTCCGGCGGCCCGGGGTTGATCCTGGATATCGCCGATCTCGTCCGTAGCGACATGGAGCGCTTGCCGCCCGCCCATGTCGAGCCGGCCCGCGACGATTGCGCCTATCTGCTCTATACCTCCGGGTCAACCGGCCGGCCCAAGGGTGTCGAGGTGAGCCATGGCGCCTTGGCCAATCTTTGCGATTGGTACCTGGGTTTCGCACATATCGACGCAGCGAGCCGCGTGCTGCTGATGATACCCATCAGCTTCGACGCCTCGATCAAGAACATTCTTGCTCCCTTGATGACCGGCGGCGAGCTGGTGCTTGCGCCCACTGGCTGGTTCGATCCGCCGGCGGTCCTGCGCTTGCTGCAGCAGCGGCAGGTGAGCCTGATCAACTGCGCACCCAGCGCGTTCTATGGCTTGCTCAAGGCATGCGCGGACGATTCCTTCGCGGAGTTGAGCAGCCTTTCCTTGTTGGCGTTGGGGGGCGAGTCGCTCGACTTGCAGGTGCTGGGGCCGTGGCTGCGCAGCGAGCGCCATCAGGCCAGGCTGGCCAACATCTATGGTCCTACCGAGTGTGCCGACATCTCGCTGGCGCATATCGGCGACCGCGCGCATTGGCTGGATCGCGGCTCGGTGACGGTCGGCCGGCCCATCCAGAATGTCAGCGCCTATATCGTAGATAGCGATCTGCGGCTTTGCGCGCCGGGCGCCCTGGGCGAGCTGCTGATCGGCGGCAGATGCGTCGGCCTGGGCTATCACCGGCTGCCGAATGCGACCGCGGAAGCTTTTCTCGACGCGGGCGAGCCGTTCGGAAGGGTCTATCGCACGGGCGATTTCTGCCGGTACGACAGCGCGGGCAATATCATTTATTTGGGCCGCCGCGATGGCCAGTTGAAGGTTCGCGGCAAGCGCATCGAATCCGCGCAGATCGTCCACCATATCCAGCAGCAACTGCCGGGCAGCCGCGCAAGCATCCAGCTGTACGACCGCGAAGGCATGGAGGTGCTGCTCGCCTTCATCGAGGGCCGGGTGGGCGCTGTCGACGAAGATGGGCTGTTGGACTATCTGCGCCAGCAGTTGCCCCGGCACATGGTGCCGCGGCGCGTGTTGTGGATGGATGCTTTCGCGCTGACGTCGAATGGAAAAGTCAGCCGCATGGCGCTGCTGGATTTCTACGAATCGCACAAGGTCGAAGCCGCGCCACCGGAAACGCTCAATGCGATGGAAGAACTGATCGCCTCGGTATGGCGCGAGATCCTCGACATCGATGCCATCGGCAAGCAGGCCGATTTCTTTTCGCTGGGCGGCGACTCGATCCTTTCCATCCAGGTGGTGGCGGAACTGGCGCACAAGGGCATCGCGCTATCCGTCGCCGATGTCTTTCGCTATGCCACGTTGGAGCAACTCGCCGCACACTGTTCGCAGTTGCCACTGAACGGCGATGTGCCAGAACAGGTCGATCCTCTGGAACCGTTTGCCCTGCTGTCCCCTGAGGATAGCGCAAGCCTCCCGGCCGGCCTGGAAGACGCTTATCCGGCGACGCCGCTTCAGCTGGCCATGCTGTTTCACGCCGGCTTCGACGAAACGGGCGGTATCTATCACGATGTCTTCTCGTTCGAGTTGAACTTCCCGTACGACCCGGGGCATTTCCGTAGCGCGGCCGATTGCATCGTCGCCCGACACGGGGCCTTGCGCACCCGCTTCGATACGCGAAGTTTTTCCGTGCCGATGCAATTGGTACAAGCCGAAGTGGCCGCGTCGATCGACGACATCGACCTGCTTGGCATGGACGACGAAGCGCAGCGGCAGATCATCCGGCGGCATATCGAGGATGTGAAGCGCGACGGCTTTCAGCCGGACGCCCATAGCCTGATCCGCTTTAGCGTATTCAAGCGTGGCGAAGACCATATCCAGCTGGTGATCGATGCCCACCACGCCATTCTCGATGGCTGGAGCATGGCTACCTTGCAGCGCCAGCTGTTCGAGACTTACTGGGGGACGCTGCGCCAGCACACGGCACAGCCGCACGACGCGGCCAGCAAGGGTCTGCGCTTTGCCGACTATGTCGCCGAACAGGTGGCGGAGCAGCGGTGCGAAGAAAGCGCCGCTTATTGGAAGGAGTATTGCGCGACCTTGGGCAGCGAGGATCCGCTGAAAACCTGTCCGCAGGGCGCTTTGGTGCGCCAGGCGAGGGAAGTGAATGCGGCGTTGCTCGCACGCCTTCGCACGCTGTCCGCATCGCTGGGCGTGCCGCTGAAGACCCTGTTTTTTGTGGCGCATGCGCAGATGTTGCGCGGCTTGGCCAGTTCCGATCATCTGCTGACCGCGGTGACCGATAACGGCAGGCCCGAGGCCGAACATGCCCAGCATCTGGTCGGCCTGTTCCTCAATACGCTGCCGGTCGCGCTGGACTTTCGACACAAGCGTTGGCGCGAACTGGTGATGGAAGCCCATCGCGGGGAAGTCGAGCGAAAGCCGTTCCGCAAGTACCCGTATGCGTCGATTGTAAAAAGCTGTCCCGCGGCCGCGTCGTCTTCGCTGTTCACCTTCACCAACTTCCATGTGCTGCAAGGCATGCTGGACGATGGAAGGCTGAAAGCGCGCCTGGACGAGGTCCACGAGCAAACCGATTTCCAGCTTTCCACGCTGGTGAGCAACGACGGCGGCGATGGCGTGGTCGTGCATGTGAGCGCGAACCTGGCATTGGGCGCCACTCATGTAAGCGACCTGATGGAAGGCTTGATGGACGCCCTGGCCGCGATGGCCGAGGACATCGATGCGCCTGTGCCTCAAAGGCAGTTGCCCTGGTTGCCGCCGCACACCGCATTGATGCAGGAAGAAGGGACGGCGGTGGTTGGCTGCTTGCGCGTGCCGCGAGCCAACGGCTGCGATGCGCATGTCCTGCGTGCCTGGCTGACCGGGTACGCGGCGCTGATCGATTCCGCACAGATGCCGGTGCTGCTGGAACTGGCGCAGTTGCAGGGCGATGAAGCCGCCGCGATCGCATTGGCAGGCGCGACGTTGCGCACCCAACCATCACTGTCTTATGCCAGCTTCACCCAGGGCGATTGGAGTTACCTGCTACTGCGGGCCGCGTCGCCGCTATCTCAGCGCGATTGGTCGATGCTCGGCGGTGGCCTGCTCGAATGCTGCCGGATGCTCAGCGGGACACGGCCCGAGGTGTTGGTCGGCGATCACGGCGGTCTCGCTTGGCATGCGGCCGGCGCGTTGGATGCATGCGCGCGGTTCTGGCGGCGGGCGCTCGGCCGGCCTGGTCCGCTGGCACTTCCTGTAGACCATCCGCTCACTGCTCGCTCCGAGTCCGCCTTCGGCAGCTACGATTTCGTCATACCGCAAGCCATCGCCGAAACCATGCACACGAACGCCCGCGCAACGGGCATGGACCCACGCTATCTGCTGCTGTCGGCATGGGCGAGCTTGCTAGGAAGGCTGGGCGCGCAGGATGAAGTCGCCCTGGCCATCTCCATGGGCGACGATATCGAGACGATTGGCCAGCCGGTGCGTGACACCCTGCTGACCTTGCCATGGGCCACGGCTTCCGATCAGCTGTCGCTGTGTCGTCTCGCCCAGACAGCGTTGGCGCAGGCGTGGCAACAGCACCCGTTGTCGCTTGCGCAAATTGCCGATCTCATCGGCTCGACAGGTGGCTCGTCGTCACTGTTTCAGGCAGCTTTTGCATTCGGTGTCGATTGCATCACCGACGCCATCGAGCTTGGACTGAGCGTCGTGCCCCGCGATCAATCGTGGGTGTGCCGTTTGAGCTTCGACGACGGGCGTTTCGAGAGATCGTCGATCGAGCGCTGGGTGGCCCACTTGATCCATCTGCTCGAAGCGGCTGCCGCCTCGCCGCAACGGGCGCTCACCAGCTTGCCCTTGCTCAGCGCATCGGAATGCCAGGCTTTGTACGGCGCATCCTCGGCCATGACAGCCACGCAGCCCGTGCCCGCGTTCGTTCATCAGTGCTTTGAAGAGCAGGCAGCGTGTACGCCGGATGCGGTGGCGCTGGTCTATGAAGGCGATACGATCAGTTATGCCGAGTTGAACGCACGCGCCAATCGGCTGGCTCATGCGCTGATCGCCTTGGGGGTGAAACCCGAAGCGCGCGTTGGCTTGTGCATGCAACGCAGCATGGGACTGGTGGTGGGCATCCTCGGCGTGCTGAAAGCTGGCGGTGCCTATGTGCCGCTGGACCCGGACTATCCGGCCGAGCGGCTGGCTTTCATGTTGTCCGATAGCGCGCCATCGTTGGTGGTGGGGCAGGTCGGCCTGGAGTCGGCGCTGGCCGGCTGGGGCGGCAGCACGCTGATGTTGGACGAGCAGGGCCACTGGCCCGGTGCGGATGCCAGTTCGGCGACCGATCCGTTGCCAGCAGCGATGGGCTTGCAGCCTGGACATCTCGCCTATGTGATCTACACCTCCGGCTCCACCGGCGCTCCGAAGGGCGTGCTGGTCGAACATCGTCAGCTGCGGCGCCTGTTTGAAGCATCGGCGCCGTTGTTCGCTTTTGGTCCGCACGACACCTGGACGATGTTCCATTCCTGCGCTTTCGACTTCTCGGTATGGGAACTCTGGGGCGCTCTCGCGCACGGCGGGCGTCTGGTCGTCGTGCCCGCATGGATCGCCCGATCGCCGGAAGCTTTCCATCGCCTGCTATGTGCCGAGCGGGTAAGCGTGCTCAACCAGACGCCCACGGCGTTCATTCCATTGACACAAGTGGACGCGCAAGCGCAGACGCCACTGTCGCTTCGGCTGGTCATTTTCGGTGGCGAGGCATTGAAGCTGAGCGAGCTGCGCGATTGGGTGACGCGCCATGGCGACGAGTCGCCGGCACTGATCAACATGTACGGCATCACCGAAACTACCGTGCACGTCACCTATCGCCGCCTGCGATGCGAAGACATCGCGAGCGGCAACAGCAGCCTCATCGGTCGCCCGCTGAGTGACCTCAGCATGCGATTACTGGATGCGCACGGAAACGCCGTGCCGGCCGGGGTGGCGGGTGAGATCCATGTGAGCGGTGCGGGCGTGGCGCGCGGTTATCACCAGCGCACCGAACTCACGGCCGAGCGCTTTGTTGCCCATGCGGATGCACCGGGAGAGCGGCTCTATCGCAGCGGCGACCTTGCGCGCTTGTTGCCCAGCGGCGAATTCGAATACCTGGGCCGCATCGACAACCAGGTGAAGATCCGCGGTTTCCGCATCGAACTGGGCGAAATCGAGTATCGGTTGTCCAGCCTGCCGTGGGTCTCGGCATCGGTGGTGGTAGTGCGCGAAGACATGGCCGATCACAAGCAGTTGGTTGGCTACGTCGTGCCCGCCGACGGTGCCGACAAGCATGGCCTGGTCGAAGCCTGCCGCAACGCCTTGCTGGCCACGTTGCCCGCGTACATGGTTCCCGCCGCCCTGGTAACCTTGCCCGCGCTGCCGCTTACCCGTAATGGCAAAGTGGATCGGGACAAGCTGCCCGCTCCGACCGGCAACGAGTCCACCGCACCGTATACGGCGCCACGCAACGACGCCGAAGCTGCCTTGTGCGAGGTGTGGCAGGCAGTGTTGCAGTGTGGCCAGGTGGGCGCGCTGGACAATTACTTCAGCCTGGGCGGCGATTCGATTCTGTCGATCCGCACCGTATCCATGCTGGGCAGCCGCGGTTGGGCACTCGACATCAAGGATCTGTTCCAGCACCAGACGGTGGCGCGGATCGCGCCTTGTCTGCGGCGCGAACAGGGCGCAGAACCCAGCGAAAGCTGGCAACCGTTTGCTCAATTGCAAGAACAGGAACGGGCTCGTTACGACGCGCGCTACGACGATGCCTACCCGATGTCGTCCCTGCAGGCGGGCATGGTCTTCCATACCCAGGCGGAAAGTTTTAGCGGCATCTATCACGACATCATCGCCGATCACGTTCGTTGCCCGTGGGATCGCGGCAGCTTCGAGCAGGCGCTGGCATCATGCATCGCCGAGCATCCGATACTGAGGACGGGCTTTCGTCTCGACGGCGAACGACCGCTGCAGCACGTTCACGTAGAACAGCCGCTGCCTTTGGAAGTGTTCGATCTGCGCGAGCACGATAGCGCATGGCAGGAGCAGCATCTGGCGGAATGGCTCGAACGGCGCAAGCGTCATGTGTTCGATTGGTCCGATGGGCCGCTGGTGCATTTCCACGTATTCCTGCGCACGCTCCACAGCTTCGAGTTCGCCATCAGTTTTCATCATGCGGTGCTCGATGGCTGGAGCCGTGCAACGCTGGCCACGTCGCTGTACAACCGCTACATGCGGCTTCTGTCTGGCTTGGCAGTCGATGTCGCAGCGGTCGATCGCACCTACGCCCGCTATGTCGCACTCGAACAGCGGACACTGGCCAGCGGCGCGGCGCGTGAGTACTTCATCGGGCAGCTGCACGATACCAGCGCGGTGCAGTTGCGGCGCCTGCAGGACGATGTCGCCGCGCGAGCACAGCGCCGGATCGAAGTGGAAGCCTTCGCGCCTTTGTCCGGCCGCCTGATCGCGCTGGCCAAAGAACTCGGCGTGCCACTCCAGGCCGTGCTGCTGGCAGCGCATTTCAAGGTATTGTCGAGCTTGAGCGGGCTGCGCAAGGTGGTCAGCTGCGTGACGCATAACGGCCGTCCGGAAGCGGAGGGCGCGGAACGCAGCCTGGGGCTGTATCTGAACTCCGTTCCGCAGGCGATGGAGCTGCCCGTGGGCAGCTGGCGCGAATTCGTTCACGCGGTCGCTCGGATGAGCGCTGAAGGCCTGGCGCACCGCAGTTATCCGTTGTCGCGCATCCAGCACGACCTCGCCCGAACGTTCTCCGAGGTGTTGTTCAACTACACCCACTTTCATGTGTTTCGCGAGATGGCTTCCGGGCCGAACGGCACGCTGGAAATACTCGGTTCGCGCGGCTTTGAGCAGACCAATTTCGATCTGCTGGTGGATGTGGCACGCGATGCCAGCGAGGATCGCCTGCGCCTGCAGCTGGTGTACGACCCGCAGATCTATTCGCATCGCCTGATGGAACAATGGCAGCGCTATTTTCTCACCGCCTGCGAACGCATCGTCTCGGAGCTGGACGATCTGCACGACGCGCGACCGCTGATGGACGAAAGCGAATGGCACGGTGTCGTCTCCGGCTGGAACGGGCATGTCACCGCTAAGCCGTACAGCGGCACTATTCATGAACACTTCGAGCAGCAGGTGGCGCGTACGCCGGAGGCGGTAGCACTGATCTGCGAAGGCGAGACGATCAGCTACGCCGCGTTGAACGCACGCGCCAACCGGCTGGCGCATGCGCTGATCGCCCTGGGGGTAAAGCCGGAAGCGCGCGTCGGCCTGTGCATGCAACGCAGCGCTGGCATGGTGGTGGGCATCCTGGGCGTGCTGAAAGCGGGTGGCGCCTATGTGCCGCTGGATCCGGACTATCCGGCCGACCGGCTGGCTTATATGTTGTCCGATAGCGCGCCATCGGTAGTGGTGGGACAGAAAGGCCTGGAATCGGCGCTCGCTGGCTGGAGCGGCAACACGCTGATGTTGGATGAGCAGGGCCACTGGCCCGACGCGATCACTTACCCGGCGTCCGATCCACAGCCGTCTACGGGTTTGCAGCCGGGGCATCTCTCTTATGTGATCTATACCTCCGGATCGACCGGCGTTCCCAAGGGGGTGATGAATCAGCATGACGGCGTGGTCAATCGTCTGTGCTGGGCCAGGGACGAATATCGGCTCGCCGCGCACGACGTCGCACTGCTGAAAACGCCTTACAGCTTCGACGTTTCGGTGGGCGAGATCTTTCTTCCACTATTCAGCGGCGCGCGCCTGCTGGTGGCGCGTCCCGACGGTCACCGCTTGCCATCGTACCTGCGCGACGTGCTGGTCACCGGGGCGGTGACCACGGTGCACTTCGTACCCTCCATGTTGCAGCAGTTCCTCAATGAGGCCGAGGGCGTTTCGCTACCGTCGCTGCGTCGCGTCTTCTGCAGTGGCGAAGCACTGGGCTACGCCTTGCAATACCGTTTCCAATCGATGTTTCCGGGCGTCGAGCTGCACAATCTGTACGGCCCCACCGAGGCGGCCATCGAGGTCACTTCATGGCGCTGCGATGAGCGCAAGATCGGGGCGGCCGTACCAATCGGACGTCCCATCGCCAATACGCAGATCTATTTGCTCGATGGCTCGGGCCATCCGGTGCCGATCGGCGTTCCGGGCGAACTTCATATCGGCGGTATCGGCGTTGCACGGGGCTATCTCAATCGCCCCGAATTGACGGCCGACCGCTTCGTCGAGGACCGGTTCGGCGGACGTCCTGGCGCTAGGCTATACCGCACCGGCGACATCGTGCGGCGCAACGACGACGGCGTGCTGGAATACCTCGGCCGCAACGATTTCCAGGTCAAGCTTCGCGGCGTGCGGATCGAGCTGGGAGAGATCGAGGCGGCATTGCTCGCCTGTGCGGGCGTACGCGAAGCCGCCGTGACCGTGCATGAAAGCGAGGGAGGCGATCGGCGCCTGGTCGCTTACGTTGTGAGCGAGCAGGTCGGTGGCCGGCAGCTGCGCGAGCAGCTGCTCACGCGTCTTGCCGAGCACATGATTCCCAATGCTTATGTGCAGCTGGATGCGCTGCCGCTCACCGTCAGCGGCAAGCTCGATCGCCAGGCCTTGCCCGCACCCGATGCTTCCTCGCTGGTCACTCGGCCGTACGAAGCACCGCAGGGCGAAACCGAGCTTGCACTGGCCGCGATATGGGGCGACCTGCTGGGCGTGCAGCAGGTGGGCCGACAGGATGACTTCTTCGAGCTGGGCGGACATTCGCTGCTGGTAACCCAGTGCATCGTGCGCATAAGACAAGCCTTCGAGGTTGATCTGCCGATCGCCAGCCTGTTCAACGCGCCCACCCTGGCCACCGTGGCGGAGGTGGTGGTGGCTGAGCGGCTGCTTCGGTTCTCGGCGCAGGACGTGCTGGCGCTGGGCGAAGACCTCGACGATCTCTCAGACGAACAATTGCGCCTGCTCTTGCAGCAGGAGCGCGATGACATGGCGGTCGACACCACAAGCGGCTCGCTGGGCCTGGCATCTGGACGTGACGAATGAGCGCTAACGAAGATAGGGATGCATTGAAGCGTGAGTTGCTGCTGCTGCGCCTGAAGCGGGCAGGCGCGATCCGCAACGAAGAAAACGCTGTCGCAACCATTGGGCGGGCAGACCGCTCAGCGCCGTTGCCTTTGTCATGGCCGCAGCAACAATTGTGGTTTCTGCAACAGCTTCAGCCCGAAGCCAGTACCGCCTACCACCTGCCGGTGGCGCTGCGGTTGGAGGGGCGGCTGGACAAGGTGGCCTTGCATGCAACCCTGGATCGCCTGCTTGAGCGCCACGAGGTGTTGCGCACGCGCTTCGCGTCCATCGACGGCAAGCCGGTGCAGGTGATCGAGGAAGGCCACACGCGCAGCTTCGCGTTGGTGGAATACGACCTGCAAGGGCGTAGCGCGGAAGAGCGAGAAGCCGCGGTTCAATGGCATCGTCAGTCCGAGCAGCAGGCTCTGTTCGATCTCGAACATGGCCAGCTGATCCGTGGCCGCCTGCTTCAGCTGGAAGATGAGCTGCACGTCCTGCTGGTCACGCAACACCATATCGTGACCGACGGCTGGTCGATCCAGTTGCTGGTCAAGGAATTTACCGCGTTATACGCCGCACTCTCCGCTGGTCTTCCTGATCCGCTGCCGCCGCTGGCCTTGCAATACGCCGACTATGCGGCCTGGCAACGCGGCTGGCTGCATGGCGAAGAGCTGGATCGGCAGTTGGGTTACTGGAAAGAACAACTCCATGGTGCGCCGCCGCTGCTGCCGCTCCCCACCGATCGTCCGCGGCCGCAGACCATGCAGCATGGCTCGGCCAGCGTCACCTTCCCGTTGTCGAAGGAGCTGGTGGATCAGTTGCGCGCCTTGTCGCAGCGCCATGGCGTGACGTTGTTCATGACCTGCCTGGCGGCCTGGTCGGTTCTGCTGTCACGCTTGAGCGGAGAAGACGATGTCGTGATCGGTACGCCGGTGGCGAACCGGCAGCTGTCCGAGGTCGAGCCGTTGATCGGTTACTTCGTGAACATGCTGGCACTGCGCATTCCGCTGTCTGGCGACGGCACGCTCGCTGAGCTGCTCGCGCAGGTCAAAAACATCACGCTGGACGCCTATGCGCATCAGTCCGTTCCCTTCGAGCAGGTGGTCGACGCGGCGCAGCCCACTCGCAGCCTCGCCCACAACGCCATTTATCAGGTAGGTCTGGCGCTCAACCGGCACAGCGAGCTGGCCTCGTTGAATCTGCCAGGCTTGCGTATGACGGCGCTGGAAACGCCCCGCACCGCCACCCATTTCGATCTGTTGCTGACCTTGAACGAAACCGCGGACGGCGCCGGCGGGGTCATCGAATACTCGACGGCGCTGTTCGACGCTTGCTCGATCGATACCTACGCGGCGCAACTGATCACGCTGCTCAGCGCGATGGCCACGGGCGATGCGCTCGCGCTGCACGAGTTGTCGACGCTGGATGTTGCGGGGCGCCTGCGCGTGCTCGAGCAATTCCAGCCTGATGCCACCATGTTCGATAGCAGCAGGCTATTGCATCAGCATTTTGAAGCGCAGGCACGGCTGCGGCCGGATGCTGTTGCGCTGGTGTTCGGCGAGCGCACGATGAGCTACGACGCGCTCAACCGGGCGGCCAACCGGCTGGCGCATCGGCTCGTCGCGCTCGGCGTGCGACCGGACGATCGCGTGGCGGTATGCGCCGAGCGAAGCATCGAGACGATCGTCGGTCTGCTCGCGGTGCTGAAGTCCGGTGCGGCGTATATGCCGGTCGATCCGGACTATCCGGCCGAACGCAAGGCATTCATGGCACGCGATGGCCAGCCGGTAGCGTGGCTCACGCAGTCGGCGTGTCGTGACGAGGTCCCCGTAGGCACGCCGTGTCTCCTGCTGGACCTGCCGCAGGATGAGCCGACGGTCGAAGAGAATCTCGACCCCGTGGTGCTGGGCCTGCATGCGCGGCACCTGGCGTATGTCATCTATACCTCCGGCTCCACCGGGCAGCCGAAGGGAGTGGGAGTGGAGCATCGCAGTGTGGGCAATTTGCTGCTGCTGCAATCGGCCGATGCGCAAAGCCGAGTACTTCAGTTCAGCTCGCTGAGTTTCGACGTCTCGGTATATGAGATTTTCATGGCGCTATGCCATGGCGCGGCCTTGTACCTGATCGATCGTGAAACCACCCGCGACGGCGAGCGCCTGGTGCGTGCTATCGACGCGCATGGCATCACCCATGCCAACTTGCCGCCGGCCCTGCTGGCGGTGCTGCCCGACGATGTTGGTCTGCCGAGTGTGAGCACGCTGATCATCGGCGGCGAAAAGTCGAGCAGCGAGCTGGCCGCTAGATGGGCTGTGGGGCGCCGGCTGCTCAATGCTTATGGCCCGACCGAGGCCACAGTGTGCGCAACCATCCATCCGTGCCGGGAGGATGAGGCGGGTGAATTGCCGATCGGGCGACCCACCCCGAACACCCGTATTTACATCCTGGACGCACGGCAGCAGCCCGTGTCCCCCGGGTGCGTCGGCGAAATTTATATCGGCGGTCCAGGCGTCGCGCGCGGGTATTTGAATCGCCCCGAGCTGAGCTCGCAACACTTTCTCGCCGACCCGTTCGCGAGCGAGCAAGGCGCGCGAATGTATCGGACCGGCGACCTGGCCAGGTGGCTGCGCCATGGCGATGTCCAATACGTCGGCCGGCGCGATCAGCAGGTCAAGGTGCGGGGTTTCCGGGTCGAGCTGGGCGAGATCGAATCGTGCCTGGTCGCGCTGCCGGGCGTGCGACAAGCCGTGGTCGATACGCAAGAGGAGGGTGACGGCGCCCGGAGGCTGGTGGCTTATGTGGCGACCGGGCAGGGCCGGCAGGTGGAATTGTGGCCATCGGTGGCCGAGTATTTCATCTACGACGATCTGCTCTATCACCTGATGTCCAGCGACGAGCACCGCATGCACGCCTATCGCCAGGCCATCAGCCGCGCGGTGAAGGGCAAGGTAGTGCTGGAAATCGGCTCAGGACAGGATGCGGTCCTCGCCCAGCTATGCATCGAAGCGGGCGCGCGCAAGGTTTATTCGGTCGAACTGCTGGAGGAGATGTACGTCAAGGCCAAGGCGGTGATCGAGCGGCAGGGTTTGGCCGATCGCATCGAACTGATCCATGGCGACATCACCAAGGTCGAGCTGCCGGAACTGGCCGATGTCTGCGTGTCGGCGTTGGTCGGGCCCATCGGCGGCACCGAAGGGGTCAGCTTCTTGCTCAACAGCGCCAGGCGGCTGCTCAAGCCCGACTGCGTGATGGTGCCGTCGCGAGCGACCACCCGCATGGCGGCGGTGAGCTTGCCCGATGCGTTCCGTGTCGAGCCCGGCTTTACCGAAATCAGCGGCGGCTACGTCGACAAGATCTTCGCCGCATGCGGCTATCGGTTCGATCTTCGCCTATGCCTGCGCGGCATGAACAAGGGCGACCTCGTATCCACCCAAGGCGTTTTCGAGGACCTGGATCACGCCGCTGCCACGGCCACCGAAGGCCGGCGCCACGAACGCATGACCATGACGCGCGACGCGCGCATGGATGGATTGCTGGTCTGGCTCAACTTGCATGCCGCGCCAGGCGTCGAGATCGATATTCTCGATCGCGAGCACTGCTGGCTGCCGGTCTATCTTCCGGTGTTTCATCCGGGTGTGATGGTGCGCGCGGGCGAGGTGATCGAGGTGACCGTGGACACCTCGCTTTGCAGCAATGGCGTGAACCCCGACTACCGGCTGCAGGGACGGCTGCTGCGTAACGATGGCAGCGTGCTTCCCTTCAGCTACGACTCGCCGCATTACGAGCCGGTCTATCGCAAGCATGCTTTCTACGACGCCATCTTTGCCGAAGACCGCCCGGTCATCGCGGCGGCAGAGCGGCCGCGTCAGACATCCGAGGAGTGGCGCGCGCAATTGAGGTCGGTGCTGCCCGATTACATGCTGCCGTCATCGATTGTGCAGCTCGATCAGCTGCCCCTCACACCGCATGGCAAGGTCGACCGGCGCAAGCTGCGGGAGAACCATCGCCCTCTCGCCAGCGTCGACTTCGAGGCGCCTCGCGGCGTCACCGAGCGTGCCCTGGCGCAAATCTGGCAGCCGCTGCTCGGAGTGGCGCGGGTGGGGCGAGCCGATCACTTCTTCGAAGCGGGCGGCCATTCGCTGTTGGCGGTGCAGTTGATCAGCCGGGTTCGACAGGAGCTGCGGCGTGACATCGCGCTGCGCGATCTGTTTGCGAATCCCAGCTTGGCCTCCTTTGCCCACGCGCTGGATCAGGCGGCGGACATGGAGGGCGTGCTGCCCATCGGCACCGCTGTGCGCAGCCAGGCTTTGCCGTTGTCGTGGTCGCAGCAGCGCCTGTGGTTTCTGGATCGCTTCGATCCCGCGGCGAGCAAGGTCTACCACATCCCGGTCGCGCTGCGGCTACGGGGTGCACTGGATCGCACGGCGTTGCGCGCGGCGCTGGACCGGATCGTGGCGCGTCACGAAATTCTTCGCACGCGGTTCGAGCAGGCTGCTGGAAGCGCTGAGCCGGTACAGCGGATCGGTCCTGCGCAGCAAGGGTTTACGCTGATCGAGCACGACCTTGCCATGCTGGCACCCGGCGAGCGCGCCTTGGCACTCGGCCGCTTACAGCAGGGCGAACTGGAGCAGGGTTTCGATCTGGCCGGCGGCCCACTGATCCGCGGCACGCTGGCGCGTGTGGCGGAGCAGGAGCACCTGCTGCTGATCGCGCAGCATCACATCATTTCCGATGCCTGGTCGATCGGCGTATTGATTAGCGAGTTTTGCGCGCTCTACCGGGCGTTTGTGCAGGGCGCGCCTGATGCACTGCCGCCGTTGGCGGTGCAATACGCCGATTACGCCCTGTGGCAGCGCCAATGGCTGCAAGGGTCGGTGCTGGCGGAGCAGGTCGCGTACTGGAAGAGTCACCTGAGCGGCGCCCCGCCGTTGCTGTCGCTGCCATCGGACCGGCCGCGTCCGGCTCGCCAAAGTTATGCCGGCGGCTCGTATCCGCTGCAGCTACCCACTGAACTCGTCGTGAGTCTGCGACGGGCCGGGCATGCTGCCGGCGTCACCTTGTACATGCTGCTGCTGGCTGCCTGGGCCACCTTGTTGGGCCGCCTGAGCGGGCAGGACGAAGTAGTGATTGGCCTGCCGGTGGCAAATCGCCAGCGCCGCGAAATCGAAGGCTGCATCGGATTCTTCGTCAACACGCTGGCGGTGCGCGTGCCATGGGCGGCAGGCGGGTCGATACGCGAGTTGCTGGCCACGGTGAAGGAATGTCTGCTTGGTGCCTATGCGCATCAGGATCTGCCGTTCGAGCAAGTGGTGGAGGCGCTCAATCCGCCGCGCAACGCCAATCACAGTCCGATCTTTCAGGCCAGCCTCACGCTCAACCAGATCGACGGCGACGCCCTGCAATTGCCGGGGCTCGATATCGAAAGCCTGCCGTCGGAGCATCACGCCACCTATGTCGACGTCTCGCTGCTGCTCACCGAAAGCGGCGACCAGGTCAGCGGAGAATTCAAGTTCGCCAAGGATCTCTACGACACGGACACGATCGGCCGCTGGGCGGAGCACTGGCTGCAACTACTACATGAGTTCGCCGAGCTTCCGTCGACGGCGCCGACGCATCTGCCCTTGCTCGATCCGGCCGGGCAGTGTCGCTGGCTCGATTCGGTCAACGCGACCTTCAGCGAGGCAGCCGGCGCGTCGCGCATTCACGCCTTGTTTGAAGGGCAGGCCGCGCACACGCCCGACGCCGTCGCGCTGGCCTACGGCGATGAAGTGCTCAGCTATGGCGAGTTGAACGAACGCGCCAACCGGCTGGCGCACGCACTGATGGCCATGGGGACCGGCGACGGCGCGCTTATCGGCGTTTGCGCCGACCGTGGCTTTGCTTTGATCGTGGGACTGCTGGCGGTATGGAAGGCCGGCTGCGCTTATCTGCCGATCGATCCGGAATATCCGTCCGAGCGTCTTGCTTACATGCTCGAAGATAGCGCGCTGGCCATGGCGCTGGTTACCGAAGGACTGCAGGATCGCCTCGACGCCTGTGGCTGGCATGGCGTACAGATGACCATGGACGACGGTGGGCAATCGCCATTGTGGGCAAACCAGCCCGCAACGAATCCCGGCGGTGTCCGTGAAAGCAGCGAACTTGCCTATGTGATCTACACCTCCGGCTCCAGCGGGCAGCCCAAGGGAGCGCTGGTCGAGCACTCGAGTCTCTGCAATCTGGCCGCGGCGCAAGGCGCCTTATTCGAGCTGCAAGCGTCGAGTCGGGTGCTGCAGTTTGCGTCACCCAACTTCGACGCCAGCATCTGGGAAATCGTGATGGCCTTGTGCCATGGCGCCCGCTTATGTCTTGCGCCGATCGATGCCTTGCGACCGGGCAAGCCGCTGACCGCCACTCTGGTTACGCATGCCGTGACTCACGTGACCCTGCCTGCATCGGCTCTAGCAATCATGCAGGACAGCATGGCTGCGTCGCTAAGCGTGGTCATCGCGGCCGGCGACATATGTCCGCCGGAGATCGCCCGTCAATGGTCGTCGCGTTGTCGTTTCTTCAACGCCTATGGCCCGACCGAGACCACCGTGTGCGCCAGCGTGCATGCCTGCACGGTCGACGAGCAGGGTATCGTGCCGATCGGTCGCCCCATCGCCAACACGCAGATCTATGTCCTCGACGCGCATGGTGAACCGGTGCCGATTGGTGTCGCCGGCGAGCTCTATGTCGGCGGTGCCGGTGTGGCGCGCGGCTATCTCAACCGGCCGGAACTGTCCGCTGAGCGCTTCGTGGACGATCGTTTCGGCCCGCCAGGCGGTCGCCTCTATCGCACTGGCGATCTGGGCCGTTGGCGTGCCGATGGCGTGATCGAATTCCTCGGCCGCAACGATCACCAAGTCAAGCTGCGCGGCTTCCGCATCGAACTGGGCGAGATCGAAGTGGCATTGCTGGCGTGCGAAGGCATTCGTGAAGCCGTGGTGGTGGCGCGCGAAGATGTGCCTGGCGACAAGCGACTGGTGGCGTATGTGGTCGGCGAGGAAGCCAGCACCAAGGCGGCCTTGTTGCGCGAACAACTGTCGCAACGTCTGGTCGACTACATGGTGCCCGCTGCCTACGTGCCGCTGGAAAGGATGCCGCTCAGCAGCAACGGCAAGCTGGACCGCAGCGCTTTGCCCGCCCCGGATGGTTCGTCGATCGCCACGCAAACCTATGAGGCGCCGCAGGGAGAGATCGAAACGACGCTGGCCGCACTGTGGCAAGAGCTGCTCGGCCTCGAACAGGTGGGGCGCCACGATCAGTTTTTCGAACTGGGTGGCCATTCGCTGCTGGCCGTGCAACTGATCGGCCGGCTGAAGGAATTGTTTCTGGTGGATGTGCCGGTCAAGGAACTGTTCGACCATCCGGTGCTTTGCCGCCTGGCCGACGTCATCGTGACGCTTCAGCTCGATGCCTACGCGTGCGAAGGCGCGGGCGACATCGATGCGGAACTCGAAGGGCTGACGGAGGATGAATTGCGGAACCTGCTGCTCGAAGGAATCGATAAATGAATCATCCCGACGCATCCCTGGAGTCACTCAAGCGCGCCGTAAAGTTGATGCGGCTCAAGCAGCGTGCCGGTGCGCAGGGACTGCCGCCGCCACGGCAGACGGCGGACACGCCGGTCCAGCCTGCGGATCGCGACCAGCCGCTGCCGTTGTCGTGGGCGCAGCAGCGCCTGTGGTTGCTGGATCGGATGGGCGGCGCAGCTGGCGCGGCCAACCATATTTCAGCGGGCTTGCGTTTGTCGGGACGCCTGGACGAGCAGGCTTTGCGCGCGGCGCTGGATCGCATCGTGGCGCGCCATGAAATTCTGCGCACCCGGTTCGTCTGCATGGAAGAGGGCGGCGAGCCGGTTCAGCTGATCGGCCCGGACGACCAGGGTTTCGTTCTGCAGCTGGCGGATCTAAGCCAGCTGGCTGCCGACGCGCAGGCTGCGGCGGCTCAGCGGCATGCCGTGGAAGAAACGAGCACGTCGTTCGAGCTGGCGCGGCACTCGCTGATTCGCGGGCGGCTATTGAAGCTTTCCGCGAACGAACACGTCTTATTGCTGACCCAGCACCACATCATTTCAGATGGCTGGTCCATCGGCGTGCTGATCCGCGAAGTAAGCGCCTTGTACGAAGCGTACGCGCAGGGCCGTCCCGATCCGTTGCCGCCGCTGGCCATCCAGTACGCGGACTATGCCGCGTGGCAGCGCGGCTGGCTGCATGGCGACGCTTTGCAGGAGCGACTCGAGTACTGGAAGAGCCAACTATCCGATGCGCCGCAGCTGCTGGCGCTGCCGACCGATCGTCCGCGTCCCGTCACGCAGACTTTCCGCGGCGGCGCCTATACGTTTGCCTTGCCCGACGCGTTGACCGGCCTGTTGCGCGAGCGGTGCCAGGCGGCGGGTGCAACGCTGCACATGGGCTTGCTCGCCGGCTGGGCGTTGCTGTTGAGCCGGCTTAGCGGTCAGTCCGAGATGGTGATCGGCATTCCCGTGGCCAACCGCCGCCGTCGCGAAGTCGAACCATTGATCGGCTTCTTCGTCAATACGCTGGCGGTGAAGATGCCGCTCGCCGCCGCCGACACGGTCTGGCAACTGCTGGCCAAGGCGAAGGAGTGCCTGCTCGGCGCATACGCGCATCAGGACGTACCGTTCGAGCAGGTGGTGGAGATCCTCAATCCGGAGCGCTCGCTGGCGTACAACCCGGTGTATCAGGTGTTGTTCAATCTCGACAACACGCCGCGCGGCGGCGAACTGGCCCTGCACGACTTGCGTGTGAGCTCGCTCGAACTGGAGCGCGATGTCACCCACCTGGATGTGTTGATGTCGGTGACCGAAACCTCGGGCAGCTTGAGTTGCAGTCTTCAGTACGCCAGCGATTTGTTCGACGAGCAGACCATGGTTCGCTGGGCACGCTATTGGCAGCGCCTGCTGCAAGGCATGGTGGAAACGCCGGAGCTGCCCGCGACCCGGCTGCCCATGCTCGATACCACTGAACGGCACACGCTGCTGGCCGCGTTCAATGCCTCGGGATCGATGACGTTCGAGGGTTTGGCGCACAGATGGTTCGAGGCGCAAGCGGTGCGCACTCCTTTTGCCACGGCTCTGAGTGGCGACGGGGAGCGCGTGGATTACGCGGAACTCAATCGCCGGGCCAACCGCGTGGCGCACGCTTTGATCGCGGGCGGCGTGGTACCGGACATGCGCGTGGCTCTGCTGATGCCGCGCAGCCTGGGCATGGTGGTGGCCTTGCTTGGCATTCTGAAGGCGGGCGGTGCCTATGTGCCGCTTGATCCGGAGCATCCGCGCGAGCGCCTGCGTTACCTGCTGCGGGACAGCGCACCGGCTATGGTGGTGGCGCAAGCGGGATGCCCGATTCCCGATGACGACGCACGTGTGCTGGTGCTGGATGGCGACGGCCAATGGCCGCAGGGCAACGACTTTGCCGAGCACGATCCGTGCATCGCGTCGCTGAGGCCGGATCATCTGGCCTATGTGATCTACACTTCCGGCTCCACCGGTCAGCCCAAGGGCGTGATGGTGGAGCACCGAAATCTATGCCACTACCTGCGCTGGGCATTGCAGCATTACGGTACGGGGCGACCGCTGCATACGGTGGTGTCGTCGCCTCTGGCGTTCGATGCCACCATCACCAGCCTCTACCTTCCGCTGCTGAGCGGCGGCGAAGCGCTGCTGCTGAAGAGCGGCGATGAGCTGGCCGGTCTGGAAGCCTGTCTGCGCGAAGCGCGCGAGTGGGACTTGCTGAAGATCACGCCAGCCCATCTGAAGCTGCTCGGCGAGCGCCTTTTTGCCGATAAGCTGCCATGCCGGGTGCGTTTGCTGGTGGTCGGCGGCGAGGCGCTTGGCACGGCGACCGTGGCGGCATGGCGCGAACACGCGCCCGGTGCACGTTTGATCAACGAGTTCGGTCCAACCGAAACCGTGGTCGGCTGCTCGATCCATGAAGTGCTCGACAGCGACTTGGGTGCGGCGGATTGCCCGATCGGCCGTCCCATCGCCAACACGCAGATCTACGTGCTCGATGCGCACGGCGAGCCGGTGCCGATCGGCGTGACGGGCGAGTTGTTCATCGGCGGTGCGGGCGTGGCGCGCGGCTATCTCGATCGACCGGAGCTGACCGCCGAGCGCTTCGTGCGCGATCGCTTCGGTCCGACTGGCGGACGCCTCTATCGCACCGGCGATCTGGGTCGCTGGCGTGCCGATGGCGTGCTGGAGTATCTGGGTCGCAACGATCACCAGGTAAAAGTGCGCGGCTTCCGCATCGAGCTGGGCGAGATCGAAGCGGCCCTGCAGGCTTGCGAAGGTATTCGCGAGGCGGTGGTAGTGGCGCGCGAAGATGTGCCCGGCGACAAGCGTTTGATTGCCTACGTGGTGGGCGATCGCGATGGCACGAACGCCTTGCGGCTGCGCGAACAGTTGTCGCAACGCCTGGCAGATTACATGCTGCCTGCCGCTTATGTGTCGCTGGACGCGATGCCGCTCAGTGCCAATGGCAAGCTGGATCGCAATGCGCTGCCGGCGCCGGATGGCTCATCGGTGGCCGCGCAAGTCTACGAAGCGCCGCAGGGCGAGATCGAGACCGCGCTGGCCGGGCTCTGGCAAGAGTTGCTTGGCGTCGAACGAATAGGGCGCCAGGACAATTTCTTCGAATTGGGCGGCCATTCGCTGCTGGCTGTGCAGCTGGTGAGCAGGGTGCGGCAGCTGCTTGGGCGCGAAGTGCCGCTGGATGGCCTGTTTCAGGAACCCAGCCTGTCGGGCTTTGCAAAGAACATCGTGGGTCAGGCGCGCAAGCGCGACGCCTTGCCGCCGCTGCAGCCCTGCGATCGCGGCAAACCGATCCCCTTGTCGTGGTCGCAGCAGCGATTGTGGTTTCTCGATCAGCTGGATCGCGCGGCGGGCTCGGCCTATCACATACCCGCCGGCCTGCGTCTGCGAGGCGAACTGGATGTGCCGGCACTGCAACGCACGCTGGACCGGATCGTGGCACGGCACGAAGTCTTGCGTACGCAATTCGTGCGGACGCAAGCGGGCGCTGAGCCGACGCAATCGATCGGCCCGGCAACGCAGGGCTTCGCGCTGCGTCGGGCCGATTTGAGCCAGCTTCCCGCCGACCGGCGCGAAGCCGCCGTGCTGGAGCAGGCCACCGAGGAGGCAGGAGCGCCGTTCGAGCTGTCGCGCGATCCGCTCATTCGCGGACGCTTGCTGACCTTGTCCGCGCACGAACACGTACTGCTGGTGACCCAGCATCACATCGTCTCCGACGGCTGGTCGATCGGCGTGCTGGTGCGCGAAGTGGGCGCGCTCTACGACGCATTCGTGCAAGGCCGCGCCGATCCGCTGCCGCCGCTGGCGATCCAATATGCCGATTACGCCAGCTGGCAGCGTGGCTGGTTGCAAGGCGAGGTGCTGCGCGAGCAGCTCGATTACTGGAAAGAGCAGCTGTCCACCGCGCCGCCCTTATTGACCCTGCCCACCGATCGGCCGCGTCCCGCGCAGCAAAGTTATCGCGGCGGCGCGCACTACTTCAGCTTGCCGGAAACCTTGGTGACCGCGCTGCGCGAACGTTGTCAGGCCGCGGGGGTCACGCTTTACATGGGTCTGCTCGCCAGCTGGTCGCTGTTGCTCAGCCGTCTCAGTGGCCAGTCCGAGGTGGTGATCGGCATACCGGTGGCCAACCGGCGGCGGCGAGAGGTGGAACCGTTGATCGGCTTCTTCGTCAATACGCTGGCGGTCAAGATGCCGGTCCACGACGGCGACACATGGGAGTCGCTGCTGGCCGAGGCGAAAACGCGGCTGCTCGGCGCTTACGCCCATCAGGACGTGCCGTTCGAACAGGTGGTGGAAGCCGTCAATCCGGGCCGCTCGCTCGCATACAGTCCGATCTATCAAGCCGTGCTGAATCTCAATAACACGCCTGGCGACGGCGAGATTCATCTGCCCGGCTTGCAACTGAGCGGCATCGCCGCCGTGCACGACACCACGCATTTCGATCTGTCGCTGTCATTGCTCGAATCGGGCAACCAACTGCAAGCTACGCTGGAATACGCCAGCGACTTGTTCGACGCGTCGACCATCGGACGCTGGTCCGCTCATTGGGAATGCCTGCTGGGTGCCTTGCTGAGCCATCCGGAGGCATCGTGCGGCAAGCTGTCCATGCTGCGGGAAGACGAGCTGCGAAGCATCCTTCGAGACCTCAACGACACCGACGCGGTGTCGCCCGAAGGCTCGATCCACGCATTGTTCGAGGCGCAGGTCGCGCGCACGCCTGACGCGATTGCCGTGGTTTATCAGGCGACGTCGTGGAGCTATGCGGAACTCAATCGTCGCGCCAATCGTGTGGCGCATGCGCTGATTGCCGCGGGTGTCGCGCCGGATACGCGGATAGCGCTATGCATGGAGCGCGGTCTGGGCCAGCTGGTGGGGCTGCTGGGCATCCTGAAAGCTGGCGGTGCCTACGTGCCGCTGGACCCGGCGTATCCGCGCCAACGCCTGAGCTTCATGGTCGAAGACTGCGCGCCCGCCCTGATGCTGGTTCAAGCCGGCATGGAAAGCGTCGTCGACGGCGTGGACAGGCTTGTGCTCGACGGCGAAGGTCGTTGGCCCGGTGACCCGTCCTTCAGCGAGCACAATCCGCAGCTCCCCACCTTGCGCGCGGATCATCTGGCCTATGTGATCTATACCTCCGGTTCCACCGGGCGCCCCAAGGGTGTGCTGGTCGAACATGCGGGATTGTGTAACCTGGCGCAATCGCAGGCCTCGCTGTTCGGCGTCGATACGCAAAGCCGCGTGTTGCAGTTTGCGTCGATGAACTTCGACGTCAGCCTGTGCGAAACATTCATGGCGCTATGCCGGGGTGCCTGCCTGTGTCTGGCGCCGCAGGCCGAGTTGCGACCCGGCCAGCCATTGTCGTCCACGCTGAGTCGCCACGGCGTCACGCATGTTTTGCTGACCTTGTCGGTGCTCGCCTCCGGCGGCCTGGATATTCCGTCGACCGTGCAAGTACTGGTGGCCGGCGGCGAGCCGTGCCCACCGGAAATCGCCCGCCAATGGTCGTCCCGTTGTCGTTTCTTCAACGCTTATGGCCCGACCGAGACCACCGTGTGCGCCAGCGTGCATGCCTGCACGGTCGACGAGCAGGGCATCGTGCCGATTGGTCGCCCCATCGCGAACACGCAGATCTATATCCTCGACGCGCATGGTGAACCGGTGCCGATCGGTGTCGCCGGCGAGCTCTATATCGGCGGTGCCGGCGTGGCGCGCGGCTATCTCAACCGGCCGGAACTGTCCGCTGAGCGCTTCGTGGACG